>Ga0194125_10003236_pt1 | contig 26473 bp, 40 predicted proteins | sample TA2KigC250mmetaG_FD_148626 | JGI IMG/M metagenome (GOLD analysis project Ga0194125, IMG submission 148626) | Freshwater microbial communities from Lake Tanganyika, Tanzania - TA2015034 Kigoma Deep Cast 250m | ecosystem: Environmental > Aquatic > Freshwater > Lake | place: Tanzania: Lake... | reverse complement strand
GTGGGTTTTGAGATAGTTTCTTAGCCAAACAGATACCGACGCGGAGCATCGGGACGAGGAGCGGTCACGAATGCGGCGCGTCGGCTTTGTCCCTCCGCCTCTTCCGTTTGTGGCGCATGTAGTCGTAGAGGCGGATGAACCACGAGCGCTTCAGCGCGATGGCGTCGTGCGGGCACAGCTCGTGGCAGCAGAAGCAGCGGACGCATCTCGCCTGGTCAATCACGAGCCCCTCGTGGCGCTCGATGGCGTCGGCTGGGCAACTGCGCTGGCACAGGCCGCACTTCTTGCACAACTCCTGAACGATCTCGGGCTCTACCGACACGCCCCGGCCGATGAGCTTCATGAGGAAGCCGGGGATGACCTCGAAGGCGAAGTTCGAGGGGCGCACGAAGTCGCTGACGGCGGCCTCTTCGACGGGGAGGCCGACGACCTCGATCTTCGCCAGGTCGCCGGTGCCGAGGCCGCGCTCCTCGGCCTGCTTGAGGAGGGCCACCGCCTTCGGCGGGTAGCCGATGATGCGGCAGGCCACGGCGTCGGCGGCCACGCTGTCCTCGCTGGCGATGAGGAGGCCGAGGTGGCGCACCTTGCCGTGGCTGGGGCCTTCGCCCTCCATCCCCAGAACGCCGTCAATCAGCGCCAGCCGGGGGCGGACGACGGCGTAGATGTCGAGGAACGCCGCCCAGAGTTGGCGGGCCTTGGGGGCAAGCTGGTGGACGCGGATTTTCCCGCCGCCCGGCAGGCAGCCGAGGAGGTTCTTCACGGCACCCGAGTAGAGCGTTTGGCAATGGGTCTTGAGCTTCCCCAGCGAGACGACGATGTCGGCCTCGCGCACGGCGCGGGCGAGGGCGAACTTCTTGAGGACCGTGGCGTCGGGGCACTCGATGATGTCGGTCGCGCCGGCATCGAAGTCCTTGATCTCCGCCCCGGCCTCCTTCGCCGCAGGCCCGACCCCGCTCTCCTCCAGCACTCGGTCGGTGACGTTCCACTGGACGCCGCCCGGGGAATCGCCGACCCAGGCGATGGCGCCCGCCTCGCGAACTGCGGCAACCGCGGCGCGGATGATGGTGGGGTGTGTGGTCACCGCGCGCTCGGGCGGCGCGGCGCGCAGCAGGTTGGGCTTGAGCAACACCTTCTGCCCGGGCCGCACCACCCGTCCCAGCCCGCCGAGCAGGTCGAGGGCCTGCCGCACCGCGTCCTCGACGCGCTTCGGCTCGTAATCCTCGCATCGGACGATGGCGACTGTGGTCACAAGGGCCTCTGCCGCCCCCTGCGGGGGCTGTGTTGAGGGTGGCCTGCCGTCCACGGGCTGACGCCCGTGGCTACCTCCTGTCGCCCTGTCGGGCTTGTCCTCACGCCATTCCTTTCGCTCACGGGGCAAAGGCGCTCAGTTCGGGGGGGAGGCCGACGATTTCCTCGGCGCGGCGGCTCACGGCGGTGATGGCCTCCTCGACGCGCTTTCGCCAGACCTCGGCCTCCTCAGCCGTGACCTTCGGCGGCACCTGAATCGCCTCGCCGTAGCAGATGGCCGCCTTCGAGAAGGGCTTGGGGATGCGCATGCGGTCCCAGGACCGGAACTGCCAGAACCACCTGGACGCAAAGCCCATAGGGACGATGGGGCAGCCGCTGCGCTGGGAGACGATGACGATGCCGACCTGGGCGACGCAGCGGGGGCCGCGCGGGCCGTCGGGGGTGAAGCCCACGCCCTTGCCGCTGCGCATGGCGCGGACCAGCTCGACGAGGCCGCGGATGGCGCCGTGGGTGGTCGAGCCGCGAATCGGCGTGTAGCCCAGGTGCCGCACGGCGCGGGCCACCATCTCGGCGTCCGCGTGCTCGCTGGTCAGCGTGCAGCCGCCGCAGTGGCGATGGTGGTAGAGCGTGGGCAGCATCTCGTAGTGCCAGGAGGTGAAGGCGATGGCGCCGCGCTTCCTCTCCAGCTCCTCGAGATGCTCGTCCCCGTGGACCTCGAGCCGCAGGCTGCGGCAGATCATGCCCCAGAGCCAGGAGCCGACCCATTCGGCGAGGAACCATTCGAGCTTTCGGAACCGAGCCATAGGCAGCTGACCTCTAGTGCATCGCCCCGCGAATAGGGGGGCAGAATCGCGTGGGCCTTGGTTCCTTGCTCCCAGAGGGAGCTCAGTGGGTTGCCGGCGGCTTCAGCCGCCGGACTCAGGCGCGATAGCCAGCCAGTCCCGAAGGGACGGCAGAAGAGGGCGAACGCCGTGCCCCGGCGCACTGCCGTCCCTTTCGGGACTGGGTCGTGGGTGCGCCACGATCCGGCGGCTGAAGCCGCCGGCTACCCACTGCTGTCCCTTCGGGACTCCGGTCTTGTCCCCTCATTTGTGGGGCGGCGTACTTAGTCCGCCACTTCAGCCGAACGAATCGTGTGTGGCACAGCCGCCCTCGGCTGTGCTTCTGGCCCCTTGTGGGCGGGACGGATACGGGCTGAAGCCCGCACTACGAACTGCCGCTCCATTCGGCTCAATTGACACTCCGATTCACTGACCGATCGCGCGGCGGATGCGGCGCCGCTGGAGCCAGGGGGTCGGACCCAGGATGACCAGGCTGCGGCGCGCTGGGCAGAGCATCTCGCGCGCGACGGCGCGGACCTCGGCGGCCGTCACCTGCTTCAGGCGCTCCGCCTCGTCCGTGGGCAGCACGATCTTGTCGGGCGAGAGGAGGATTTCGCGCGCGCCGAGCCACTCCGCCACGTCGCCCGGGCTGTCCTCAAGAATCTCCATGTTGCAGGCCACGCGGTCCTTGATCGACTGAAGGTAGTCCTCGGCGACCCCCTCGTCGGCGAGGCGGTGGACCTCTTCGAGCGTGGCCTCGACTGTGGCGGCGACCTTGCGCCGGCTGGTGCTGGTGACGACCTCGACCCAGCCGCAATCGGAGTAGAGGATGGTGCCGGAGGAGACGTCGTAGACCAGGCCGTCGCGCTCGCGCAGGCGTGCGAAGAGGCGCGAGGTGACGCCCCCGCCGAGGATTTCGTTGATGACAGCCACGGGGTAGACCTTTGGGTCGTGGTAGGAGCAGGCCTTGTGGCAGAGCTTGAGGTAGGCCATCTGCGTGGGCGCCCGCTGGAAGAGGTGGCGTGGCTCGCCCTGGGAGTCCTCCATCGGAGTGCAGGCGGCGGGCTGGCCGGGCTCCAGGCTTCCGAATGCCTGGCCCAACTGGGCGAGGACGGCCGACTCGTCGAAGTTGCCTGCGACGCACAGGACCAGGTTGCGGCCGCTGAGGAAGCGGCGGTAGTGGCCGGCAATGTCGTCCGGCCCGAACCTGGCCACGTTGGCCCGGCTGCCCAGGCAGCAGAAGGCGTTCGCGCGAGAGTCCCACATCAGGCCGTGGGACAACTCGTCCAGGCTCGCGCCGTCCTCGGTCATGTCGCGGTATTGGCCCATCTCTTCGAGGACGACGTGGCGCTCGATCTCTACGTGCTCTGGGACGAAGCGGGGGTGGAGGAGCACCTCGGCGAGAAGGGTGAGGGCCTGGGCGAAGTGGCGGGTGTGCGAGCCGGCCATGACCTCGGTGTGCTCGGGCAGCGTGGCGCCGTTCAGCTCGATGCCGTGGGCGTCCATTGCCGCCGACAGGGCCTCTGGGTGGGGGAAGCGCTCGGTGCCTTTGAAGAGCAGGTGCTCGGCGAAGTGGGAGAGGCCGTTCTCGTCGGGCGTCTCGAAGCGGGGTCCCATGCGGAGGTAGGCGATGGCGATGGCCGAGTGGAAGCTGGGCATGCGGACGCACAGGACCCGCACGCCGTTGGGGAGGATTTCGCGCCTGCACTCTAGCATGGCCTGCCGCCTGGATGGCTTTCAGCGATTCGGCTCGCTGGCGCGAAGACTGCCTAAAGGCAGGACTCCTAACGGGTGGGTGGCCTGGTTCGGAGTCCTGCCTTCAGGCAGTCTTGGAGCCACTCCCGGCGCCGCCGAATCGCTGAAAGCCATTTAGTGTGGAGACTCCGCGGCCGCGCGTGGGCGTCAGAACTGGTCGAGGAACCGCACGTCGTTCTCGAGGAGCAGCCGAATGTCCGTGATGCCGTACTTGAGCATGGCCACGCGGTCAATGCCCATGCCGAAGGCGAAGCCTGTGTAGCGCTCGGGGTCGTAGCCGACGGCCTCGAAGACCTTGGGGTGGACCATGCCTGCGCCGAGGAGTTCGAGCCAGCGGCGCTGCCCGCCAATCTCGCAGTAGACGTCCACCTCCGCGCTCGGCTCCGTGAAGGGGAAGAAGGATGGGCGGAAGCGGGTCTGGGTGTCGGGGCCGAAGAGCTCGCGCATGGCCATCGCCAGGACGGCCTTGAGGTCGGCAAACGTCACGTCCTCCCCGACCACAAGGCCCTCGATCTGGTGGAAGACGGGCGAGTGGGTGGCGTCGGGCGTGTCGGGGCGGAAGACGCGGCCTGGCACGACGACGCGGATGGGGGGCTTCCGCTGCTCCATCACGCGAATCTGGACGGGCGAGGTGTGGGAGCGGAGGAGAACGTCGCCCTCGACGTAGAAGGTGTCGAAGCTGTCGTGCGAGGGGTGCTCGGCGGGGATGTTGAGGGCCTCGAAGTTGTAGTAGGCCAGCTCGACCTCTGGCCCCTCGACGGCTTCGAAGCCGAGGCGTGCGAAGACCTCGCGGAGCTCGGCCTCGGCCTGGCGGAGCGGGTGCTCGTGGCCGATGGGGCGGCACTTGCCCGGGACGCTGATGTCGAGGGTGGCCCTGGTGGCCCGCACCTGGCCAGCCCCAATGGCCTCGCGGCGGGCGGCGAGGGCCTCCTCGATGGCGGCCTTGGCCTCGTTGAGCAGTTGGCCGGCGGCGCGGCGCTCCTCCGGCGGCAGGGTTCCGAGCTTCTGCATGAGGGCCTTGAGCGCGCCGCTCCGCCCGAGGCAGGCGCTTCGGGCCTGCTCCAATTCGTCCAGCATCTCCGCCCGCCCGATGCGGGCGAGCGCCTCGTCGCGTGCCTGTCGCACCGCGTCCTGCACGGGCCTGCCCTCGGGAGACTCCTGCTACTGGGCGCCGCCGCGAGCCAGGGCGACCAGGCGGTCGAAGCCCGGGGCATCGGCGATGGCGATTTCGGACAGCATCTTGCGGTTGAGTGCCACGCCGGCCTTGGCGAGGCCGTGGATGAAGTGGTTGTAGGCGAGGCCCCGCTGGCGGCAGGCGGCGTTGAGGCGGACGATCCAGAGGGCACGGAACTCGCGCTTGCGGTCGCGCCGGTCGCGGTAGGCGTAGGCGAGTGACCTAGTGACGGCTGCCTTTGCGAAGCGGTAGAGGCGCGAGCGGCCGCCCCAGTAGCCGCTGGCGGCCTTGAGGATGCGCTTGTGCCGCCGGCGACGCCTCGGCGACAGGGTGACTCTGGGCATGGCAATTCTCCTGGGCGGCTCTAGCCGCCGGCAAGGGCGCGGGTGAGGGTCTTGGCGATTCGGCCGTCCACGCCGGTCGGCCGCCGGAGGGCGCGGCGCCGCTTCGAGGTCTTGGCGCTCATCAGGTGGCTCTTGCCGGACTTCCGGCGGACGAGCTTGCCCCTGCGCGTGACCCGCACGCGCGCCTTGAGGCCCTTGTGGGTCTTCTGCTTTGGCATGTCCCTGTTTCCTTATAAGGCGGCCGCGCGCAAAGCGCGTACAGGCCGCAACGGCGGAGGCTACTTCGGCGCGAGCACCATCGTCATGCGGCGGCCCTCGATCTGGGCGTCGCGTTCGATCTTCACGACGTCCTGGAGGAAGGCCGCGAACTTGGCCAGGACGTCACGTCCGAGCTCCCGGTGCGCCATCTCGCGGCCTTTGAAGAACACGTTGACTTGGATCTTGTCGCCGAGGAGCAGGAGTTTTCGCGCGTGGCGGGCCTTCACCTCCAGGTCGTGGTCGCCCGTCTTCGGGTGCAGGCGAATCTCCTTGGTATGCACCCGGTGATGGTGGGCCTTCGCCTGGTGCGCGCGCTTCTTCTGGCGGTACTTGAACTTCCCGTAGTCCATCAGCTTGCAGACGGGCGGGACCGCCTGGGGTGCGACCTCGACGAGGTCCACGGTGGCGTCGCGGGCGATGGCCAACGCTTCGCCGAGCGACTTGATGCCCAGTTGCTCCCCCTCCAGGCCGATGAGGCGTATCTGGGGGCTCCGAATCTGCTCGTTGATCTTGGCGTCCTGGGAAATGGCTACACCACCTCCTATCTCGTCTTGAGTGCGATTTCCCTGCGCACCTGGTCCACGAACGCGCCGAGCGGCAACGCCCCGGTGTCCCCCGCAGCCCGCGTGCGGACTGCGACGGTGCGGCTTTCCGCCTCGCGCCGGCCGAGGACGGCGATGTAGGGGACCTTCTCGAGGGTCGCCTCGCGGATCTTGTGGCCGATCTTCTCGCTGCGGTCGTCCACAGTGGTCCTGATGCCGGCCGCCGTGAGGGCCTGATGCACGTCGGAGGCGTAGGCGGCTTGGGCCTCGGTGATGGGGGCCACGCGCACCTGCTCGGGCGCGAGCCAGACGGGGAAGGCGCCGGCGAAGTGCTCGATGAGGACGGCGATGAAGCGCTCGATGGCCCCGTAGACCACGCGGTGGATCATCACGGGCCGGTGGCGCTGGTTGTCGGGGCCGACGTAGGTGAGGTCGAACTGCTCGGGCATGGCGAAGTCGAGCTGGATCGTGGCGCACTGCCAGGTGCGGCCGATGGCGTCGCGGACGTGGAAGTCGATCTTCGGGCCGTAGAAGGCGCCTTCGCCCTCGTTCACCTTGTAGGGCAGGCCCTTGGCGTCGAGGGCGGCGCGGAGGCCGTTCGTCGCCGCCTCCCAGGCCTCAGCCGTGCCAATGCAGTCCTTCGGGCGGGTCGAGAGCTCGAGGCGGTAGGGCAGGCCGAAGGTGGAGTACACGGTGTCCACCAGGCCCATCACGCCGAGCACTTCGTCGCGGATCTGGTCGGGGGTCATGAAGATGTGGGCGTCGTCCTGGGTGAATTGGCGGACGCGGAGGAGGCCGTGGAGCTCGCCCGACTTCTCGTGGCGATGGACGATGCCGACCTCGGCGATGCGGAGAGGGAACTCGCGGTAGCTGTGGAGGCGGGTGCGATAGTAGAGCATGGCCCCGACGCAGTTCATTGGCTTGACGGCGTACTCCTCGCTGTCAATCTCGGTGGCGTACATCTTGTCGCGGTAGTGGTCCCAGTGGCCCGACTGCTCCCAGCAGGCCTTGCGGAGGAGGATGGGGGTGCGAAGCTGGACGTAGCCGTGCTGGTCGTGGAGCTGGCTCCAGAAGGCCATCAGCTCGTTCCAGACGACCATGCCCTTGGGGTGGAAGAGTGGGAAGCCTGGGCCTTCGTCGTGGAGGCTGAAGAGGTCGAGGTCCTTGCCGAGCTTGCGGTGGTCGCGGCGCTGGGCCTCTTCGAGGAGGCGGAGATGCTCGTCCAGCTCCGCCTGGGTGGGGTAGGCGGTGCCGTAGATGCGGGTGAGCATGGGGTTGTGTTCGTCGCCGCGCCAGTAGGCGCCGGCGATGCTGAGGAGCTTGAAGGCGGCGACGCCGCCAGTGCTTGGCAGGTGTGGACCGCGGCACAGGTCGGCGAAGTCGCCCTGCTCGTAGAAGGTCACGCTGTCGTCGGGAATCTCGCGGATGAGTTCGGCTTTGTAGGGCTGGGCAGCGGCCTCCGTGCGGCGCAGGGCCTCGGCGCGTGGGACTTCGAGGCGGACGAGCGGGATGTCCTCGCGGATGATGCGGGCCATCTCGGCCTCGATGCGCCCGAGGTCGTCGTCGGTCACGGGCCGCGGCAGCTCGAAGTCGTAGTAGAAGCCGTCCTGGATGGACGGGCCGATTGCGAGCTTCGTGCCGGGGAATAGGCGCGTGACAGCGTGGGCCATGACGTGCGAGGCGGTGTGGCGCAGCACGTCCACCGGCAGGTGGGCCGAGTGGTCGTGGATGGCGTGATCGTCGCGGGTCATGGCGGCCTAAGCTCTAACTGGGCACATGAGGAATGGCCGGCGGGCTGGCACGTGCCAGCCGGCCGGCCGTGGGTGGTGGGCGATACTGGATTCGAACCAGTGACCTTTAGCTTGTCGAGCTAACGCTCTAGCCAACTGAGCTAATCGCCCCAGCAGATGTCGGCGGCGGGTCCCGAGCGGTCTGGGGGCCGCGTGGCTACCCGCCGGCGTCCTCCTTGCTCGGCGCCTCGGCGGGCGCCTCCGGCTCCTTGGGCGCCGGTTCCTGCGTGACCTTGGGGGCCACGGGCTCGGCAGGCTTTTGGCCTGCCGCGGAGACGAGCTCGAGGTAGCAAAGGTCCGCCCCGTCGCCGATGCGGTGCTTGGCGAGGCGCACAATACGAGTATACCCGCCGTTGCGGCCTGTGTAAAGGGGTGCCACGTCCTCGAAGAGGCGCTTGACGACGCCCTTGTTGGCCAGGAGGGCGAGGGCCTGGCGCCGCGCGTGGAGGGTGCCCCTCTTGCCGAGTGTCACGGCCCTGTCGGCTAGGCGGCGGGCCTGCTTGGCCTTGGGGACGGTGGTGGTGACGCGGCGCGGCATCCCCTCCTCCGGCTCGGTGAGGAAGAGGCTGCACACGAGGTTGCGGAGCATCGCCTTGCGATGGGCGTCGGTGCGACTGAGTTGTTTTCCGCCTTTTCGATGTCTCATGGTCAGCTTTCGTTCTCCGCGGGTTCGCTCTCGGCGGCCGGGAGAGCGTCGAGGCTCATGCCGAGCGAGAGGCCAAGGTTGGAGAGCTTGGTCTTGATGTCCTGAAGCGAGGTCTTGCCGAGGTTGCGGACAGCGAGGAGCTGGCCCTCGGACTTCACGATGAGGTCGCGGACGGTCTGGATGTTTTCGGACTCCAGGCAGTTCTGGGCGCGGACGGAGAGGTCGAGTTCCTCGATGGTCATGGCGAGCTTGCGGCTGAGTTCATCGGAGATCTGCCGGGTCTCGCGGCGCCTGGGCGACTTGTCCTCCTTCTCCGCGGGCAGCTCGCGCCCGATCTCGAAGTAGAGGATGAAGGGGTCGAGGTGCTTGCGGAGGATTCTCGCGGCCTCGACGAGCGCGGTCTCTGGGTGCACCGTGCCGTCGGTCCAGACCTCGAGCGTGAGGCGGTCGTAGTTGGTCTTCTGGCCCACGCGGGTGTTGTCGGCGCGGTAGCTCACGCGCCGCACGGGGGAGAAGAGGCTGTCCACGGGCACTGCGCCGATCTCCTGCTCGGGCTTGGTGTTCTCCTCGGCGGTGGCGTAGCCCCGGCCGCGCCGCGCGGCCATTTCGACGATGAACGGCACGTCCTCGTTGAGTGTGGCGATGTGGAGCTCGGGGTTGACGATCTCGACGTCGGGGTCGCCCTGGATGTCGGCCGCCGTGACCTCGCCGCGCGTGCGGCGCTCGATCTTGAGGATTTTGGCCCCCTCGGAGTGGAGGCGGAGCCGCACTTGCTTGACGTTGAGGATGACGTCGGTCACGTCCTCGACGACGCCCGCGATGGTGGAGTACTGGTGCTGGACGCCCTCGATGCGGACGGTGGTGATGGCCGCCCCCTCGATGGAGGAGAGCAGCACGCGGCGGAGGCCGTTCCCGACCGTGGTCCCGAAGCCTCGCTCGAAGGGCTCGGCAATGAACTTGCCGTAGGAGCCGGTCAGCGTCTCGCGGTCGCACACCACGCGGGTGGGCAGCTCGAAACCTCGCCAGCGGATTCGCATTCGGTTCTCCTCCCGGCGGGCGCCCGCCGGCGGCGGGTTCCCGCCGAGGCGGCCTCTTCGCCGGGTTGTGGGGCGGGGCCTCGCGGCCCCCTCGGGTTACTTGGAGCACAACTCCACGATGAGCTGTTCGCGGACGGGTGCGGAGACGTCCTCGCGGCTCGGGAGGTTGAGGACGCGGCCCTGAAGGGGCTCCTCAGTGACCTCAAGCCAGGCCGGCACGGGGCGTCCTTTGGCGGCCTCGCGCGCCTTGGCGACCAGCCTGCTCGTCGCCTCGTTGCGCCGCGGCGCGATCACGTCGCCCGGCCCCACGGGATGCGACGGGGCGGTAATGGGCCGGCCGTTCACCTCGACGTGCCCGTGCGTGATCATCTGCCGTGCCTGCTGCCGCGAGGCGGCCATGCCGAGCTGGTGGAGCACGTTGTCGAGCCGGCGCTCGAGGGCGATCAGGAGGTTGGCGCCGGTGTTCCCCTTCTCGCGGTCGGCCTGCTCGAAGTAGTGCCGGAACTGGCGCTCGAGGATGCCGTAGAAACGCTTGAGCTTCTGCTTCTCACGGAGCTGAATCCCATAGGCTGAGAACTTGCCGCGGTGCCACCCGTGCATGCCCGGCGGATAGTCGCGCCGGTTGAAGGCGCACTTCGCCGTCTCGCACCGGGGCCCCTTGAGCATGAGCTTCATGCCCTCGCGGCGGCACTGCCTGCACTTTGGACCGGTCTCTCTACCCAACGGCAGCAACTCCTCTCGCCGCCACCCGCGCTCATACGCGGCGCTTCTTGCGCGGGCGGCAGCCATTGTGAGGCAACGGGGTGACATCCTCGATGGACTTGATTTCGAGTCCTGCGGCCTGGAGGGCGCGGATGGCGGATTCGCGGCCCGAGCCTGGCCCCTTGACCTTGACCTCGACCTGTCGGACGCCGAGCTTCTGGGCCTGCTGAGCGGCGTTTTCGGCGGCCCGCTGGGCCGCGAAGGGCGTGCTCTTGCGCGAGCCCTTGAAGCCGATCGAGCCGGAGGACGCCCAGCACAGGACGTCCCCGTTAAGATCGGTCACCGACACCACGGTGTTGTTGAACGATGCCTTGATGTGTGCGACGCCGAGTGCGACGGTGCGGCGCACCCGCCGTCGCGTCGGCTTGGCGGTGGCGGCGGGTTTCGCTGCGGGGGTCGTCTTGCCCATGCCTGCTCCTGTATGGTGGTGGCGGCGGCTCAGCCGCGCTGTTCCTTGACGCTCTTCTTGCCGGCGACGGTCTTGCGGGGGCCTTTGCGCGTTCGTGCATTGGTGCGGGTTCGCTGGCCGCGCACGGGGAGGCCCACGCGGTGGCGGATGCCGCGGTAGCAGCCGATGTCGCGCAGGCGCGTGATGTTCTGGGCCACCATGCGCCGCAGCTCGCCTTCGACCATATAGCTCTTGTCCACGATGGACGCGATGCGCGACAGCTCGTCCTCGGAGAGGTCCTTGGCCCGCACGTTCTCGTCAATGCCGGCCTGCTGGAGGATGCGGCGGGCCGAGGTGGGGCCGAGGCCGTAAATGTAGGTGAGCGCGACGACGCTGCGCTTGTTCCCAGGGATGTCCACGCCAGCAACTCGCGGCATGTCGAGGTTTCCTTTCCGTATGCGCCTGGGGGGCGGCGGTCAGCCCTGCCGCTGCTTGTGGCGCGGGTTCGTGCAGACCACTCGCACCACGCCCTTGCGACGCACCAGCTTGCAGTTCTCACAGACCCTTCGGACGGACGAACGCACCTTCATGAGTCATCACCCTTCAACGCCGCCGGCGCGCGGCTAGTCGCGGTAGACGATGCGCCCCTTGCTCAGGTCGTAGGGCGAGAGCTCCACAGTCACCCGGTCGCCCGGGAGGATGCGGATGAAGTGCATGCGCATCTTCCCGGAGACGTGGGCGACCACGATGTGGCCGTTCTCGAGCTGCACCCGGAAGACGGCGTTCGGGAGCGCCTCCTTGACGACCGCCTCGACGCGAATGCCCTGTTCCTTGGCCATGTGCAGCCTAGCCCTTCCGGGCGCCCAGCACGGTCAGCACTTCGGCCCCGTCGCGGGTCACGCACACGGTGTGCTCGAAGTGCGCCGAGGGCGAGCCGTCGCGGCTCACCACCGTCCAGCGGTTCGCCAGGGTCTTCACCTGCCAGGCGCCGGCGTTGATCATCGGCTCGATAGCCAGCACCATGCCCGGCCGCAGCACCACGTCGCGGTGCTTCCGGTCATAGAAGTTCGGCACCTGTGGCTCTTCCCACAGGCTCGAGCCGACGCCGTGGCCGACGAGGTCGCGGACGACGGAGAAGCCGTTGCCCTCGACGTGGTTCTGCACGGCGCGGCTGACGTCGGCGAGGCGCCTGCCCGGCCCCACGGCCTTGATGCCAAGCCAGAGCGCCTCGCGGCACACGTCGAGCAATTTCCGCGCGCCAGCCGACACGTTGCCGATCGGCACGGTCAGCGCAGCGTCACCGTAGTAGCCGGCGCAGCGCGCACCAACATCCACGCTAAGCAAATCCCCATCGAGCAGCACCCGCTCGCTGGGGATGCCGTGGACGACTTCCTCGTTGACCGAGGTGCAGAGGCTGGCCGGAAAGGGCGGACGCTTGCCGGACGCGCCGTGGCCCTTGAAGGCCGGCTCAGCCTTGCATTCTATTATCCGTTTTTCGGCCTCTTTGTCAAGGTACGCCGTGGTCACCCCCGGCCTGGCCAGGGAGCGGACCAGCTCGAGGACCTCGGCGACCACACGGCCCGCGACCCGGATGCGTTCGAGCTCGCGCTCGGATTTCAGCGTGATCAAGCCCGCCTCTGTTCGCTACCCGTGCCGCCCTGCCCCCGCGCCCCCGCCGCCGAGGCGATGGCCGCGTTCACTGCGTCCCGCACCTCGGGAATCGTGCGGTCCGCGGCCACGCGCACCAGGAGGCCCTGCTCCCGGTAGTAGTCGAGGAGGCTGGCCGTCTGCTCCTGGTAGACGCGGAGGCGGTTGGCGATGGTCTCGGGGCGGTCGTCGTCGCGCTGGTAGAGTTCGCCGCCGCAGCGGTCGCACAGGGCGCCCCGCTTCGAGGGGAGGCTCGCCACGTGGAACGTGGCGCCGCACTGGCGGCACACCCGCCGCCCTGACAGGCGCTGCACCACGGCGTCCGCCGACACATCGAAATAGAGCACCGCGCCGAGGGCCTCGCCCCGCTCGGCGAGCAGGCGCCCGAGGGCCTCCGCCTGGCCCACCGTGCGCGGGAAGCCGTCGAACACCACGCCCTTCTCGGCGCCCGGCTGGCCGAGCAGCTCGCGGACGAGGCCGATGATCACCCCGTCGGGCACCAGGCGCCCGGTGGTCGTGTAGGCCTTGGCCTCGAGGCCCAGGGGGGTGCCCGCGGCAATGGCCTTGCGCAGTTCGTCGCCCGTGGCGATGTAGAGCAGGCCGCGCTCCTCGGCCTGCTGCGTGGCCTGCGTGCCTTTGCCTGCGCCCGGCGGTCCAAGGAATACCAGGTTCACCACGAACTCCTGCTGTGGATGCGCCCGCGCTTCATGAACCCCTCGTAGTGGCGCATGAGGAGGTGCGACTCGATCTTCTGCACGATCTCGAGGGCCACGCCCACGACGATGAGCAGGCTGGTGCCGCCGTAGAGGTACGCCACGTTCACATCCACGTCCAGGCTGCTGTGTATGAGCTGCGGGAAGACCGCGATGAAGGCGAGGAAGGCCGAGCCGGCCAGGGTGATGCGGGTCATCAGCCGCTCGAGGTACTGGGCGGTCATCTTGCCAGGGCGGATGCCGGGGACGAAGTGGCCGTAGTTCTTCATCTCCTCCGCCATCTTGAGCGGGTTGAAGACCACGGCGGTCCAGAAGTAGCAGAAGAAGATGATGAGGAGGACGTAGACGAACGTGTAGGTGAAGGAGCCGACCTGGAAGGCGGAGGTCAAGGTGGCGAGGAACCCGACGTCTGGGAAGCGCTGGCTGAGGGAGCCGAAGATGATGTTGGGGAACGTGAGGAGCGACTGAGCGAAGATGATGGGGATGACGCCGGCCTGGCCGACGCGCAGGGGCATGTAGTGGCGCTGGCCGCCGTAGACGCGGTGGCCGCGGGTGTGCTTGGCCTGCTGCACGGTGACGCGGCGCTGGCCCTGGGTGATGATGACGACGCCGACGACGACGCCGAGGTAGATGGCGATGAAGAAAACCAGCATGATCACGTTCATCCTGCCACCTTCGGGCGTGAAGGGGCGGCCCCAGTCCACCTGGCCCCAGAGCTGCTTGGCGGCCATGGGCATGCGGTCCACGATGCCCGCCATGATCAGCACCGAGATGCCGTTCCCCACTCCGTGCTCCGTGAGCGTCTCGCCGAGCCACATGAGGAACATGCTGCCCGCCGTCAGGGCCAGCATGGTGGAGAGCGTGAACCACGGCCCTCCCTGCATCCCCGGGAGAACCAGCTCGAAGCCGAACGGCTGGCCCTTGACCCAGGAGGCCATGAAGAGGGACTGGACGAGGCAGAGGGCGACGGTGGCGTAGCGGGTGTACTGGTTGATCTTCTTGCGGCCTGCCTCGCCCTCGCGCTGGAGTTCTTCGAGGGGCTTGATAACGGTGGCGAGGAGCTGGAAGATAATCGAGGCGCTGATGTAGGGCATGATGCCGAGTGCGAACACGGTGCAGCGGCCCAGGGCGCCGCCCGTGAAGAGGTCAACCAGGCTGAGCGCGCGGGCCGCAGCGCTGCCTTCGCCGCCTCCCTGGAGCTTCTCCGCTGCCTCCTTGATCTTCTGGGTGTTGACGCCGGGGAGCGGCACGAAGGTGCCGATGCGGAAGATCACGACCATGGCGAGGGTGACGAGCACCTTCTTGCGAAGGTCGGGCACGCGGAAGATGTTGGCGAACGTGCGTAGCATCGGCCTGCTCCGCGTCCTCCCTCAGAGCACGATGGCCGTGCCGCCCGCGGCCTGAATCTTCTCCATCGCCGCCACGCTGAAGCGGTGGGCCTTCACCGTCAGGCGGCGCCGGAGCTCGCCCGTCGCGAGCACCTTCACCCCGTCGAGCAGCCGCGTCACGAGCCCTGCCCCGACGAGCGCCGCGGGGTCCACCTCGGCCCCGTCCTCGAAGCGGTTGAGGGCGCCCAGATTGACCACAGCGTAGCGGCGCGCGAAGGCCTTGTTGTTGAAGCCGCGCTTGGGGAGTCGGCGGAAGAGGGGCATCTGGCCGCCCTCGTAGATGCCGGCGCCCTTGCGGCCGGAGCGGCACCGCTGGCCCGAGGTGCCGCGGCCAGCCGTCTTGCCCAGGCCCGAGCCGTGGCCGCGGCCGCGGCGCTTGCGCGGCTTGCGCCCGCTGGGGATCGCCTTCACGTCGTTCAGGTTCATTCGATCGTCACCCCACGAAGGCGCTCGACCTCGGCGCGGGTCCGCAGCGCCATCAGAGCCCGCATCGTCGCCTTCACCACGTTCTTGAGGTTCCTGGCGCCGAAGACCTTCGAGAGGATGTTCTTGATGCCGACGGCCTCGACGACGGCGCGGACGCCCGCGCCGGCGATGACGCCCGTGCCAGGGGCGGCCGGGCGCAGGAGCACGCGGCACGAGCCGAAGGCGCCCGTCACCCCGTGCGGAATCGTGTCGCCGGCCAGCGAAACGGCGGTGAGCCGGCTCTTGGCGTCGGACATCGCCTTGTCCACGGCGGAGGGCACTTCGTTGGCCTTGCCGTAGCCGATGGCCACGCGGCCGCGGCCGTCGCCCACGACGACGAGTGCGGCGAAGCTGAAGCGCCGGCCGCCCTTGACCACCGAGGCGCTGCGGTAGACCTTGAGCACGGTCTCGATGAGTTCCCGCCCCGCGCCTTGTTCCTGCTCTCTTGGCAAGGCTATCTACCTCCTGGCGGCCTCTGGCTGGCGCCTCAGAACTGGAGCCCGCCCTCCCGGGCGCCGTCGGCCAGGGCGCGGATACGCCCGTGATACTTGTAGCCGCCGCGGTCGAACGCGACCTGGCGGATGCCGGCCTCGATTGCCCTGCGGGCAAGTTCCTTGCCCACGAGGGCGGCGGCCGCCGTCTTCTTGGCCCCCTTGCACGCCTCGCAGACGCCGGCAACCTGGGTGGAGGCCGCGGCCAGCGTGCGCCCGCTCGTGTCGTCCACCACCTGCGCGTAGACGTGCCGCAGGCTGCGGCGCACGCACAGGCGCGGCCGCTCGGGGGTGCCGGCCACCTTGCGGCGGACCCGGCGGTGGCGCCGGAGGCGAAGGGCGGCCTTTCGCTTCATGCGGTTCACGCTGCGTCACTCCTGGGCGGCAAAGGCCTTGCCGGCCTTCCGCCGAATCTCTTCGCCCTCGTAGCGGATGCCTTTGCCGCGATAGGGCTCGGCAGGCTTCAGGCGCCGCAGCTCGGACGCGAATTCGTTGACCTTCTGCTTGTCCACGCCGCGGATGCGGACGGTGGCGCAGGGCACGCTGCCGACGCCCGCGACGAAGAGGTTTCCGCTCTCCGGGGGGTCGAGCTTCAGGCCCTTCGGCACCGGGATGCGCAGGTCGTTGTGGTAGCCGACCTGGAGGACCAGGTCGTTGCCCTCGAGCTTGGCGGCGTAGCCGACGCCGACGACTTGGATGCCCCGGACGTAGCCCTTTGTGACGCCGGCGATCATGTTGGCGATCAGGTTCCGCAGCAGGCCGTGGAGGGCCTTGGTCTGCCGGTCGTCCGCGGTGCGCTCCACGCGCACCGCCTTCTTCGCGTCGTCCACCACCACGCGGAGGCCCGGGGCGATGGTCTGCTCGATCTGGCCAAGCGGCCCGGCGATCTGGACCGTGCCGTCGCCCACCGTGGCCTTCACGCCGGCGGGCACTGGCACGGGTTGTCTGCCGATTCGGGACATCAGGACTGCTCCGTGGCGACGGTGCGCCTATTCGACTGTGCACAAGACTTCGCCGCCGACGCGCTGCTTGCGGCACTCGCGGTCGCTCAGGACCCCCTTCGAGGTCGAGAGGACGGCCACGCCGAGGCCGTTGCGCACGCGGGGGATGTCGTCCACGCCGCGGTAGATGCGGCGGCTGAGGCGGCTCTCGCGCCGAAGGCTCGTGATCACCATCTCGCCGTCGGGGCCGTACTTCAGGTAGACGCGGAGAAGGCGGCGCGGCCCGGCCTCGAACGGCTTGTAGTCGAGCACGTAGCCCTCGTCCTTCAGCACGCGGGCGATGCCCTCGTTGATGCGTGGCCCCGGCACCTCGACCTCGCCCTTGCGGGCCCGGAGGGCGTTGCGGATGCGGGTGAGCATGTCGGCTATCGGGTCGTTCACCATAGGTCGAGACCTGTCCCACACTGGCCGGGGCCGCGGCGCGCTACCAGCTCGCCTTGCGGACTCCGGGGATGTGACCTCGTAGGGCGAGGTTGCGGAAGCAGATGCGGCAGAGCCGGAACTTCCGGTAGTTGCCGCGCTCGCGTCCGCACAATTGGCAGCGGAAGACCCGCCGGGTCGAGTACTTGGGCTCCCGCTTGCACTTGTTCACCGCAGCCTTGCGAGCCATGGGCGCCTTTCTGCTAGCTCCTGCTGAACGGCATGCCGAACAGGCCGAGGAGGGCGGACGCCTCCTCATCGGTCCGCGCCGTCGTGCACACCGTGATGTCCATGCCCTGCACGGCCTGGACATCGTCGGGCTTGACCTCGGGGAAGACAAGCTGCTCGCCTATCCCGAGCGAGTAGTTGCCGCGGCCGTCGAAGGACGCGGTGGAGAGGCCGCGGAAGTCGCGCAGGCGCGGGATGGCGACCGAGATCAGGCGGTCGAGGAACTCGTACATCCTGTGGCCGCGCAGAGTGACCTTGACGCCGACTGGGACGCCCTCTCGGATTTTGAAGGCGGCCACGCTCTTGCGGGCCTTCATGGTGGCGGGCCGCTGCCCGCTGATGGCCGCCAAGTCGCGCAGGGCGCCCTCGAGCCGAGTCTTGTCGTCGTGGGTGTTGCCCACGCCCATGTTCAGCACCACCTTGTCCAGGCGCGGCACCGCCAGGCGGTTCTTGTAGCCGAAGCGCTCCATCATCTTCGGCACAACGTCGGTCTTGTAGCGATCGAGCAGTCTAGGCATCTGTTACCGCACCACAGGGATGACGCTGCCACACTTGGCGCACACGCGCGCCTTCTTGCCCTCCACATCGGCCAGGCGCACCCGCACGCCGCGGCCGCACTTCTCGCAGAGCAGCAGCACGTTCGAGGCGTGCACCGCCGCCTCCTTCTGGATGCGCCCGCCGCGCGGGTTCTGCTGGCTCGGCCGCACGTGCCGCCACCGGTACGCGGCGTTCTGTAGGATCACCTTGTTCTCCGCCGGCATGACGGCCAGCACGCGAGTCCGCTCCCCCTTCTCCACCACCGGAGTCCCCTCGGCGCTCTTGCACGAGGTGATGTCCTTGATCAGAACCACCGTGTCGTTTTTCCGAATGACCACTACCAGTGCTCCTGGGGCGCCACACGCCCCGACAAGAAGGCAAAACTCAGGTCGGGCACACTAGAAAACAAAGCCAGTCTGCTGGGTTTGTTTTCTTCCGTTCGTCGGGCCTCTGTCGTAAGCACCCGAGGCACTCCGTATTGAACCGACCGCCGAGCGGCTCGGTTCAATATGGTGTGCCCGACCTGAGTTTTGCGGCGCGCCCCTGCGCGCGTCTAGACCACCTCGGCAGCGAGGGAGATGATTTTCATGAAGTTCTTCTGTCGCAGCTCGCGCGCCACGGCGCCAAAGATGCGGGTGCCGCGCGGGTTGCGTTCGTTGTCTATCAGCACCACGGCGTTGCTGTCGAACCGCACGTAGGACCCGTCGTCGCGGCGCAGGCCGCGGCGTGAGCGGACGATGACGCCGCGCACCACCTCGTGCTCTTTCACGGTGCCGCCGGGGATGGCCTTCTTCACGTTGCAGACCACGATGTCGCCAATGTTCCCGTAGCGGTGCTTCGAGCCGCCGAGGACTTTGATGCACGAGACCACTTTGGCCCCCGTGTTGTCGGCCACATCGAGCAGCGTGCGCATCTGGATCATGGCTGCTCCACCTCGCGGCTGCGAGCGACGACCTCGACGAGGCGCCAGCGCTTGGTCTTGCTCAGGGGCCGCGTCTCCATGATCCGCACCTTGTCGCCCACGTGGGCCTCGCGGGCCTCGTCATGGACCTTGTAGCGGGTGGTGGCGCGGACGTATTTTCGGAAGCGTGGGTGCATCACCCGCCGCTCGGACTCTACGGTGATGGTCTTCTGCATCTTGTCGCTCGTCACGATGCCGATGACCGATTTGCGTTGGCCGCGATTCACGCCTTCTTCTCCAGTTCGCGCTCGCGCAGGAGCGTCTTGATGCGGGCCACCTCGCGCCGCGCGTGGCGGATGCGCGATGGGTTCTCCAACTGCTCGGTGCCCGACTGGTAGCGGAGGTTGAACAGCTCCTTCATCCGGTCGTCGGCCTCGCGGAGCAGCTCCTGGTCGGTCAGGCGGCGCAGCTCGTTGAGCTTCATACCCTGTGCCTCCGGTGGATGAAGCGGGTCGGGACCGGCAGCTTGCGGGCCGCGCGGTTCAGCGCCTGCTTCGCCACGTCCTCGGGCACCCCGCCCAGCTCGTAGAGCACCATGCCCGGCTTGATCACGGCCGCCCAGTACTCGGTTTCGCCTTTGCCCTTGCCCATGCGGGTCTCGAGGGGCTTAGCAGCGACCGGCTTGTGGGGGAAGATGCGCATGAACAGCTTCCCCTCGCGGTGCAGGAAGTGCGTGGCCGCCACGCGCGCCGCCTCCACCTGGCGGGCGGTGAGCCAGGCGGGGCCGAGCGCTTGGAGGCCGAACTCGCCGAACGCGACGTAGTTGCCGCGCGTCGCGTTGCCTCTAATGCGTCCCCGCTGGCTCTTGCGGTGCTTGACCCGCTTGGGCATGAGCGGCACTGCGCTTCTCCTTCAGGGGCTTCTCGCCCCGGTAGACCCACACCTTGACCCCGATGCGGCCATAGGTGGTTCGGCACTCGGCCGTGCCGTAGCTTATGTCGGCTCGCAGCGTGTGCAGCGGTATCTCGCCCACGACCAGGCGCTCGCTCCGCGCGATCTCAGCGCCCCCGAGGCGGCCCCCCACCAGTATCTTTATCCCCTTCGCCCCCGCCTGCATCGCCGTGTCGGCCGTCTTCTTCAGCACGCGGCGGAAGGGCGAGCGCTTCTCGAGCTGCTCCACGATGCCCTCGGCGATGAGCTGGGCCTCCAGCTCCGGCTTGGGCACTTCCTCGATCTTGATCTGCACCTCGCGGCCCACCAGCTTCTCGAGGTCGCCCTTCAGCCGGTCAATCTCCGAGCCCTTGCGCCCGATCACCACCCCAGGCCGCGCCGTGTGCAGCACCACCTTCACCTGCTCACGCGTCCGCTCGATGTCTATGCGCGGGATGCCGGCGAAGTGGTACGCCTTCTTCACGTGCCGCCGCACAAGCTCGTCCTGCACCACGTAGTGGCCGAAGGACTTCTTGTCGGCGTACCAGCGCGACCGCCAGTCCTCGGTCACCCCGATGCGGAACCCGATGGGATGGACTTTGTGCCCCATGGGCCTCTGGCCTACCTCTCTTCGTTCGGCGAATCGCTGAGGACGACGGTGATGTGTGCGAAGCGCCGCAGAATGATGTTGGCGCGCCCCATGCTCCGGGCACGCATGCGCCGCAGGTGCGGCCCAGTGTTCACGACCGCATTCTTCACGAAGAACGACTCCTCGCCGTATGCGGGGTCCTTCTCCTGGGCGTTGGCCCAGGCGGCGCGGAGGACCTTGAGGAGCAGTGCCGCGCCCCGCCGCTTCTCCAGGCGCAGCACCGTGAGGGCCTGGTTGAGCGGCATGGCCTTCACCAGCGTGGCTAGCGGGCGCACCTTGGTCGGCGACACCCGCGCGAACTTCCATGTGGCCTCGAAGTCCATCCTTGCCTCCGCGCGGCGCTACTTCTTGCGCCCGCCGTGGCCACGGAACGTCCGAGTCGGCGCGAATTCCCCGAGCTTGTGCCCGACCATGTTCTCGGTCACGAACGCCCGGAGGAAGTTCTTGCCATTGTGTACCACGAACGTGTGGCCGACGAACTCTGGCACGATGGTGCATGCGCGGGACCAGGTCTTGATGGCGTCCCTGCCGCCCTGGTCCTTCTGCCGCAGCACCTTGGCCAGGAGCTTGCGGTCCACGTACGGGCCCTTGCGAATCGAGCGCGACACAGCCGCGTTCCCCTATCTAGCCTCGTTGCCTCTTCTGGCGGCGACGGATGATCATGGCACCCGTCGGGTTCCGCCTGCGGCGCGTCTTGCCGCCCTTCGACAGCTTGCCCCAGGGCGAGCAGGGGTGCCGCCCGCCCGACGTGCGCCCCTCGCCGCCGCCCATCGGGTGCGACACGGGGTTCTGGGCCACGCCACGCGGGTGCGGGCGGTGCCCGAGCCAGCGGTGGCGGCCGGCCTTGCCGAGGGAGACCGAGGCGTGTTCGATGTTGCTCACCTGCCCAATCGTCGCCCGGCACCGCAGGTGCACCTTGCGCACCTCGCCCGAGGGCAGGATGATGTGCGCGTAGTCGCCCTCCTTCGCCGAAATCGTCGCCTCCAGGCCCGCGGAGCGCACGAGCTTGGCCCCGCGGCCCGGCTGTAGCTCGATGTTGTGAATGGGCAGCCCGCCCGGGATGTTTGCCAGCGGCATGCAGTTCCCGACGTTCGGCTCCACCTTCTCGCCCGACTCCACGCTCTGCCCCACCTGGAGGCCGCGCGGGGCCAGGATGTAGCGCTTCTCGCCGTCCGCGTAGTGCAGCAGCGCGATGCGCCCCGTGCGATTCGGGTCGTACTCGATGGCAGCGACCTTCGCGGGCACGCCGTCCTTGTCCCGGCGGAAATCAACGCGGCGGTAGCGGCGCTTGTGGCCCCCGCCCTGGCGGCGGGTCGTGATGCGCCCGTAGGCGTTGCGGCCGCCGGACTTCTTCACCGGCTCGAGGAGCGACTTCTCCGGCCGCGCCTTCGTCACGTCCGCGAAGTCGTCGAGCGCGGTGAACCGCTCGTTCGGGGTCGTCGGCTTGCGCTGTCGGATCGCCATTGGGCTGCTCTCGGCTCGCTCAGATGTTGATCGTGCTCTCGGCGGAGATGAAGACGAGGGCGCGCTTCCAGTTGCGCTTGCGCCCGGTCTTGTAGCGGAGCCGGCGCTTCTTGCCGCGCCGCATCATCGTCCGCACGGCCACCACCTTCACGTTGTCGAAAATCTGTTCGATGGCCTTGCGGATCTCGATCTTCGTCGCGTCCGCCGCCACCTCGAACGGGTAGGCGCGCACCCGCTCCTTGAGGAGCTCGCCCTTCTCGTTCAGAAGGGGCCGGAGCACGATTTGCCTCGGGTCGCGCATGGTCACACCTGGCCCTGGGCCTGTGCGGCCGCCTCGGGGGCGGGCGCGCTCGACGGCCGCCGCGCGCTCCGCATGGCCTCGATGAGGCGGCGCAGCGCCGCCTCCGTGATCACGAGCTGCCGATGCCGCAGCAGATCGTAGGCGTTCACGTCGCCCACGGCCTTCATGAAAACGCCCGGAAGGTTCCGGGCGGATTTCCACAGGTTCACGTTGTGGGTCTCGATGGCGATCAGGCAGCCGCGCTCGACGCCCAGGGCGGCAAGCGTCGCCGCCATCTCGCGCGTCTTCGGCTCGGCCGCCGCAAGCTCGTTCACCACCACGGCCTCCTTGTCCTGGAACTTCGCCAGGTAGGCGGACCGGGTGGCGGCCTTGAGCGCCTTGCGTGGCATCGCGTAGCGGTACTCGCGCGGGTGCGGGCCGAACACGATGGCGCCGCCGCGCCAGAGGGGCGAGCGCTTGAACCCCGCGCGGGCGCGGCCCGTCCCCTTCTGACGCCACGGCTTCGCGTGCGAGCCGTGCACCGTGCCCCGCACCAGCGTCGAATGAGTCCCCACCCGCTGCGCCGCCTCATACATCCGCACCACGTCGCGCAGCAGCCCAGGGCGCACCACACCCCCAAAGTCGGCCTCATCTATCTCAACTCGGCCGACCGCCTCGCCGTTGCGGTTGTGCACTGCCAACTCGATCATGCCTGTGCCTTCGCCTCCCGCAGGCTCAGCGCCCGCTTCGCCTGCTTCGGATTCGTCGCCAGCCGCAGGGCCGGCCGCACGACCACGTAGCCGCCCACAGGCCCGGGAACCGCGCCGTGGACGACGAGGAGGTTCCGCTGCTTGTCTGCCTGTAGCACACGCAGGTTCTGCTCCGTGTGACGCTCCGCGCCCATGTGCCCCGACATCCGCTTGCCCGGCAGCACGCGCGACGGGGCGGCCGACGAGCCGATCGAGCCCGGCTGCCGAACGTTCATCGAGCCGTGGCTCGCAGGTCCCCGGCTGAAGTGGTGCCGCTTCACCGTCCCCTGGAACCCCTTCCCCTTGCTCGTCCCGATCACGTCCACGTGGCTCACGCCGGCGAACAGCTCGACCGTGAGTTCCTGGCCCACCTTGAAGTCGTGACTTGGCTCGACGCGGACCTCTCGGACGAAGCGCTTGGGCGTCGTCTTCGCCCTGCGGGCCTGCCCGATCTCGGCGCGGGTGGCCCCGCGACGCTCGACCGCCTTGCGGCGCTCCCCCTTCCCGTGCTTGCGCCGCGCCCTCTTCTCCTCGAACCCCAGTTGCAGGGCCGCATACCCGTCACGCTCCGGCGTCCGCACCTGTAGCACGACGCACGGGCCGACCTCGAGCACGGTCGCCGCGCGCGCCGACTCCTGCGAATCCCACAGTTGGGTCATGCCCAGCTTCTTGCCCAGCAGCCCGGGTCCCATGCCACTCACGCCTTGATCTTGATGTCCACGCCGGCAGGCATCACCAGCCGGTGCAACGCGTCCACCGTCTGCGCCGTCGGCTCCTCGATGTCTATGATCCGCTTGTGCGTGCGAATCTCGAACTGCTCGCGGCTCTTCTTATCCACGTGCGGCGAACGGAGCACCGTGTAGCGCTCGATCTTCGTCGGCAGCGGCACAGGCCCGAAGACCTTGGCACCGCTCCGCTTCACGGCCTCGACGATCTGGCGCGCCGACTCGTCGAGCACCTCGTGGTCGTACGCCTCCATTCGGATCCGCACACGCTGTTCGGCCATCCCGAATCCCCGAGGCAACGGAAGAGCATGGGGGAAAAGGCCATGCAGTGACGCCAGAAGCCCAAATTATAGCAACTCGCTCCCCACCTGTCAAGCTCAAAATTCTCCGTGTCCTCTCGTCCTTCGACACTCCACATTCAGCGTTCAACATTCAACATCCCGCTCGCCCGACCGCGCTCGGGCAGACCATGTAGTTTCTGTTGCGGAAAGCCAATTGGCGCAACGAAGACTGCCTGAAGGCAGGACTCCAAACGGGTTCTTCCCCTGTTCGGAGTCCTGGCTTCAGCCAGTCTTGGCTTTCCGCAACAGAAACCATGTAGGGCGTCCAAACTTGCACGCGGCCTTCAATTCCTCAAGTGCACCAGCTCCCCCGCCCCCACGCTGCGCTCGGGGTCAATCCTGTCGGGCGTCCAGTACTCCACGTGGCTGTCGAAGAAGACCACGCTCATGCCATGGCCGCCGTGGTTGGGCGTGCCCTCCGTGTCGTCGCAGGCCATCGGCTCGTTGGGCGGGAACTCGTCGCGAATGGCCAGCTTCGAGGTGGCATAGCTCGCCCCCTTGCCCAACTTCGAGGCCATGTAGATGCCCATACTCGCGTCGCCCATCGCCGCGTAGCTGACCGTCTGGGAGCCGAAGAGGCCGGGCACTGCTCGGTCGGTGCCCAGGTCGCGGCCATCGTGGTTCGTGTCGCCGGAGGAGGGGCAGAGAAAGCAGTTCGGGCCGGGGTGGATGCCCACCCAGAAGTTGGTGGCAAGCCATTCCGCCCCTGTGAAGGCGCCGGGCGTCGCCCCACGGCCAACCGGGTAGGGGAACCACCGGTCGTTCCCGTACTCGTTCAGATACGTGGCCATGCACTTGGCCATGCAATTCAGGTGATTGCGGCACGTGATCCGCCTCGATTCCTCCCGCCGGAGCGTCACGACGTACAGCACTATCGCAAGCGCAAGGCCCAACATCAATGTGATGACGAGCACTTCCGTCAGGGTCACCGTTCCCCTCTTGCCCATTGCGCTCCCCCTTCCGTGTGTGCCTACCGCTGCGGGCCGCTGCCCTGGGCGCCGCGCCCCCCGTCTGTCATGCTGAGCTTGTCGAAGCACCTTTCAAGGGGATGAACTCCGGCAGCACAGCGGCCCCTGTGACGTCGGTTCACCCCCTTGAAAGGTTCCTCGACAGGCTCGGAATGACAGGGGCGATGGGTCCTCAATTCCTCAAGTGCACCAGCTCCCCCGTCCCCACCCCGCGCTCAAGGTCAACCCTCTCGTGAGTCCACCATTCGACGTGGGAGTCGAAGAACAGCACATTCATCCCGCCGTTGTCGCGGCTGCCGTGGTTGATCGGCTCCTCCGTGTCGTCGCAGGCCATCGGCGCGTTGGGAGGGAAGTCGTCCCGGATCGCCAGCTTCGATGTGCCATAGCTTGCCCCCTTGCCCATCTTCGAGGCCAGGTAGATGCCCTCGCTCCGGTCGCCCATCCCGGCGTAGCTCACGGTGGGTGGCGAGAGTGGCTTACCACACGGGCAGCCCCAGGAGCCGAGCAACCTGCCGTTCTGGTTATCGTCCCTTGAGCTTGGGCATACAAAGACGCCGGGGTCTGGGATGATCTGGTACTCCCAGTACAAACCCGCAAGCCACTCGGCGCCCCCGAACTGTGGGTCGGCCCTCGTGCCGCACCCGGCCCGCGCGGCAGGCCAGGGATAGAACCGGTTGTCGCCGTACATGCTGAGATACGTTGTCATGCTTTTGGCCAGTTGTTGGAGGTTGTCTCGGCACCGAATCCTCCGGGCCTCGTGGCGTTGGTGGTTCACCGCATAGCATAGGAGGACGACGGCGAGGGCCAGCGCGCCCACGCCGATGAGCAGTTCGGCCAACGTGATGCCGCGGGGCTTCCTCATATTGGGGTCTCCGCGACCGGAATCCGCGACTACTGACAGCGTGCGGCACCCGCCTGGCAGCCCACGAAGTGGGTGGGCCAGCCGTAGCCCAGGGCGACCGAAAGGAGCCCTGGGGACCGAGGCCACCCCTGAATGAGCCCCTGAAAGGGGCGATTCGTGGCCGCCTGAATCGCCCCCGTTCGGGGGCTCCCCCATGGGGTGGGCCGCCTACCCAGGGCTCCCTTCGGTCGCCCTGGGCTACGGCTCGGTCGCCCCCATTCGGGGGCTACGCGGCCTCAATTCCTCAAATGCACCAGCTCCCCCGTCCCCACGCCACGCTCGAGGTCAACCCGCTCGTGGGTCCACCACTCGACGTGGGAGTCGAAGAACAGCACATTCATCCCGCCGTTGTCGCGGCTGCCGTGGTTGATCGGCTCCTCCGTGTCGTCGCAGGCCATAGGCACATCGGGAGGGAAGTCGTCGCGGATGGCGAGCTTGGATGTGGCGTAGCTTGCCCCCCTGCCCCTTTTCGAGGCCACGTAGATGCCGACGGACCTGTCGTGCATCCCGGCGTAGCTCACGGCCTGTGGCGGAAGCGGCTTGCCGCCCGGACAGCCGATGGAGCCGAGCAGGACGCCCTTCTCGTTGTCGTCCGCCGAGCTTGGGCACACGTAGACGAGTGGGTCGGGGACGATCGGATACCGGCCCCAGTGCAGGCTCGCGAGCCACTCGGCGCCGCCGAACTGCGGGTTCGCCGCAGTGCCGCACCCCGGCCGTCCCGCTAACCACGGGTAGAAGCGGTTATCCCCGTACTCGCCCGTGTACGTCACCATCCCGGTCGCCAAATGGGTCAGGTTCCGGCGGCATTGGATTCGGCGGGCCTCTTCGCGCGCCGCGCGCTGCCGGCTCACCGCTACGCCCAAGATGGTGGCCGCGATGGCCAGCGCCCCCACGACCGCCAGGAGTTCCA
>Ga0194125_10003234_pt1 | contig 26485 bp, 23 predicted proteins | sample TA2KigC250mmetaG_FD_148626 | JGI IMG/M metagenome (GOLD analysis project Ga0194125, IMG submission 148626) | Freshwater microbial communities from Lake Tanganyika, Tanzania - TA2015034 Kigoma Deep Cast 250m | ecosystem: Environmental > Aquatic > Freshwater > Lake | place: Tanzania: Lake... | reverse complement strand
ATAATGGGCCTTGCGGGCCGTGAGGTAGGCCAGCCCGAGGCGGTCCGCGGCCGCCCCGGCGGCCGGGGGATGAAGCCCGGCCACCTCCCGGCTGCCTTCCGGGCCACCCGGGGTCACCGCCGCCCAAGGCCCGGGCGGCAGCAAGACCCGCAGCCCCATCTCCACGCAGCCCTGCAATTCCTGGAGGAGGAGCTCATAGTGGGCGCCGTTTTCGTCCAGGAGTTGGATGACCTGGGATTCCTTTTCCACCACGCAGCCGTAACGCATGGGAATCACCGTGCGCTGTTGCTGAAAGGAAACCACCACGTTCTCGTAGGTCCGGAGGCGCAGGAGATTGGGGGGCAGGTCCGCGAGGTCAATCATGGATACCGCCGCGCTCAAGCGCCGGTGCGCCACCTGGTACACCGGACGCCCTCCCACGCCCAGCAGGGGCTCCGCTGATCCCGGCCCCGGATGGCGGCAGATGCAATAACACAAGCAGCTCACGGTTCGAGCTCCAGATCCAGTGCCGGGGTGAAGCTATAAGGCGGCCAGGGGCCGGTGCATTCCAACACCAGCCCGAGTTCTCCATTGCGGCGATTGGCCTCCTGGATGAGGGCCCGGAAATCTGGCGCCACTTTTTGGGGGACCAGAAAGGCCCAATTAAAGACCATTTCTTTATCACTGCCGGTGGCTTCCCGGGAGAGCAGCCGCCGTTCCCGGACCTCCGCGGCATAATCCCGGAGGCTGGCCCATAATTTCCGGCAAACTTCCTGGAGCCATTGCTTGAGTTCCTGGTCACACGAAGCTCGGAGGCGCTGTTCCTGAAAATAGCGCTTTCCCGGCGATAAAGCCCCGAGGCGTTCCTCTTCCCGGGCCAGCTTGAGGGAGAATAGTTTCTCCTTGGCCCCGGCCCGGTCCAGCATTCCTTTGACGGCCCATTCCTCCCGCCCCGTAATGCGCTCCAGGAACCCGGCGATGGCGTCATGATGGTGTTGCAAGACTTTTTCCAGGCTTGCCGCTGACGAAAAGATGGTGCCGAATCGGGCCGGAAGCACCGGAGAATGCCGCATCACCCTGGCCACCACCTCTTGATGCCGAATGACCCGGGGGCCGATCCAGGTCAGCTCCCGCAGACGTTCTGCCGCGTCCGGCCCGCAGAAGTCCTCCACCGACACCGGGCACCAGACCGCGGCGAGATCCCGGAATCCGGCCACCTGAAGTGGGCTTCGGCCATCCAGGCCCTTGCCCGCCAGGGGCAAGGCCGGCAGACGACTTAAGCGGGTCAGGCAGAAAAGATAAAGTCCTTGTTCCATGGGGCTCTTTTTGAGTGTTCAGTGATCAGTGATCAGTGATCAGTGATCAGTAATCAGTAATCAGTAATCAGTAAAAAACAACACCCTACAGGTCACTGGTCACTGGTAACTGGCAACTGATTACTGATTACTTACTGACTACTGGTTATCCCCCAACATCTCCTGCAGGGCCTCTTCCAGGTACGAAGGCAAGATGAGCACCTGGGCCTCTCCCGCGCCTTCCTGAGCGATTTCCGCCTCCACTGCCCGGCGCACCGCCGCCAGGGCAGCTTTATTGCACACCGCAGCAATCTCCGCGCCGCTTAAACCTTCGCTGCGGGCGGCCAGGCTTTCTATGCTGATTCCTTCGCCCAGCGGTTTCCCACGCAGATGAACCGCGAAGATTTCCCGGCGGTCCTCCTCATCCCCCAGGGGAATCTCCACGATTTCGTCAAAGCGCCCCGGGCGCAGGACCGCGGGGTCCATCAGGTCCAGGCGGTTGGTGGCCCCTAGCACCAGCACCCCCTTCAATTCTTCGATGCCGTCCAACTCCGCCAGAAACTGGCTCAGGACCCGCTCGGACACATGGGAGTCGGACCCCCCGGCCCCCCGGGCCGGAAGCAGGGCCTCGGTCTCATCCAGAAAGATGATGCACGGCGCCGCCTGCCGGGCGGTCTTGAACATTTCCCGCACCCCCCGCTCGGATTCGCCCACATACTTGGACATCAGGGCCGGCCCCTTCACCGAGATGAAATTCACCCCGCTTTCAGTGGCAATGGCCTTGGCCAACAGGGTCTTGCCGCACCCCGGCGGCCCGGACAGAAGGATGCCCTTGGGGGGCTTGATGCCCGCTTTTTTGTAAATGTGGGCGTATTTCAAGGGCCACTCCACTGCTTCCTTGAGGCGCTCCTTCATCGCTCTGAGGCCTCCCACGTCGTCCCAGCGCACATCCGGAACCTCCACAAACACCTCCCGGATGGCGGACGGCTCCACCTCGCGCAGCGCGGCCAGAAAGTCGTCCATGTGCACTTCCAGTTGCGCCAGTTGCTCGTAAGGGATGGCGGCCAGGCCGTAATCAATGTCGGGCATGAGGCGGCGCAGGCAGATCATGGCTGATTCCCGGCACAAGGCCTCCAGGTCGGCCCCCACAAAGCCGTGGGTGATCTCCGCCAGGTGGCCCATATCCACATCCTGGGCCAGGGGCATGCCCCGGCTGTGGATCTCCAGGATATCCAGCCGCCCGTGGCGATCGGGGATGGGAATGGCGATCTCCCGGTCGAACCGCCCCGGCCTTCTCAGCGCCGGATCCAGGGCATTGGGGATGTTGGTGGCCGCAATGACGATGACGTTCTGGCGCTTGGTGAGGCCGTCCATCAGGGCCAGGAGTTGGGCCACCACCCGTTTCTCCACGTCCCCCACCACCTGCTCCCGCCGGGGGGCGATGGAATCTATCTCGTCTATGAAGATGATGCTGGGGCCTTTTCGGCCGGCTTCCTCAAAGATCTTGCGCAGGTGGGCCTCGGACTCGCCGTAGAACTTGTGCACCACCTCCGGGCCGCTCACCGAGAAAAAGTTGGCCTCGGTCTCGTGGGCGATGGTGCGGGCAATGAGGGTCTTGCCGCACCCGGGGGGGCCGTGGAGCAAGACGCCCTTGGGCGCGTCGATGCCCAACCGCTCGAACAGTTCGGGGTAGCGCAGCGGCAACTCGATCATCTCCCGGATGCGCTGCAACTGCGGTTTGAGGCCGCCCACGTCTTCATAGGAGACCGCGGCCCGTCGGGTTTCCGGGACCCCGGCCTTGCCGATCACCAAGATGGTGGTGGGATTAATCAGCACCGGCCCCTTGGGGGTCAGGGCTCCCACCTTGAAATCCGCGGTGCGGCTGCCGAACAGGGTGGCCCGGATGCGGTCCCCCTCCCGCACCGGCAGGCCGTCCAGGAGGCTGCCGATGTATTGCAGGTCCCGATCTCCGGGGGTAATGGTGATGGGGGTCAGGACCACCCGTTCCCCGGGGCGGCAGGCGATCTTGCGCACCTGCACGAAATCATCGATTCCGGCGCCGGCGTTTTCCCGGCTGATGCCGTCCAACTGCACCCGGGACCGGCCCCGCAGTTCCTTGTAGGCGGGCATGGCCTTGCACACCGTTTTCCGCTTGCCCGCGACCTCGATAATGTCGCCGATGGCCACCTGGAGTTTCTCCAAATCCTCCGGTCCCATGCGGGCATAAGACCGCCCCACGTCTTTACCCAGGGCTTCCGTTACTTTCAACTTTAGGGTCACCCCTTCAGATTTATCCATGTAATTTCCCCGGCTACGACTACAGGGTGCATCTGATCTTCAGGATGCCGTTGTTGCAAGACATCTTCATCTTCTCCAGGGGATAGTTCCGGGGCAGCAGGATTTCTTTGCGGTATTTCTTGTCCTTCTTTTCGGCATAAATGGTGAGCAGGTCATCCTTGACTTCCAGGTGCACGTCTCCGGTGCTGATACCGGGCATCTCCGCCACCACCAGGGTATGATCTTTTTCTTCAAACACGTCCACCACGGGTTCCCTGATTTCCTGGACCACGGTTTCCCCGGACTTCTCGTCCCTACGGACGTTGCCGAAGGGTTCCACCTTGACTTCATGGTCCCCCTTTTCCCCCAGGCCCATTTTGACGGAAAAGCCATAGACGCCCTTGACGTCCCGGTGCTGAAATTCCCCGCTTTTTTTAAGCTGTTCCCCTTTTTCCGCCAGCTCGCCCAGCTTCTCAATGAGGTCCGCCAGTCCCTTGAAGAGTCCCCCGAAGCCTATTTCGCCGCCACTTTCCTTCTTTTTAGTCATAACTGCCTCCAGATCGGTTAATACCGAATTGCTTCAGCTTGGTGTGCATCGTCTTGTAATCAATTTGTAGCAGTCGCGCCGCCTTAGCCTTATTTCCTTGAGTATGTTTCAGCGCCTGAGTCAGAACTTCCCGTTCCACCGTGACCACGCTGTGGTGCACAATCTCTTTGAGGGACAGCTCCTGCCAGGGGGCCCCCTGAACCCTGGGAGTGAAGGCTAATCCCGGCACCGGGGACCGCTTGATGTCCAGGTGCTTCTCGGTAACGGTATCTTCCGCCAGGAGCACCGCCCGCCGGATCACCGAGCGCAGTTGGCGCACGTTCCCCGGCCAGTTATAAGCCAACAGGGCTTCGATGCAAGGTTCGGAAAAATTCTTGACGCCTTTATTCAATTCCTTGTTGGTCGTATCCAAAAACCGCTTCGCCAGATAAGGGATATCTTCCTTGCGTTCCCGGAGCGGCGGAATAACGATGGTGAACTCGTTCAAGCGGAAGTACAGGTCGCGGCGCATCATCCCCGAGTCCACCAAGTTTTGGGGGTCTTGATTGATGGCCACCAGGATGCGGACATCGACCTTTCAGGTTTGGCGCTCCCCAACCGGTAGATCACCTTTTCTTGCAGGACCCGCAGCAGTTTTGATTGGGAGCCCAGGGGTAAGTTGGCAATCTCATCCAGAAACAGGGTCCCGCCATGGGCCAGCTCAAATTTTCCCCCCTTGTGAGACACGGCCCCGGTGAAAGCTCCCTTCCTTCTGGTAACCGAAAAGCTTTCAATCAGGGTTTCCGGGATGGCGCCGCAATCCACCGGAGCAAAGGGAGCTTCACCCCGCCGGCTGATCTGATGGATGGACCGCGCCACCAGTTCTTTGCCGGAGCCGGTTTCCCCCTGGATGATGACGCTGAAGTCCGAGTGGGCCACCCGGTTCACTTCCCGGATGATGCGGGTAACGGCATCGCTGGGGCCCATCATGGCCCGGAGGTAATTATCCGCCGCGATGTCTTCGGGAGAAGACCGGAGCCGGCGCTTTCCTTCGGCCAGGGCGGCTCGCACCACCCGAATCACCTCCCCGTGGTCAAAAGGTTTGGCCAGATAATCGAAGGCCCCGGCTCGCATGGCCTCCACCGAGGCGCGAATCTCGGCATAAGCGGTGATGAGGACCACCGGCAGTTGGGGGTTCATTTTTCTAACCCGCCTCAACACTTCCATGCCATCGATGCCGGGCATCTTGACGTCCACCAGCATCACGTCGGGCATTTTATCAGGAACCAGCTTCAGGGCCGTTTCGCCGTTATAGGCCACTACCGGGGCGATCCCCTCCTTTTTCATGAGCGCGGAGAGCATCAGGCTGATATCCTGGTCATCGTCCACGATGAGCACCCGGGTGGCGCTCGGATCCATATTCCCTCCGGATTCAACGAGGCCGGCGGAGCGGATAGATCACTTTAATGTCCCGTTGGAGGTATCGTTCCGGCGAATGGAGCATTCCCAAAAAGAGGACGCCGGTTTCGCCCGGCTTGAGGGTGTCGTTAATCCGACGGGCAATAAATTGATCCCGGCGCTCGAGCAGGGCAACACTCAAGGCCCGGCGCTGGGCCGCCACCCCAGCGGACCGGGGGGGCCGGGTCGTCAGGGATTGCTTGGCCAACTGGTACTCCTGCACCAGGAGGTCGCCGGATTCGGTCCCCATGAGGGTAGCTCCCTTTTCCATCAAACGGAGCAGAAGTTGATGGTTGCGGCTGCCCTTCTGGGCCAGTTCCTTGACAATTTCTTCCTCCCGGTGGCACGCGGCCAAGCCGTCCTGATACAGCCGCACCCGGCCGAAGTCCAAACCCAGGGCGTCGATGACCCCCTCGATTTCGGTCCAGATCCTATCTATGGCCGCCATCTTGCGGGAAAACCCGGCCCGCCCCATCTTCTCCAGGGTCGCCCGGACCACCGATTCTTTGAGCGCGCCCATATCCGCCTGGGTATGGGCTATGGGAAAATATATTACCGTCCGGGAAGAGCCGCCGGCCTTGGGATCCTGAGTCATATCCTCATGAGGTTGATCTTGAGCTGCGGCCATGCCTTCCAATTTCTCCGGCTATCGTTCCCGACCATGCGACCCGCCTCCTGGAATGCTTCGGAACTCGACACCCAATCCCTGCCAGGAAGTGTAATACGGCGGAATCTTTGGCATCGGAGCAACACCGCTCCAACCCAGGAGGAAGAGTTACCAACCCCGGGACCCTAAGTCTTCATCGGCCATTTTTCTCAGATACCTTAAAATATTCGCGCTTTCCGGCTGGAGCCCGGCGACCCGAAAGACCTTCAGACTTTCCTTTGGCGTCCAAGAAGAAAAATCTGCCGGGTGTCTTCCGAATAACAGAAGATGATTGCCGGCCTGAAATCGCTTCAGATACGGGAATCACGGAAAGGAGGGCTGCCCCTTGACCCACCCGTCCAATTCAACTGGCAGTTGGCTCCGGCAGATAAACACCCCTCCCTGGCCGAACTTCAGGAACTGGTGAGGCTGAAATCCAACCGGGTAAAGGTGCGGGGCCAATGGGCGCAGTTGATTGCCGCAGAAATCCAGTTCGCTCTAAATTTCTGGAAGAAAAAGGCGGGGGTAGAAACCACTGCCCGGGAGATCCTACAGATGACCCTGGGTGGGGTGAAGAAATTCGCTGTCCCTCGTCGCAACCAATTAAAGCCCCCCGGAAGGGCGCCGAAAACTAAAGAGCCAACCCGGGTAAGGAAGCGAATCGTGAAAAAACCGCGAAAAACAATCTCTTAAAAATTCAAGAGGTTAGATAAAATCTTGGCGTCCCCACGGGGATTTGAACCCCGGTCGCCGGCGTGAAAGGCCGGTGTCCTGGACCAGACTAGACGATGGGGACGCGGCGGGATGTGGGCCGTGTTGGATTCGAACCAACGACTCTCTGCTTAAAAGGCAGATACTCTACCGACTGAGTTAACGGCCCGAACAAAATATATATTTAAACTCTGAAAGCCGTTTTGTCAAGGGAATCAGAGGAGGTTCGGAGGCCGAAAAATCCCTAAATGAACTTCATCCAGGGCAACAGCCCTGAATTCACCTCAACCTATTGTCCTGCGTTCGAGAAATTCCCTTTAAAACCAGATGTCGGCCATACTTCCAATCAGTAACCTTTTCCTAAAGAGATAGGAAATTTATGGCTTTTGAACCCTACTGAGATAGTATATTCCGGGATTATAGGAAATTCTTCAAAATCCCAGGCGAATTAGATATATTCCCTCTTAATTCTGTTCATTTTCTCAAAAATAATTATTTTTTATCGCCTGCCCGATAGTATTACCCCTCGGGCCGGGATAATTTTACCGTGACGGCCTATCCCAGCCATGCCGCAGAGAAAAAGGGGAGGGAGGAGCTTGTATGGCCAAAACCGATAAAACAGCGGAATTAAGCGTGAAGCAAGCCGGAGGAAATGGCATATTTTCTTTCTTAACCGAGAATATCAGAGAAAGCGGCAAGGCTCCGGTGCGGGTGCTCGCGGGCTTTGTCGCCGCCTGGGCTTTATTTTTTTTAATCCTCTACGTGCTTCCCCGACCCCAGGGACTTTCGGCCGAAGGCATGGCGGTGCTGGCCATTGTGGTCTGGGCCAGCGTCATGTGGGTATCCGAGGCCCTGCCCGTGGGGATTACCGGCATCTCCATCCCCACCCTGCTCATCCTGACCCACGCCATCCCCTGGGAGAAAGGCCGGCCGCCCATGTCCACGGTGTTCGGCGGCTTTACCTCCCATGAAGTGTGGCTCTGTCTCTTCGCCTTTTTCGTGGGCGCGGTGATGCAGCTGTTGAAAATGGACCGGCGCATCGCCCTGGGCATCCTGGACAAAATCCGGGCCTCCAACGTCGGCCGGGTCATCTGGGGGATGTTCGGGGTCAACATCGTTCTGGCCTTTCTGATTCCCGCGGCCAACGCCCGGGCCGCGACGCTTTTGCCGGTGGTGAAGGGCATCACCAACCTCCTGGGAGATACGCCCGAGGAACAAGAGGCCAAGAAGGCCATCGTCATCCAGTCCCTGGTTTACGCCACCATGATTTGCGGGGTGTTCATCCTCACCGCGCACATGCCCAACCTCATAATGGTCGGCATCTTCAGCCAACACGGCTACCCTAACCTCAGCTACCTCAATTGGGCCATCCTGCAATTTCCTTATTTAGGGATGTTCGTCCTGACCCAGTGGTGGGTGCGTTATCACTTCCGGACCAAGGGCATTGACATTGCCGGCGGGCATGGGGAGATCCGGAGGCAATACCAGGAGTTGGGGAAGACGTCCAAGTCCGAGTGGCTGCTCCTGGCGGTGTTTGCCGGGGTGGCCCTGCTCTTTGCCATGGGCAAGGGCAGCCCCATTTACGAGCTGCACCGCCATCAATTGGGCGTCATCGGCCTCATCGGCATTCTCATCCTCTTTACTCCGGGTCTCTTCCCCTTTAAATGGAAGCAGGTCCAGGACCGCACCATCTGGGGCACCTTCCTGCTGTTGGGCGGCGCCCTCACCATGACCTCGGCCATGAGCAAATCCGGCCTGGCGGGATGGATGGCCGACCTGATTCACGGCCCGGTGGTGGGCCTGCCCTGGTGGGGCATCGTCCTGGCCCTCATGGTGGGCACCCACGTCATCCGCATCGGCATGCTTTCCAATGTGGCCGCGGTGGCCATGCTGGCCCCCATCATGTTCGCCATGGCCCCCAAGCTGGGGCTCCATCCGGTGGCCTTCACCCTGCTGGTTTGTGACACGGACACCTATGCCTATATTCTTCCCACCCAGATCACCGCGGCGGTCATCGCCTATGGGTCCGAGACCTTCAGCACCGGGGATTACGCCAAGGCGGGCTGGGTCTGCATCCTCATCGCCATGGCTTATGGGCTGTTGGTTATGGCTCCCTGGTATGCGCTTCTGGGCCTGCCGGTCTGGAACCCCAACGCTCCCTGGCCTTTTTAAACTTTTGGCGGCGGACCCTGGGTTCGCCAGATGGACCAGCGGCATGGCTGAAACAAGTTAGCTAAACCGGCGGGAGGCAGGATAAATGAGAACCCTGTGTGCCTGGTGTGAGGTTGTCTTGAAGGAAGAGGATGGGTCCGGCGGCCTGGACAGTCATGGAATTTGCCCTCTTTGCGCCGCCGGATTGATTGACATCTCCGTTCTTTCGGAAGCCGAAATCTTGCTGGCCGCCGGGTTGTATCACCGACAGAAAAACAAGCCCATCTTTGATGTATGGCATGCCGTATGGGGATAAAATCAGCGGGCCAGGAACAAACCTAAGTTTTTAATATAACTGATTAAATTAGCCGATGTTACTCATCCCTGGATGAGGAAAGGAGAGAGATATGTCCAAAAAGAAACCGGAATCGATCAGTGAAATCCCCACCTTGGTCATTGACGCGGATTTGCTGATCATCGGAGGCGGCAACGCCGGATGTTTTTCCGCCATCGAAGCCAAAAAGCTCAACCCGGATTTGAAAGTGGTCATCATGGAAAAGGCCCACATCAGCCGAAGCGGGGCCACGGCCGCGGGGATGGACGCCCTCAACACTTACATCCCCAATGGAAAGACCCCGGAGGACCTGGTGCGGTGGAGCCGTTCCCAGGTGGGAGGCGGGCCTATCCGGGAAGACCTGGCCCTGAGTAACGCCCAGAACCTCAACGAAGCCGTGGAGGACCTGGAAAGGTGGGGGCTGCCCATCTTGCGGGACGAAGAGGGTAATGCCAAGTACCGCGGCTCCTGGGATATTTCCATCCACGGGGAGCAGCTCAAGCCCATCATGGCGGAGAAGGCCCTGGAAATGGGCGCGGAAGTCTATAACCGGGTAGCCGCCACCGCGCTGCTCATGGACGGCGACCGCTGTGTGGGGGCTATGGGCTTCGGGGTCCGGGACGGCAAATTTTACGTGTTCCGGGCCAAGGCCACCATCGTGTCCACCGGCGGGGCCTGCGGGCTTTACAAGTCCTACACCAGCGACGCTACCAACTCCCACCACCAGACCTGGATGTGTCCTTTCAACGTGGGCACCGGCTATGCCATGGGGATCCGCCAGGGCGCGGAAATGACCTCCTTTGAGCAGCGTTGGGTAGCCACCCGGACCAAGGATTTCTGCGGCCCGGTGGACACCATCTCCGTGGGCTATAAAGCCGCCATCATCAACGCCAAAGGTGAGCGCATCCTGCAGAAGCATTACGCCCACCTGGGAGGCGATAAGGCGCCCAGATACATCCGGGCCAACGCGCCCATGGACGAATGGCTGGCGGGGCGGGGTCCCACCTATGCGGACACCACCCACTTGTCGCCGGAGGAAGTCAAGGAGCTGAAAACCGACTACCTCAACGAAAGGCCCTCCTTCGTGCTCTTTCTGGCAGCCAGAGGCCAGGACGTCACCAAAGAGCCCATCGAGGTTTACGGCAGCGACCCCTATGTAGTGGGGGGTCACACCCAGAGCGGTTATTGGGTGGACATCGAGCGGATGACCACGGTGCCCGGCCTGTTCGCCGCGGGGGAAACCGCGGGGGGCAACCCCAACAAATTCGTGGGCGGCTGCGCCGCGGAAGGGAAACTGGCCACCCGGGGCGCCCTCAAATACAGCGCTTCCGTCTCCCTGCCGGCCCTGGATCAGGCCCAGGTAGAGCGGGAGAAGGAACGGGTATTCGCGCCGCTGTTTAAGGGCCCGGATTTTGACGGGGTTTCTCCCCTGGAAATGGAGGAGCGCATGCAGCGCCTCATGGACGAATATGCCGGGGGGACTTCCCAGTTCTACCGCACCAACGAGGAGCGCCTGGACTACGCCCTGAAGAATCTGAAGATGCTGCAAAGCCAGGTGGAATTCCTTTACGCCAAAGACCTTCACGATCTGAAGGACGCCCACGAGATCATTGACCGCCTGGAGGTGGCCGAGGTGCTGGTGCATCATCTCAAGGCCCGGAAAGAGACCCGCTGGCCGGGGTGGCAGACCCGGTCCGATTATCCGGAAATTGACCCCAACCTGGATTGCTTCGTGGAAACCCGGCGCAATAAGGAAACGGGCGAAATTGAATCCTTTACCCGTCCCTATGAGCAGATTGTTCCGGGTGACCGCGATAAACCATAAGAATAGTCAGATAAGGAGGTTAAAAATATGCCCCCAAGAGTTGATCGGGAAAAATGCGACGGTTGTAAGGCCGAGGAGGAACCCCTGTGCGAACAGGTCTGCCCTGGAGACCTCATGTCATTGGGGGAAAACAAAAAAGCCTATTGCCGCCAGCCTCGTGATTGCTGGGATTGCATGTCCTGTTCGAAAATCTGCCCCGTGGGAGCCATTGAGACCCGGATGCCCTATCAGTTGGGTTACCATGTGGCCAAGCTTATCCCCATGATGGGTACCAACACCATTACTTGGACCTGCATCGATATCAATGGCAAAGTGGAGCGGTTCCGTTACAAGAACCGCAACGATTAAAGACGATGTCGATAATGGCCCCCAAGATTGCCCTGATGATATGGGACCAGGGCGGCCGCCTGGCCCAAGCCGTTGACCTGGCCGCCCTGGTCAAGCAGCTCGTCCGGGCCAAGGGAGTGGTCCGCAGCCAGGTCATTTCCGATCCCTGGACCCCGGAGCTACTTGAGGATCTGAGAAAGGCAATACCAGCCGGGGAAATCAACCGGCTCCTGTGGGTGGGGCCATTTACCTCCGAGCAGGCGGTGAACCTCGAAGTCGAACTTAAAGCCGCGGGGTTGAATCCATACCTGCATCACTGGTGCGACCTGGAGGAGCAGGGCGTCGGAGCCCCGGAAGTGGATGCCAAAATCCGCCACCGGAAAGCCGCAGCCCTGCTCCAAATGGCCCTGGCCCGCACCCGGCTGCTGGAGCCATTGGAACCCGTGGAACTCCCCGCGGCCGACGCCATGCTCATCCTTGGCGCCGGGGTGGCGGGCCTCCATGCCGCGGCCTCCCTGGTGGACTTAGGGAAACGCGTCTTTCTGGTGGAAAAGGAGAGCGGGGTCGGAGGAAAAGTGGCTCTCCTGTCCCGCTTCTATCCCCGGCTGTGCGATCCCCACTGCGGGCTGCGCTTTTGCCTGGATAAGCTGGGCGCTTCTCCGCGGGCTGAGTTCCACACCCTGTCAACGCTGGTGGCCTTGGAAGGCAGCCCCGGGAATTTCCAGGCCCGGATTCAAAAACAACCCCGTTATATCCGGGAGGAACGCTGCAACGGCTGCGGCGCGTGCGCCGCGGTGTGCCCGGTGGACCTGCCCGCCCGCCAGGTTTACGGTTTGGAAAACATCGGCCAGCTCCTACCCGCAACCGGGAAGGCCATCCATCCTGCCGCGCCCATGGCCTTCCCCGCGGCCTGGGTGATTGACCGGGAGCACTGTCCGCCGGGATGCCGGGAATGTGAAGGGGCCTGTCCCAGCGGCGCGGTGGAACTGGATCAGACCCCGGAAGAACAGGTCCTCCAGGCGGGTGCGGTGCTGGTGACCACGGGTTGGGACCCGTATCCCCTCTCCCGGGTGACGGAACTCGGATACTCCAGGCATGGCCGCATGATTACCAACCTGGAGATGGAGCAGCTTCTCGGGGCTGATCGGCTGGGTGACGGGTCTATCCCGGCTCTCTCTTTGGCCGACCTGAAGGAGATCGGCTTCCTCCAGTGCGTGGGCAGCAGGGATGAGCGCCACCTCAAATACTGCTCCTCGGTGTGCTGCGCCGCCGCCCTGAAACAGGCCCTCCAGGTGAAGGAAAGGGCCCCCGAGGCCAATTGTTACGTCTTTTTCATGGACATGCGCTCGCCGGGGTTTGACGAAGAACTCTATCTGCGGGCCAGAGACCTGGGCGTCATTTTTATCCGGGAAAAGCCCCGGGTGGAACCGGCCCCGGGCACTGGAAAACTGGCGGTCTCGGTTATTGACCCGATTTTGGGCCGGCCGCTGCGGGTGAATCTCGACCTCCTGGTGCTGGCCGCGGGCATGGCGCCTTCCCAGGGGACCCCGGAAGTTGCCCAAGTGCTTAATCTGCCGCAAAATTCCTATGGCTTCTTTGAGTCCCATCACCAATGCCATCCGGAAGAAAGCCAGAGAACCGGCATCTATGCGGCGGGATGCGCTCGGGAGCCCATGAAGGTGGGTCATGCCATCGAATCGGCCCACCTGGCGGCGATGAAGGCGCTGAAATTTTTGGAAGGCGCCTTCCAGGTGGCGCCTACTTTTCCGGTGGTGGACAAGAATAAGTGCGACCAGTGCAAACGCTGCATGGAAGAATGCCCTTTTGCCAGCTTCGTTTTCGACGAGAAAGGCTTCCCCATCCCGGACCTGGCGAAATGCCGCCAGTGCGGCAACTGCATGGGGCTGTGCCCCCTGGCCGTCATTTCCCTGAAACATCAAACCATCAAACAGACCGCGGCCCAGGTTGAGACTATGGACGCCTCTTTCATGGGCGACGGCGAGCCGGTGGTCCTGGCTTTTCTCTGTGAAAACGACGCTTATCCGGCCGCCCGGGAAGCAATGCTCTCCGGCTTGCCCGTGCCCCCCAATGTCATTTTCACCCGGGTCCGGTGCGCCGGTTCCGTGAACAACGCCCTGGTGGCGGACGCCCTGTCCTTCGGCATCGACGGGGTATTGATCGGCGGCTGCCAGGAAGGCCAGTGCCATTTCGTGCGGGGAAGCCAGTTGGTTCAAAAGCGCAGCGGGGATCTGGGGGATAAACTGAAAAAGATGATGATTGAACCAGAGCGGGTGCGATTTGCCAGTCTGGAAATCCGGGACGCCAAAGAGTACATGGACCTGCTCCATTCCTACGTCGCCGACCTGAAGGCCATGGGACCGAATCCTTTTAAGATTTAACCGGTTTTTATATCCTTAAAGAGACCAGACCTCCGATAAGTGCCCCACCTCCTCCCTAACCCTCCCCCCCGGGGGGGAGGGGATTTTAGGGTATCGCCAATTAATGGGGCATTCTTCCTAGACCTGGGAGACGAAAGAACCCAATAATAGAAAGCTAGCGCCGCAAGCTTCGGGCTAAGTCTTATGGGCGCGGCCCATCCGCCCCCTGTCTCTCCTTCATGCAAATCTTGCCACAAAAACAGCCGGAAGCTGTTCCAAATTTTCACGATTTTTAATAGACCTAAAGCCCAAGACCGACGCCAATCGGCAACGGGTCGTCAACCGCCGCTGGGCCATAGTCGGGCTTCGCAGAGTTGGCACGCGATGTGCAATTTCCGAAGAGGAATATCCTAAAAAAGCGGCATTTTTCATCTCAAATTATCATGCAATATCACAGGAAATTTGGGAATCCAGTAGGGATTGTTAATTTCTATAATTAATGTTAACCAAGTTAAGTAACAATTTCCTGGAAAAGGGTACCTGCCGGGTAATGTAATTTAGTCATCGGCATGCTAAAATTAATTCAGTTTCTCCCGATAATTTAGAGAAGAATTTGCTTTATGACTTGGCATTTGAGAGAATCAGATTTCTTTTCCGGCCTTTCCGAGGAAAAAGACGCATTCATGTCCCTGGCCCGGCGAAGGGAACTGAATAAAAACGAAATCGTCTTTTTCGAGGACGATCCGGGGAATTCGTGTTTCTATCTGGAAAAAGGGATTATTAAAATCTTTAAGATCGGCTTTGACGGTAAAGAGCCCATTTTCTTCCTGCGCCGGCCGGGAGAATTTTTCGGGCTGGCCGAAGTGGTGGGGGGCCAGCCCCGCAAGGCCAATGCCCAAGCCATCACCCCGGTGGTGCTACACGAAATTACCAAAAGAGATTTTGAAAGTCTGCTGGCCAACCATTATCTTCTGGCCCGAAAGATCATCGGAGTCCTGGGCCGGCGATTGCGCTATCTGGGTGAGCTGATTGAGTCCCTGATGGTTTGCGACGTCAGCACCCGCCTGGCCAAGCTTCTGGTCTATCTCAGTTATGAAAAATTAACCGATGAGGCTTCATGGCTGAAGCCGGTGGACATTCCCGTCAACCTGACCCAGGAGCAGATTGCCGCCATGACCGGCTCCTGCCAGCAGACGGTGAGCGAATTGTTGAAAAAATTTCAGGAAGAGAGACTCATCGAAGTGTCGCGGCGGAAGATTACGGTTTTGAACCCGCTTAAGTTGCTGAGCAAAGCCGAAAACTAATGATTGAGTAGATGGGGTTTGGTTTAATTTCAAGTTTAAAAAAAGACCACCCCTTGACGACATCGTCTAAAAGACGGGAGACGGGGGACCGGGGACGGGAAAAACCCGGTCTTCCCTCTTCGGTCTCCGGTCCTTCGCCTCAATGGGGCACGCCCCACAGGCCGATCTCTTTGGCGATCTCTTCCGCCAGCCAGGAGTGCTTGCCCTCCAGGTCGGCCACCCGCTTTCGGAAATATTTCACCTGGGCCTGGAACTTTTCGTTATCGGGAGCGTCTTTAAGGGCCGCCTCCGCATTCCGCAACAGCACCCGGAGTTCCAGGTATTCCCTTTCCAAAGGCGTGGCCAGGCGCCTAAAGTTCCGGTAATCCTCGGGAATTTCATCGTAAAACCAGTGCAGGGACATGGCGTTATCCCTCCAGTCAGTTGTCGATTTTTGATATTTTATCTTATCACCAATAAAAAATCCATTCGAATCGGTTTGGCAGGATTACTACTTGGCCTCCAAAAACTCGAGTGTGGTTTCCAAAATCCGCGCATGGACCGTGTCCGAAGGCTCCGACGCGTCCACCCGGTGGAGGTGGTCTCCTTGAAATCCATCATATAACGCGGCCACCTTCGCCAGGTAAGCCGGGGCTTCGCTCACCTGGGGGGCGGATTGCCGTTTTTCCTGTAACCGGGCCAGGGCCTGGTCCAGAGGCAGGGTGAGGATGAAGACCAGATGGGGCTGGGGGGCGAAGGCTTCGTTGATTTCGAGAATCCGGACCGGGTCCAGACCCAGGGCCCCCTGGTAAGCCGCAGAGGAGTAATAATAACGGTCGGTGACCACGGTCCGGCCCGCGGCCAGGGCCGGCTGGATAATCTCCCGCACGTGGTCCCGGCGGTCGGCGGTGAAGAGTTCCAGTTCTTCTTCGGGGCTTAAGTGGCGGGTGGGGCCGGCCAGGTAGCGCCGTAATCGTTCCCCGTGCGGCCCTTCGGTGGGCTCCCGGGTCAGGACCACCGGCCAACCCCGCTCTTCCAAAGCCGCGGCCAGCAGCCGGGCCTGGGTGGTCTTGCCCGCCCCGTCTATCCCTTCCAAGGCTATGAGCACGCCCCGGTGCATCAGTTTCCGGTTTCCGGTTTGCGGTCTAAAAGACGGGGGACGGGGGACCGGGGACGGGTCAAAACCCCGGTCTTCCGTCTTCGGTCTCCGGTCCTATCCCGGTTTTCGGTATTCGGCATACGGCTGACAGGTGTACTACCAAACTTCGGGAAAGGCCGCGTTGTCGTACAGGTACTCCATCTTCTCCTTGTGGGCCAGCTCCACCTGGGCCATCTTTTCCAGGAAGGCCTTGATGTCCCCGGGAGGCTGCAGGCTGGCCAGGCTGCGGTAAAACTTGTAAGACCCTTCTTCCCGCTTCATGGCAATGACCAGGGCTTCCTTGGGGGAAAGAGCTTCGCTGAAGGCCGGGGCTTCCATGATTTCCGCCAGGTGGACGTCCTGGGGTTTTCCCGCGATTTTGCACCCTTGGGGAGTAAAGCAGCTAAGAAGGAATTCCTTATGCTCCAGTTCCTCCCGAGCCAGGTATTCGAAGGTCTCCTTGGTTTCCTGGTGGCTTACCAGCCCGGCCATGCGCATATAAAACTCGTGGGACAACTCTTCCTGGGCAATGGCGTTTTTGAGGATGGCTTCCATTTCGCTCATGGGATTCCCCTTCCGTTGATGTGGGCATCATAGCATTTCTTTCAGGCCTGAAAAAGCCCGCGGGCTAGAGCGCGCTGCTTAAAACCCTTTGCCCGCGGGCTTTGCTGATCATTGGCTGAACAGGGACAGTCTGGGGGCTAAGGAAATTCAGTTTCCCCCCCTTTTCCCCTTTTAACCTCTTTCCTTTTTCCCCTTTCCTTAAGCCGTTTTGATTTCAATGGCCTTGGGCTTGACCTCTTCTTTTTTGGGGCAGGCGATGGTGAGCACCCCCTTGTCGTACTTGGCTTCGATCTTGTCCGCGTCCACCGCCGCGGGGAGCTTCAGGGACCGGGAAAATGAGCCGTAGCTGCGCTCCACCAGGTGATAGTTTTCTTTCTTTTCTTCCCGTTCGCTCTTTTTCTCCCCTTTGATGGTGAGCATGTCCCCGGTCAGGGAGATGTCGATGTCCTTCACCTCGATGCCCGGGATTTCCGCCATAACCACCACTTGGTCCGCGGTTTCAGAGACGTCTATCGCGGGGGCCCATTCCATTTCCATAGGCCGCAGGCCCCGGCGGCCGGGGCCGAAGTAATCCTCCCACAGGCGGTCCATCTCCCGGCGCAGCCGGGATACTTCTCTAAAGGGTCTCCATTCCATGATATCCGGCATGGGTTTCCTCCTTATGCTCTAGGCAAATTTCTAAAAATCTAATAGTGCCTGCCCGTTGCGCTGTCAACTTTCCATTATTAAATTTATCGGAGAATCTTCTTGAAATTGCCCCCGGATGGTGGTAGAAAAAAGTGACCTGTTAGGGGACGCCATGAGGGCCATAACAGATATAGCGAATGGGACGGAAACCTCCTTTTGAGAAGGAGGTTTTTTTTTGCCGGGGTTCGGTGATTTGGGCTTTTCCCTAAAACCTAAAACCTGAAACCTAAAACCTAAAACCTGAAACCTAAGAGACCGCCTATGGAATTCCGACGAAAAGACCTGCTGGGCATCGCGGAGCTGGAACCCGGGGAAATCCTTCATATCCTGGACACCGCGGCGTCGCTGAAAGAAATCTCCACCCGGGCCATCAAAAAGGTCCCCACCCTCCGGGGCAAAACAGTGGTGACCATGTTTTACGAACCCAGCACCCGGACCCGCATGTCCTTTGAGATCGCGGCCAAGAGGTTAAGCGCCGACACCCTGAACCTGACGGTGGCGGCCTCCAGCGCGGTGAAGGGCGAGACTTTAGAGGACACGGCCCACAACCTGGAGGCCATGGAGCCGGACATCCTCATCATCCGCCACCCCGCCAGCGGCGCCCCCCATTTCCTGGCTAAGCGCCTGCGCTGCGGGGTCATCAACGCCGGGGACGGCATCCACGAGCACCCCACCCAGGCGCTCCTGGACCTGCTCACCATCCGGGAGGCCAAGGGCAGACTCTCGGGGCTGAAGGTGGCCATCGTGGGCGACATCCTCCATTCCCGGGTGGCCCGCTCCAACATCCACGCCCTCACCAAGCTGGGCTCCCGGGTCACCGTGGCCGGCCCCGCCACCCTCATCCCCCCCCATCTGGAAACCCTGGGGGTGGAGGTCACCTACTCCCTGGAAGAGGCGGTAAGGGGGGCGGACGTCATCATGATGCTTAGGATTCAACTGGAGCGCATGGGGCAGATGTTTTTTTCCACCTTGCGGGAATACTCAACTTATTTCGGCCTGGGCCTCAGGCATCTGAAGCTGGCTAAAGAAGACGTCATCGTCATGCACCCCGGCCCCATGAACCGGGGAGTGGAAATCTCCCCGGAGGTGGCCGACGGGGTGCACTCCGTGATTTTGCAGCAGGTGGCCAACGGCGTGGCGGTGCGCATGGCGCTCCTGTATCTCATGGTGGGAGGGGAAAAAGAGTGAGCCTGCTCATAACCCGCGGCCTGGTGGTGGACCCCGCTCGGAACCTGGAGCAGGAGCTGGATCTGCTCCTGGAAAATGGAAAAATCGCGGCCCTGGAGCCGTCCGGGGCCATCCCCCGGAAAGGCCGCCGGGTCGTCAAAGCCGACGGCCTGGTGGTGGCGCCCGGCCTCATTGACATGCACGTTCACTTGCGGGAGCCGGGAGAGGAATATAAAGAGACCATCGAGACCGGCGCCCGGGCCGCGGTGCGGGGCGGCTTCACCGGGGTGGCCTGTATGCCCAACACCAGGCCGGTGAACGACTCCTCCTCCGTGACCCGCTTTATCCTGGACCAGGCGAAGGAAGCGGGCCTGGCCCGAGTATATCCCGTGGCCGCCATTTCCGTAGGCTCCCACGGGGAGAACCTGAGCGAATATGGCGACCTCAAGGCCGCGGGCGCGGTGGCCTTATCCGACGACGGCCGCCCGGTGATGAACCCCCTGCTCATGCGCCGGGCCTTAGAATACGCCAAAACCTTTGACCTGCCACTGCTCTTGCACTGCGAGGATTTGAACTTAAGGGCCGATGGGGTGATGCACGAGGGCCGGGTATCCCTGGAATTGGGCTTAAAAGGCATCCCCGCGGCCGCGGAAGAAGTCATGGTCTTCCGGGATCTGGAATTGGCACGCTTAACCCGGGGCCGCGTCCACATAATGCACGTCAGCACCAGGGGAAGCGTGGCCCTTATCCGCCGGGCCAAGGCCCAGGGCCTGAAAGTCACGGCGGAGACCGCACCCCACTACTTCACCCTGACGGAAGAGGCCGTCCGGGGATACAATACCAACGCCAAGGTCAACCCGCCCTTGCGCACCGCTGCAGACCTGGTCGCCATCAAAGAGGGGCTCCGAGACGGGACCCTGGACGCCATTGCCAGCGACCACGCGCCCCACGGCCCCCTGGAAAAGGACGTGGAGTTTTCTGAGGCCGCGTTCGGGTTGATCGGCCTGGAAACGTCATTGGGGCTGAATTTGAAGCTGGTGCATGAGGGCGTCATTTCCCTGATGCAAGCCGTGGCTTTGCTGAGCACCCACCCGGCCCGGATTTTGGGGGTCCCCGGCGGGACTTTAGCGGTGGGCGCGCCCGCGGACGTGACTCTCATTGACCTCAACCGGGAATGGACCGTGGACGTCAACACCTTCGCCTCTAAAAGCCGCAACTGCCCCTTCGACGGCTGGACCTTGAAGGGCCGGGCGGTCATGACCATCGTGGGAGGGAAGATAGTGAGCAGTGAGCAGTGAGCAGGGGGCAATGAGCAATGAGTAGTAAGCAGGGGGCAGTTGCTCATGGACCTTTAGCCCGCTCCTAGGTGATCAAAATTATTGGTAGCACAGGCTTTCAGCCTGTGCTGACTGCGCAGGGTGCACCCTGCGCCCCGGTCTTGGCCCGACCTGAAAATGGTGGGGCGGGCCTCCGCGCCCGCCAAAGCTAGCATATTCCCACAGGGAATGTTTTATCTCGTTCCCAAGCTCTGCTTGGCAATAGGAAGGGTGACCTAGAAATTATCGGCTGTTGAGCGAAGCAGAGCTTCGCACCAAAACCGGTTCCCAAGCGGGAGCTTGGGAACCAGGAGAGAAAACGACTTGAATAATTTCTCACGCAAAGACGCAAAGGCGCTAAGGACGCCCATTTAAATATAAAATTCTTGGCGTTCTTTGCGGCTTTGCGTGAGGCTTTTTAAAGGTGACCTATGCCCAGCCAGGTTTTTTTCATGGACCTCCGGGCCTCCGCCAAGGAGCCCAATTTCAAGAAGTTTCAGGAGCTGCTCAAGGCCCTGGAGTTAAAAAGCATCGTACAGCGCAAGAAGAAGCGGCCCTTGATCGGGGTGAAGCTGCACTTTGGCGAAAAGGGCAACACCTCCTTCATCCGCCCCATTTACGTGCGCCAGGTGGTGGACGCTTTGTGGGACGCGGGAGGGCGGCCCTTTTTGACCGACGCCAACACGGTGTACGTGGGGACCCGCAGCGAGTCGGTAAGCCACCTCACCACCGCCATTGAAAACGGCTTCGCCTTTGCCGTGGTCAAGGCCCCCCTCATCATCGCCGACGGCCTCACCGGCAAGGCCGAGGTGGAGGTGGAGATCAACAAGGAGCAGTTCAAGACCGTGTTTCTGGCTGAGGCCATCATGGAGGCCGAGGGCCTCATGGTGCTCTCCCACTTCAAATGCCATGAGCTTTCCGGGTTCGGAGGGGCCTTGAAAAACCTGGGGATGGGGTGCGCCTCCCGCCGGGGCAAGCTGGCCCAGCACTCCAACATCGCCCCCCAGGTCACGGCCAAGAAGTGCACCGGCTGCGGCGAGTGCATCGCCCATTGCGCCCAGGAGGCCATCCACATCAACCCCGAGACGGAAAAAGCGGTCATCGACCCGGCCAAATGCGTAGGGTGCGCCGAGTGCATCCTGGTCTGCCCCTACGCCAACATTCAGATTCAATGGAACGAGTCTATCCCGGTATTCTTGAAAAAAATGATGGAATACGCCTACGGGGTGATGAAAGACAAGAAGGGGAGGGCGGTGTTCCTCAATTTCATCACCCAGGTCTCCCCGGCCTGCGACTGCTACGGCCACAACGATTTCCCCATCGTGGGGGACATCGGCATCCTGGCTTCCAAGGACCCGGTGGCTATAGATCAGGCATCGGCGGATATGGTGAACCAGGCCCCGGGCCTTTCGGGAAGCTGTCTCAAGGACTTCAGCCCCGGCGCCGACAAGTTCAAGGACATCTATCCCCAGGTGGACTGGCCTATCCAGATGGAGTACGCCGAACAGTTGGGGCTGGGCCTGAGGGAATACGAGCTGGTAAAGATTTAAACCGCCGATAAACGCGGATGAACGCGGATTTTTTATCCGTGTTTATCGGCGTCCATCGGCGGTTAATAATTAAGAGGTTTTACTTATGCTGCCCATCGGCCCATTGATGACTGAACACCGCCTCATTGAACGGATGATCACCCTCATGAAGCAGGACCTCCAGCGCATCCGGGAAAACGTCGCGGTGGACCCGGAATTCGCTTTCGTGGACCCGGTGTTCATCGACACCGCGGTGGAATTCATCCGGACCTACGCCGACCAGTGCCACCACGGCAAAGAGGAAGACATTCTATTCGTGGAACTGGCAAAAAAGGACCTGACTCCGGAACACCGACAGGTGATGGAGGAACTTATCCAGGAGCACGTCTGGGGCCGGGAAGCCGTGGTAAAGCTGGTCAAGGTCAAAGAGAACTATCTCCGGGAGCAGGAAGGCGCGGTGCCGGAAATCCTGTCCATTTTAGAGCAGCTCACGGAATTTTATCCCAGGCACATCGACAAAGAAGACCGCCACTTCTTCCTCCCCGTCATGGATTATTTCACCAATGAGGAACAAGCCGCCATGCTGGCGCAGATGTGGGAGTTCGACCGGAAGATGATCCACGCCAAGTACACCACGATCGTGGAGGCCATCGAGAATCGCCGGGCCTGCGTGGTCAGGGATCAGGGAATAGGGAATAGGGAGTAGGGGATAGAGTGGCTATTGGTGGGGCGGACGAAGGGCAATGAATGGCCCGTCCCTAAAATATGCTTGGGAACGCACTCGGGCACCAAGTTAGGCATGGACGAAGGACTTTTTTATAATTTCCGGTTGAGCCAAAAGCTCGTAAGCGATTAATCCCTATCTATTCCCTCACCTCTACGGCCACTGCGCCAGGCTGGACAGGGAAAACATCTTGGGAAACCCTTGAGGACCCTGGTTATGGGCCAGGGCCTCATTAACCCAGGCCGTCAGGCGGGCGAAGGTGACCGCCCACTCCGGCGTGTGGTCCTGGCCGGTTAAAATGTGGGCCAGTTCATGGCACAGGGTGGCCAGGCGCAGGCCCGGCGGGTACAGGCAGATTTGACGGCGGCCATGGTCGGCCTCCGCGGTGAGCACCGTGTGCTCCAGCCGGTAAATTTCGGGATCGTCCAGGTATATTAGGGGAGTCGGCTCAAAACCCAGGTTCTCGGCTATTAGGCGCCCCCAGGCTTCGATTTCTTGGAAGTCCCGGGGCCAGAGCAATTCCCGATCGTAGGCCCGGCAGCCGTCGCACCACACCAGGCCGTCGAAAACCAGGTAGCCGTGCCGCTCCAGGTCCAATAGCTTGCCGCATTCCGGACAACGCATATCAGGTTTCAGGTTTCAGGTTTTAGGTTTCAGTAAAAAAACCAAGACCGCGGTTAACCCTGGCCCATCTTGCAAAACCTTGTCACTTTCCGCAAATAATGCCATATTATACCAGTTCTCCGCGATAAATTCCGGGCATTGAGAATAATTGATTCCTTTTGTTCTTTTAACTTAAAACTAAAAACTGAAAACTGTCTCATGAAAGGCATGGTCTATCTGGTGGGCGCTGGCCCCGGAGACCCGGGGCTGGTGACGATAAAAGCCCTGGAGGTGTTGCGCCGGGCCCAGGTGGTGGTCTATGACCAGTTGGCCAATCCCTCGCTCTTATCCGAGGCGCCGGCCGGCGCGGAACTGATTTACGTGGGCAAAAAAGCCGGCGCCCACGCGGTGCCCCAGGAAGGGATCAACGACCTGCTGGTGACCAGGGCCCGGGCCGGGCTGACGGTGGTGCGCCTTAAAGGCGGCGACCCCTTCGTCTTCGGCCGGGGGGGCGAAGAAGCCGAAGAACTGGCTGCGGCCGGCGTCCGCTTCGAAATCATTCCCGGCGTCACCTCCGCCATCGCGGTCCCGGCCTACGCCGGCATCCCTGTGACCCACCGGCGCTATACCACCCTGGCCACCTTCGTCACCGGCCACGAAGACCCCACCAAGGAAGAGGGCACCATCCCCTGGGCCAACCTGGGCCGCAACCCCGGCACCCTGGTCTTTTTAATGGGGGTGAAGAATTTGGCGGAAAACTGCCGGCGGCTCATGGAGGAAGGTAAACCCCCGGATACCCCAGCCGCGGTCATTGAAAAGGGCGCCACCCTGGAGCAGCGCACCGTGACGGGAACCCTGGCGGATATCGCGTCACAGGCCCAGGACATGGGCATCCGCCCCCCGGCCATCCTGGTGGTGGGGGGCGTGGCGGAGTTGCGGGACAAGCTCAAGTGGTGGGAAACCCGCCCCCTGTGGGGCAAGACCGTGGTGGTCACCCGCTCCCGGGAGCAGGCTTCCAGGCTGGTGGCGCTGCTGGCCGCGGCCGGGGCCCGCTGCCTGGAGATCCCCACCCTGGAGATCGGGCCGCCGGACGATTATGCTTCTTTGGATAAGGCGTTATTCCAAATAAAGGATTTTCACTGGATTGTCTTCACCAGCGCCAACGGCGTCAGCGCGTTCATGGAGCGCCTTTTCGGCCAGGGGAAGGACGTTCGGGCCTTGGGCGGGGCGCGCCTGGCAGCCATCGGCCCGGCCACCGCGGAAGCTCTCAAACTCTACGGCCTCATTCCCGACGTGGTGCCTCAGAGCTTCGTGGCCGAAGACCTGGCCGCGGCCCTGGCCCCGCATATTTTCCCCGGAACCCGGGTGCTTTTGGCCCGGGCCCAGGTGGCCCGGGAGGTGCTGCCCGAGACCCTGGAAAAATTGGGCGCCCGGGTGGAGGTGGCCCCGGTCTATAAAGCCCGCCCCCCCGCGTCTCTCGCTCCGGAGGCCGAAACTGCCATCCGGGAGGGGCGGATAGACGTCCTCACCTTCACCAGCTCCGCCACGGTGCACAACTTCGCGGTTCTCCTGGGGAAAGAGCGATTCCAGGCCCTGGCCGAGAAAGCCATCGTGGCCGCCATCGGCCCCATCACCGCGGCCACTCTGAAAGAATACGGCCTCACCCCCCAGATCCAGCCGGATTCCTACACCATCCCGGCCTTGGCCGCTGCGGTGATTGATTACTTTGGCGGAGAAAAATAGAATCGATTGTTGCTCTAAATTCTGAATACGAAGGGGTAGCTTTTCGCTGAAATGGGGGGAGGGCCAGGGAGTTTTTTGTAAGTGCTCCCTGCCCTCCCCCCACCCCCCCCCAACCCCCTCCCACCGAGGGGAGGAGGGTGATTAAGGCCAATTTTTCCGCCTTTTAAGCTGTTTCGCAGAGGTCTCTAGTAGCAATCAAAAGGCGTAAAACGTAGGGGCGTGATTTATCACGCCCGCTTTGAGGGCGCAATAAATTGCCCCCCTACAAAATACCCGTTTGAATGCACCTTGGTATTAGTGTGATAATTTTTAAGCTCTGCCTTATGTAGCGCATTCCGCCGGACTGCCCTGGAGTTTCTCCAGGGCGTGGGAGAGGGCCGGGAGAATCGCCATGAGGCTTTCCCGGGCGCCCTGGGGGCTGCCGGGGAGGTTGATAATGAGGGTGCACCGCCGGATGACCGCCACTCCCCGGGAGAGCATGGCATGGGGGGTTTTGGCCAGACCCGCGGCCCGCATGGCTTCCGGGATGCCGGGGACCAGGCGCTCCGCCACGGCCAAGGTGGCTTCGGGGGTAATATCTCGGGGCGTCAATCCGGTGCCGCCGGTGGTGAGGATGAGGTCCAGACCCTCTTTATCACTCCATTCCACCAGGGCCGCGGTGATGTCCTCCCGTTCGTCGGGGACGATCTTGAAGGCCGCCACCTGGAACTGCTCCGGGGGCAGCAAGCGGGCCAGTTCCGGGCCGGAGGCGTCATGGCGCTCCCCCGCGTGGCCCTTGTCGCTAACCGTTAGTATCCCCACCCGGTACACTGACCACCTCGATAATATCCCCTGGCTTAATCTCTCCGCCCGTAAGGACCTTGACGAAAATCCCCTCCCGGGGCATGACGCAGTCCCCCACCTGCTGGCGGATGGCGCAGCCCTTATTATGGCAGGCCTTGCCGATCTGGGTGACTTCCAAAAGGGCCTCTTTACCTATTCTGAGGACCGTGCCCACCGGCAGGGCCATGACTTCTATTCCCTGGGTGGTGATATTCTCGGCAAAATCCCCCGGGCTCACCGCCGCGCCCAGGGCGATCATTTTGTCGATGGACTCCTGGGCCAGAAGGCTCACCTGGCGGCCGCTTCCCGCGTGGGCGTCCCCCTCCAGGCCATGGTCCGCCACCAGGCGGCCTTGGGGGATGTTGTGCTTGGTGACCCCTTTGCGGTCGCTGATGGAAACGGCCAGGACGCGGCCTTGGAAAGATTTGAGAGTCATAATGAGTCTGTGATAATGTAGCCGCAGGCTTTAGCCTGCGGCGGCACAGGCTGGAAAGCCTGTGCTACCAAATATTTCACTGACATCCAAACGCAGCTTGGGGGTTGACGCTTATCTGTCTTGGTTAATCTCAAACCTATGCCTGCAACTTGTGCAATCATAGGTATGGGTGTGCGCTGAAACAGTGCCGTCTCTTCTTACATAGCCTCTTGATTTCATTTGTCTTCTAGGGACGTTTACTAAATCCGATTTGCAAATAGGGCAGTATTTTATGTCTGGTTGTGGGCCAGGTAGGTTAGCCATTTGGGACCCCCTGTTCTGTCCTTGCAATTAGCTTCTCATCTGGTTCCCAAGCGCAGCTTGGGAACCAGATGAAAAATATAAGGGATTGGGGGAGGGAGTTTGAGGGAGGGGGTAAGGGCCGACGGCCCTTACCCCCTCCCTCAAATAATTCATTCCCTCCCTACTCCTTCTCCCTCGCGGCCTTGGCTTCGGCGATGACTTTTTCCGCCAGGTGGGGGGGCATTTCCTCGTAGTGGGAAAATTCCATGTCAAAGGTGCCCCGG
>Ga0194125_10003231_pt1 | contig 26497 bp, 23 predicted proteins | sample TA2KigC250mmetaG_FD_148626 | JGI IMG/M metagenome (GOLD analysis project Ga0194125, IMG submission 148626) | Freshwater microbial communities from Lake Tanganyika, Tanzania - TA2015034 Kigoma Deep Cast 250m | ecosystem: Environmental > Aquatic > Freshwater > Lake | place: Tanzania: Lake... | reverse complement strand
GTCGGCTCAGGGAACCGTGCCGAAAAGCAAATCCCTTCTATGATGATGTGATGCAAGGGGTATTTTCTATTTTCTTCTCCTTTCTTCTCTTGCCTTCTCTTTAGGTCTTGTGGACCACCCTTCTATCCGTGCCCGAAGCCCGAAGGCTACGTCCGCACACACTCTAACCTCAGGTCCCGGCCCCTTAACCTATCCCACAATGCGGCCTTCGCAGGCCCATTAAAGAGTTTCTCAAGGCGGCCGAGTTATCTCCGATAAGGAATGAAGTTGCGTCCTTCTTTCCAAACCTTGTAGATGATCGTGAGGAGTCGCCTGGCCACGGCCACTTTTGCCTTGTTGGCGCCTTTATGGCGGGCCAGCCGTTCGTAAAAGCAGCGCAGGTCAAAGTCCGCCCGGATCCCAGGCCAAACCGCCTCCACGGCCGCCCAACGAAGCCAACGATTCCCCGCCCGAATGATTTTTCCATGATGGGTCCTGTCGCCGGAACTGTGAGTCGATGGGATGACTCCGGCGTAGGCATGAAGGTGGGCCGCGTCGGCGAACCGGCTCAGGTCGGCGATCTCCACCGCCACCAGGACCGATAAATATTTCCCAAATCCGGGAATCGTCCGGATGAGCTGAGCCTCCCGGCTCTCCTCATAGAGCTTTTCGACAAGCGTGGTCGATTCTTCGATCCTCGTCTCTAAATGCCGATAGGTTTTCAGGAGCGCCGCCAGCAGCCTCTTCTCATCTTGGGCCAGATCCAGCCCCATAAGCACCTTCTGACCTTTTTCCGAAAAAATATTCGTCTCGCGAGCTACGGCCTCCCGAATCTCTTCTTTCTGTTGAGCAAGAAACGCATGAACCCGGTTCTTCAGCGCTGTCATCGCGCTCACATAAAAAGCCCGCTGCCGCAAGACCCGCTGAGCTTGCCGGTTCTCCGCCGAACGCCGATACACCTCCGGGATCATGTCCATCCGCAAAAGATGCGCCAGGACCTCGGAGTCCCGTTTGTCCGTCTTGATCTTTGCCCGAGCGATCGCCTTCACTTCATTCGGATGGGCGATCTTGACGGCCACCCCCAGCTCTTCCAAGACATCCACCATTGTATAGCTGGAGCGTCCCGTCTCGATGACCGCTTCCATCGCCTCCCCGCCTTCCAAGAACTTTTCGATCTCGGATAGACAGTTGGGAACCCGGCCTGATCGAAGGATCTGGCCTTCCTTGTCCACCATCGTCATGTGGGAGTATTGACGATGATGGTCAATCCCGACATAATTCATCTGTGCACCTCCTGAAAAACTGTTTCCTACCGGAAGTCTATCAGACCCCCGGGGGAGGTGCATCACATCATCATGTTACCTATCCCTAAAAAAGATAAGTGCATCTTCTGCCCAGAATTGAGGATTAAAAAAAGCATTACTTTTTTTTATATAAACCTGAAACCTGCGTGAAAATCTCATAATTTGAGCTTGTCGATCTGTTTAATAGCATACTCGATCACGTCCTTATGCCAATAATTCGTCGGGAACTTCAGAGTCGGTTTGTTCCCCGTCCGGATCAATTCTCCCGGCACCAGAAGAACTTGAGCCCGCAAGCTTCTCAACGTCAGTTTTTGAAACTCCCTCGGCAAACAGAGCCGTTTGAACCAATTGATCAAATTGTAGGCAAACATTTCGAGATGAAAATACGCCTCGTTGGCCGAAAAATATTTCGTCGGGATTTTGGCCAGAGGGTAATCCCCCTTCAGCTCTTTGATAATCAGCTCTATCCCGGCCCGAGCGTTGTAAAACTTCCAGACGTTGAGAGGGTTGATCCGGAGATTCGTGACGATCACCTGATAGCTGTATTTCCCCACAGAAAATAGAGTCAGCTGATCCGAGGGCTCCTCGGGAATCGGCCGACGGATCACGATAAAGCGATAAGCCTTCTTCCATTTCGTCGGTTGATAAGAAAATTCCGAGGTCTCGGTCCCGGATGTATAGGTTTTGTAGGTCAGAGACGAAAATTTTCTTTTGATCGGCTTTGTCATCCGAGCAACGATGGCAAAAAGCGCCCTCTCGCCTTCCAGATATTCGACCGTCTTGTGGTCGTAAAATCCCTTGTCCCCCCTGACAATTTTGACTTTTACAGAGGACGGGACCTTGACGAAAGCTTCCCGGAGAAGTTCGACCGTGCCTGTGGCCGTGTGGACGTCGCCAGGACGGAGTTCTCCTCGCCAATAATCCCTCGTTAGACCATTGAAACAGAGCAAGGGATGATACGACGGCCGCCCCTTCTTGGCCGGATTGTAGCCGATGCCCGCCGCCTCTTGCTTTCCGTATAGCGGCAAAACTGTCGAGTCGAGATCGAAAATGATTTTCCGCGGAGGATCTGGCTTCTGGATCATCGTCAACAGTAATCGATCGTGGAGTTTTCTCAGCCGCGACAAGGCCAAAGGGGCCATCCGGATAAGGAACCTTCGGAGCGTCGAGGGATTGGGATAAGTCGGCAGCCCCGTCAGATATTGAAAAACGCCATTGTGCTTGAGCAAATGAAATGTTTCGATTCGCCCCAGCCCGAGAATGATGGGATAGAGAAGCGCCAGGACTTCTTCCGCGATACAATATCGATTGTTCCGTTGGGAGAAAGACAGATGACGATTCAGGAGGTAACGGAGATTGATCTTTTGAAAATATTTTTGGAGGATAGAGAGGCCGCCAAAGTGGGTCAGACTTCTTCCGGAAAATTCGATTTTTAAGCCTTTTGGACTTCGTTTCATGGTTGATTCTTAACCTAACTAAAAGGTAGGTTAATAATCGGTCCGAAAGATATGTCTTATTATAAGATAATTTCTTTAAAAAATGAATGTTGTACGAATTCCGTGGTATCATTGAATCATTGATTCACGCAGGTTTCAGGTCCAAAGCAGTTGCTTGAGGTCGGGACGATGCTCCTTGTTGAAGCCCCGGACCCTCCGGCCGTCCGCCTCCGCATACTCGCCTTGAAGAGTGATCACGGTCGAGTCGTTATGAAACTCCCCGAGATCGATCGAGAACTCTCGAATTCGGTCGTCGCCGAGATCTTGAACCGAAACGTTCCACAAGCCCAGATCCGTCAGCTCGATGCCGCGACGATCGCCATATTTTTCGCGCTCTCATCAGCGCCGGCCTCAAGTTCATCGCCAGCAGGACGGATCTCTCCTCGAAGGCTTCGTTGTCCGTTCCATCGGTTTGAACGACGGCCGAATCCTCAGGATTCCCGGGTTTGTGCGATTCTGTTGCATCCCGTATTTCGTGTCTCCCACAAAATGGGGAGGAAGTTTGCCGAACCGCTCGGCATAGGCCGCGACATGCCTGACGACATGCTCCGATTCGTTGAACGCTTCGTGTTTCCGGTAATCCAAGAACAAGAATCCGTCCACGTGGGTCAGCGCGCCGCGCGCCCCAAACTCCGTTTCCTTCCCCTGCTTTCCCGTCTTGATCGGCCTCATATACGGCCGATAAAGGCTCACGATCCGGCCGGCGATCCGATTCACCTTTTGTACATCGCCCACGGCTGACGAAAGATCTCTTTCGAAACAGCCAGAGTGTCCAAGATGTTTATCTCCACGGCCGGGATCTTTCGGAGGACCATCTCCAGTTGGCCGATGTTGCTTCGAACATACTGGAGCATCGCCTTCTTCGCCCGATGGATGATCTTTTTCATCTTCCTCCTGGCCTTCGTGAACCGAAGGTATTCCTTCTCCGCTTTCCGCCTCCGGATCCGCATCTTCCCGCCCCGGCGGCGGATCGTCTTGACCCGCCAGCGCCGGACATCGTTGAGAAGCCCGGCGTCGGTCGGGAACTCGATCTCCTCCGGAAATCCCGCCGCGTTGGCCAAAAGGCCCCGGGCCCGGATGATTCCTCGTTCGATCAGGACGGCGCAGGTCTCTTCCTCCAGGTTCCGGAAAAATTTCGGCCCCAGCCGCTTTCTCGCCTGTGTCCGCGTACTCGCTTCCAGCCTCGCCGTCGTGGCCATCGCATGGAATCCACAGAAGGCCTGCATGTAGGGATTTTCCATAACCTCGGCGATGATCTCCCGATCGCTGAGCTTGGTCATGTGCTTGAGCAGCAGAAGTCCCAATATCAGCGGGGCGTCCTTGGCCGGCCGGCCGACGTCGGAAAAATAGCTCAGATATTCGGACTCGAGCTCCTGCCAGGGAATGAGCTCTTGGATGCGAAGCCAGCCCTTGTTCCGGTCAAGGCTTCCTCCGAAAGAGAAGAACTCGGGAAAAAGAGGCTGGATTTTACGGTCTTTGGGCTTGGACATGCGGCGGATCTCCCTCGGAAAGTGTGCGGTTTTCGCAGGAGAGATCGTGAAAATCGTGCATTTGGAGTCAAGTATCGATCCGCAATATGTTATATATCCACATTGTTGTCAATTGGTTAAGGAAGGTTGCGGTGTTTTTCAGAAGACCCTAATTTTATCATAAGAAATCGAGGGACAGGGTATCACGTCCCCCGTTTTAAAGCGGAAAGACGACGAAGACGGCCAGGTCCCACAGGGTGTGGCTGACGGCGACGAGGAGCACCGAGCCGGTCCAAAGATAGAGGCCTCCCCAAAAGAGGCCGCAGACGGCGGCGGCCAGGACGAGCATCGGGTTGCCGCTTCCGAGATGAACCAAGGCGTAGAGGGCGGTCGCCGCGAGGAATCCCGGAAAACGGCCGAAGCGGGCCTGGGCCCGGCGCTGGAGAAAAGCCCGCCAAAAAAGCTCTTCGCCGGGGCCGATGATGATGGCCATCAGGAGCACGACGCGGACCGGCGACGCTCCGGCCTTGAAGGCGTAGACGTCTCCGATGCCGCGGCCGGCGAAGGGAAAGATGAGCCGGGACGCCCAGTTGCCGGCGAAAAACAGGCCATAAAGAAAGCCGGCCGAAAGGATTCCCAGGAGGATCTTGCGTCCCGGCCGGGTCCTGAAATCCGAGGCCATCCCCCGGAGATAGCCGGCGTCGAACGCCGCCCCGAGGCCGACGAGGACGAAGAGAGCGGCGCTCATCCACCACCAGAAATCGAGAGGACCGAGGCGGCGGAAGATGAAGAGGGGGACGAAAAGCAGGACGGCCAGCCCGGCCAGGAGGAATTCGGGGCCCCGTCCTGAATTCGATTGAACGCGCCTCACATCCCCCTCCCCCGGTCCCGCGCGCTTCGTCTCGTTATTTCCGGATCAGCCGGATGAGAAAATCGAGCCAGAGGCCGGCGGTGTAGAGAAGCCCGAAGACGAGGTTGTACTGGGCCGTCGCCCCGTCGAGGATGATGAAATCGAGGGGCCGGCGGGGCGCCCGACGGCGCTTCGCCCGCCCCCAGAGGGCGAGGGCCGTCGGAAATCCGAGGAGGACGACGGCCGAAGTCCACGGTAATGCCGGGAGGCCCCAACCCGGAAAGAAACGCGGCCCGGCGACGAAAAGAAGAGCGAGGGCCATCGACCCGAAGATCAGGAAACCGTAATAGGCGAACGATCCGCGGTCTCCGAGGAGGGAGGCGACCGTCCGGACCCGACGCTCCGCGTCCGAGGCCGTGTCCCGCCAGTTGTTGGCGTGGAGGATGGCGATGACGAGCATGGCCATGGGCACGGTCCAGACAACCGGCCTCCAGTCGAACGCCCGGCTCTGGACGACCCAGGCTCCGAGACCGCCGAGAATGCCGAAATCCATGAAGACGGCGAAGTCCCCCCAGGCATGGGACTTCAGGGCGGAATAGAAAAAGCCGATGAGGACGCCGACCCCGCCGATCGCGAGGAGGACGACGCCGGTCAATCCGGCCAGGAGAAGCCCCAAGGCCACTCCCAAGCCGAAGAGGACATAGGCCCCGCGCTCGACGGCCTTGTCCGTGAGCCAACACCGGACGATCGCCCCGCTGACGGGGGTGACTTCGCGGTCGAGGCCCCGGCGGAAGTCGTGGACGTCGCTCAGCATGTTGGCCGCCGAATGGAGGATCATCATCGCCGCGAGGGCCAGGAGGAAGCGGAGCGGGTCGAGCCTTGCCCCGCCGGCGACCACGGCCAGCGAGGTCCCGAAAAGGACGGGCATGGTCGAAGCCGGCAGGGCCCAGGGACGGGCGGCGACGGCCCATTTCCGGATGGAGGAAGGAGGGGACGGAGAGGGAAGAGGTCGGTCGTTCATGGGGGCCGATTATACCTTATTTTGACGAAGCCCCCCAAATATGCTATCGTTTATATTTTAATAATAGACATTCAGGAGGTCCCGATGTCCGCGTCCCGCACCGCTCTCGACCGGAGAGCCTTCCTCAAGACGGGCCTGGCCGGCGTCGCCGGCGCCGGGGCCCTGTCCGCCGTCCCCTCCCCTCTCCGGGGCCGGGAAGCCCGGCTCCCGCCCGGAAAGCTTCTGAACCGTCCCCTCGGCAAAACGGGCGCCGTCCTGCCCGTCGTCTCGATGGGGGTCATGAACTCGAACAACGAAAACCTCATCCGGGCGGCCCTGGACCGGGGGATCTTCCATCTCGACACGGCCCACGGCTACCAGCGCGGGACGAACGAGGGGGCCATCGGCAAGGTCCTCCAGGGACGCTCCCGGGACTCCTTCTTCCTCGCGACCAAGATTCCGGGCGAGCCGCGCGACCGCCAAGGCAATTTCTCCCCCGAGACGAAGGCCGGACCGTTCCTCGACAAGGTCGACCTCAGCCTCCAGCGCCTGGGCCTCGACCATGTCGACATCCTCTACCTCCACAACGTCCAGACCCGGGAGTCCGTCCTCTTCGAACCCCTCCTCGAAGCCCTCCAGCAACTCAAGAAGAGCGGAAAAGCCCGCTTCGTCGGCGTCTCGACCCATTCCAACGAACACGGCGTCATCCGGGCCGCCCTCGAGGGCAAGGTCCACGACGTCGTCCTTCTCGGCTACAACTTCCGGAAGACCAACCTCCCCGAAATCGACGCCGCGATGGCCGACGGGGTCAAGGCCGGGCTCGGCTTCGTGGCCATGAAAACCATGGCCGGCGGCTTCTGGGACCGGGAGCGCCAGGAGCCGATCAACACCAAGGCCGCCCTGAAGTGGGCCCTCAACAATCCGAACATCACCACGGCCATCCCCGGGGTGACGGCCTTCGACCAGCTCGAGCAGAACCTCGTCGTCGGGACCGACATCACCCTCACCCCCGAGGAGCGGGCCGACCTCAAGCTGGGTGAAGCCGAGGGCTATGCCGGCCTTTACTGCCAAGGCTGCCGGACCTGCCTCCCCCAATGCCCGCGCGCCCTGCCCCTGCCCGACCTCATGCGGAGCTACATGTACGCCTACGGCTACCGGAACCTGGGCGCCGCCTACGACCTCCTGGCCTCGCTCAGGGTCGGCGAGAATCCCTGCGCCGGCTGCGGGGAGTGCACGGTCCGGTGCGCGATGGGTTTCGACGTCCGGGACCGGGCCTCCGACATCGCCCGGCTGCAGGCCGCCCCCTCGGAGTTCTTCGCTTAAACAAAGACGGAGGACACGATCCCGAATCCGGAGATTCGGGTCATGTCCCCGTCTCGGGCTTCGCCGTCCGCGACCGGAGTTTTTTGTCCAGGGCGTAGACGGCCAGGCCCGCCAGGGTGATCCCGATCCCCGCCAACGACTCCTTCGGCCGGTAGAGCAGGCCGTAGGCCAGGATGTAAACGTGGATGAAGAGGAAGAGCACGGGCACGACCGGATAGCCGAGCGTTTTGTAAGGCCGCGGCAGATCGGGCCGCTTCCGCCGCATGATCATCACCCCGAGGACGGTCAGGAAGGTGAAAAGATTCAGGGTGAAGCCGATGAAAACGATGACCTGGTCGAAGGTCGCGGTCAGGATGTAGACGACCGAGAAGAGGCCCTGGGTCACGATGGCCGCGGCCGGGATGTCTTTTCTTGTCGTCCGGCTCAGCCCCCTGAACAGGCGGTAATCCTCGCCGATGACCCGGGAGATCCGGGGCCCGGCGATGACCATGGCGCTGATGCTCGAGAGAAGGAGGAAGGCGATGATCCCTCCCATGACCCGTCCTCCGGCCGCGCCGAAAACCCGGCCCGCGAAGACGTATCCGATTTCGATTTTCCCCGAAAGGTCCGGAAGGGGGACGGCGTAGAGAAAGACGAAATTCAAGAGGACGTAGGCGGCGATGACGAAGAGGGTTCCCAAGATGAGGCTCCGAGGAAGGTTCCGGGCGGGCCGGTCGATCTCTCCGGCGACATAGGCCGCAGCGTTCCATCCGGAGTAGGAGAAGGTCACGAAAAACATCGAGACGGCGAAGGCCGGGCTGAGGATGTCGCGGACGGCCCCGGCGTGCGGGGCGAAACTCAAGCCGGCCGAACGGCCCAAGGCCAGCCCGAGGCCGACCAGGACGAAGATGAACAGGACCTTGAAAATCGTGATGACGTTCTGGAATTTCGCCCCCGCGGCCTTGTCGAGGGAATGGACCGCGGTCAGGGCGGCGATGACGGCGATGGCGATTCCCGAGGACATTTGGAGGAAGGGGAGCCCGGGCGCCTTCTCGGGGAGCGACAGGGCGCTGGCCAGATACCGGCCCAGGGCCATCGCCGAGGCCGCGACCGGGGCCGCGAACCCGACGAGGAACGAAATCCAGCCGGCCAGGAAGCCGAGGGCGGGGTGGAACATCGACGACAAATAGTGATACTCCCCCCCGCTGCGCGGGAACATGACCCCGGCCTCGGAGTACGTCAAGGCCCCGAAGAGGGCGATCATCCCGCCGACAACCCAGAGAAGGATCAGGGCGAAACCGGAGGAGAGGCCGGCGACCTGGAACCCGAGGCTGGTGAAAACCCCCGTCCCGATCATGTTGGCGACGACGAGGGCGGTGGCCGTCGTCAGGCTGAACCGGACGCCGGCCGGGGAGGCCGGCCGCTCAGGGATGCTCATGCGTTTTCCTCCGGAGATATATGACCGCGTCTTTGCCCGCGCTCCGGGGGGACCCGAGCTGGAAGGGCAGGGGCCGGACCCGGGCCGGATCGGCGAAAGCCGTCCTGAGGTCGATCTGCTCGACCCCCGCGAAATCCCCGGCCGGCTTGGCGTATTCGCCGTAGAGGCGGATGTCCCAGTCCTCGTCCGAAAAATGCCGGAAGGGGATTCCGGTGTCGTCCTGGAGGAGGAACCGGCACCGCCTCAGGAGGATTCCCCGGATGTTCGAGAACTCCCGGAAATGCATGAGATAGGAGGCCGACTTGATGAAAGCCGTCTCGAAAGGGAGGGCTTCGAGATACCGGAGGAAGGCCGAATCCGGGCGGAAAACGCTGTCGACGAAATCGGCCGAAAAATAAACGAGCGTCCGGAGCCGCCCCGAACCGGCGGCGAAAAAGGAAATCTTGACCCCGTAGGGGCGCCGGAACCTCGGCCGCTCGCCCGGGTAGGGGCTCTCTTCGACCTCTCCCGTCTCGAGAAGGTCCAGACGCCGGACGGAGGCGATGTCGTGATTCGTCCGCTTGAGGAAAAGGACGAGCAGGGGCAGCACGCCGTCGACCTTGTCGCCGCCGGGGGAGGCTTCCATCCTCTTGGTGGCGAAATAGCTCTTCTTGAAAAAGTCGGACAGCGTGTCGAACAGGTTCCGGGTGTAGGGCTTGACCCGGGCCGCGCCCGTCCCCCCCTCGAAGGCGGGCAGCCGTCCGACATATTCCAGGCCTTGGAGGATGTACGTTCCGGCTTTCGGAAAGAGGACGAGGGCGGTCAGAAGATCCGGCCCGCCGAAGGGATAGAACAGGGTCTCGGTCTCCCCGACGGCCTCCCCCATCTCCGCGGCCGCCCAGGCCGCCATCGGACGGAGCCGCTTCGCTTCAAGCTCGGCCCAGCTCGCCTCCAAGGCCGCGGCATATGCCTGGTAGTCGTCGGTTTCCTGGAGGGCCTTCCAAGCTGCCGTCCGGCAGGCCCGGCCGGCCAGAAAATTCGCCGCTTCGTCGGCCGCCGGGTCGGCGACGAGGGAAAGGGCGGGCGAGGGGGTCTGCGACCCCGCGGCCGCGGCCCCCAGAACGGCCGAGAGGAAAAAGACGAGTCCGCGTCGCGTCATGGCTTCCTTGCCGGGAGCCCCCATCATACGAAATTTCGGGCGAGCATGCCAACCGTCGGACTCATCGGACTCGTCGCCTCGAGCCCCGAGGCGTCCGAGGACGCCCAAGAGGCTCGTCGCTCGGTTCGGGAGAGATCCGGCTACAGACGCCGGACGACGACCAGGGTCCGGTCGTCGGCCGGCTCGACCGGGCCGGTGAAGGCGGCCAGGTCCTGGAGGAGGCATTGGCAGATCGCTTCGGCCGAGGCCCCGGCATTGGCCCGGGCAAAGGCCAGAAGGCGGTCGAGCCCGTACTCCTCCCCCTCCGGATTCCGGCTCTCGGTGATGCCGTCCGTGTACAGGACGATCAGGTCGCCGGGCCGGGTCGCCTCGGTCCGAAACTCGTAGGCCGAACCCCCCAGCATGCCCAGACACAGGCCCGTCCCCTCGAGCCACCGGACTTCGCCGTCGGACCCCAGAAGAAGGGGCGGATTGTGCCCGGCGTTGACATAACCCAGGCCGCCGTTCTCCCGGTCGAGCTCGGCGTAGAAGAAGGAAATGAAGTCGTTCGAAGCCGAGCTCTTGTGGACGAAGGCGTTGAGCTTGGCGACCATGGCCGGCGGCGCGTGGCCGGGACCGGCCTCGGAATGGAGGGCGGCCCGGAGCGAGGCCATGAGGAGCGAGGCCCCGACGCCTTTGCCCGAGACGTCGGCGATGACGACTCCCGTTCGTCCGGAATCGATCGAAAGGAAATCGTAGTAGTCCCCGCCGACCTCGTGGCAGGGGATGTTCTTGGCGGCGATGTCGAAGGTGTCGCAGGGCGGCGGCTTCTTGGGCAGGAAATCCGCCTGGATCTTGGCCGCCAGGAGCAGTTCCCGCTCCATCCGCTCTTTCTCCAAGGCTTGCTCGACGAGAAGGGCGTTTTCGATCTTGACCGCGGCCAGGTTGGCCAGCAGGGTCAGGAGGCGGAGGTCGTCGTCGGTGAACGGCTCGCGCCGGATGATCCGGTCGGCATAGATGACCCCGATGATGTCCTTGTTCGTCCAGAGGGGGACGCACATCACGGAATGGATGCCGGCGTCGATGATGCTGTCCCGCATCCGGAAGCGCGGGTCGAGAGACGCGTCCGAGGTCAGGACCGACAGCTGCTCGCCGAAGGCCATATCCAGGATTCCCCGGCTGAGGTTGATCGTCCGATTGAGGAGCTGGGGGTCGTTGACCCGGATGACCCGGGGAATGAGCTTCCGGCCCTCCCCTTCATGGAGGAGGAGCACCCCTCGGTCCATCGGGAGGTGCTGGCCGAGGAGGTCGAGGATGTGCTCGAGAAGCTCCTGGAGGGGCTTGTGGAGGAGAAGGGCCGAGCTGACCTCGTTGAGGACGGCGAACAGCTGCCGTTCGGAGCGGAGGGCCTCGGTCTCGGGCTGGGCGGTCTTCCGGATGCCGGTCGCCGGCCGGCTGATGATGTCGCGGGAGGGGATGACCGTGTTGATGTTCGTCGTCGCGGTGAAATGATCCGTGACCTCGACGGCGGCCGTGATCGGCCGGTCGAAGAGAAATCGGGCCGAGCCGACGGCGATCTCGTCGCCGCGGGCCAGGTCGGCCGGCTCGGACAGCCGGCGGCCGTTGAGATACGTCCCGTTCTTGCTGCCGTTGTCCCGGACGGCGAAGCCGGTCGGGGTCCGGAAGATCAGGGCATGATGGCTCGAGCAGAAGGGGTCGGTCAGGACGATCGTGTTGTCGGCCGACCGGCCGATGGAGACGGACTCCTGGTCGAGAAGGAGGGTCGACGACTCTCCCTGTTTCGGATAGATGAACAGCGTGGCCATGCCCGGTCGCCTATTTTACCACAGACTTGCGCAAACGCCGGGCTTTCTCCTCGAGAGGGATGTCTTCGAGGAGGGGGAGAACGGCTTCCCGGACGTCCCGGGGAAGGACGTGTTCCAGGAGCTCCAGGGCGTAGTCCGTCGACCGCTTCGAGCCTTTCCGGCAGTTCTGGTAGGCCCGGACGATGTCCTCGCGCGGATAGACGAGGCTGAGGAGCTCGAAAATCATCTTCAGGCGCCGGGTCAGGGCGATTTCGAGGTCGACTTCGGAAGCCGTCGTCCGCCCGGACTGGGCGTCGGCCACGGCGGCGATGAGCCCGGCCGCCGACCCGGCCTGGCGGAAGATCTGGGCCCGGACCGCTTCCTCCTCGATGGACAGCCCGGGGTGATCGCCTTTGAGGCGGAACAGGGCTTCGACGACTTCGGCCTCCGGGGCATCATCCCGGCCGAGGGCGGAGAGAAGAAGCCGGGCCGCCCGCGGCGAGCCGGACCGGGCCAAAATGGCCGGCAGGGCCCGGCGCACGGCCGCCGGCTCGCTCGGGTCGACCAGATAATCGGCGAGCGTCCCGGCAATCGCGGGGCCGTAGGCGGCGAGGGCCTCGGCCGCGGCCGCGGCCGTGGCCGGCCGGCCGAGATGGGAGATGACGGCCGGAATGAACTCCCGCCGCCGGAGGCGGCCCGCGCTCTCGAGGGCGTAGCGGGCGACCTCGGGGGAATCGTGGCGGAGAAGGGGACGAAGCTCCCGGACGAGCGGAGCATCGGCCCGCATCATCCCCAAGGCCTTGGCGATCTCCATCTGGGAAGTCTCGGCCGAAGCCGTCGTCTCCCGGGCCGTCTCGGCGACGCGGCGCTCCATGAGGGTCTGGTAGACGTCGAGGTTCATGATTTCCCGGACCTGGGCGCTGAGGGCGTGCTCGTCGAGGGCGTCCTCCGCCTCCGGCAGGAGCGACGTGCCGTCGAGGCCGAGGAGGGCGTCCATCGAGCCCGCCTCGATCTCGGACGACCGGGTAGAGATGATCTCCCGGAGCTCTCCCGTCCACTTGTCCTTGTCGATGAGGTCCATGAGATTCATGGCGAACAGGACCGAGCTCCGGGAGCGGCTTTCGAGGGTGTCGAAGACGAGCTTCGTCGCGTCAAGATCGACCCGGTCGATGACGAGCTTGTCGGCGTCGGGCCACCGGAGGTGGAGGTGGCTCTTGACGACCTCGACATACTCCCGGACGATCCGGCGGCCGAGGACGATCCAGACGACGAGGAAGAAGATGAGGACGCCCAGGAGACGGTGGTCGTAATCCAGGCCGAGAATCCTCCGCTCCCCCCTGACGAGGAGGATGAGGACGACGGCCAGGACGTCGGCGAACTTGCCGACGAAGAGGTCGATGACGACCTTGGCCTTGACCTTGACGGACGGGGGGACGGGGATATAGAGAATCTCCCGGGTCGACTGGCTCAGGGAGAAGGACATGCTCTTGTCGGCCCCCCGCATGATCGCCGTATAGGTCCGCCAGAACGCCCCGGAGATGAACAGGCCGGCCGCCGCCCCGCCAAGCAGGAGAGCCGGAGCGAAAACAAGGGCCGTCCGGAACCCGAATTTCCGGAGAAGGCGGTTCGTGAACAGGACATGGATGAGATAGGCGGCGACGAGGACGGCCATCATGAAAAGCCCCATGTAGGCCGTGATCCTGGCCTCGTCCCCCCGGAAAGCGGCCTCCAGGGCTTTGTTCAGCTGCCAGTCCAGGACCCGGGGAACGGCGAATCCGGCCAGGATGTAGCCGCTCAGGATGAGGAGATAGCGGCTGCGGGCGATGGCCCGGAATCCGGACCAGAGCTCGGGCTTTTCCCGTCTGGCCTCTCCCTCCCCGGCCTCGCGGCGGGAGAGGGCCGGCTTGAAGGCGACGGCAAAGAGAATCCGGCACATCACGAGAAACGCCGCGCAGACGAGGATCAGGCTTTTGGACCGGTTGACCAGGGCCACGCCCCAGGCGACGGCGGCCCCGAAGAAGCCCCCGAGAAGACCGGCCCCGACAAAGAAGCCGATGAACCTCTTCACCCGGCGGGGCGGCAGGAGGTCGTTGACGAGAAGCCAGAACTGGGTCACGGAAAGGGCCAGGAAGACGTCGGCCCAGAACCAGAAGACGATCGGAGCCCAGCCCCAATCCTGATTGAAGACGAACCGGAAGCCGAGGAAGGACAGGATGAAGACGAGAAGGCTTCCGCCGATGTAGACGTCCCGGCGCCAGGCCTGGAGAAACCGCGAGTTGGCCGCGCCGACGACGGCCATGAGGGCGGCGGTGATGAGATAAGCCTTGATCAGGTTCGAGGTCCCCCCCCGCGAGCTCAGGATCCTGGCCGTTTTGAGGACGATCAAGGCATAGGCGGAGGCCATGATGAGGGCGAAATAGGCCGCCAGGGACAGGACGAGCTTCTCCTCCCCGGGACGTCCCTCCAGAAGGCGGCGGATGATCCGGGGCGGCCGCGGCCTCGTCATGACAGCCGCTCCAGGACCGGAAGGATCTCTTCCCTGAGGCCGCGGGGAAGCATTTCGTCCAGGAGCTCCGCGGCATACGCGATGCCGTCCTTGGTCCCCTTCCGAAAAGTCTCGAAAGCCCGGAAGACGTCCCCATGGTCATAAAGCAGGCCGAGGAGCTTGAAGAGGACCATGGTCTCCGCGGCCGGCCCCGAAGCCCGGGCTCGCGCGGCCTGCCGGAGGATCATCGGCTCGATGACGGAGGCCGGAAACCGCAGGCCGGGATTCCGGACCCGAATCCTGTCGAGGGCGTCGATCAGGTCGGCCTCGACCTCCCCGGCCTCGCCTCGAAGCCTTTCCAGGAGCTCGGCCGCGGCCTCGGGACTGGCGATATGGGCCAGGACGGAGGCGGTTTGGCGGCGGATGTCGTCCGGGGTCGCGGGATCGGACAAAAAATCCCCAAGGGTTCCGGCGATCCTGGCGCCGTATTTTTCCAGGGCCGACCGGGCGTCGTCCCGGGTTCGCGGGTCCCCGAGCTTGGCGACGAGAGGGACGACGAACTCCCTTTTCCGGAGTTCTCCGGCCGAGGCCGCGGCATAGCGGACGACTTCGGGCGAGCTTTCGGCCAGGAGATCCTCCAGGGCGAGAGCGGCCGGAGCCTCCGGGCCCATCATCCCCAAAGCCTTGGCCAGCTCCATCTTGTCCGTCGCCGAAGCCAAGTCGGGATGGTCGACGACCCGGCGGGCATAATCGCCCATCAAGGCCCGGTATTCCGGCAGGGCCAGGATCTCGCGGACATTCGTCTCGAGCACGTCGGCCGGGAGGGCGTCGGACAGGTCGGGCATCCAGGGGACCTCGTCGGATTCCCACATCGGATTCCGGGTCGGGGCGGCGGCGTCGGCCGGGCCCATCGACAGGAGGCCGGCGACCTCGGGGGTCATGCCCCCCGAGCGGATCAAATCGAAGAGATGGAGAGCGTAGAGGGTCGAACTCCGGCCCCGACTTTCCAGGGCGTCGACGACGAGCTTGGCCAAATCGACGTCGACCCGCCCGTCGACGACTTCCTCCCCCCGCTCCCACTTCCGGCCGAGCTGCTCCTTGACCGTCCGGACATAGGCCCGGCCGAGGCCAAGATTCAGGACGGCCCAGAGGCCGATAGACGCCGCCGTTAGCCCGAGGATCCAGGGCCAGGCCCGCTCCCCGTCCCGTCCGAAAAACAGCAGGACGGCCAGGAGAAGCACGGCTCCCGCCGTCCTCGAAAAGCGGTTGATGAACATGTCGATGAAGGCCTTGGCCTTGTACTTGAGTCGCCGGGGGACGGGGATGTAGAGGAGCTCGCGGACGGACTGGCCGATCGAATAGGACAGGGCTTTATCGGCGCTCTTGAGGATGACGGCCATGGCCAAGACGGGGGCGAGGGCCATTCCCCCGAGGCCGAGGAGAAGAAGGGCGGGGGGGATCATCAATCCCCGGCGGAGGCCGAAGCGGTCGATGACCCGCGACGTCAGGACGAGCTGGAAGAGAAAGGCCAGGACGAGAAGTCCGGCGTTCAGGGCGCCGAAAAAGGCCGTCAGCGTTCCGCCCTCAACCTCCCTCTCGATGAGGATTTTCGATTCCCAGTCGACGAAGGTCGAAACGAGGCCGGTCATGAAAACGACGGCGGCCAGGAGGACGAGATAGCCGTCGGAGCGGACCGCGGCCCAGCAGTTCCCGAACCCGATTTTCTCGGCCGGGCCGGCGGGCGGGCGGCACTCTCCTTCCCCCCCCCGGCGCCGGGCGCGGAAGAGGAAGGCGACGACGGCCATCCCCGCGGCCAGAAACGCGGCGGCCAGGAGGAGGAGCCCGGAAGCCGTCATCCCGCCGGCCAGGAGCCCGGTCAGGACGCCGCCGGCGATGCCGCCGAGGATTCCGCCGCTTCCGAAAAACCCGATCAGCCGTTTGGCCTCGCGGGGATTGAAGACGTCGTTGACGCAGAACCAGAACTGGGTCACGAGGACGACGGCGAACACGTTGACCCAGAAGTAGAAGGGAAGGGGCAGCCATCTGCGGAAAGCCTCGCCGAACCACGGCCCTCCGGCGGCGAAGAGGACGGCGAAGACGACGGAGGTCGCGGCGAAAAAAGCCAGGCTGGCCAGGAGAAGGAGGCGGCGGGAAACGCGGGCCTGGAGGCGGGCGTGAAGGGAGACGACGGCCCCGATGAGGAGGGCCGTGGCGTAGGCGTACGGGAGCTGGCCGGCCCCAAGCTCGTCCAGATAGCTCGCGTCGCGGATCGACTTGATGATGTTGAACGGCGCCGTGACGAAAAAAAAATAGAGGAAAAACAGGACGGCCACGGCCCCCTCGCCGGGACGAACCTTGACCAGGCGGGCGAGGCGGCCGGCCTGGGGATTCGCCATCGGACGGCTCGAAAAGTCCGGCGGGGCCGTCAATCCATCAGGAAGCTCCGGAGGGCCTCGTCCTCCTCCTCGAAGATGTCCAGGACCTTCGTCAGCATCGTCACCTGGAAGATGAGGAAGAGCTTCTTGGATATCCGGGCGAGCTTGAGCTTGCCCCCGAGGTTGTGGGTTGAGATGTAGCTGGCCAGGATTTCCCCCACCCCGAAGCTGTCGATGAAGGGGACCTGCTCGAAATTCAGGAGGATGTGGCGCTTGCCGGCGTCGAGCTCGCCCTTGACGAGCTGGTGGAGGGTGACGTCGGCGATGTCCGACCGCTTGAGTTCGCCCTCGATGTCGAAAACGACGACACTATCCTTGTCCCTCTTGTGAATGATCATGAAATTTCTTCCCCCTCAGGCTTAAGCTTAAGCTTAAGCCGAACCCCCGATGAAGTCAACCGGCCGCCAGGTTGCGCCGTCATCGAGGACTCCTCCTTTCCTGTTTCGGTTCCGTCTTCGGACGTGTCTTCTTCTCCGGCGGAGCGAGGGAATGGACCTCGACCGTGTATCCCTCCCGGATCGGCGGACCGGCGAAGAATCCCAGGAACTTGACGAGCTGCTCCTGGTAAAAAAGGGTTTTTTCGTTGGCCAAGGCGTCCCGTTCGGACCGCCAAAACGTGACCGAGATCCCTTTCCCCGCCGGCCGGTCGACGAGCAGGCACGCCCCCCGGTAGCCGCGCTGCTTTTTGGCCTCGGGGACGACGCTCGTCCGGTAGAGCCGGATCGCGGACTCGATGTGCTCCGGTTTGACCAGCAGAATCGTCATGCGGGCGAACATGGCTCCCTCCTTCCCGGCCCCTCGACGGCCGGATGATTTTCCCTCCGGATTCGCCTCCGGACCCCCGCCCCAACCTTCGCCGGGGCGCCCGGGCGCCCCCTACGATAATCCCTCGACGGGGAAAAATCAATCGTCCGCTTGACTCCGGTCCCCTTCCGGGACGATAGTAAAGGGGATGAGGGTTCGGAGAAGGCCGCGCCGGGGACGCTCTAAAGGACGCGTTTGTTTCGCGGGCGCGGTTTTGGCCCTTCTCCTCTTTTTCCAGGGAGAGGCCTGCGCCTCGGCCTCCCCGGAAGTGACGCCCTCCCGGCCCGCCCCGCCGGCCGAGACCCCGGCGCCGCCTCGTCCGGCCCTCCCCGCCGGCGGCCAGCTCCCGCCGAGGACCAAGCCCGACCGGGTTTGTGAGTTCACCGGCGTCGACAAGATCGTCGCCGTCGGCGACCTCCACGGCGCCTACGACGCCTTCGTCGAAATCCTCAAGGGGACGGGGGTCGTCGAGGCGGTCGACGGCGAACTCCGCTGGGCCGCGGGCCGGACCCATCTCGTCCAGATGGGGGACATCATGGACCGCGGCCACGAGCCGAGGAAGATCTTCGACCTCATCGCCCATCTCGAAGGGGAGGCTCTGGTCGCCGGCGGCCGCGTCCACATGCTCATCGGGAACCACGAGGAAATGAACATCCTCGAAGTCGCCCTCGACGTCCCGGGCGGCGTCAGCCCCGGTCAATTCCGGGACTTCCTGCCGGAGAAGTTCCTCGCCCAAAGGACGAAGCAGTTCCTCAAGGCGGCCGGCCCGAACGCCGACCTCGGGCTCCTGTGGGAGAGCCTCATGAAGGACCCCGGAGCCCAAAGGGCCTACTACGACGAGTTCAACAGATCCTACGGCCGCTGGATCGCCCGCCATAACGCCGTGGTCAAGATCAACGACATCGTCTTCGTTCACGGCGGGTTGAGCGAGGCCTACTCGAACTACACGTGCTCCCGCCTGAACGCCATCCTGACCTCGGAGCTCGAGCGGTGGATTCGCGGCGAACGCGATTTCGCCTTCCGGCTGCTCAACAACAGCCAAGGGCCTCTCTGGCACCGCGACCTCGCCTACGCGGACGAGGCCATCCTCAAGGCCGAGGTCGACCGGATCCTCGAGAACCTCGGAGCCCGGGCCATCGTCGTCGCCCACACGCCGACCACGGAATCGGTCTCTCTCGACCGTCTTCACCGTTTCAACCGGAAGGTCTGGATAATCGACACCGGCATATGGATGGAGAGCGGCGGCGCCAAGGCGGCCTTGATCATCGAAAACGGGGAGTTCCGGGTCTGGCCCAAAGACGGTCCGGCCGGCAAGCCATCGTCCGGATATTAAGGGGGAGTTCCATGCTAAAACACGGGAAGAGATCGGTCGTCATCGGCGGCTTGGGGCTATGGGCCTTGGCGGCCGGCGCGGCGGCCGTCATCCGGGCGGCCGACGGACCCGGCGGGTGGGACATCCGGAAGATGGAATCCACCCTCAAGACGGCCCGGATCGTCGAGATCCGCAAGGATCTGGAGCCGGGGAGGACTCTTCCCTGGAGGGTCTTCCTCGATGAAGGGAAAACCCGGATCCGGACGCTGTTCAAATACAAACACCGGCCCCGGCCCCTGGCCTTGGCCGACAGCTACAAGTACGACCTGGCCGGATATGCTCTGAGCCGCCTCCTCAACCTCGACATCGTTCCTCCGACCGTCGAGCGCGAGGTCTCCGGGACGCCCGGCGCCCTCCAGTGGTATCTCGAGGGATTCATCTCCGAGCGAGACCGCCTCCGGACCGGCCTCCAGCCGCCGAACCCCGGCTCGTTTCGCGACCGCCTCGACGAAATCAAGGTCTTCGAGGTCCTGGCCAACGACAAGTGCCAGGACATCGACGACACCCTGATCCACAAGGAGTCCTGGAGGATCTGCCGGGTCGACTTCTCGGAGGCCTTTGCCCCGTCGACGGCCTTGGACGAGGGATGCTCGATCGAGAGGTGCTCGCGCTATCTTTACGACCGCCTCGAGACGACCTCGCGATCGACCCTGGCCGCCCGGCTGCGGTCCTATCTCGACCCGTCCGAGCTCGACGCGCTCTGGGGCCGGTGGACCTCCGTCATCAGCCGGCTTCACGCCCTGATTCGGGAAAAAGGCGAGCGGGCGGTCATATACTGATCCCGGCCTTTCCCCTGAAAGGAAGATCCGATGAGCGATCGCGACCCCTCCGGAGGGTGGATTTATCGGGTTCTCCATCTCGTGACCAGCGTCCGGCCGGGGGAGGCCGGCACGGCCTTGCTCCTGACCCTCAACGTGTTTCTTCTCCTGACGGCCTATTACATCATCAAGCCCATTCGGGAATCGTTCATCCTCTCGAAATGGACGCCGGAGGACAAGGCCTATCTCTTCGCGGCCATGGCCTTTTTCCTCGTCTTCGTCGTCAAAGGCTTCAGCCGTCTGGCCTCGCGAGTCCCCCGCCAGAAGCTCATCGCCTGGGTTTCGGGCTTTTTCATCCTCAACATCGTCCTCTTCTACGTCCTCCATCTGTCCGGGCTCTCCGGGAAGGCCATGGGGATCATCTATTTCATCTGGGTCGGGATCTTCAACGTCACGGTCATCGCCCAGTTCTGGGCGTTCGCCAACGACCTGTACACCGAGGACATGGGCCGGCGCCTGTTTCCGCTCGTCGCCTTCGGGGCCGTCTTCGGCGGGTTCGTCGGTTCGACCCTGACGGAAAGGCTCGTCGGCGCCCTGGGGGAATTTCCGATGCTCCTCATCGCCGCCGGAATCCTCGGCCTCTGCGTCGTTTTCACGCTTCTGATCCACAGGCGCGAGATCGCCTTGAAGAAATCCTCTTCCCGGGCGGAACCGGCGGCTTCGGCGGCCCCCCTGGAGGATGAACAGCCCGTCGCCCCGGGAGGCGGCTTCAAGCTCGTCTGGCAAAACCGGTACCTCCTTTGCATCGCCCTCTTCGTCCTTCTCCTCAACTTCATCAATCAAAACGGCCAGTACATCCTCGACAGCGTCGCCGCCCCGGCCGCCGAAAGGGTCGCCGCGGCCGCGGCCACGGAAGCGGAACACGACCTCCTCAAGCGCCAGTTTCTGACGGAATTCTACGCCGGGTTCATGAGCCTCCAGGGGCTGTGGTCGATGGCCCTTCAGCTGTTCGTCGTCTCCCGGATTTTCAAGTGGTTCGGCGTCCGGACGGCGGTTTTCATCCTCCCCGTCCTGGCCCTGGGAGGGTACTTCGCCTTGAGCTTCTTCCTCAGCCTGGGCCTGGTCAAGATTTTCAAGGCCGTCGAGAACGGGACGGATTACTCGCTCATGAACACGACCCGCCACTCCCTCTTTCTCATCACCAGCCGGGTCGAGAAGTACAAGGCCAAAGCGGCCATCGACACGTTTTTCCACCGGACGGGCGACGCCCTGAACGCCGGCCTCGTCTTCCTGAACATGATCCTCCTGAAATTGAGCGTCGCCAACCTCGCCCGGCTGAACTTCGTCTTCGTGATCCTCTGGATCGGCCTGGGGATCATGATTTATCGCGAGCACAAGAAACGGACCTCGGCCGGCGGCCGGCCGGCCTAGGGACGGTCGGCGGGGACGTTGATTTTTCGCCCTCGAGGCCGTACAATGCGGACATCGGGAACTTAGGTGGACCCATGAAGAAACCGCTCCCGTTTCATCGCCCCCGCCTCGGATGTCTTCTTCTCCTCGGAATGATCGCCGTCTCCGCCGGGCCGGCCCAGTTCCGGCCCGACGAGATCCTCCAGCGCGAATTCTGGGAGGAGTTCCTGCAAACGGCCGAGATCGTCAGCGCCAAGCCGATCGGGGAGGGCGTGACCGCCCCCTTGAAGATCCTTCTCCGGAAGGGCGAGGTCGAGAAATACGCCGCCTGGAAAGCCGTCACCGGCGCTCCGATGGGCGTTCTCGACGAATGGCGGTTCGAGGTCGCGGCCTACCGGCTGGACAAGCTCATCGGGCTGAACATGGTCCCGCCCTGCGTCGAGCGCTCCCACCGGGGCCGGCCCGGGGCCCTCTCCCTCTGGGCCGACAACAAGCACAGCCTCCTCGAGGTCCAGGAGAAAGGGATCCCCATCCCGAAGGACGCCTTCGACGACACCGAAAAAACGAAATACCTCGCCCGTCTCTGGGACAGCCTCGTCGGGAACGACGACCGGACGCAGCAGAACGTCCTCTACACGGACGACTGGCGGATGATCCTCATCGACCATTCCCGGGCTTTCCGGTCGGAGGACATCCACAAGCGGCGGCTGATGTTCGGCCGGAACGGCCTGAAAATGCGGGAGACCGAAGACGGGTCCAAGGTTCCGATGCTCTTCCGCTTCGTCCCCCGGGCGCTCGTCGAGCGCATCCGGGGCCTGACCGAGGCGTCCGTCCGCGAGGCCGCCGGCTCCTACCTGACCGAGAACGAAGTCGAAGCCGTGATCGCCCGCCGCGGCCTCATCCTCGACGAAATCGCCGCCCTGGCCGAAAAATTCGGAGAGACGAATGTCCTTTACGCGCCGTAGGGGCCCGGCCGGGACGGCCGCCGTCCTGGCCTTCGTTCTCCTCCCGGGCCTGAAGGCCGCCTCCCAATTTCTCCCCGCCGAGACCGCCGAGGGGGCCGTTTGGGAGGAATTCCTCAAGAGCGCCAGGATCGCCGGCGAAGAGCAGCTCGGCGGCCCGGACGCGACGACAAGGCCCTGGAAGCTCTCCCTCGAAAAAGGCGGGCGGTCCCGGTTCGGGCTGTGGAAGGACGTCGACGTCTCCGAGGGCGGGCTCGTCGACGCCTGGCGCCACGAAATCGCCGCTTACCGCCTGGACCGGCTTCTCGGGTTGGACATGGTCCCGCCCACGGTCGAGCGGCGGAGAGGAGGGGTCAAGGGGTCGCTCCAGCTCTGGATCGACGAAACCGCCAACCTGAAAAAGAAGACGGGCGACGGGACGGCCGTCCCCGCCGCCAAGAGCGACGCCTGGAACCGCCGGGCCTTCATCCAAAGAGCGTTCGACAGCCTGATCGGAAACGAGGACCGGAACGCCAACAACATCCTCGTCACCGAAGACTGGAGGATGCTGCTCATCGACCATTCCCGGGCTTTCCGGACGCCCAGGGCCGCCGCCGACAGCCTCATCTTCGGCGAGAACGGGGCGTTCCGGACGAGCGACGGGGGTTTTTATCCCTTGTCTCCCTTGCCCCGGGCCTTGGTCGAAAGGCTCGGGTCCCTCGACGCGCCGAAAATCCGGGAGGCCGTCCGGCCTTACCTGACGAGAAGCGAGATCGAAGCCGTCGCCCTCAGGGCGGGGATGATCCTCAAGGAGATCCAAGACATCGCCCGCCGGAGCGGCGAAGCCGCGGCCATCTATTGATGAAAGGATGGCTCGTCATGAAGAGAAGGGGTAGCGTCCCCGCCCTCCTCGGCCTCGTCCTGGCGGCCGGCCTCGCCGCCTCCGGCCCGAGCCCCACCCAGTTCCGTCCCGAGGAGATCGCCCAGGACGCGGCCTGGATGGATTTCCTGGCGACGGCGCCGATCATCGACGCGGAGCGGGGGAAAATCCGGGCCGTTACGAACCCCTGGGTTCTGACCCTCGAGAAGGGCGGCACGACCCAGAAGGCCATCTGGAAAAATCCCGAAGGCCGGATGGGGGGATTCCTCGAAGGCTGGAAATGGGAGATCGCGGCCTACCGGCTCGACCGTCTCCTCGGGCTGAACATGGTCCCCCCGACGATCGAACGGCGATTCCGGGAGAACCGGGGCTCGCTCCAACTCTGGGTCGAGAGCAAGATGCCCTACCGGAAGATGATGGAAGACAAGAGCCTCCGGCTACCGGGAGGGCTGGTCTCGGTGAAATGGAACCGGGCCATCTCGCTCCAGAGGGCGTTCGACAACCTGATCGCCAACGAGGACCGCCACGGCGAAAACATCCTCATCACCGAGGACTGGCGGCTGATCCTCATCGACCATTCCCGGACGTTCCGGACCTCCCCCAAGTTCACCCAGAAGCTCATCTACCACGAGAAGCGGAGGGAGGGAGACTGGTCGGTCGACAGCCTGCCCCGCGACGTCTGGGAGCGGTTCAAGACGCTCGACGTCGCCTTGATCAAGGCCGCCGTCGGCGAATACCTGACCGACGAAGAGATCCGCGCCTGCCTCGTCCGCCGGGACCTCCAGGTCGCCGACCTCGAAGCCAAGATTGCGGCCAAGGGCGAAACCCAGGTTCTTTACTGATCGGTCGGACCTCGGACCGGAATCCGTTTCGAGATCGTGACGACGTTCCGGCCGTCTTCGCGCCGGTAATCGAACCCGTCGGACAGCCTCCGGGCGAGATAGACGCCCAACCCGCCCTTCCGTTCCCCGCTCGTCATGTTCTCGAGGGACGGGTCGGGGAACTGCCGCGGGTCGAACGGCCGCCCGCGGTCGGAGCATTCGACATGGAGAACCCCCGCCTCGTCCCAAACCCGGAGAGTCATGTCCCCGGGAGCGGCCGGGTAGGCGTAGCGGACGATGTTGATTAAGACTTCGGTCACGGCCAGCTCGATCCGGAAAAGGTCTTCCTCGGAGAAAGGGAACGCCGCGGCCCTCTCCCGAAGAAAGGCCCGGGCTCGCCCGATCTCGCCGAGGACCGCCAGAAACGTCAACGACGCGTCCATCGCCGCCTTAGGTCGACGGCCGGCCCTCTCCGCCCGAACCGACGAGATAGAAATAGGCCCCGGCTCGGTTGGCCCCGTCGTTGACCTCGGTTTCGAAGGTCTCGTCCATCTTGACGGCGTAGGTCCCGGGGGCGAGGTACCGGGCCAGGATCCGGACCTTGTTCGTTTCGAAGACCGAGACCTTGACGTAATTGTAGACCGTCCCGTGCCGGGCGTGGGTGATGAGCTGAAGGTGGGAAAACGAGAGGAAGCCCTCGGGGTTGCCGATCGAGCCCGGAGCGAAATACTCGAACGCCCCGACGTCCATCCCGCCGACGGCCTCGGGGATCGAGGCCTCCTCCTTGCCCTTGATGAAAAGCGTCATGTCCTTGTAGTGAAAGACGGCCCGGACCGGGGCCCCGGACTGGAGAGCGGCGAGGAGCTGGGAGAAGCTCTTGAGCTGGCGGGGAGGCTGTCGGGCGGACCATGAGGCGGCCACGGCAAGCGCCAGGGCCGGGGCGACCAAGAGAGCAACGGCCTTGCGGCGGGTCATGCTTGTCCCCTCCGGACATATGTATACCAGATTTCGGGGCCGCAAATCCAATCCGGGAACCGCCCCCCTCGTGTCGTCCGGCCGGAACCGCGGTTGACTCGTCCGCCGCTCTTCGGCTAGGGTAGATGGAGAGATCCCGAAAGGAGAAGCCATGGACCACGACGAGATCCTCGAACTCACCGGAGAAAAGACCGCCCACCTCCCCGAGGCCGTCAGCCGGCGCGGGTTCTTCAAGCTCGGCGCCGCCGGGGCGGCGGGCGCGGCCGGCCTCGCCTTGGCCCGCTCTCTTCGGGCCCAGGACAAGCCGGCCGGCCACAAGCCCCCGGCCCAGCCGCCGGCCGAGATCAGGACCAACGTCGATGAAATCAAGGCCATCCCCCGGACGGGCGAGTCCATGCCGGGCAGGTTCCCCGGCCGCGTCGTGAAGGTCGCCACGGGACAGGTCCGCGCCGGGGGCGAAATCGACGCCGCCCGGGTGGAAAAGGCCGTCGCCCGAGGGATGGCCGAGCTGACCGGGGAGTCCGACTTGGCGAAGGCTTGGGCCCAATTCGTTGCGCCCAAGGACATCGTCGGCATCAAGGTCAATCCCATCGGCGGGAAGACGATCTCGACCAAGCCCGAGGTCGTCGAGGCCATCCTCGCGGGTCTGGCCGCGGCCGGCGTCCCGAAGGCGAACATCGTCATCTGGGACCGCCGTCTCCACCAGATGACCGAGGCCGGCTTCACGGCCGCGCGTTTTCCCGGGATCGCCCTGGCCGGGACGGAAATGAAGGGCCCCAACGACGACTTCTATGACGAGGCCGGCGAGCTCTGGGCCAAGGACAACATCGACCGGGAAGCGCCGTTCTATTTCGCCGACCTCGAAATGCCCTACAACAAGGACCTCCTCGCGGCGATGATCAACCAGGGCCGGGAGTCGTACTTCACCAAGATCGTCACCCGGAAAGTCACCAAGATCATCAACGTCCCGATCCTCAAGAATGCCGGAGGGACGGTGACCCTCTGCCTGAAGAACCTCTCCTACGGATCGCTCAGCAACACCTCGCGCCTCCATAAAATCTGGGCCAAGTCGGTCGCCGAGCCGAACGGCTTCCCCTGCCTCCGCGACAAGGTCGTCCTGAACGTCGTCGACGCCCTCCAGGCCCAGTACGACAAGGGGCCGGGGGCGAATCCCCAGTTCGTCTATGACGCGAACTTCTTGTTGTTCGGGACCGACCCGGTGGCCATCGACGCCGTCGCCCACGATGACCTCGTCAAGGTCCGGATCGAGAAAGGCGTCCAGCCGTTCGACGCCCCCCGCAACCGGGAATTCCTCGACCTCGCCGCGGGATTGGGCCTGGGAATCGCCCAGCGGGACAACATCCGTCTCCAAGAGACCGTTTTGTGAAACGATCTCTCTTTGTCTTGGCGGCGATCCTCTTGGCCCAAGGGGGCTCGTTCCTCCCGTCCGCCGCGGACCTCCCGGCCGGCTGGACCCCGGCGGGCGCGGAAAGCTACGAGGGCGAGGGCCTTTACGGCTACATCAACGGCGGGTCGGAGGTTTTTCTCCAGTACGGTTTCCGGAGGGCGGAGGTCGGCCGGTACGAAAAGGACGCGGCCGGGACGACCCGGGAAATCACCCTCGACATTTACCAGATGGGCTCCCCCCGCGAGGCCTTCGGCATCTTTTCCCTGCGGCGCGAGGGCGGCGAGCCCTCGGCCGACCTCGGCGGATTCCCGAACTGGGCCTTCCCCGAGCAGGCCTCCCTCGCCGCCGGGCCTTTTTTCGTCAACGTCATCGGCCACAAGGCGACGGCCGAGGATATCGGCGCGTTTCTCAAGCTCGCCGGGAAACGGCTCGCCGGGGCGGGGGCCCG
>Ga0194125_10003227_pt1 | contig 26510 bp, 18 predicted proteins | sample TA2KigC250mmetaG_FD_148626 | JGI IMG/M metagenome (GOLD analysis project Ga0194125, IMG submission 148626) | Freshwater microbial communities from Lake Tanganyika, Tanzania - TA2015034 Kigoma Deep Cast 250m | ecosystem: Environmental > Aquatic > Freshwater > Lake | place: Tanzania: Lake... | reverse complement strand
CGCGGTTGGACGTAGTTCGGCGCATAGATCCAGAGAAGAGTTCGTCCACCGGTCTGGAGTTTGGCGCGGATGAATTCGCGTTTGTCGGGCGGGATGAGAAAGGAATTCAGGAAGATGACCAGCTTGTATTGGTCGAGCGGCAATTGTTGTTGGTCGAGGTCGGAGAACGTGTAGATGTCGTACGGGGCGCCGAGGCGCGCCAGTTCTTCGGGCGGTCGCACGAGCAGGTCATCGGCGAGGCTGGAACGGGCGTTGATGTGGTACATGGACGACACGTCGCCGAACACGGCGATCTGCGCCACCGAACGCATCGGGATGTTGGTCAGGCGTCGCTGCGCGCGGGTCAACTCGGCAACCATGGCCATCATCTCCGCGTTGGCGTAGTTGCCGCCGAGGAAGTCAAACCACCACAGCGCAGTGCGCTTGGCTCGCGTCAGGGCGAATTCACGGCGCAGCACTTGCCGGGAAGCGAATGCGTCGGGCAGCTTGGTATTTCCGCCGGGAATCTTCCGCCCATTTTCCACCGTGTCGCGGGCGATGTGGGTGGTGTGGTCAACCTCGTGGAAGACCAGCTTGTCGCGCAGGTCGAGCGAGTCAACCGTCAGCAGGTAGCCGCTGGCGCCCTCCAAGCTGCGCGGCGCGCCGTATTTCGCGGGTGCATAGATCATGTCGATGTCCGGAGAGCGCCAGACGCGTTCGTAGCCCAGATGTCCCTCTTGGAGCAGCCGCTCGCTGTTGAGTTGCGTCAGGTAACCGTAGAAGAGGCCGAGCAGTTTCCGTTGTTGCAGGACCTCCTGCGCCTTGCGGCAGAAATACACGATCGTGTCCCCGATGATCTCGTGGTGGAACCGCCAGTAGCGCAACGCCGCGGCGTCGGCAACCGGATCGCGCAACGCGCCGTGCGATGTCCGGTGCAGTTCGTCCAGAGGCGGCATCGTTGCCGTCGGGTCGCCGGTGAATTGGCGAAAGCACGCCGTCTTGATCGGATGCTCCCGGATCGCCGCCTCGGGCCGGCCACGGCCTTGCGAGTTGGTGTACCACTCGGTCGAACTGCCGCAGAGCAGGCTGTAGGCGAACACGCGGTCGCCATAGCGCGCCTCGATTTGCCGCAGGAATTCCTGCAGCGAGTCCGCTGTCTCCGTCCGCCACGGTTCGTGCCCGGCCATTTCGACGAGGTTCCAGTAGCAATTCGACCAGTCCGGATGCGCCTGCAACGCCCAGTCGCGGGTATCGAGTTGGAGCGCGATGTTGTAGTAGGCGCCCGGCGCTTGGGCCTCGAACAAGGCCATCTGCGCGTCGAAGTTTTTCCAGTTGAACCGGCGCGGGCCGGTCCAGACCTCGCCGAAAAGCGAATAGGGCACGTCCAAGGTGCACAACATGCCGGTGTGGGTGACGTTGGCCAGCTTCAGCCCGGTGCCGTGAAAACCCCGCACCAGTTCCGCGGTGGGACGATAGGAGCGGTACGCCAGCGGATCGAAGACCTCGCCGTTGATCTCGATTTTCAACACGCCCCCCACCCGCACCACCTTCGCGACCAGCCGTGGCGGCGTTTGCGATTTCGTGAGCGCACACCCCGCCGTTGCGGCAAGAGCGCCACCGACAGCGCCGAGAAGAAAGTTTCGTCGAGAGGTTTTCATGGCGTGAACAGTCTTTGCATCACAATTGGATCGTCTTTGCCGTCGGCGTTGATCAGGACGACTGGCTCGGTGACGAGCGAGTCGGCGACGGCGGGCGCGTCGAGTTTGTCGCGCCAGACGAGGTCGAACTGGAATTCCATCACGCCGTGCTCGTCGGCAACCCAGTTCGTGAACCAGAAGTTGTTGAAGATCATCGCCAGCAAACGCTCCGGATGCTTCGGCGGCGTCTGGCGACGCGTCCAGATTTCCGGGCTGTCGAAGCCGACCAGCGGCGCGTCGCGGCTCACCCAGAGCCAGTGGCCGTCGGGCGTCGCGTAGTCGGCCCAGCCGTCGAGCGCGAAATAGTCGCGGCACGTGCCGGGAATCTGGTCGTTGAACGGCGTGAACGGCACGCCGCCGTTGCTCAGGCGCGGGAGCGTTCCCTCGCACGGCAACGTGAAGCTCGCGTAGAAAATCTCCGGTGCCTCGGACGAGAGACGATTGAAACGCAGCGTGACGCGGGCGCGCGGCTCGCGTTTCCAGAGTTCGAGCCGGCGTTGCGCCCATTCGAGGCGCGGATGTTTCAACCACTGCACATAGACCAGCGTGTGCGGCGTTTCCTCGACAGTCGCCTTGCCTTCCGTCGTGGCTGGCACCGTCTCGATGTGTTTCTTGCGCAGTTCATCGCCGCGCTTGGAACCGCCGGCGGCGCAGATGTCTTTCAACGTCCAGCGCGGCGCGAAGGCGTTCACCTTCACCGCCGAGAAATCGCAGAGTCCCGCGACGAACAGCGGTTGTTTCATTTCGTCCCACCGCGCGGAAACCGGCCAGCCTTGGTCGTCGAGTTGGACAATCGGGCTGTCGGGGCGGCGGTTTGAAACCGCCGCTCCTTGTTTCTCCAGGCGCAGCTTCACGAAGCTGTCCGGCGCGAGGTTCTCGATCCAAAACTTCGCCGTTTGATTCGGCACGTTATCGGGGAACGTCGCGGCGGTGTTCTCGCGGGTGAGTTCGCCCGGATTCTTCGGCGCGGTCCATGAGCGGACACCGTTCTCGAAACTCAGCGCCAAGCGCGCGCCGTTTTTTGGATTGACCAACGACTGGAACTCACCGCGCAGGCTATTGGCCGGCATTCGAATCCAGCCGCTGAACGGCGCGCGCGACGGATTCGCCACGAACAAGCCTTCGCCTTCGGGTAAGAGTCGCAAGCGGGCGCGTTGCGAGAGCAGCCATTCGGCTTGACCCATCGGACGCCACGCGAGCATCGCTTTCTCGGCGAACTGCGCCTGCGTGTCGAGGCTCCACGGCAACGCCACGCTCCAACTCGATCCCCACGTGTGTTCGTCGAAGAGGCAGAGGTCTTTGTAGAGCGAGTGCACTTTGGTCGCGCCGCTGGCGGGCATCGGTCCCCAGAGCGGCGATTGCGCGGCGGCCAACAAACGTTTTGCGAGCCGGCTGGCGGCGACTTCGCGCGGGCCGGAGGCGTTGCCGCTGGACCACCAGTCGGTGAACTCGCCGGTGCGTTCGGGTATCTGGTCGCCGATGGATTTTTGCGTTGCTTCCATCGCTTTCGTCACGGTGGTGAACACCAGTTCCGGTTTGAGGCCGAGTTTGTTCCACGCGGCGACGAACTCGGCGAGCGCAAGGAACGGCGGATCGTTGTCCATGCGCCAGTGGTTCGTCATCGAGAGGATCAGCGCGTCGTGTTTGTAGCCGCCTTTCTGGAAGCGTTCGACCAAGCGCAGGCATTGCGCGTGCGCCGCCCGCAACGACGCCTCGTCGGTGCGGAAAATTTCCCCGGCGCGCGGCGGCCGGTAACGCGTGTCCGCTGCGAACGGCACCGGCCCGCGCCGCCAATGCGTGGTCTCGAAGAAATCGTAGCCGTTGCAATAGCCGAGGTTGAAATAGACGAACAAGCGACGCCCGTCCGTCATTTTCCACCAGAACGCCGACGGCCGGGAGAACGGCGGTCCGCCCAATTCGGTGTTCATGCTCACGAACAGGCGCGTGACGCCGCGGTCGAGCAACGCCATCGCGCCGGCGCGCGGGAAGCCGGGCACGTCGCTTTGCAGCGCGACCGCCGGCTTGAACTGACGCCATAGGTCTTCGGGAATCCAGTGCAACATCGTCCGCCATTGCGCCGCGTTCTGGAATGGCGACTGATTGCACGGCAACGCCGCGACATCGAGTTGGCCGCTGCGGAGCGCCTTCAAGAAATCCTTGCGCCGCGACGGCGAGGCCGCTTCCCACCAATCGTCCACCGTGACCAACGACTCGCACGTCCAGTGGAACTTCCGCTCCGCCGGCTTCGACATCGTCGCGAGCACGGCGTCGAGCGCGATGTCGAGGTAACGCCGCTGCATTTCGCGGCAGACGCCCGGCATATCGGTGAACCCGATGTCGGTGTGCGAGAAATGCGTGAGGTAGATGCGTTTGACCGAAGGTTCCGCTGACGCGTTCAGCATAGCCAGCAGCAGGGCCGCGAGGAGAAAGGTTCTCATGGCGCCCATCTTACCGCAGAAGATTACCAGACAACAACCGTCTGATTGAGGCTCGGCGCAGTCGCGGGCCAGACGAGATTCTTGCCGGCGGTGACGTAATACTCGAAGTCGTCTTGCGCCACCGGCAGCTTCACTTCATACACGGCGCGGGCCACGTGCTTGGCCGCAACGGTTTTCCAAGCGCCTTTGCCGAGCGGACGAATGTGGACGGTGGGTGGTGTGGCCGGCAGCGCGATGATTTTCACATTCAGCGATTCGCCTTTGTTTGCGACGCTGCGCACGGTCGGCACGATGATTCGCGGTTGGCCTTCGTACTCCTTCGGCAACGGCGCCTTCATGTGCGGGAGCACTTTGGGGCCGAACTCGGCGTGGTTTTCCAGGTTGACGACCATCGCCAGTCCGCCGGGCGTGTTGACGGTGGCGAGCAACAGCCGGTACAACTCGCGCCACTGTCGCGTGATCTCGGACGGCTCCGGTTGCGCGAGTACGCAACGGAGTTGGTGGAGCGCGCGATGGTAGCGGAATGTGTTCAGCCACCAGTCGAAGCGTTCCAGATTCCCAGCGCCTTTGACGCGCGGACGGAACGTTTCGAGTTCGGCGACGAAGTTGTAGTTGGTTACGACTTGTTCCCACGGCGTCGAATCGGGCTTGAGCGAACCGGAGGGACACCCGCCGGCGACGCTCATCGGTAACCGCCCGTCCACAGCGGCAAACACCTTGCCGGCTTCCGCCAATCCGAAGTTGGCGCGCGCCCAGTCGTCGTAGAAATCGTCGCACGGCAGATCGCGTTTCTTGGCCGTGGCAACGGCCTGAACATCGGCTGCGTAATCCTTGTAGGCCGGGCCGCCGCAGTTGATCTTGCGCGTGGCGGCGGCGCCCTCGACCAGGATCGCCGAGATCAGCGGCAACGACGTTCGCGCCTCGACTCGCAGCCGCAGCCAGCCGTCGGTGACCTCGATGTTGTCGAACGCGAAGTCGAGCGCGGCGAACTTGCCGACGCGGGCAAAGATGTCGAGGTTCTCAATCACGGTTCTGCCTTGCAGCTTGTAGTCGCCAACGCGTTGGCCGGCGTCGTCGAAGTGCGGCTCGCAGAATTTCAGCGTCACCCGATAGCGGCCATTCGGCAGTTTGAGATTGTAGCCCTCCAAACCGTAGCGGCACGTCTGGTAAAGAGGCGCGTCGGTGGTGTTGGCGATTTTGCGGCCGGGATAGTTGGCGACGTTTCCGCCAACGGGGCCTTCAACCGTCGGCGTTGCTTCAACCGGCCGTTTACCCCCCGGCGATGGATTCCAGCCGCTCTGATTCCACGCGGCCTGCGCGAGTGCGGCGGCGTTGGGAGCGAGGATGTCGGTGCGCCAGTGAAGGCCCATGAGGCCCGTGCATCCGTAAGCGAACGCATCGGCGGCATCGCGGCGCATCCGGCCAACGAAGAGCTGGAGCGCGGCCAGCCCGTGTTTTTCGTCGCTCTCGAACCACGGGATCGCCCATTTCTCGCGGCCTTGGATGCGGCCGAAAGCCGGGTCCACTTCCGTCCAGCCGACCACACGACTGATCGCGCTCATCGGGACGTTCTTGGGCAGATCGTGGTCGAACGCAGCGCGGTCGTGTTGCGGGCCGAGTACCCAGCCGCAGGTCGCCAGCTTGAACGGCGCGCCGGAATTCTTCAAGGCCTCGATGGCCAGCCGCACGTCAGCGATCGTGTTGGAGTATTGCTTGGGTTTATTGCCGCTCCACGTCCATTGTTCCGGCGTCCAAATCCAGTAATAGTCCAAGGGATGCGCCGCCATGATGCGGCGAAACGTGCCTTCATAAACTTTGCGCACGCAAGCGGGATCGTCGGGATTCTTGCCCTGTGCCTTCAGGCGTTCTCGCACGGCCTTGGGTATGTCGAGCGGCGCCTCGGTGCCGATGCAGGTTTTCACGCCCAGCGTGCGGGCGAAGGTGAACGCATCGCGAAGTTGCGCCCCCATCCGATTGAACACTTCGTTGCAGGCGGCCGGGGTCGTTGGCGCCGGACAATGCCCTTGCATCACCGGCGGTGCCCAGTCGTCGCGCTCAAACAACAGGGATCCGCCAAAGCTGAATTGGCTCGTCAGTTTCGGCGTCCAGTTCTTGCGGCCAAGAATGTTGAAGTAGCGCGACGGGTAACTTGCAGTGACCTGCCCTGCCGCGTCGAAGTCGCCCGTCAACCCGTGCCACACGGCCGGCTCTGGCCCCCAGTGTGGCTGTGATTCCGGATAGCTGTGGATTCCCAGAAAGTTCATCCTCATTTTCGCGAGTTGCGCGAAGATCGCCTTGTAATCATCGGCACTCCACGCATCAATTCCGAAGGGATGGGCTCCCCACGGGTTGACGCCGCGCAACACAAACAGTGGCTTGCCGGAATCGTTCACCACCGGCAATTCCTTCAACCGCTCATCGGGAATCACGTCGCCGTGAAGATAGAATCGCACGCCGAGATGTTCCGCGTACCGGTACGCGCCGTAGAGCACGCCGATGTCGCTGCCACCGGCAATGGTGTCGGACGTGATCCGGTATTCCTGCGCGCCGAGCGAGCGATCTAACTTCAACTTCATCGGACACGGCTGGAGTTTGCCGGTGCGCAGATAGACGTACCGGCAAATCTCTTTCTCCGCGAGTTTCGTAATTGTCTGCCCCGATGCGACACCGGTGAGCAGGGTCAAGATCATGAGGATTGTCTTCATGGTTTCATCATCAGTTCAAACGTCCGACGTGCCAGTGTCGTGCGGTCACGGTTCGCGGCGTTGTATTTGCCTTTCTCCAGCGCGATGGCCGGCGCAATGTACGAGGCAAGAATCAATCCGTCTGCCCCATCCATCGCCTTCAGCAACTCCCGGTAGTACTCCTCCAGCCGACGGTCTGCTGGTGTGAAGTCGCACGCCATATAGACGACACCGTTGTCGCGGAGCGCGCGACGGATCTTGCCGGCAGCCTCGATGTTGTCGAGGGTGAAATTGTTGATCGCGGTCACGCCTTTGGTGGTGGCGTAGTTCTCAATGTTCTGAGTCGAGTTGCCGCAGTAATGGATGCAGCCGCCACCGAATGCGGCGAGGAATTTCTCGTTGTACGGCTTGATGAATTCCCGATACACGTCGACGCTCATGATCACCGAGTCGTCGTCTGACAACCAGACGCCGCCGAAGCCTGCCGGCAACTTGATGCTCAACGGATAACTGCCGCCCGTCAACGGTTGTGCCGTGCGCGCCTTCTGAAACTTCACCCACGCAATCAACGCATCCGTCACCATCTGCATCAGCTTGTGAATCCGCGCGGGATCATCCTGCACCCAGTAACAGAAGTTGTCGTAGCCGACGATCTGCAACGCCGTCGCCATCGGTCCCTGGCAATCGGTGAACCCCACCGGCAAATCCGAGTGCGCCTTGAAGTAGTCCATCGTCCGCACCACGTCCGCCATCGCGCCTGACTCGCCCGGCAGCGACGTTTGAAGCGCGTCGATTTCCTCCGGGTGTTTCATCGTCGCGATGTCAACGGCAGGATCGGATTTTGGATTGTAGATCAGCTTGATGCCGAACGCCGACGCCAACACGCCAGTCCCAAACCACGGATGCAAGAACGGAATGTAATCATCATCCGGCACGTTCTCGAAGTGTTTCTCGATCTTCGACAACTGATACCGGAGCGCCGACGCCGGGTTGCTGTAATAATCATCCGGTATCTCTGCGGCCAGATCGCCAAACGTCCAGTAGTTCGAGTCCACCACGACGACGGCGGGGCGTTTGTTCTGAAAGCGGAACGTCTCCGCGAGTTCCGCTTCCGCGCGGTTGATGCGCGACTGCCAGTGGTTCAGGACTGTTTGCATGACTCAATACCGGCCGCACTTCTTTGCTGACTCGACCAGCGCGTGGATGTTTGCCGTGGGCGTGTCAGTGCCCAGCGCACAGCCCGGACCGAGAATGAACCCGCCGCCCGGCGCCATGATTTCAATCGCCTCCCGGCACGCCGCCCCCACTTCCGCCGGTGTGCCCGAGTATAACAGGCCGGTATCAATGTTGCCGAGCAACGTCGTCTTGCCGCGCGCCTTCTCCTTGATGCGCCGCGCGTCGGTCTTGTGATCAATCTCCAACACCTCCGCGCCCGTCGCGATGAAATCGTCGGCGATGGGCAGCGTGTTGCCGCAAATGTGATTGTGCAGAATGATGCCGCGCGCCTTGAGTTCCTCGACCATCCGCTTTTCATGTTTCCACGGATATTGCCGGTAATGTTTTGGTGACAGCATGTCCGGCCCCGCGACCGGTTCGCCGATGGAGGTCGAATGCCCGCCACACTCGATCAACGCGAACGCATATCGGGTCGCCACCCGCCGGCAATAATCCAGCAGCGCGTCAATCAACTCCGGTTCCTCCTCCGTGGCGATATCCAACATGAAATTGTCCAGCCCGCGCAACTGCGCCGCGAGGTCCATCGGCCCTTGATCCGCCCGCGCGCAAATCCAGACCTGCCCGGCGGTTTCCTTTGCGAGGATGCGCGTCGCCTTGAGGATTTCGCACATCGGAAACGCTTTGTACGGGTCCGGCACCTCCAACGAGAGCACGTCCTTCAACTCCTTCAGAAACGCCGTGTGCGATACCGGCGCGCTGTTGTCCATGTAGGTGACGGTCGCGCCGCACGCCTGCGCGTTGCAAGCCGTGCCGTTCTCCAATAAAATCATGTCGTGCCCAAACTCGCGCCACGCCGCCAACATCGCCTCCGCGAGCAGTTCCCCATCGCGAAACACCTCCGGCAACGGTTTGCCGGTGGCGCGCGCCGCCGGCTGGAAGTTGTGCAAATCCACGGGCACCCGGTCCGGTTTCTGAAAGCGAATCGCCGCGTGAATACGTTCGATGGAGTTCATGGCCGGGCATTCTATCAAACCGCAGCTTGCCGGCTTCCACAATTCGCCAGCGGTAAAACAGGCACGTAGCAGGCCATTGTAGCTGCGCTTCTGTGAAGCGCCGGTATCTACAACGCTACCACCGCTGAACGCGCGGCAGGCGGAGGCGGTGATGCCGGTGAATTGCTGGTGTGACGCGACCCGCCCGCCCGCGCCATCTCGCCTGCACACGTTGTCCTGAGACAGTTATCTCGTTGCGTCGGATGATGGATTGTATTATTACGGACTTCGTGAAGTCCGTAATCTATGGAGGTTGAATATGTATGACATCATCATTCGTCTGTCCCGCGCGATCGCCTCGCGACCACGGTTGCGCATCCTGTCCTACCTGGCGCAGGCCGGCGAAACAACTCCCACGCAATTGCAGCGGGAACTGCGCTTGCCGTTGAACGTGCTGTCCGCGCATCTCCGCACCCTGTGTTCCGTTGGGCTGATCACCAGCCGCCGTTCAGCCGCCCGCTGCTACTATGACTTCCGCTCACCCTATCCCGCGGGCACAATCAGCGGCGACACCAGTAGCTGGCTCAAGGCTCTCTTGCGAAAGGGGGCAGAAGGACACGCGAACTCGATTCATCAACCGCAGGGCGGGCACGCGCCGGCGCGTCTTCCGTCACTGCATGCGGTGATCTTTGAGGCCGCGACAGCGTTCACGGATTTGCGACGACTCCAGATGCTCGGGTATCTGGAAGCGCATGAGTGGGCAACTGGGAAGGAGTTGGGTGAGCAACTCAAAATGTCTGGGGTTGCTGTCGGTCGCCAGACGGCAAAGCTGTGCCGGCGAGGGATTCTCAGCATGCGCCGGGAGGGCAGGAGCGGATTTGTTTTCGCGTTGGCTGCGCAACCGAAGACGGCCATCCATGGACAGATGCTGCAGATGGTCCGGACGACGCTGAAAACAAAATTACGGACTTCACGAAGTCCGTAATCTATTCTCCGTAGCCAGATAATTCTCTCTCCACGCTGGCTTCACGAAGATCTGCTCGCCCGCCAACGATCCCAATCCTGTTTGCGAGGCAAAACCAGGACAGGAGGCCCGTGGCGACGATAAGTCGAGGCGGAGACGCCGGTGAATTGCTGGAAGACCCGCGCGAAGTGCTGGCTCGACGCGAATCCGCACGCCATTGCAATCTCGGTCACGCGTCGGTCGGTCGTCCGCAACAGCCGTCGCGCTTTCTCAACGCGCAGCCGCAACAGGTAATGCAGCGGCGCATCGCCGGTGTAGTGATGGAACAACGCGCTGAACCGCGTTCGCCGCAATTGCAGCCGCGCGGCCATCTGATCAAGCGTCCACAGTTCGGCGCAGGTGCGTTCGAGTTCGGACAGCAACCGGGAGAACCGGTCGGCATCGCTGCGTTGCCGGGCGTCCTCCGGTTCGCTGAGCAGCCGGGCCAGTTCCAAGACCAGTTGCGCCGTCATCTGGATTACGCGCGGGCGATGCAACGCGCCGGGATGTTGCAGTTCCTCCACCAACGCCGGCATCAGCACGCGCACCAATGGCGTCGCCGGCCACGCGTGGCGCGGCGCGCGCAACAGCAACCGCTGCACCGTTGCCAGCGTCGCGACGTCGAATCCCAACGCCTTCGGGAATCGCAACTGCCGCCTCTCGTCCCGCAGGCGAATGACGACGAAGTACCAGTAATGCCCCGGTTCAAACTCCCAGACGCTGCCGTGTTCCTGCCACGGAAGCGTAAAGTAAAGCGACTCCGGCCGCACCGCTTCCGGCTTGCCGTCACACTCCCAGACCAGATGGCCGTGACGGAGATAGACGATCTCCAAGCCGGGATTCTTGTGACGCGGTAACCGCGGCAGGCTCCCATGGCCAAACTCGTTGAAGAGATCTTTCACGGGTTGGCTTGCCTCGCCCCACCCGCTGCGCCTTGTTGCCCAACGCCACGTTGCATGAGCGCCTTGAGTTTGTCGAGGTGGCTTTGATAAACGCCGCGTGGCAACGCGCCGTGCTTCGTGCACAACGACGCCGCCATGCCGAGCACTTCGCCCATCATGCCGGTGGTGCGTTGCACGCGAATTGTTCCCAAGGCGACGTGCGTGACGCTGATGTCGCGCCCGGCCATCATCAGGTTCTCGACGTTGCGGCTGTAGAAACAGCGGAACGGAATCGGGTACGGTTTGATCTTCTTGACCTTGGCGATGGAGCGGAATTCCTGACCGGGAAAATCCTTGCTGTTCTCAGGATGCGGGTAATGCAGGTCCAATCCCCACGTGGTCGTGACGCTGGCATCAGGATACGGCCGTTGTTCCTCGATGTCCTGCTGGGTCAGAATCACATCGCCCAGCAATCGCCGGCTCTCGCGTTTGCCGCCGATATAGGCGACCCACACCAGCCGCCGGTTCGCGAAGGTGTCCTTGTGCGAGCTGCGGTTTTTTATGAACGACCAGTAACCATACGTCGCGCGCAACGCGTGGTCGCGGATCTGTTCGATGTCGGCAACGGAATCGAGGTTCATGCCAGCCTCCCAATCCCAGTCGCCGCGCATCATTGGCTTGACGATCTTGTCGTTGAACTGCAACGCCCACGGACAAACCGGAAACTTCGAGGGCTTCTCCTCTTCTTCCGCGTACCACTGGACTGACACGCCCATCATCAGCTTGTCGGCCTTGTCCGGCGCGAGCGACTCGCCGGTCTCACTCTGCGCTTCGCGTCCGACGCGAAAATCCGCCCCGGCCAGGAACCCGACGCAGCCGTCGCCGGTGCAGTCGGCAAACAACCGTCCGCGGAAACGCTGGTCGCGTCCCGTGACGATGTTCCGGCCGATGACCGCCGTGATCCGGTTGCCGGTTTTCTCGGCGCGGACGGCGCGCGTCGAGAGGAACAGCCGCAGGTTCGGCTCGGCCTGCGCGACGCGGAGTTTCTGTTCGTCCTCGTAGTTGCTGGCCGGGCCGGCGTTGTGTTGTTTCTTTTCGGGATGCTTCTCGACGACGGCCACGATGCGCTTGCTGCGCGGCGACTCCGGGTCGCGCCTCGCTTCGTAGAGGTTCCAATGTCCAATCGGCCCGATCTCATCCACGAGATCGCCCAGCCGGGGATACGGCTCTTGATGGATCAGTCCCGAAAGACCGACGCGCGACTCCGAACTGTTGTTGCCGCCGAGCACGGGCCGGTCGTGGACCAGCGCGACTTTGCAGCCGAGCCGCGCCGCGCTGACCGCCGCGCAACAGCCCGCCATGCCGCCGCCCACCACGACGAGATCGAACTCGCCGGCGTCCTCCGGCTCGGCCGTGTAGCGGCGAAAGTCATCCGCCGGCGTGAACTTCGGATCGGTCGTCAACAGGATCGCGTCGCAACGCCCGTTGAATCCGGTCAGGTCGTGCAACGCGAGCGTCACCGGCCCGGCCGGCAGGTCAACCGTGTCGACGGCCTGCCAGTGCCACGCGGCGCCCTTCGTGCCGAACACCGTTTTGAGCGGGCGCCCGGCGATTTTCAACTGGAACTTCCCCGGCGCGCCCGGCGCCTTCCACGGCGCCACCCAATCGCGGGTGCGGACGAGCACGCGATACTTGCCTGTTGCGGGGATATTGACGGTCGTTGTGGCGTCGGCCACCGGCACGCCCAGCCCGTGTGCCATCAAGAACGGCGAACCCATCTGGTCCATCGCCTGTTGGTCAATCACCCAGCCGCCGAGCCGCTCAAAACTCTCGGCTTCAATCAAGACATTGTGAGCCGATGCCGTGGAGGCGAGGAACGACAGCGCAGCGAGGAGCAGCAAGTGGTATCGCAGGGTTTTCATGGTGTGTTTCCTTTTTCAGTTCTTGGGACGTGCCGTTGACCGGTTTCCTTCACGGGTTTCGACCCGCTGGGTCTGATACAAGCGCGAATCGCTGAAAATGTCAGTCCATTTCGCCGGGTCTGTGTAGGTTTCCGGGAGCAACTGTTGCAGCAGGCCAAACGCGCCGACGGCCCCGAGCAGAACGTGCAAGTCGGGCTTCTTTGCCAGAAATGCCGGCCATTGCGCGACCAAGCCGCGTCCGTGACGCCGCGCCGCGTCGAGGATGTCGGCGCGGCGATGTTGCGGCGCGAGCGACCTCATGTAGGCGAGTCCGTAGAGCGCATCGAGGTCCATGTAGTTGCCGTAGTTCAGCCAACTGCCATCGGTTTTTTGCAGCGCGAGAATGCTGTCAATGACGCGCTCCGGCAGTGGAAACCGCCGGTGATGATGTTGGTAAATCGGCCAGATGTGCGCGCCGCCGCCGAGCGGTTCGTACGGCCCGGCGTGCGCGACGCCTTTGCGCCACCAGCCGGTTTGCGGGTCGAGATTGTTGTCGAGCCAATCGAAGACGGCTTGGCGCCAGGCGTCGGTGCAACGGCGGCTCATGCTGAAACAATGCATCCCGCCCCAGAACAGATGCGAGCCGCCCCATTGTTTGCGCCAGTCAACCGTCTCCAGCCACGCACCGACTTTCTCCGGCGTGTCGAAGGCGTCGTAGAGGCTGACGGGATGTTTCTGTTTCCCGCCGAGAACGCCGAGCGCGCCGACGACCATGCCGTTGGCGTGGTGCGGCGAATGATTGGCCCGCGCGGGACCGTACGTGCCGTCGGGTTTGGCGAAGGAGTTGATGTGGGCGATCCATGCCTTGCGTTGCGCCGGCGTCAGCGTCTTCTGCAAATCCTCGCCCATCACCGTGCGCGTGTGGGCGACATCGCACGAGGCGTAGAGCGACGGCGCATTGGTCTTGCCCGGCTTGTCGTAATACCAGCCGAGCGGTTTGCCGGGAACCCGCGCCGTCTCGATGTACGCCATGACCTCGCGGCGAACCTCCGCCAGCGGGACAGTTTGCTCCGCGCGCGCTGTTGCAAGAGTTCCGATCAATAACAAGAGGCAACCTCCGATAACTGCTTTTCGGAACCCCGTGGTGGGTTGCGGAACGTTGTTTGGAGTTTTAGTGGTCATGGTTGTTCCTTTCCGGGATGATTCCCTGACGTTGGTTTCAGGGTTCGGTTCATATCGCTCCTTTCCCTGTCGGTCTCTTCACCGGTTTGATGGGGCTTTATGAGTTCAACACTTCCGCGATGGTCACTTCCCGTTTCTCGGCGAGCGAACGCTTGCCGGCTTCGAGCACGGCGATGACCTCGACTTCCTCTTCGATCGGCACGCTTTCCTTTTTCGTGCGGACCAACTCGATGAATTGCTGCAGCAAATACCAGTACAAATCAGTGAGGACCGGCGTCACTGTGCGCCAGCCTTTGGTGCCGTAGAGGTTGATCTGGTAACCGGCGCGCATCCATTCCCTCTCGGCCACCATCAACATCAGGTCGCGCCCGTTCTCGAAGCGCACACGGACGATGTTGCGTCCCGGCTGGCCGATGTTGAGACACGAGACCGCGCCGCGACCGAGGACAGCGTACGCCATCTCCAGCGCGTGAATGCCGTAATAGACCAGTTCGTTGCCGCAGATCGTCGTGGCGAGATTAATGTTGCCCAGCGACGGCGCTTCCTTGGCCAACGCGACCACGTCGGGCACGAAGCGCAACGAGCTTGCCGACATGAACGGCGTGCCGGCCTTGCGGGCGATCTCGGCAACGGCCTTCGCTTCCTTGGCGGTCATGGCGAGCGGTTTGTCGCAGAACGTCGGCACGCCCTTGCGCAGCGGCGTGAGCGCGTATTTCCAATGCTCGCCGGTGCCGTCGTCGGGAATGGCCACCGCATCCACGCCATCGGAACATTCGTCGGCGCTATTGCAGACTGTCGGGATGCCGCACACGTCCGCGAGCCGTTCCGCAGCCTCTTTTACCGGGTCCCAGATCTTCACCACCTGCACCCCTTCGATGCGTTTCTTCGATGCGACAAAGGTGCCGGTGAACTGTTTGCGCTTGGCCTCATCGAAACCGTTGCAGCACGTCGAGAACGCGGTGCCGTGGTTTGATCCCTGCACGCGCGGCGCGCCCATGTAACCGTACGTGGCCGCCGAGATGAGGCCGAGCCTGAGTTTTCCGGAGTCGGACGCCGCGCGAAGAATCGTCGGCAATCCAAGCGCCCCGGCGATGACGGCGGTGGATGAAGTTTTCAGAAAAGTCCGTCGTGAGTTCATTGTGTTCCTTTCATGGAGGTGAAACCTCCAGTGTTGTGTTTTCCCCGGCCAATTCGGTATTAAAAAAAACGGCCTTGGCTTCGGCGAGAATCTTGGCGGCTCGACTTTGACCGTAGTGAATCAGCACCAACCGATTGACACCGGCTTGCTTCGCGATCTGCGCGGCGTCCTTCGGCGCGGTGTGAGCGCCGTCGTGAATCAACAGCGACGCGCCCTTGGCAAACTCCGCGATGGGCGGATGATGATGCGTGTCGCCGGTGAAGACCGCGCACGCGCCGCTCGCTTTGTCGGTGACTTTATAGACCAGCGCCTGTTCGAGCTGGTTTTTTCCTGAAGTGTGGCGGGCGGCGAACGTATCGAAACGCAACTCCGTCGTCTCAAACTTGTCGCCGGCGGCGAGCGGAACCAGTTTGCGGTTCACCGCCAGTTCCGGGAAACGCGGGACTTGCAGGAACGCATCAACCGTCTCGACAATGCGCTGAAGATTCTCGCTTGGCCCGTAAATGTTCAACGGCGGCCCGGAGCGTTTCCGAAGACCGATGTAGAACAACAGTTGCGGCAGGCCGATGTAATGGTCGTGATGAAAGTGGGTCAGGATGATGGACTCCAGCGCGAGCGGATCGAACCCCTGCTCGCGCATTCGCAACGCCGCGCACCAGCCGGTGTCCACGAGATGTTTGCCGTTGATGAGAAAACAAGCCGTCTCCCGTCGCACGTCGGGGATGCAGGAGGAATCGCCGATGATGGTGATCTTCAGGCGCGATTCCGGCGGTGCTGCGAGCACACTGCCGATGCCGGTGACGCTGATCGTTGCCGCACGGACAAATTCACGACGAGTCATGTTCATAAATCACCTTCTCACAATCGCGGCGCTCCAGCCTTCGGCGATGCGCAGTTCAGTGAACGTCGCGCCGTCGCGCTCGACGGTCGGCGCCTTGAAGTTCGGCACTTCGCGGCCGGTGTCGTCGAACACGTGGACTTCGTGCTTCGAGCGGTCGCCCCAGCCGAAGAGGCCGCTGCGGTTGGTCAGGATGCGTTCCTTGCCGATGATGTAGCCTTCGTGCAACTCCACCGGCGTGATGGGATACATGAACTTCGTGATCGTCTCATACTTTGGCATGACCTGCATGTCGTTGTACCAATGCGAGACGCAGCCATAGTCGAGCGCCTTGACCATGTTGTGATAGGCGTCCTCCTCGCTGCGCTCGGTGAGATGGTCGCCGAGCGCGATGGGCGAGTAAAAATGCGTGCGGGTGCAATTGCCGATGCTGCCGGTCTCGCTGAAGCGCGGGAATTTCAGGCGCGCGATGGTCCGGGTGCGCGGCTGGCCGTTGGCGATGAACGGGCCGCGCGCCATGATCTCCTTGATCAGCGCGATGCGCCACGATTGCGAGAGAAGCGTGACGGACGATTTCAATTTCCGGATTCTCATCGTTGTCGCGTCAATGTCCGCCGAACAACCGTCCCACGGCTCGCCGTAATGGTAGGCGTAGGCGCTGTATTCGAGTTCGTCCCAATAGACGCCGTCGGCCTTGATGTCGTTGAGGATGATGTCCACGTTTCGGCGGATGGCGCGTCCGTAGGCGTTGCTCTCGGTCGGGAAAAAGAGGCCGTAAAAAGGCTGGCCGTAGTCGGCGTGCGAACCATCGCTGCGCAGCACGCGCGCGTCGGGAAATTTCGCCGCCGCGTCCTGTTCAGAGTTGATGAAACAGTGGAAATAGATGCTCGACTTTACCCCCGGCGCGAGCCGGCGAACCCGCTCGCCCCAGCGTTTGTAACTGTCGTGCGACACAAGTTGGAACGCGATGCCCTGCGGATAGTGTCCTTGATAGCGCACAGACGAAAGCCCGGCGCAGACCAGATTGGCGCTCTTGAGCCGGATGAACTCGGCGAACTGGTTGTCGGACCATACTTCGGTCAGCTTGCCCGCTCGAAGGAAGGCGAAACAATACGGGATGGCAAAATTCACATCGAGCAACCGTCGCCCGGCGTTCACAAAGTCGAAGTAATCAGGCCGTGCCACCGGCACGATGGCCCACTCCGCCGTGTACGTGTTGCCGGGCTGGAGGACGAACTGGTTGTCCGCGAGACCAATCACACCGTCGGCGGCGTAGTTGGTGACGTGCACCTGAAACTCGTCGTTCAACGGCAACAGGCCGAGGCCGGATTTTTCCGTGACACCGAACGTCGTCGGGTTGGCTCCATCGGAGGATGTGCCCGTTACTCCGGCCGGCGAATGGCCGGCCAACCAGATTTTCTTCAGCGACGGAAGCTTGGCCTCGTGCCGTTGCATCAACGGCAAGTTGTCCTTGGTGAGGTTCTTGAACGTGTCGAACACGACAATCGCCTCGGCCTTGCGTTCGATCCGGCGCGAGTGCGCGAAGAATTTGTTTGAGCCGCGCTCCCATTTTCCCGCCGGCGTCGAGAACCGGCTTTCGACGGTGAACTCCCCGACCGCGAGCTTCGCGTCCGGCAGTTCGCGTAGCGTGTAATCTGTCTTTGGGTCCTTGAGCGGCGTGCAGACGGGAATCGCGCCGGTCGGCGGCCCGTCTTTCGGTTTTGGCGGTGGCGGCGGCGCGGTGAACATCAGTTTGCACTCGGCAGCGGCGAGTGACCGCGTGACCTTGTCGCTGCACGCGTTTTCGACGAGGAGTTCGTTTTCGCCCTCGCGCAACAGATCGCCGACGCGCAGTTCGAACTCGCAACTCTTGATGCCTGCGACGCCGTATCCTGAATTGTCGGCGCTGGTGAAATCCGGCGCGTAGTAGGTCGTGAACCTGTCGGCGGCAGCATATCGGACAATCCGTCCACTTGTGCCCTTGGCTTCGAGCGGTTTGTTCAAGAGCCGGTTGCCGTCGAGCCTTGTGCCGTTGAGCGTGAGCCGCAACGCGTGCGTGTAACCGCCAACTTTCGGCGTGTCCATGCGCGCCTTCAACGCGAGCACAGCCTCCTTGCCCGCAGGCGGCTTGGCCGCGGTAAACTTGAACGCCTGTTTCTTGCCCGGCTTCAATTCCGCCTTGTCGAAGACCGTCGCGCCGCGAACCATCGCCGGCGCCTTGCCGTCCGCGCCGGCCAGCGCAGTGGCATTGAGCCGGTCGCGTGCGATCTTCCACGGCTTTGGCGAGACACTCAGCAGCTTTTCGGGACGCGCCTCCGTGCCGTCGGTGTCGAAGACGGCGACCTCGAACTTCACCGGCAAACCAACCGCTGGCCGCGCGACGCCGAGCAACGCCCACGGGATGGCGGCTTCGAGTGTGTAACCGCGATCGGTTTTCTGCGCGGCGATCACGGCGCCCTTGAGTTCCAGCCCCGCCGGCTTGACGCAATACGCTTCCGGCGGGCAATCGGCGAGTGAATCGCCGGTGCGCTGGAAGTTGCCCGGACTGAAAACGATTTGGAACTGGCCTTTGCCGAAGTGAGGACGCTTCGGTTCATCATCCGGCGTGACGTCGAGGAAAAGCTGGAGGCAATCGCCTTTCCAGATGCCCGCGCCGCGCAATGTCTGGCGCAGCGTGTCGTCGGTGACATCGGCGGCGAGATAGAGCATGTCCTGCCGCCACGCGAGCCAGACCTTCGCGCTGAGGTCGCTGGTGGATTTCCAGCGCGCCCCGCCCCACGTCGCCTGCTCGGCGCGGTTCAACAGCATTGCGCCCGGCACGTCGGCCCATTCGTCCAGTTGGCCGTCCACCGCCGGCGGCGGATCGGGTTTGAAGGGAACGCCAATGGGAGAATTTTCAGCAAACGCTTGCGCGCACACGAAGCACACCGCCAAGAAAGTCTTCATGGCGCCCGATGATACAATCCCGGCGCGTCAAGTCAATGGAGGGAGAGGACTCGCTCCTGCGTTGATCCGATGCGGTGGGCGACGAATTCTGGTTGCTTTCCCGACGGGCGGGAGACAAACTCGCAGCACCAATCGAAAGGAGCACACCATGGGACTTCTCCAAGTGCAAGGAACGCTCGACATCGGCCAGTTCTGGCCGAAAGGAACCTCCGATGCCGACACCGTCAAGATCAAGCTCGACCCCTCGAAACATCCCTTCCAATACCAAGCGGCCCCCGGCCGGCCGTTCCAAGTCACACGCGCTTTTGACGACGCCAAAGTCGAAGGCATCAAGGTCGTCAACAACAGCACCCTCAACGTTCGCCTCCAAGGCATTGACGCGCCGGAGCTTCATTACCAGCCCAAGAAATACCGGCAGCGTTACGCCCAGACCGCCGTCACCGCGCTGGCCGCCCGACTCACCAGGAAGAACGCCACCGTTCTGCCTTGCATTGTCCAGACCAACAACGTCGCCACGCCCAACGACGTCTTCGACAAGTACGGCCGGTTCGTCGGCGACATCATCGTCACCGTCAACAAGACCAAGCTGAACATCAACCTGTGGCTCCTGGCCCAAGGCTGCGCGTTGCCGAGCTTCTACGCCTCCATGTCCGCCGACGAAATTCACACCTGCCGGGCCGCCGTCAAGAAAGGCCGCGCCAAGGGACGCGCGTGGAAACTGCTTTCTCCGGCCATGCTCCCGTTCGATCCCGCCCTTGTCCTCCGCAAGAACGACCCGATTGACCTCGCTGCCGACAAAGCGCCGTTCGTTCTTCCGAAGCTCTTCCGCCGCCAATGCGTCTGGTGGGACAACAAACAGGCCGTCACAATCACCGCTGACTTCATTCCCTTCATCACCAAGAGCAAGACCAAGATCGCCGTCTTTACCGCCGATTTCCTCGCCACCGGCAAGAAAGCCAAGAAACACACCTTCGGCAACTTCTTCGCCGCCGATGGCGCCTTCGCGCCCGCGCCCGACGAAATCGTCTTCCTCGAAGCCCCCTCCAAACTCACCGGTCCCGACGGCAAGCTTGTTCTCCACTGGTAATCATGTTCCGGCTTTTCACACGACGCGCTCTTGCGTACACTGCCGCGCATGAAACGTTTGCTTCTCCTGCTCGTGCTCCTCGCGTGCTTTCGCGCCAATGCTGCCGACCTCTTTCCGTTCGTCCTGCCGTGGGATGACGCCAGCCCCGGCTTTCTCAGCGCCACGCTGGACAAACCTGCCGGCGCGCACGGGTTCGTGACGGCCCGTGACGGCCACCTCTACGCCGGCGACAAACGAATCCGGTTTTTCGGCGTCAACATCTGTTTCGGCGCCTGCTTTCCCGAGCACGCCGACGCCGAGAAGATCGCAGCGCGGATGGCCAAGTTCGGCGTCAACTGCGTCCGCTTTCATCACATGGACACCAGCGTCACGCCGCGCGGCATCCTCCAAGCCGACAAACGCACCCTCGACCCCGTCCAGTTCGAGAAGCTCCAATACTTCATCGTCCAACTCAAGAAGCACGGCATCTACGCCAACATCAATCTCCACGTCGGTCGGATGTATCCCGGCGTGCCGACGTGGGAGGGGATGCCACACTACTTGAAGGGCGTGGACAATTTCTATCCACCGATGATCGAGATGCAAAAAGAGTACGCCCGCGACTTGCTCGCGCCGTTCCTCAACGATCCGGCCATCGCCTTCATCGAGATCAACAACGAGAACGCGCTGTTCCGCGATTGGTCAAGCGGTTCGTGCGACGAGATGCCGGCGGTCATCGCTGACGAGTTTACCCGTCAGTGGAACGCTTGGCTCAAACAGAAATACACCAACGATGCCGCGTTGCGTCGCGCCTGGAACATCAAGGAAGAACCGCTCGGCGCCGAGATGCTCACCGGCAACTGGAAACTAGAACAACACCACGGCACCAAGGCTACCCTCACGACAGAAAGCGGTGAAGGTGGGAGGGGCCTCAGCGCCCCGACCAAGGCTGAAGGTCGCCGCACTGAGGCGGCTCCCACATTCCCCGTGCTCCGCTTGGACATCTTCCAAACCAGCGCCCAAAGCTGGCACATCCAATTCAGCCACCCCAGTCTCTCCGTCAAACAAGGCCGCACCTACACCATCAACTTCCGCGCCAAAGCCGACAAGCCGCGCAACCTGTCCGTCGGCATCACGCAGACTCGTGAACCATGGGGCCACCTCGCCGATGCCGGCGTCCGTCTCACGCGCGACTGGCAGACGTTCAACATCACGGTCGCGCCCAACGCCGACGACACCAGCGCGCGCCTCATCTTTTCCGGTTTCGCCTCCGAAAAAGGCAGCGTCGAATTCACCGCGCTCTCGCTCAAACCCGGCGGCATCCTCGGCCTCCGCGCCGGTGAAACGCTCGGACGCATCCCCGCCTTCCGCAAAAAAGAATTCGGCACGCGCTCACCCGATGCGCAGCGCGACTGGATCCGGTTCCTGTGGGACACCGAAGAGCGTTACTGGACCGGCATGGCCCGTTACCTCAAGGACGACCTCAAAGCGCGCAGCCTCGTCATCGGCACGCAACTCGGTTACTCGCCGCCGCAAATCCAGTCACAACTCGATGTCGTGGACGTCCATTCCTACTGGCAACACCCGCATTTCCCCGGCAAACCGTGGGACCCCAACAACTGGCGCATCAAAAACACTTCAATGGCCGCTGCGCCCGACGGCGGCAACCTGCCGCGACTCATCGCCGGTCGCGTCCCCGGCAAACCGTATATTTGCAGCGAGTACAACCATCCCGCGCCAAACGTCTTCAACTCCGAGGCGTTCCTCATGATCGCCGCCACTGCGGCGCGCGAAGATTGGGACGGCGTCTTCGCCTTCACCTACGCCCACGGAACCGATTGGGATTCGCAGAAGATCCGCAGCTACTTCGACATTGACCAGCATCCCACCCAGATGGCCACGTTCCCCGCTGCCGCCGCGATGTTGTGTTCCGGTCTTGTTCCCGCCGCGCCAACGCCGGTTGAAATGCCCGACATCGCCGACACGCAGGAGAAACTCCGCACCGGCGGCCCGCGCTCGCTCTGGAAAGTGCCGGCGTGGGAGCAAACCAACGGCGTCTTCACCGTCACCGCGCCGCGCGCCAAGGTCGTGGTCGGTTACGCGCGCGGTCGCGCCTTCGACCTCGGCAACGGCGTCCGCGTTGCGCCCCGCACGGAGTGGTCAGCGATTGCGTTGACCGAGATGAAACCGCGTCGCTGGCTCGTCACCGCGACCGGTTACGCCGAGAACACCGGCATGGGCTGGAAGAACGCCGAGAAAACAACAGTGGGCCGCGACTGGGGCAAAGCGCCATCGCTCGTCGAGGGCGTCGCCGCGACGATCACCTTGCCGCGCGCCGCAAAAGCGTGGGCGCTCGACGAACGCGGCCAGCGGAGGAGCGAAGTCCCCGTGCGCAACGGCACCATCGAGATCGGCCCGCAACACCGGGCGTTGTGGTATGAAGTGGAGGCGCGTTGACTTTGTGGCGCGGTTTCGGTAGCGTCGCCGCGCCATGATTCGACGATACAGCCGCGAGCAGATGCGACAGATTTGGACGGACGAAAACAAGTTCCGCATCTGGCTGGAAACTGAAATCCTCGCCCGCAAGGCGGAGGATTTGTTTGACATGTCCGTCCACTTGCGCGAAGTCAACAGCGCCTTCAGGAAGGTTGAAATCAATTAATGAAAGCCAAGATTATTGTCATGCCGAAGAAGACCGTGCTCGACCCGCAGGGCAAGACGGTCAAACACGCCCTTGAATCCATCCACTTCAAGGGGATCAAGGACGTCCGCATCGGCAAGTTTCTGGAGATCGAACTCGAAGGCGGCAACAAGGCTGCGCTTCAGAAACAGATTGACGAGGCCTGCCACAAGCTGCTCAGCAATCCCGTGATTGAAGATTACACCTTCGAGATCCAATGAAGTTTGCGATCATCCAATTCCCCGGCAGCAACTGCGATCAGGACTGCTACCACGCGCTGGCCAACGTCTTCGGCCAGCCTACGCATTACGTCTGGCACAAGGAAACATCGCTCGGCGATGTTGACTGCGTCGTCGTGCCTGGCGGCTTCAGCTACGGCGACTACCTCCGCACCGGCGCCATTGCGCGGTTCTCGCCGGCGATGAAGGCCGTGGCCGACCACGCCAAGGCGGGCGGACTCGTCATCGGCATCTGCAACGGATTCCAGATTCTCTGTGAAGCGCACCTGTTGCCCGGCGCGCTCATCCGGAATCGCAGTCTGAAGTTCATTTGCGAACACGTCGAGCTTCGCGTCGAGACGACCGACTCACCGTTCACCAACGCCTGCAAGAAAGGCCAAGTGCTGCGCATTCCCATCGCGCACGGCGAAGGCTGTTACTTTGCCGAGCCGGAGGTCATCGAGCAGTTGAAACGCGAAGACCGCGTCCTCGTCCGCTACGTCAACAATCCGAACGGCTCTGTGGACAACATTGCCGGCATCTGCAATGAAGGACGTAACGTTTTCGGCATGATGCCTCACCCCGAACGCGCCAGCGAGAAGATCCTCGGCAGCGAAGACGGCAAGTGCATCTTCAAGAGCATCCTGCGGTCAGCCGTCACGGTCTAACGACCCGTCAATCGTTCTCTGCTCTGGTGTTTGCGTCAAAAAGACGTTGACGGCTGGCTGGCTGAGCCGCATCGTTTGCCCATGCACATTCGCTGGGACAGATTCAATCTGGTCATCATGCGGCGAACGATCGCCGGACCCAAACTGGAGTAGTTTATGAACATGATTCTGTGTGTGATTTTATTGGCAGCGCACAACATTCTTGATTACGGCGCGAAGGGCGACGGCAAGACACTGTGCACGGCGGCGATCCAGAAGGCGATTGACGCGGGCGGCACGGTGCGGGTTCCGAAGGGGACGTTTCTGACGGGTGCGCTCCGGCTCAAAAGCGGCGTGACGCTGCAACTGGACGAAGGCGCGACGTTGCTGGGGAGCCGGAACCACGCGGACTACGCGGGGGCCAAAGGCCTGATCCACGGCGATGGCCTCCACGACATCGCCATCCGCGGAAAGGGAACGATTGACGGCAACGGCGACGCCTTTCGCGACAAGACCAAGCCGCGTCCCAAGAACTTCTACTTGGAGAATTGTCGCAACGTGGTCATTGAAGGGCTTCGGCTCCGCAGTTCCGGCAGTTGGCTGTTGCACTGCCGGTTTTGCGAGAACGTGACGCTGCGCGACCTCGACGTGTTCAACCACGTCTCGTTCAACAACGACGGGCTGGACATTGACAGTTGCCGGAACGTGACCATCACGCGCTGCCGGGTGGACACTGACGATGACGCGATTGTGCTCAAGAGTCTCTCTGCCGAGCCGTGCCGGAACGTGACCATCACCGACTGCACCATCAGCAGCCATTGCAACGCGCTGAAGATGGGCACCGAATCCGGCGGCGGTTTCGTTGACATCACCATCTCCAACTGCATGGTCTCGTCGCCGAAACACTCACAGGTCATCTACGGCAAGCAGCGCGGCCTCGCCGGTGTGGCGCTGGAAATCGTGGACGGCGGGCGCATGGAGAACGTGCGCGTCTCCGACGTGAACATCAGCGGCGTGACGGCGGCGATTTTCGTGCGCCTTGGCAATCGCGCGCGCGTCTATGGCCAAGGCCCCAAACCCGGCGTGGGAACGCTGCGCAACATTCACCTCCGGAACATTACGGGAACCGGCCTGTCCACCAACGGCTGCGCGATTGCCGGGCTGCCGGGGCATCCGATCGAGAACATCATGCTGGAGAACATCAACCTCAGCTTCGATGGCGGCGGAACGTTGACGAACACGATGCGTCAAATCCCCGAGCGGCCAGACGCCTATCCCGAATCCACGATGTTCGGCGTCCTGCCCGCCTACGGGTTCTTCTGCCGGCACGTGAAGGGGGTGCGCTTCACGAACGTGAAGCTGCGCACGGAGACTCCCGATTTGCGGCACGCGATGGTGTTCGACGATGTGCAGGACCTCACGATCAACGATTTCGATGCGGTTCGTTGGCCGGGAGGCGCAGCGATCGTCTCGCACCGGAAATGAAACTTGTCAGGACGGGCCGGTCTCGTAGCCGAGGTCGCGCAGGCGCTGAAGCTTGTAGAGTAACGCACGGCGGCTGATGCCGAGCGCCTTGGCGGTTTCGGTCCGGTTGAAACGATGCTGGCGGAGCGCCTGCAAGATCGCCTGTCGCTCGACTTCCTCCAGTTGCCCCACCGGCGCCAATGGCTCGGCGACGGCCTCGCGGATGCGTGACGGCAGGTGCTCCGGTAGAATCATCTCGCTGCCGGACAGGAGGACGGCGCGCTCCATCGCGTTGCGCAACTCGCGCACGTTGCCGGGCCACGAGTAGCGTTCGAGACTCGCGACGACAGTCTCGGAAAACCGGGCGCGGCCTTTTGCAAACTCGCTGATGAACAGGCCCGCCAACGGCAGGATGTCCTCGCGTCGCTCCCGCAACGGCGGCACGTGAATCTCGACGACGTTGAGCCGGTAAAACAAATCCTCGCGGAACCGGCCTTGCTTGACCAGTTCTTCCAGGTTCCGGTTACTTGCCGCCAACACGCGGGCGTCGGTGCGGCACTCGCGATTGGAGCCGATCCGTTGGAACCAACCGTCGTGCGTCACGCGGAGCAGTTTCGCCTGCAACGCCGGCGACATCTCGGCAATCTCATCGAGGAAAATGGTGCCGCCATTGGCCCGTTCGAAACGTCCGATGTGCTGGGCGTGCGCGCCGGTGAAGGAGCCTTTTTCGTGGCCGAACAGTTCGCTCTCCAGCAACGTCTCCGGAATCGCGGCGCAGTTGACCTTCACGAGCGGACCGCCGGCGCGCGCGCTCCACGCGTGAATCACATCGGCGAGCACTTCCTTGCCGACGCCGCTTTCGCCGGTGATCAGGACACGTGAGTCCGACGGCGCGATCAACGCCGCGTCGCGAAACACCGCCTGCATCCCCGCGCTCTTGGCGACGATGCCGGCAGGCAGGACGCGGTCATCAGCAAGTGTCAACGGCGTCTCGCCGCTGAGGCCGGTGGCTTGGCGGACGGAGTCGAGCAGTTCATCGAGGTCAATCGGCTTGGCGAGATAGTTTAGTGCGCCGTCGCGCATTGCGACGACGGCATCGCGGATGTCGGCGTAGGCCGTCACGAGCAACACCGGCAGCGTGGCGTGTTCCTGGCGCGCCCGCCGCAACGTCTCCAAACCCGAAAGTCCCGGCATCCGGACGTCGGAGATCATCATGTTGACGTTGCCGGCGCGGAGCAGTTCGAGGGCACGTTCACCGGAGTCGGCGACAACGGTGTCGAACCCCTGGCTGCGCAGAAAAGAATCCAGCAGGCTGCGCTGGCCGGGGTCGTCGTCCACGATAAGAATGCGCGGTGTCTTCACGGCGCGCTCATATTGGCAGACTCCACTGCCGAAAGAAAGGGCGTTTGTTGCTTACCCTTTTTCTGACGCCATTTCGGACAGCATTTTTCTGACCGATCAGCGCTAACCTGAATAATTCACTGATTGATTGAACGAAGGCCGGGGAGGCCGGTCAAATAGGTGATGATCAATCACCTATGAAAACCACCCACTCCACCAACACTCCAACAGTCTGTTTC
>Ga0194125_10003216_pt1 | contig 26569 bp, 21 predicted proteins | sample TA2KigC250mmetaG_FD_148626 | JGI IMG/M metagenome (GOLD analysis project Ga0194125, IMG submission 148626) | Freshwater microbial communities from Lake Tanganyika, Tanzania - TA2015034 Kigoma Deep Cast 250m | ecosystem: Environmental > Aquatic > Freshwater > Lake | place: Tanzania: Lake... | reverse complement strand
TATAGGCATACAGTGCGTTTTCGAGGTTATGTGAAAAAATACCCGTCTGCAAACCGAAATCCGAATCGTCGACTTCTTCTACGGCTTTTTTAAAATCGTCAAAAGATTTTAATGTCATAACGGGTGCAAAGACTTCTTTAGAATTCACGTTAGCATTTTTTCCTGCATTAACAATAATTGTCGGCTCATAAACAGCACCTGTTCTTTTTCCTCCGAGCAATAATTTTGCATTATTTGCCACTGCTTCATTAACCCATCTGTCTATTCTTGATGCCTCCGTTTCGTTGATCATAGGTCCGTTAACAGTATCTTCCTCGAAGGGATTTCCGGTTATAACTTTTTTAGTTTCTTCAAGCAGAATTTTTTCGAATTCGTCGTAGATATTTTTATGGACAAAGACTCTTTGAACCGAGATACAACTTTGTCCTGCCTGTCCGAAAGCGCCGAGAACGATTTTCGATACTGCATTTATCAAATCTGCTGATTCATCAACAATAACGCCAGCATTACCGCCAAGTTCAAGAGATACTTTTTGCGTTGCGGTTTTTCTTTTAATGTTCCAGCCGACGACAGGGCTTCCGGTAAAACTTATCATTTTAACTCTCGGGTCTGCTACAAAACTTTCAATTTCCGAACCGGATGAAGTAATTACATTTACCGGGCAATAATCCAATCCGAGTTCTTCTGCTGATTCTTTTACGATTTTTCCGATTTCAATTCCGCAGGATAGGGTTGCGGATGCAGGTTTCAGCAGAACAACATTACCGGAAGCGAGTGCCGGAGAAAGTTTATGAGCAACAAGATTAACCGGAAAGTTCCATGGAGTAATGGCGAGAATGACACCAACCGGAAATCTTCTTATTACTCCGAATTTATTTTCCGAGCCTTTAAGTAAATCCAGATTAATAACTTCTCCCTGTATTCTTTTTGCTTCTTCGGCACCCAGTTTAAACACGAGTACTGCTCTTTCAATTTCAATTCTTGAAAACTTAATAGGTTTTCCCATTTCGGTTGTCATAAGCAAAGCGAGTTCTTCTTTTCGTTCGGAGATTTTTTTTGAAATTTTTTCAAGGAGCTCAGCTTTAACATAAACCGGTTCTTTTTTATATTTCGCGTAAACCGAAGATAAATAATTAAGCGATTGATTGATATGTTCACTGCCCGTTTTATAAACTTTTTTAACAATCTGATTTGTGTATGGATTAACTATTTCCGTAATTTTATCCGAGGCAGACCATTCGTTTTTGACAAGAAATTTTTGTATTTCCATAATATTTATAAGTTTTTTATTAATTGCAGATATTTCATTATAAGAAGTTCATAATCAGGTGCATATCCTTCTTTTTGAAGTTTCAGAAAATCTTCTTTGAAGGCATTGAATTTTTGGGGACCGATAATTACTATTTCAGGCGGGGATTGTCTTTCATAATTTTCACCCGGTCTTGACTCTCTTTTTTGTTCGAAATCTTTTTCTCTTTGGGAAAGCTGGAAGTCAAGAAGCCTCGAAAGAATTTTATTTTCTTTTTTTGCTGTTTCTTCGGTAATATTATTTTCGCTTAAATCTTTAATAACATCTTCGACATCTTTTTTAATTTGTTCAAGGTCTCCGAGAGGTTTTTGTCCTGTTCTGATTTCTTCTTTTTTAAATTCATCGTTTAGTTCTTCCAGAGATTTTTTAATTTGTTCGTAATGCAGTTTCAGTTTATCAATTTTATCAAGTTGTTCCTGAGTATAATTAGTACCTTCTTTACCATCAACACCTTCTTTTCCTTTTTTACCGAGTTTTGAAATTTCACCGCTGACTCCTTCCTGAAATTTAATCATCTGACCTAATTTTTGCATAAGCTGAGAAAGTCTGCTGCTGCCTTTACCTTCCTGGTTTTGCTGCTGCATCTGGGATATCATATCGGAAAGCATTTGCACTGCTTTATCGATAGATTCTTTAGCCCCCTGTTGTGCAGACTGAGCTTTTGCTTTATTTCCCTGCTTTAAATTTTCCCCGGCTTTATCCATATTGTTATATGCTTTTCCGAGTTCGCTGCCGAGTTGGGGACTGATTTGCATACCTTCTTTTGACAGATTCATTAGGTCATCTATATTTTTTGCAAGTCCGCGTTGTAAATGTTTTTGGTCTTTGAAGTTTTCTTCGAATCCCTGTTCATCCGATTCCTCAAGGTCTTGTGTATCTTCTTTTAAGTTTTCCTGTTTTTCGCTTAATTCCTCCAGGCTTTTTTTAATTTGTTTTAATTTATTAATTTGTTTTTCGGTTTTTTCTTTTGTACTCATCGAATTTTCGAAAGCTTCCTGCATTTGATTGTTAAGTTCATCTAAATCATCTATGATTTGATCCTGAAGTTCTTCGGAATCTTCTTTATCGCCTTTCCTCAGGTCTTTACCGGATTTTTCCATTTTGCCAACTGTGTTCTTTTCGTTTAGTTTCTTCAGCAAATTCTGTAACTCTTCCGGATTGTATTCGTTATCGTATTTCCTGATTTCTTCAGCCAGTTTTTTTAAATCTTCTTTGAATTTTTCCAGCGCATCCTTGAGATCTTTTTGTTTATTGGCTAACTTATTCATTAGTTCTTCGTTGTTCACGTCGGCTTTTTCTGTTTGCTGTTTCAGATTTTTCTGTTCTTTGGCTATGTCATCGAGTTTCTTCGTAAGCTCACCGAGTTTCTGCAGGTTTTCTATCATTTTCATCAACTGCATTACCTGCTCGAGTTGCTTTCTGAAAGCTTCTTCGTCGAATTGAAAAGACCTTAATTCTTCTTTTAATTGTTCTGTGTTGTTCTTCTGCAGGGCTTCCTGAAGTTTTTTCAGCATATCGATGAATTCGGGCGTATTGAGTTTATTGAACTGTTCCTGCAGTTTCATGTATTCCTGCAGTGTGTTTTCACTGATTAAATTGTTCTTGTAAAGGTCCTCTATCGTCTGGCTGATTTTTGTGTTTGCTGATTCGAGATTTTTTTGTAAGTTTTCTATTTTTTCCTGAAGCTCCTGTCTCATCCTCGGCGTGTTTATACCGAGTTCCTCGGTGTAGTTTAATTCCTTACGTAATTCTTCAATTTCTTTTTGCAAATCTTTTGAATCATCGTATATTGCCCGGAGAGTCGCTTCTATGTCTTTTATGTCCTGATTTGATTTGTTGAAAATTTCATACAAATATTTGTATTTAATAATTCTTAAGTCTGATTTTCCCGAAAGACCTGCATTATCTATAGCTTCAATATAGTATTCGATTATATCACCGGGTTTAGGAGCTAAGGATGATATATTCCATAAATAAGGAACTTCAACCGATAGAGCAACTTTATTTTCGAATGGAATTTCGAGAGAATTATATGTGACTGATGCGGCACGATTTTGATTCGATTTCCTGTAATGGAGTTTAAGTGATGAAAATCCGAAATCGTCGGTTATTCTTGTTCTGATATTTACAAGAAGATTTTTTGCAATTTCAATTTCAGGTTCCGGTTCTATTATGTAAACTAAAGGTGCCCTGTTTAATATTACCTTAATGTTGTAATATACATTATCATGGTTTTCAATTCCGGCGGTGTCCTTTAAAAAAAACCTGTATTTACCGTCTTTTACCGCTTTAAAACTACCCGTTGCTTTATTTTTTTCGGTGTCGAACTTTATAAATCCGCTGTCCAGAAGTATTCCCGCCGAGGATAAATCCCTGTCAGATTCCAGATTTATTAATATATTGCTTTGCTCTATACAGAATATGTTACCCTGATTTTCATTCAGTGTCTGAGAGGGCATTCGGGAAAATGCAGGGGGATTAATTGTTATGGTGAAATTCTGAATTACGGGATAATCGTTTTCATTGCCGGCAATTGTATTCTGCGTGCCTGATAATCCCGTGTTGTAATGCAATATCCTGTCTAAGGCAAGAGGCAGTGATTGATTGAAAATAATAAAACTGAGAATAAAAATTGTAATGACAGCAAGCAGAATGTAAATTAATCCTGTTAGTTTTTTAAATGATATATAAGAAAGTAAATCTGTTTTTTGAACATTTTCGCCTGTGTATTCAAGGTTTGCTAATATGAGTTCTCCCGAGAAAAATAAATTTGTTTTTTCAAATTTGTTATATAAGGAAAGGGAGTTTGACAGAGAATCTTTAATATTTAAAAAAGCATTTCCGATTTTCCCGGAATACCCGACCAAATCGAAATTTTTTATCAGATTGGGCTGACCGACAATATATTGAAGAATTATATATACGAATGAAACCGAAAATACAGATACATATCCGTAAAAAAATATTTTCCTTGCAATTTGGCTGAAATTAAAAATTGATTCTAATAATACCAGAACGAAAGCAATCAACAATGAGAAAACAAATAATAACAGAACATTTTTAAAAAATATATACAACAATTCTTTTCTGCTGACCTTTGTAATCTTTTCTTTGAGTCCGCTGTATATTTCTTCGGCTTTTATTTGATATAGTGAATTCAATTTTATATTCCCGAATTATAAATTTATTAATATAAACCCATTAAAACAATGAATAAGGGAAATATTTAACTTTTAGTATTCCTTTCTTTATATTTTACTTAATAAATAATAATATAGTTTCAAAAATCAACCAATTTCAAAGAATTTAATTATACGGCTGACTAATTAACACTTAACTATTTAACTTCTTTAATTTTTTCTGCCACTGCTACCTGTTGATGTCCGATGGGAATTACCGAAGGGATTTTTATCTTAAAAAAACGGTTAAAGTAAAGATTAAATAATAGTTTTTTGCTGTTCAAAGATTTGTCGTATTTCATATTGTTTATTTCGTCATCGGAAATTTGAAAATCCGTGTTTTCTTTTTCAGTATAATCATTTAAACTGTATTTCTCGTTTGAATCACGGATTTTTATCCACGGGAACAAACCAAAATCTTTGATGCTGTGCTTAATATCTTCACAGTATGATTTTATAATTCTGAAGCCACAGGATTTAAGAATGTTTTTCAGGGTTTTCGGCTTGTAATAAAAAAAATGATTTTCAAGAAGGTTTATTATTGTTCCCTGTTTGTTCGCTGTTTTTAAAACCGCTCCGTCCTGAATTCCGTTTGGAGTCGATATATAAACAATACCGCCGTTTTTTAAAAGAGAGTTTGCTTTTTTTATAAAAGAGACAGGGTTTTGTACGTGCTCTATTACATTATTCATTCTGATGTAATCGTAAGTGTTATCAGGATTTTTCATTGACTCAAGAACACCGAAATACACCTTTACACCAAGCCTGTTGTTTGAAAAGGTAACAGCAGATTCTATTACATCTATTCCTTCTGCTTTCCATTCCGAGAAATCTTCTATCCCTTTCAGAAATAATCCCTCTGCGCATCCGACATCGAGTAATGTTCCTTTCCGGCAAATTTTTTTCAGAACGAAAGTAAATTCTTTGCCGCCTTTGTATTGAGAAAAAGTTCCTCTCGATGTATGCAATACATTTAATGCTTTATTACCTTTAATAATGATATCGAGAGAGGGCATCGGATTAGCGAAAATCAATCCGCAATTTTTGCATTCAAAAAAATTCAGTTCGATAATTTTCCAGTAAGTAGCTTTCGAGTGTTCGATAAAGTTATCAGATTGACAAAAGTAGCAATTTGAAACTTCTTTGTTATAATAACTGTCCATTTGATTTACATTTTACAAAAGATAAATTTATATTTCAACTTAATATTCCTTCAAAAATTTTATAATATTTTATTTTAAAAATCTGATTAATCTGTGTCTATAAAATTCCAAATGAATTAATAAATCTTTTTCGGTAATAATTTATATATAGTTAATTAAAATTAATTTTTTTAAAATTCCAAAAATAATAAGAATATGTTTAAAAGAATAATCATTCCTTTAGGTTTATTTTTTATATTCATAATACTTGCAATTATTTTTTCTTTGCCGGAGAAAAAATCACACATAAAGACATCCGGAGCATTAGATGCACTTGATTTCTGGGCAAGGCAGAGAGCATATCCCGATGCTGTTATACCCGATGACAAATATTATGCAGGATATGAATATTCGAAGTCAAATTTACGAAGTGAAATTGACAATAGCATGGTTGACCCATGGTTAACCATAGGACCGCATAACATCGGCGGACGAACAAATGCGATTTTGATAAATCCAATGAATCCGAATACAATATATGCAGGTTCGGCGAGCGGGGGATTATGGAGATCCTACACAGGCGGAACGGGAACGTCCTCCTGGCATATTATACCGACGGGTTTTCCTGTGCTTGGTGTGGGAACAATAGCAATGCATCCTGCAGATACTAATATAATATATATCGGGACGGGAGAAGTATACGGTTATCAGAATTCAATAGGAGGATTATCTGTCAGGACGACACGCGGGAGCTACGGGATTGGGATCTTAAAGACAACTAATTCAGGTCAGACCTGGATAAAGATGCTCGATTGGTCATACAATCAAAGAAGGGGTGTGCAGGTAATAAAATTAAATCCTTTAAACCCAAATATTGTGTGGGCGGGTACGACTGAAGGCACATATAAATCATATAACGGAGGGCAGGACTGGATTGTTTGTGACACAACAAAAATGGTAACGGATTTATTGATACATCCGACCGATACATCGAAAGTAGTTATTGCCTGCGGAAATTTAGGATTGTACGGAACAGGAATTTACAAGACAGTGAACGGGGGATTAAACTGGGTTAAACTTTCGTGGGGATTACCGGCAAGTTGGGGCGGAAAGGCACATCTGCATTATTACAAACAAAATCCATATTCGATATATGCGAGTATTGGAGCCGGGACAGCTACGGGTGCAGGAACATATCTTTGCAAATCAACTAATTTTGGAGATAATTGGACGGTGTTATCAACATCGGATTATTCGACGTATCAGGGTTGGTATTCACATTTTGTAATAGTTCATCCCAATGATTCCACTAAGGTGCTTGCAGGCGGGATAGATATGTGGAAATCCACTAATGCCGGAACGACTTTAACAAAAAAGTCGAACTGGTCGGCATGGTATTTTGGGAGAGTACCGATTGGCGGACCAGAAGGACCGGCAAATTATTCGCATGCAGACCATCATGCGTTTGACATTCATCCTGCAAATCCGAACATTGTATATTTCGGAAATGACGGAGGAGTATTCAAGACAACAGATTTCGGAGAAACATTTTCAGGGTGCAACGGCGGATATCAGACACAACAATTCTACAATGGTTTTTCGAGCGGTAATCTCGATTCATTATTCAGCATGGGAGGATTTCAGGATAATGCATCGGCGATATATGATGGGCAGCTGGCATGGATAAGAATAATCGGAGGGGACGGATGCTGGACGGCTATAAATAAACAGAACAATAATATTTGTTATGCTACATCTCAGAATCTCTCTATATACCGTTCGACTAATAAAGGTACAAATTTTTCGAGTCTTTCAGTGCCGTCGGGGGGGGCAGTAAGTTTTGCCGCACCGTATGTTGTGGCTATTAACAATTCACAAATAATGTATGCAGGGAAAGCGGTAATATTTCGTTCGACTAACGGAGGAACTAACTGGACAGCCACAGCGGGCGGTATGCAGTTAGACGGAAATCCGTCAATATCTATGGCAATATCATACACGAACGAAAATCTTGTTTATGTCGGGACAGCTCCTGTAACTTCGAGGGCAAGGATTTTCAGAACTACCAACGGCGGAGTCAACTGGACTGATATAACCGGACCGTTGCCGGACAGATATCCGGTAGATATTGCGGTTGACCCGCAGAATGATGCTGTTGTTTATGTTGTATTTTCCGGGTTTGGCACATCACATCTTTACAAATCGTTTGATTACGGAGATACATGGGTTGATATAGGGAGCGGATTACCTGATGTACCTTCGTCCTCTGTTGTAATTGACCCGCAGATTTCATCGCATATTTATTACGGAAATGATATTGGAGTATATCTTTCGACAAACAGCGGAATTAACTGGTTCGAATATTCGACAGGTATGCCTGAAGCGTCAATAGTAATGGATTTAAGTATTGTTTCGCAGAGCAGGAAGTTAAGAGCGGCGACACACGGGAATGGTGCTTATGAAAGAAAATTATTTGGAAATCCTTCTTCTGTAAATATTATATCAGAGACTGCCGGAACTTACCGGCTTGAACAGAATTATCCGAACCCGTTCAACTCTTCGACAGTTATCAGATTTCAGTGTTCAGATACCAGAGAAGTGACTTTAAAGACATATGATGTTTTAGGGAAGGAGTTGTTTACACTAGTAAACGGGAAATTTCAGCCGGGGACTTATCAGGTAAGTTTTAACGGCAACGGATTGCCGAGCGGAGTATATTTTTATAAATTATCAGCAGGTGAATTCACGGATATAAAGAAAATGATTTTGATGAAGTGAAAAGTTAAGAAGATCCTGTAAACTAAAGTCGGTACTAAAGCCAGGTATGCTAAGGATAACGGCGGGTAAATTGTAAACGTATGACATATAATATATAACATATAATATATGGTATATGATATGTGTATTATCATAAATGGTAAATAAAAAAATAATGTGAATAGGGAAAGATAGGGTGATAATATTTTTATATAACATTTTTGTAGTTTTTTCGTAAAATAAAGAAAAGAGAAATCATTGGAGAACTCATATACACAAGACAGACCGGTAAATCCCAAATTAAGGAATACGATAAAAAGTGATTTCAAAAAAGGGAATTTCTGGAATAATCTTCGTAGAGAATTCAGAAACCTTAAAGATTTCTATATTGACGCGGAAAAATGCGATGAACTTAAACGAATGAATATTTTTAGTAAAGCATTTTTTTATGTATGGTGGATTTTTAAAAGTATGATACTGAAACTTACAACACTGAGAAGGATCCTGCTGTTAACCGGTATTGTTCTGATATTCGTTGCAAAAATAAATATTGGATTGGATTCGGATAATTCCGTGAGTATATTAATACGGGGAGGTTTTCTCGGGGGAGCAATAATTCTTTTTGTTCTGATGCTCGAGCTGAAAGATAAGTTAATTGCAAAAGATGAACTCGATGCGGGAAGGCAGATTCAAAATGCTTTGAAACCTGAGGAATGTCCTCAAATCGACGGCTGGTCTGCATGGCTTTTTACAAAACCGGCAAATGAAGTAGGAGGGGACTTTGTCGATTTCCTAAAAATTAATAATAACAGAATTATAATATCTGTTGCGGATGTGGCAGGTAAAGGAATGAAAGCGGCTTTACTGACGACTAAACTTCAGGCAACCGTAAGAGCACTCGCTGCAAATTATGGAATAGAAAATATCGTAGGAAAAGTAAATGAAATCTTTCGCAGAGACAGTCTCAGGAATATTTTTGCTTCATTACTGTATCTGGAACTGAAACCCGATTCGGGACAACTGGCTTATGTGAATGCCGGACATATCCCGCCTGTTATTGTAAAATCAAATACTGTTGACATTATGCCGAAAGGTGAGCCGGCACTTGGACTTTTCAAAACTTATACTTATTCAATCCAGTCTGTTAATATCAATCAGGGGGATATATTTGTGGCATATTCAGACGGTTTGACGGAAGCGAGAAATGAAAAAGGCTTTTTCTACGGAAATGACAGATTTGTGAATTTATTATCCACTCTCAGACACCTTTCACCTGAAAAAATCGGAAATAATATAATATCCGAAATTGAAAAATTCATAGGAGACGCTCCTGTTAATGATGATTTGTCGGTTGTTATATTGAAACGATTATAAAATTTTTTTACTTTCCTGTATTTTTAATCATTCTTTTATTCTACATCCCGAGGTCTCTTTTACCAATTGCATCAGTCTTTCCCGATTTAAATATTTTATAAAACGAGAAAGAAACAAGCGATATTATAAATCCCCATGATATTATCATAAAAATTATTCCTTCTGGTTTCATTTTTCAACCTCCTTAGCTTTATTATTTTTTAATGCTATATAAATAAGTAACAAACTTACTGCAAAAAATAACAGAATCATGAATCTTGCTCCCCATATATATGGTTTATTAATATCCGGGTCGTTGTACATCATAATTTCAGGGATAAGTTCCTGATATGCCCAGAACCCGAGTAATAATATAAGATAAACCGGTGTGATGTAAGTAATAATGAATTTGAAGATTTTAGGAATTTTTATTAAGGCGCCGATATGCATTTCTTCCCAGCCTTTTTTAATACCGAGAGCAAAAAGGAAAATAAATATTTCGACTGTTGCGAACAGTATTACAAAGAAAGTGCCGCTCCAGAAGTCGAGTTCATCAAGAAATCCATACTGCAGAAATAAAATAGTCGGCAGACAGGCGGAAAATGAAATTATTCCGAGAATAACAGTTGCTTTTTTTCTGCTGATATTGAATTCATCTTCGAGGAACGACATCATCGGTTGTATCATTGAAACTGATGATGTAATACCCGCAATAAAAAGTAAGATAAACCATAAACCTGCGAAAAGAAATCCGGCGGGCATTTTTTCAAAAATGAGCGGCATGGTAACGAATCCTACATTGAATGTACCGGTTTGAGCGATAGAAAGTGATTCAACGGCACCGTAAAAGATAAACGCCGCGGGTACGATTATCGAGCCGCCGAGTATAACCTCGCAGAATTCATTAATCGAGCAGGAAGCAAGTCCGGATGCAGCAATATCGTCTTTATCACTCAGATAACTTGCATAAGTAATTATCATACCCATACCGACTGAGAGGGTGAAGAAAATTTGACCTGCTGCTTCAAACCATACTTTTGCGTTAAGCAGAGAGCCGAAATCCGGATTCCAGAAAAATCCGAGTGCATTAGTAACTGATTGTTCAGGGACTTCAGGATTAGGTGTTCCGAGTGTAAGCACTCTTATAGCCAGAATTACCGCAATAATCAGCAATATCGGCATTCCGATTCTTGAAAGTTTTTCTATTCCTCCCTGAAGCCCTCTGTATATAAAAAAGAAATTTGTAAAGAAAGTGATAGTGAAAAAAATCAGAGCGGTAGAGATACCTGCTTCCGGACCGATGCCCTGATAGTTATTAAGGAATGTTCTCATCGATTCCTGAGTGGTTGATTCAAATAATTCGCCTTTGAAAGAATAAAATGCATAAGCAAGAGTCCATGATTCAATATACATATAATAAATAAGTATAAGGAAAGGAGTAAGGAGACCAAGTACTCCGAAATATTTAATAACTTTATTCTTTTTGATGGAGTTAAAGACCCCAGGAGCTGTACCGTGTCCGAATCTGCCGCCGTATCTGCCGAGTGTCCATTCGACCCACATTAATGGAATTCCCAGCAGAATAAAGGCAATAAAGTAAGGAATCATAAAAGCTCCGCCTCCGTTGAGTACTGCCTTTGTAGGGAATCTCAGAAAGTTTCCGAGTCCGACAGCACTGCCTGCCACGGCAAGTATTATTCCGATTTTTGACCCCCACTTTTCTCTTTGCATAGTATCTCCTTTTTATTTATGTAATAAATTATTCATTTCAGTTGCTTAATCCATTTATCTATTTCGGATATTATTACATCATTGAAGTTTTCGTAGTAATATCCTTTTTTCTGTCTGTTTACATAACTTTCTGCCGGTGTTTTCGATTTTGCAAATCCATGGTCCATATCGGGTATCAGTAAAAATTTTCCGTTTCCCGGATGGTAATGATTTACTATGTTGACAATTTCCTGATGGTCTGAATCAGAAAAAGCTTCGAAGTCAGCTTCTCCTCTTATGACAAGAACATAGCCCGTTACATTTTTCCAGATTTCGGGTACGTTTATGTCCTGCAATTGCTGCCAGAATGTATAATCCCTGCTCCATACCTGTCTTCCTCCGGTGTATTCAAGCCAGTCTTTCATTAATTCTTTGCAATCTGGGTTTTCTTTTAAAATATCTTCAGGTGATTTTTTTTTAATAAGAAAGTCATAAAGTACCGGAATCATTTTTTGAATAATTTTTTCATTTTCGATGTAATCAACTCCCATTATGATATTCTGGAATCTGTACATTTCAATAATGTATTCGAACCACGATTTCAGGCCTGTTCCGCATACAATAACACCTTTGGCACCGAGTTTTTCTGCGACCATTGGTGCTTCATATCCGCCGAGCGAATGACCAAAGACAAAGAGGTTTTCTTTATCTGCAAAATCATAGGTCATAAGTTTTTTATATCCTTCCATGAAAGCATCAAGTTCAGTAAAGTAATCAATATCGAAGCAATCGGGAGTTTCCATACAGTCACCCATGCCGGGTTTTTCGCACCGCATAACAACATAGCCTGCTTCACATAATTTATCAACAACCTGTCCGTAAGGATGCTTTCCGATGTTATCCAGAGAGTAGCACATGTAGCCCGGAATAAATAGAATAGATTTGAATTTTCCCTGTCCTTTAGGTTTATTAATAATCAGTCTGAGATATCCGTCTTTGAATTTAACTTCGTCGTAAATGATATCGTATTTTTCCGAAGTTTCGAGAGGCAGCATAGACATTTTACCTCTTACAATTATTTCATTACTCGAGCGGTTTATAGTAATAGAAATATTATCACCTTCTCGTAAAGATTTCATCAGGTTTCTGTATATTCCGATGCTTTCGATATCCGTTTCGTTTATTTTTATGATAACATCATTTTTTTGGATTTTCATTTTTTCGGCAGTTAAATCCGGCATAATATCCCATACAAATATACCTTTTACAGGTATACTTTCTTTGTTGTTGTTTCTGTTTAAGCAGGAATCCAGTAAATATTTATAAGTTGAGTCATTTATATCTACTGCTTTAATGCCGAGCGTCCCGCGGCGTTTCAGGTTTTGTCCCTGAAGGTCGGTTATTGATATAACTAAAAATACCGTAAAAATAAGTAAAATGATTTTTTTCATTATTTTATTTTAGATTTTAAAAAGGTAAGTCTGTATCGTCCTGAGGCAAATCGTGACTTTCAGTTCCTGTTTCTGCTTTTTCTATTTTCCATGCATTCAGTGTTGTAAAATAGATTTTTTCACCCTGAGGATTTGTCCATTGCCTGCCTCTTATATTGAAGTAAACAATTATATTATCTCCGATTTGAAAGTTATCGAGAATGTCGCATTTATCCTGAATCAGTTCGAATTTGACATACTGCATAAAATCCGTGTTTTCTGTATATTCGAGAACGAAATCCCGCTTTCTGAAATTATCTTTAATTTGTTTTATTTCGAAGATATCGTAGAGTTTTCCTTTTAATTCCATTGTTTCTAATTTTGTTACATTGGTCAAATATATGTCTTTTTTAAAAAAAATTAAATATTTAAATTATTGATATTATCCTTATCTTGAAGTTATTATTATTGAGCGGATATGGAATATAATGCCTTAAAAAATGATAGGTTTTGAATATAAGTCAATCACTCTGAATATTACCAATTGAAAAACAGAACTAATGTATCCCCTTTTTGAAAAGAACGAAATTTATTATTATCTGTTAACGTACGAGGATGCTTATGAAACAGCAGAAGTTTATACAAAAATATTTCTCGTGCGTGAGCCCTTGACCAGGAGCATCGGTTTTGAAAGAAATTTTTATTTTCAACAGGCATTAAAACTTGTTTATTATCTGGCAGATTTGAAAGGGAGTTTAATAGCAAAAGACGGTGCAGATGGCAGAATAGTTGGCTTTGTCTTTACGAAAGACTTGTTGATGAAACCTACTGAAGAATATATAAGAGAAAACAGGGAATATTTTTTAAAAATCGAAAACCTTATGAAATTAACCGAGTGTCTTTCGGATGAGTTTATAGAAACAAATAAAATAAAAGACGGAGAATGTTTATATATAATGGGAATTGGAATTTCTCTCGGATTTCTCGGAAGGAAAATACCCGAGACATTGTTGGACGGAATCGAATCAATTGCAACAGCTAACCATTATAAATATGTGTTGGCTGATTGCTCGAATCCATTGTCTGTTGGTTTGTTCAGACGAAAAGAATACACTGAAGAGAAATATATTCAATACAAAAGTTTCAGGAATGGAGATAAATATCCTTTTATGAATATGAACGGCGGAATAAGATTAATGAAGAAAAAATTAACACTTAAAAATAAATAAAACTATGTTAAAAGAATATAATTATTTCGGACCTGCACCTGATCCGGAAGTATCAGACAGAGAAACCAGGAAGAAACCCACAAAGAGAGCGGAATTTCTAAGGGATTTATATTTTGAGGCAAAGTCATCTACTTCTATGGAATTTCCCTATTGGTACACGAGAACTTGGGAAGAACTCGATGGTGAGATTCCGATAATCAGAAGAGCCGAAGCATTGAAATCAGGTTTTGAACATCTTACACCTGTAATATATCCAAAGGAATTGATAGTCGGCGGAAAAGCAATTTATTTAAGGGGTTCATTCCCTATGCCCTGGCTTTCTGAGGCATTTTATTTAGCAAGTGAAGATAAATTATATAAGGAAGCACTCGAATCAGGGAAACTTACTGCCGATACTGTAACAACAATGGGTCAGGGCGGAGGAAATGTAACAAAAAGTGCGGGCAGCGTGATTTCTATTGCAGGTAAATTCGGATTAAGAAAAGAAGAACTGCCTGTACTCATTGAAATATCAAAGAAATGGAAAGATAAATCGGTTGACGACATCGGGCATAAGTATGAACAAATGGTACCGGATTATAAGGACAAAGAAGAAATTATGAGGTCGGTTATTTGTATGTTCGATTCTGGTTATACTTTACCTCAGGGAAGAGAGGTAATAAATTATTATTATCCGCTTCAGTGGGGAATTGACGGATTAATTTATATTTGCGAGCAGGAAATAAATAAGGTTGCCGGTAATCCTGATATGGACAGATTATATTTTTACCGTTCAGTGATTCTCGTGTTAACAGGTATCAAGAATTGGATATTGAATTACTCAAAAGAAGCGAAGTTTCTTGCAACTGTTGAAAAAGACGAAAAGCAGAAAAAAGAATATGAAGAAATAGCCCGGAGATTAATAAATATTTCGTCAAGACCTCCGGAAAATTTTCACGAGGCATTGCAAATGATATGGCTGTTTCATATTGCTGTTTTAAATGAAGATGCGATATCCGGATTGTCACCGGGACGACTTGGTCAGATTTTATATCCTTACTGGAAAGAGGATATTGATAATAAAACAATAACAAAATCGGAGACACTTGAACTGCTCGAATGTCTGAGAGTGAAGTTTACGGAAATTGATTGTTTTGCTTCGACAGGAGTAGTAGGAGGAGTATTATCAGGAAACACTTTCAATAATCTTTGTCTTGGCGGTTTAAAGAAAGACGGTATATCTGCAGTGAACGAACTGGAGATGTTAATATTGGAAGCGGGAATAACATGCGGGACTCCGCAGCCTACATTGTCAATTTTGTATGATGAGAAACTCGATGAAGAGTTTTTACTAAAAGGAATCGAATGTACAAAAACGGGAACCGGCTATCCTGCATGGGTAAATAACAATGTGGCAATGGAATTTCTTTTAAATAATTACGGAAGTGAAGGTATGCAGCCGGAAGAAGCACGTGCATGGTCAATCGGAGGATGTCTTGAAACTTCTCCCGGTTCATGGATGCCGTTAACGTATAAAAATAAATTATACTATATACCCGGCGGCTCAGCACCTGCTACAAGCGTAGGAGTACATTTTTTATCTTTGCCGAAGATTCTCGAAACCGTTTTGTTTAACGGGTTGGATATGAGAACAAATGAGAGAGTTTTTCCGTCGCATAATCTTAAGCTGGAAAATTACAATGAGTTGTGGAACACCTTTAAGGATTATTTTACGAGGGCTGTAGATGTACTCGCTAGAACAAATAACATACAGCATGATGCATGGAGAAAAATTTCTCACTCGATTGTAAATTCACTTTTAAAACCTGACTGCCTTGAGAAGGGCAGAGATATCGGGCAAATGGGCAGCAGATATAACAGAACCTTTAACGTGGAGTCCTGCGGAACGGCTAATCTGATAAATTCACTTTCATCTTTGAAGAAAAATGTTTATGAAGAGAAAAACTTTACTATCGATGAATTCAGAGATGCTGTTCTGAATAATTTCGGATACAGAACAGCTCTTGAAACAGGTTCTTATTCTTTGATTGACCAGATTCCATCCGAAAAATTCGATAAATACAAAAGGATACATAAATACTGTCTGGAAGCGCCTAAATACGGGAACGATGACACGTTTGTAGATTCGATTTTAAAGGAATGGGAAGACTGGTTTTGCGGGATGTGCAGTAATTTCAAATCGCTTTATGATATGCCTCTTTATGCATGTCAGATATCCGTATCAACACACGGACCGATGGGAGCAGTGACACTTGCCACACCGGACGGCAGGTTATGCGGAACAACTTTTGCAGATGCATCGATGTCTGCATACCCGGGGACGGATAAAAATGGTCCTTATGCCCTTTTTACTTCAGCGACCTGTTGGAATCATTCGCTTTCACAGAATTCGCAGATGAATGTTAAGATTCATCCTTCTGCTGTAAAGGGAAGGGAAGGGTCTAGAAAATTTCTCGAACTTATCAGAGCATACCTGCGGAAGGGCGGCTTTCATCTGCAGTTTAATATCGTGGATTCAAGAATGCTGAAGCAGGCACAGAAAGAACCGGAGAAATACAGAGGACTGATGGTCAGGGTAGCCGGATTTACACAATACTGGGTGGAACTTGGAAAGCAGATACAGGATGAAGTAATTGCTAGAACGGAATATGAAGAAGTTTAAATAAATTAAGTTTATAAAAATGGAATTCAAATGTAAAGATTGCAAATTTTATTTAGCGATTGATGTATTCAAGGGGATTTGCAAACTCGACCAGAAAAGAATTTTTCCGGATGATGTGAAATGTATGAGCTACGAAAAAATTCCAAAATGTAAATTTTGTTCGAATTTTACGGAAGAAAAAGAAAATTTAGGCAGTTGTATGAAGAACTATCCGGCATATCCAGATATGACGGCGATAAATTGTCAGTTATTTCAATGGAAATAGATAAGTCAACAGGCGGTTACATATTCGATATTCAGGGTTTTTCGGTTCATGACGGACCGGGATGCCGTACTTTGATTTTTTTAAAAGGATGCAGTCTAAGGTGCAGCTGGTGTTCAAATCCGGAAGGAATTAATTTTTTCCCCGAGCCTTTGTATAATGCGGAAAAGTGTATTTACGATAAACTTTGTGTAAGTGCATGTAAAAAAAATGCAATATACACGGATGAAGTCGGAATACGTTTCAGAAAGGAAATTTGCAGAGATTGCAGCACCTTTGAATGCGTAAAAGAATGCTGTACCGGTGCGATTAGAAAATGCGGGTATTATATTTCGGCAGAACAGCTGCTGGATAAAATTAAACGCGACAGGCAGTATTGGGGCGGCAACGGCGGTATTACACTTACCGGAGGAGAACCGCTTTGCCAACCGGAGTTTGCAGAAACTGTTTTAAGAAATTGTTTTGAAACACTTATTCATACGGGAATAGAAACCTGCGGTAACGTGAAATGGGCTTCGATAGAGAGTTTACTCGATTTTATTGAATGGATATTTTACGATATCAAACATCTGGATTCAGATAAACACAAAGAAGCAACTTCGTCCGGTAATGAATTAATTATTGAAAACGCAGTTAGACTTGCTGAGAAATTCAAAGGCAGAATGATTTTCAGGATGCCGATTGTTTCAGGATTTAATGACGATATAGAACACATAAAAAATATGTGCGAATTCATAAAAGAAACAGGCAGGAGAGAAATTAACATACTGCCGTTACACCGCCTCGGTCGTGAAAAATATAAATTGGTAGGTTTGAAATTTAAAGATGAATTTAAAATTCCCGGAAAAGAAGAGCTTTTAAATATTAAGAATATTTTCGAATCATCGGGTATAAAATGCTTCATCGGTTCCGATACGCCCTTTTAAAATTTTTTAAACAATGATTGATTTCAGAAATATAAAGAAATACGATGAAAGTGACCCGGAATTTGTTTCGGTTATCGATGAGCTTCCTTTCTGGTCTGCACCGTTCGGGATGAAAATGCTCGGGCAATTGAAAATCAGAAAGAATATTACAGGACTGGATATTGGCAGCGGTCTGGGATTTCCTCTGCTTGAAGTTGCAATGAGGCTCGGTATTACATGCAGGTTGTTCGGTGTTGATATATGGAAAGAAGGGATTGATAGAATCCGTAAAAAAATTAAAATATACAAACTTGGAAATGTTTGGATTTTCAATGCACAGGCAGAAAATCTTCCTTTCGAAAACGATTATTTTGACCTTGTATTTTCTAATAACGGAATCAATAATGTGCAAAACCTCGAAAAGACACTAACCGAAATAAAGAGAGTAACTAAGAAAGGTGCACAGTTCTTAATGACGATGAATCTGGATAAGACGATGATTGAATTTTACGATATATTCGAAGAAGTATTGAACAATAACGGGATGTTTGAAGAAATAAAGAATATGAAACGGCACATATATGAGAAAAGACGCCCGGTAAGCGAAATTGTCGATTTATTAAAATCGAATTTATTTAATGATATTAAAATATATGAAGATTCTTTCGATTATAAGTTTGCAGATGCTGAAGCTGTTTTTAATTATTTGTTGATAAAAGCATATTTCCTCGAAAGCTGGTTAAATCTGCTTCCGTTTAACGAAACAGACAGAATATTTAACGAAGTATACAAGAAAATGGATAAATTTGCAGAGCTGAACGGTAATTTTAAACTTACAATACCGTATGTTTTAATCGATTGTGTAAAGAATTAAATTTTTATTTAATATGAAACCTTTAAACAGAAATTATAAAGTCGTCTTATTGCTGATTTTGTTTCTTGTGATTATTAATCTTCTTTTTTTTTATTCATGCAATTATCCGCCTCCCGATGAATCGAAGCAGCAAATTGAAAATTTAAAAGAAGAACTGAGAATTCTCGGTCTGAGACTTGATTCATTAAATAAAGTCAGAGATCAATTGTTAAAAGACATTGAGGAGCAGGATAAGAAATTGAAGATGATGCAGGAAGCAATAGACAGTCTGAAGAATATGAATTAAAAAATTCTTTTCTTATAAACAGACAATCTGCAAACAGTATGTAATAAATTTACATATACATTGTCTGAGTTTTGTCTTTACAATGTTAATTTGAAAATTTATTTTTGAATTAATTTTAATATATAGCTTTTAAATTATTAACAAATAAAAACGGAGTTAAATAATGGCGGAAATTAATTATCCCGAAATTCAGGGAAAACATTATGAAGAAGTATTGAATTTCTTTTCCTGGGATTTATCAAAGCATGAACTTGGATTTAAAGAGGATGATTTGATAAATATAGGTGAATATTGCAGTGATAGAATTTGCCGTATGGGAAAATCAGATAAACTTGCTTTAATCTGGGAAGGACATAAAGGAGAAATAAAGAAATATACTTTTAATGACATGAGACAGTTGACGAATTCGATTGCTGTGTTTTTGCAAAATCTCGGAATACAGCCGGGAGAAAGAGTCTGTTTATTTATGGATAAAGTACCCGAACTGTATTTCGGATTTCTCGGTATTCTGAAAATGGGAGGGATTGCTCAACCTTTATTTTCCGCTTTCGGGTCTGAATCACTTCTGACCAGGTTGGAAGATGCTCAGACGTCTGCAATTTTTACTCAGAAAAAACATCTTCCGAAAGTCAGAAATATACTTGAAAAACTTAACTGCCTTAAACATATAATTGTAGTTGATGACGACGGCAGTAAACCTCTTAAAGAAAGGGAAATTGCTTTTAATATGGATGCATCCGCAAGAGTAGATAACTTTGAAATTTATCCGTCAAAAGCAGAGACTCCTTCGGTTTTACATTATACCTCGGGAACAACAGGCAGACCAAAAGGCGCCCAGCATGTTCATATTTCATTGGTATCGCAATACATAACTGCGAAATATGTTCTGGATTTGAAAGAGGATGACATTTATTGGTGTACTGCTGACCCTGGTTGGGTAACGGGAACTTCATACGGAATAATCGGACCATGGTCTAACGGCATTACTCAATGTGTTCTTGATGCAGGATTTACTGCAGAAAATTGGTATAAATTTATTGAAAAGCATAAAATTACTGTATGGTATTCCGCTCCTACTGCAATAAGAGCTTTGATGAAAGAAGGTACAGAGGTTGTTAAAAAACATAATCTTTCTTCCTTGAGGCATTTGACAAGTGTCGGTGAACCTTTAAATGCCGAAGCCGTATTGTGGTCGAAAGAAGCATTTGGATTACCGTTCCATGACACATTCTGGCAAACGGAAACGGGCTCTATTGTAATAAGTAATTATCCCGGTATGAAAATTAAACCGGGCTCAATGGGAAAACCTTTTCCGGGAATTACCGCAACGGTTGTTGACTTGAAAACATATCTTCCTATCGAAAGAAGGGGAATAGTCGGAATGATAGCATTAAAACCGGGCTGGCCATCTATGTTCAGAACGTATTGGAATAATGAAGAAATTTATAAAGGAAAATTCAGAAACGGCTGGTATTTGTGCGGAGACAGAGCAAGCATTGATGAAGATGGATATTACTGGTTTGTCGGAAGAGATGACGATGTGATTAATACAGCAGGACATCTTGTAGGTCCGTTCGAGATCGAATCGGCATTACTTGAACATCCTGCTATAGCTGAATCTGCGGTAGTTGGTAAACCTGATCCTGTTAACATGGAAGTTGTAAAAGCATTCATTGCCCTGAAACCTAATATTAAACCGGATAAAATGCTCGAACTTGACATAATGAATTTTGTCAGGAAAAAACTGTCAGCGCTTGCTATGCCTCAGGAAATTGAGTTCGTTGATAAACTGCCTAAAACAAGAAGCGGAAAAATAATGAGAAGAGTATTAAGAGCAAAAGAATGGGGAGAGGAAATTGGCGATATTTCAACTCTTGAAGAAGATATGTAAACTTGTCCTTATTTTTTTCATTACGTTTATAATAACTTATCATAATATAACGCTGTAATTGATATGGCAAAACAATCTGTTTGCTTAAATTGGGTTGACCATCTTGCATTCGAAACAGAACTAAACGGTCATAAACTGATACTTGATGCCGATTCTTCTGTGGGAGGTCTGAACCGCGGTCCAAAGCCAAAACCCTTGATGCTTGTTGCACTTGCGGGATGTACCGGAATGGATGTTATTTCGATTTTGCAAAAAATGAGAGTGGATATAAAAGAATTTTCCGTGAGAGTGGAAGGTGAACTTACCGAAGAACATCCTAAACATTACACGAAGATGAAAGTGATATATGAGTTTGCAGGGAAGGACATTCCAATGGATAAACTGCAAAAAGCAGTTACACTTTCCGAAGAAAAGTACTGCGGTGTTCGTGCAGTATATTCGAAAACAATGGAAGTAACTTCAGAAATTATTTTAAAGGAAGGATAATTTTTTAGAATTTTCGGCAGTAATTATATTTTGATGTATAAATAATTTCGGCAGCAGGACAAAATATTACATCGTCAACTCAATTTCCGGAAAAAAGAAATTAACTTCTTTAATGCCGTTTTCTACGGAGTCAGAACCGTGAACCGCGTTTCTCTGTTTATCGTCTGCATATAATTTTCTTATTGTACCTTCTTTTGCTTCTGCGGGATTTGTTGCTCCGATTAGTTCCCTGAAGTCGTTTACCGCATTTTCTTTTACAAGTGCTATCGGTATGCATGAGCCCGAAGTCATAAATTCTACAAGTTCAGAGTAAAACATCTTATCTTTGTGTATCTCATAAAATTTTTCCGCCTGTTTCCTTGTTAATCTTACCGGTTTTAAGTTCAGAATTTGAAATCCGGCATCTAAAATTATTTTTATAATTTTCCCTTGCAGATTCTTTTCGACTGCATCAGGTTTTATAATACAAAGAGTTCTCTGCATAAAAGTTACTTTGGTTTGGTAGTTTCTTTTTTAGGTTGTTCTTTAGGAGTTTCTTTATTGATGTTTTTTGGAGGTTGTGTTTTTCTATCGTCTTTAGGAGGAGTTGTCTTAGGCAACTCTTTCTTCTGCTGGTCTTTTGGTGCTTCTTTCTTTGTATCTTTTGGTTTGCTGTCTTTCTGCGGTTCGGTTCCGGGTGTCATCTCCGGTCCCTGTGGAACCGACTCTTCTGAACTGGACATAAATTGATGGGTTAACGGACATTTCTTGTCTTTGTATTTCTTTAAACATATATCTAAAACAGCAGGACAGGAACCGTTGGAAGGCAGACCTGTCATTGTACATATATTAGTTTCTATAACATCGTTTGGAATATAAAAATCTACAAGCGGTAAATCAAAATCTTCGTCATCATAAAGCAGCTTCATAAATTTTCCCCATATTGGTGCCGCAGCTCTTCCGCCCTGTCCGTATGCACCGCCGAATTTTATTCGTGCATCATCAAATCCAAGCCATATTCCTGCAACGAATTGAGGCGTGTATCCGATAAACCATGCATCTGTGTAGTTTTGTGATGTCCCGGTTTTACCTGCTGCCGGTCTTTGAAAAAACTGTCTTATGCTCGTTGCTGTTCCCTGGTTTATTACATCCTGCATCATGTCAGTCATCATGTATGCAACTCCCTCACTCAATATTTCTTTTGTTTCAGGTATGACCTTCTCAATCAGATTTCCGTTTCTGTCTTCGATTTTTGTTATTGCAATCGGCTCTACCCAGATACCTTCATTTGCAAAAACACCAAAGGCATTTGTCATTTCAAGCGGGGTTACCTCGCTTGAACCGAGTGATAAAGTCAGATCTCTTCTTAAATTTGATTTTATGCCCATCTTGTGGGCTACATCGATTACTTTATCTATTGATACAACTTCCATTAATGTTCTGACCGCAACAACATTTATAGATTTAGCAATAGCATATCTCATTTCGACCATACCGCCTGTTCCTCCGCCTTTTGGTGACCATGTCTTGTTACCCGATGTAATACTGATTGGGTCGTTCGAAATTTCATAAGCGGGTGATAAGCCGTTCATAATCGCAACTGTATATACAAACGGTTTAAAAGATGAACCCGGTTGACGCCTTATTTGTGCTGCACGATTGAGTCCGTATCTTGTTCTCGAAAGCGGATTGGCTCCGATCATTGCTTTTATTTCACCTGTCTTTGGATTCATTACTACAAAACCAATCTGTACTGTTGTTGCCAATTTTTTTGCCGAATCAATTATATTCTGGTCTTTCTTCATCTTTTCATAAATCTGATTTTTATCGGCGTTGGTTTTTGCGTTTTTGTATTCTTCGGAATCCTTGATGAATTTATCAACAGCAGTGTTCTGTATATCTTTATTGCTTTTCCAGTTCCAAGTGGAGTTAAAAGATTTCTGATATGAGGGGAGTTGATCTAATACCGCATCTTCAGCATGTTTCTGTATTCTTGTGTCAAGTGTGGTATAAACTTTCAGTCCGTCCCTGTATAGATCATAACCGTATTGCTCTGCCTTGTTTTGTAATATTTGTCTTACATATTCGGAAAACTCCGGAACTTTTGAATCACTGACCTGTATTACGTCCGGACGCAGTACTGTTGTTATGTTTTCTTTTATCATTGCCTGATAAGTCTCTTCTGTTATATAATCTTCATCTCGCATTGCGTTTAATACAAGGTTCTTCCTTCCCTTTGAAACTTCGGGATTCAATACGGGGTCATAGTTGGAAGGAGATTTCAACAATCCTGCCAGTAAAGAACATTCATTTAATGTTAAATCTTTTGTTGTTTTGTTAAAATATGTCTGTGCAGCTGCCTCTATTCCGTATGCACCTTTCCCGAAATATACGGTATTTAAATAGTAAGTCAGTATTTCCTGTTTTGTGTATGTCTTTTCAATCTGTACGGCTGTCATTGCCTCGCGGATTTTTCGTTTCCAGGTCGTTTCTCTTGAATTTAAATACAGATTCCTTGCAAGTTGTTGCGTTATTGTCGAAGCTCCTTCTTTTTTGAGATTAAAACGTGCGGCATTTTTTATAAATGCCTGAACTATTCTCTGTAAGTCAACTCCCCAGTGACTGAAAAATTTTCTGTCTTCGATTGCAACTACTGCATTTATCATATCCGGAGGGATGTCTTCGTATGTGATCCTTGTACGGTTCTTTAAATAAAATTTATCCAGCAGTTCTCCGTCAGCCGAATATATTTTTGTTGCCTCCTCGAGCTTTGGATTTTCAAGTTCAGAAAGTGAAGGTAATGTGTTTGATAAGTATCCTAAATACCCTCCGATTACTACAAAACAAAGTAAAAAAATAACCGCTATGAATCCTATTGAAATATTTGCGCGCTTGTTTTTACGCAGTATCTGATTTCGAAAACTTTTATCTCTGAAAAATTTGTCTAGTTCATCTTTTTTATTTTTCTTTCTGAAAACCATAGACTAATAAATTTTTTCATTAAATAAGATTTTTTTTGTTGAATTATCATAAAATCGGTACAAAATTAATTCAACTCCGTTGAACATCGCATAGCTGTAATTTTCAATCCAGTCTCCCAAATTTATATATATTCCTCCGTTTTCGGTTAATTTCTGGGGTAAATGTCTGTGTCCCATAACTATATAATCAAATCCCTCTTTTAATTTATTCATTGCAAAATCTTTCAATCCGTCGCGTTTTGAATAATTCTTTTTTGAAGAGTATCTTCTTGAAGATGCGGATGAGTGTTTTGCAAGTCGGATTCCGATATCAGGATGTAAAATAGAATACATATATTGTGAAAACCTGTTTTTCATTATATGTTTTGCAATTTTATATCCTGTATCTTTATATGCAAGTCCGTCTCCGTGATGGATATAAAATTTTTTTCCGTTTATTTCCAGCGATATAGGCTTGAAATTGACTTCTATTCCGAATTCGTCTCTGAAATATGTCCCTTTCCAGAAATCATGGTTCCCTGAAAAATAAACAATCTCTGTTCCCGCTTTTTTCAATTCCGAAATTTTTGTAAAGAGCTTATAAAATCCTTTGGGAACTACCTGTTTGTATTCTATCCAGCAGTCGAATAAATCACCTACAATGAATAATTTTTTTGCACTTTGATTTTTTAAATAATCCAGAAATTCTATAAAAATATCTTCCTGATCGCTTCCGCCCTTTTTATAATCTAAATGTAAATCCGAGACAAAATAATATTTGCCCGCTTCCTCATTCATTTGTTACTGTTCATTTCTTTTTAATTTTTACTGTAACTGAGAAACTTTTGTTCCCTTTTTTACATACTCCTGTATTCGAATCGCAGTATCCGAATTTCACGTTTCCCGTTATTGTCAGACTCTGATCCTGTACATCGGAAGGAATTTTGAAATTATATTTGACTCTATTGCTTTCAATGTATTCCGAATCTCCGCCCGAGAAATCCTGCATACCGATACCTTCAACCGAAGTTGATGTTAATTCAAGTTCTACACCGGGGTCTTTTGGGATTTTAACTTTGTCTTTTAATTTGAAACTAATCGTTAAAAAACCCTGTTCTCCTGCTTTATAACTTTTTTTATTTGCTTTTATGCTGACTACCGGTGCTGTCTGCGAAAAAGAATAATCAGCCGTAATTAATGTTATCAGTAAAGCAACGAGTATTCCGAGTAATAATAATTTTTTTGTCATAATATATTACAGTTTATTTTTTAATATCTGCTGATAATGAATTCCTTATACTTTTTGCAAATATTTGTAGATTCTATATGAGCATAAGCATTATGATTATGTATACTTTCATAATTTTCAGCTTCCACAGAATACCATTTAATATTCTTCATTTTTTTTAATCTCATCACGGTGTTTCTTGATACATCTTCAACAAATACAGGATTTTTATAAGCTTTTTCAGTTACGTATTTTTCGTCTTCGCGTTTCAGTAATGAGTATAAATCACAACTGGCAGAATCTTCTACTGCATCTATTATTTCTTCTATCCATATATTACCTTTAAACCTGACAGAGACAGTTATATCTCCTCGTTGATTATGTGCTCCGTATTTTGATATATTTTTTGAACAGGGACATAGTGTTTTAACCGGTACGACGACAGTCATAATAAAGTCTTTATCTCCGTTGTACTTTACTGCATGAAATTTTACTCTGTAATCCATCAATGACTGTAGTTTTGATACAGGTGCCGTTTTTGTCCGAAAGTAAGGAAATTCAAGTACTATATGCGATGCCTTTGCATGTAACTTGTTTTGCATCTCCGTAAGAATATCAAATAACGATTCTATATTTATTTCTTTTCCGTTTTTTTCAAGAATTTCGACAAAGCGGCTCATATGTGTTCCTTTGAAATGCATCGGCAGGTCAACTGTCATTGAAATCATCGCAATTGTATGCTGGTGCTTGTTATCGCGGTCTTTTACAAGAATCGGATATCTTAAGTTTTTTATTCCGACCCTGTTTATGGGAATTTTTCTTTTATCTGTTTTATTTTGAGTATCGGGTAATTTTTTATTTTTATTATTCATTTTATTTATTTTTCGATTTTTCCTGTGTATTTTCCGTCATTACAATCAACATCTA
>Ga0194125_10003212_pt1 | contig 26611 bp, 20 predicted proteins | sample TA2KigC250mmetaG_FD_148626 | JGI IMG/M metagenome (GOLD analysis project Ga0194125, IMG submission 148626) | Freshwater microbial communities from Lake Tanganyika, Tanzania - TA2015034 Kigoma Deep Cast 250m | ecosystem: Environmental > Aquatic > Freshwater > Lake | place: Tanzania: Lake... | reverse complement strand
CGCTGCATCGGAGCGGAACGCCGGACCTCGACACCACCATCCTCTGGCGCGAGATCGACCTGTCGTGGGGGGCTGACCAGCCCGACGATCTCGCGATCCGGCTGGGCGACGCCCTCCTGCTGACGGCCGGGAGCGGTCAGACCGGAACCCTGCACATCGCCGTGCTCAACGCAAGCAACGACGTGACCCACGTCTGCGAGGGCGTTGCGGGAGAAACCTTCCCCGTTCGCTTCGATCAACCCGGAACCTTCACGATCCAGGCGACACGGCTTTTTCTTTTGCCGTGATTGCGGTCGCTGATTATTGGATGAACTCTGCTATGGACATCCGGGCCTCTTTTTGCTACCGTTATCTTCATGCAAAAAGAAGAAGCGAGCAAACTGCCGGGCAAGAAACTCCTGTCCGCCGCCATCCGGAGCGACGAGGACAAGGCGCGTTTCAATGCGATTCTTGAGGCTGAACACTATCTGGGGGCTCGCCAGCCCTCAGGGAACACCGTCTATCAGGCCATCCAAGACGAGGCCGGCGAGTGGGTGGCGGTCGCGCTCTGGTGCGGCGCGAGCTACCGACTCGACCCGCGCGACACCTTCATCGGATGGGACATGAAGAAGCGCGAGGAGCGGCTCGGGCTGGTCGTCCAGCTCGCGCGGTTCGCGCTGGTCAACCCGAAGCACGAGCGGAACATGGCCTCCCAGGCGCTGGGCTGCGCGATGCGCGCGATCGGGGGCCACTACAGGGACGCCTACGGCTACGAGCCCGCCCTGGCGGAGAGTTTCAGCGACCCGGAGCTGCACGCCGGGACCGTCTACCTGGCGACGAACTGGGAGAAGCTGGGGCTGACGAAGGGCTTCACCCGCGACTATAGGGACTACTACGTCCCCAACGGCAGGCCGAAGGTGCTGTGGGCGGCGTGGCTGCGTAAGGACGGCAGGCAGTCGCTGACCGCGACCGTCCTCCCGGAGAAGGACACCCCGGCCCTCGCGCCCTCCCGGATGCTCCCCTTCAGGGACGAGGTGGCCGAGTCGCTCTTCGGATCGCTTCTGGGCCTGGGCGACGGGCGGCGGAACAACAGAAGCGTCAGCCAGGCGGCGGTGCTGGCCGCGCACGTCCTCGCCCAGATGTGCGGGCGGACAACCATATCGGAGATCGTGCGCTTCGCGCAGGGCCTGACCCAGTCCCAGAAGCGGCTGCTGGGCTTCCCCCGCTGCAAGAAGAACCGCGCAATCTGCGTCGCGCCGTCCAGGAAAACCTTCGACACCGTCGTGCAGAGGCTACCTCCGTCCAAGCTCTCCGCCGCGCTCGACGCCTTCTTCGCCCAGTCCCTCGGAGGTCTCCCGGAGACGCTCGCCGTGGACGGGAAGTACGTCAGGGACAAGGTGGGGACGCTCAACATCTGCGACCCCCACGGACGCACCCTCTCCTCGACCCCGATAAAAAAAAAGGGAAGGAACCGCCGACCGCGCGCAAGGCCCTCAGGGGGATCGGAAGGCTCGACGGCACCCTCGTGACGGGCGACGCCGGCAACTGCTCTGCGGCGACGGCCTCGGAAATCTACAACCTCGGCGGCGATTACATGCTCCAGGTCAAGGGCAACCAGCCCACGGCGCACGCGCTCTGTGAAAACGTCTTCGAGGGGGCGCCGATGCCTCCCCCGTCCGTGAGCAAGAGCAACGGGAGGGTCTCCGAGCGCACCGCTCTCGCCGTCCCGGTGACGCCCTGCGCGATCAACATCCCCTTCGCCCGGAGCGCCGTCCGGTTCTCCGTCAGGACGACCGTCAATGGCGTCACGAAGCAGGAGACGTCCGACTATGTTCTGAACATCGACGTCACGGACCGGACACTGGACGAGCTGCTCGAAATGAAAGGCTCGCACTGGAAGGGCTCCGAGAGCCGGAACCACTGGATACGGGACGCGCAATACAAGGAAGACCTCATCCTCCAGCGCAAGCCCATCGCCATCCTGAATAGGTCGCTGCTCATCAACGCCTGCGCCTTCATCACCAACACGCTGCGGATACGGGAGGGCAAGTCCACGCCCATACTCCGGGAGTCCTTCCAGAAGCACCCCTCCAAGGCGCTGTCACTCATCATGAGGCCGTTCGATGCGAAAATACCGGTCTAAAAGAAAAAGCCGTGAAGACACGGTAATGGGGCGGTCGTTCTTGCTTGACGCATCCTTTCCGGTTCTGCTAACGTCTCACTTCCAAACGTGCGCTTTCAGCCCGGTTCACAGCGGGCGCGTGATCACGCCGTATGAGAAGCGATTGCGTATCACGGAGTGGACCACGGAATAAACGGAGAGAAGCCGTGTACTTTAAGAAACTCCATCATCCGGGCAATTTTGTGTTCGCTGACTCGTTCACCGCTGGCCGGTTGGGCGCAGGGAAAACGAAACTTCGGGCGAATGTGCAGGACTTTGGCGGCAACATTTTCCGGTTGCAGGTTTCCGACACGCGTTGGGGCACCAATTTGAGCCAGGCGGAGCTTGCGCCGGAAAAGGCCGTCGCCGTACCGGCCTCCGGCGCATGCAAGGCGGCTTTTTCCAAGGCCGCGCGCTTCACGTTGTCGGATGCTGATGGCGCCGAGGTTCTTGTCGGCCTGGAGTCGGGTTCATTCGGCATTTGCGGCCAGGCCTGGATGATGCAATTCGAGTATGACGATGTCCTTCGGTTCTATGGCTTTGGCGAGAAAGTATCGCCTGATCTGGAAAAGACCGGCCTGCGGACCAAGTTCTGGAACACCGATGTCATGAGCGATTTTGCGTGGGAGGATCTCCAACGCGCGAGGACCGATCCGCCTTATGTCTCCATCCCGTACCTGGCCATCCGGACGGCGCGAGGGTGGGTCGGCATACTCGTCAACAATCCCTTTGCCGTATTTGCCTGCGCAGGCGGTTCATTCGAGGAAAGCATTTCAACGGCTGGAACCACAAGGCCGAGACGATTCTATCTGGGCTCCGACGACGGCATGCCGGAAGTCTGGTTTCTAACCGCCGGGTCGCTGGCCGAATTGACCCGCCGCTACCAGTTCCTGGTCGGAACGACACCCCTGCCGCCACTCTGGGCTTTGGGGCATCATCAATGCCGCTGGGGCTACGAAAGCGCGCAAGATCTTGCCTATATTAAAAAGCAGATGGCGCTGCATGATATTCCGAACAGCGGATTGTGGCTGGATATTGACTACATGGACGGGTACCGCGTCTTTTCGTGGAACAGCACCCACTTCCCCGATCCCGTCAAGGATCTCGCCGCGCTTCAGGCCGATGGCCAGCGCGTGGTGCCGATCCTGGACCCCGGCGTGAAAGACGAAACTGGCTATGGCGTGGCCGAGCGCGGACGGAAAGCTGACGCCTTGTGCCTGACCCCGGAAGGGACCCCTTACCAGGGCTTTGTGTGGCCCGGAACGACGCTTTTTCCCGATTTTTCAACGCATGCAGGGCGCAACTGGTGGGCCCGCGAGGTGCGGAAGTTTGCAGCAAACGGACTGGACGGTGCCTGGCTCGACATGAACGATCCCTCCGTGGGCGCGGCCGAGCTCGACCCGATGCGGTTCGACAAAGGCCAACTGCCCCACGCGGCGTTTCACAACCAGTACGCCACAGGCATGGCAAAGGCCTCGCGCGAAGGCTTCCTGGCGGCCCATCCGGATCGACGCCCCTTCTTGCTGTGTCGCTCGGGGTTTATCGGTTCACAACGCTATACCGCGCTCTGGACTGGCGACAACATGTCCAACGATGCCTACCTGACGGCGTCGATCCCCTGCGTGCTCAACCTGGCGCTATCCGGCGTGCCGATGTGCGGGCCTGACGTGCCCGGCTTTGTGGGCGCGGCAGACGAATGGCTGGCCCTGCGCTGGTACCAGCTCGGGTTCCTGTTCCCGGTGTTGCGCAATCATTGCTGCAAGAGCGATCGTGCGCAAGAGCCCTGGACCTTCACGAAACCGGTTCGCGAGATGATCGCCCACCTCATCCGCCTGCGCTACCGCCTGATGCCGTACCTGTACAATCTCTGGATAAACCAGGAACAAACGGGCGACGCGGTCTGGCGTCCTCTTTTTTATGATTTTAAGGACTCCAGCGACATGCCGCTCGACCGCATTAACGACCAGTTTATGGTGGGGCCTGCCCTCATGCAGGCACCCCTCACCCACAGCAACCCACACGCCTGTTCACGCGATGTGATCCTGCCAGCGGGCGACTGGTACGACTTGCGCACCGGCGAATGGCTGACAGGCCCGGCCCGAGTCCGCGTCGAAATGGGGCAGTTCCAGACGCTGATGTACGCGCGTGGCGGCGCGCTGGTGCCGATGCTGCCGGAAGCGCCGACGACTCACCGCATCGCGATGGACCAGATTGACATGCACTGCTTCCTGCGGGACGGGCAAAGCGCCACATTCTGTTACGGTGCCGACGACGGCGAATCGTTCGCGTACACGAAGGGTGTTCGCAGTACGATAACCCTCACGGCACGCATGCAGGGAACAACGCTCTACGCCGACACTTCGGGGGCAACCGCTGCCTGGAAGCCGCTGAAGATCCGCTTCGTGGTTTATGCGCCCGTGGAACGGCTGATCGTCAACGGACGAAACGAGAAACTCGGACCCTTTACCTGGCGCGTCACGGGCAAGGAACTGCCTTGTTTGCGCAGCCTGCGGGCCGTGGGTTCAGGGACACGCACACCCGGCTGATCGGCGCGTTTTTTCAAGCCGTCCAGCCTTCGCACGCTCGCCACGAAACGAGGTCACGCATGCCGGGCATGCCCTTCAAGCATGAGGGGCATCCACGTCACGCCAGCCGCCAACCGAAGATGGACCGCGACGACCCAAGCCATCCTCACTGCGGCGCGGTGCGCGCGGCGCGCGCGCCGAAACGCCCGGTACGGTCACAGTCAATGCGACCAAACTTGCCGAGCACCTCGTACATCTGCTCCGGTTGGACCCAGATCCCGATAATGGACGGTCCCTGCCACTGCCCCATGGAGACGCTGTCGCCCATGGCCGACCAGGGCCAGTCGTCCGGCACCGTGGCGATCCCCTTTCCATGGGTTCCCGCAAACGCCTTGGCGGGACCGCCATAACTCCGAATCAAAGCGGGCCATTCCTGCACACAGCCACTCAGGCTCAGATCCGGAATGCCCCAGTAGGAGGCGCCATAGTTCCCGAACGTCTTCGCCAGGCTGGGATCGGTCCCGAGCCCGACCGCAGGGCCGCATACCGCGCCCGTCCAGGCATCCGCTTCTCGCGCCACCGCCCGTGGCCCGCGACACGCCTTTTCATATTCCAGGCACGTCGGCGGACGCAACCCCGCCCAGGCCGTATAGGAAATGATATCAGGCCAGGACAGAAAGTTGCAGGGACGTTCCGGTTGCTTCGCGACAAACACCCCGTCCTCCGTGCGCGTAATGGTGTAGCCGTTGATGTCGGTGAGGTCGAGTCCGTAGCGCCAGACGTTCCCATTGCACAGCGCGGTGTACCGTCCATGGTTATAGGCATAGGGCTTCTCACCGGGATTCGCGGTATTGAGCAGCGCCACGTACTGTCCCTGGCTGATCGGGTTCTTCATGACGTAAAAGGCGCGGTAGCCATTCGGCCACGTCGCCCTCTCCGGCGCGCTGTTGGTCGCGCCCAAATACCCGCCCTCCCGTGTGGCGTCCGCCGTGTTGATCAGCGTCAACGGCCCACCAAAAACGCTTTTTGACTGGAACGGCCCTTCTGGCACGTAAACCATCTCGACGGCATAAACCTCGGGCTTGATCGTGGCGGGATCGGTGACGCCATCGGCAGTGTGTAACCAACGAACGGCAATGTTCTTGAACGCATTCGCCCCCCGTCCGACGGTTTTCCGAGAGATGAAAACCCCCATGCCGCGCGCGCCATCGTCACTCGCGCCGACTTGCAGGGCGGCATCCGCCGGAACCGCGTGGTGCGTGGCATCCGTGTCGAGCGTGGCGTGCGAGAACGCGCTCGCCCCAGGGGGCAGGAACTTGACGAAAACCCAGGCGGCGTCCCAGCTTTCGATTTTGAGCGGCTTCCCCGTCACGTTTTTGTCGGCCGGCTCCTCCCATGCCGCGCGCCAGGAGTTGTCCCATGCGAGGTCGAACGTGATCGTGCGGAAGGGCTCCGCACCGGCCGTCACTTTGATATTCGTAACCTTGACGGAATCCGCATGCGTAACCGCGACAGGCGCCGCTGTCGCAACGGGGCCTGGCTTCGGCGAGCCCCCGCCGCCGGAACGACGCCGCGGGCCGGACGGACCCACCAGGCGAATGGCGTTGCGCGCGTGTCGAGTGCCGCCCATGTGTTCGCCCCCAATCCAGGTCCGTTCCGAGATCAGAGCCCCCCTCATTCCCGTATGCGTTGGCTCACCCCACTCTTTCGGAGCCGTTTCAAAGGCGGGGGCGTTTTTGATTCGTTTCGGCGGGGCACCGGGCTTGCCGGCCGGCGTTCGGCCGTCACCCGGCGTACCGCGAAACGCACGCCCCGCGAGACTGCCGATCCGAAAGGCTTGTATTTCCGCGAAGTCCGGGAGTCCCCAATAAGTCGCACCGGCAGATTGCCGGTCACTGTCGGCGGTCAGCATATTCCCCACGCGGGTTGCTTGGCCTTCGTCCAGAATCAGCCCGCCATCATACCGTTCGGTAGGCATGCCGAGATCGAGCACTTTGTTGCCCTTCTTCCATTTTTTGGTGAGGGCCTTGTTGTCGCTCACCTCACCCCAGGTCAATTCCCGGACCACGGCGCGGGCCGGGCCGCGACACGCCTTTTCGAACTCCAGCTCCGTCATCGGCCGCAACCCCGCCCAAACCGCGTACGAGAAGTAGTCTGCCGTGGAGAGATAACTGCAGCGGCGGAACGGCAGACGGGCGGTGTACACCGGCGGCTTGACATACTTCGAACGGGGATCCGCCATCGCATCGGCTAGAAACGCATGATCACCGTCCATCGTCTCGGACGCGTCCGGCTTCCCGGCCATGGTCTCCAACTTCGGAGCGGTGGCCGGCGCTTCCGCCGAAGAATGGATCGTGAATCCATCCAGTTCCCGCACAACAAAAGACGAGTGACCGGCGATCCCTGGCATCGTGATCTCTTCCATGTCGCCCATACCGCCCTCGGGGTCCCAGCTGTCGCCGCTGATGAAGGCGCGGGTGGCGGCGACATCGGGCGGAAGCGAATTCAGAAAATCGGCGTACTGACCCTGTGTCGTCGGGTATTTCATACAATAGAAACCCTCGTAGCCGGTTGGATATTCGTCGTTCAGCGTGCCGGGCGTTCCGATGGACGTGCCGCCGGCCATTCGTTCCGCGTAAGTAAGTGTGCCCCAGAGTTGGCCGGCGACCGGGCCCAATCGCCGCGCGCGGGTTCCGTCGGCCACAGGTTTGTTCCACTCGGCATCGACCAAGAACGGAATCGTCGGGCCTCCGCGCCATGCGCCATCGGTCAGATTTCCGAGCGGATATCCATCAGCCGATTTAGCAACGGGCACTGTTGGTCCGTCCGTAAATGGAGGAAAGCCCGGATCGGCGCCGCATCCGACTCGGAACGGCCCTTCGGGCACATAGATCATCGCCACCACATGCGCCTTGATCGCGGCCTGGGTCGGGTCCACTTTGTCGGTTCCGTGCAACCACCGCAGTTTTACACCCTTGAAGTTGTTCGCGCCATGCCCGATCGCAGCGCGGTGAATATAGACCCCGAGTCCGCGGTCCCCCCCGATCGTCACGCCGACGGTGTTGGTCGCCCCGGCGGGCATCACGTGATGTGAGCCATCGGTGTCAAGAGACGCATGTTGCCAGTGGTTCCGTTCGATGCTCTCCTTGGAATCCTTATTGGGCAGGAACTTCAGAAACACCCAGGCGGCATCCCAGTTCTCGACTTCGATATCCTTGCCCGTGCAACTCGTTGCGGCTGGCTCGACCCACTTTGCCCGCCAGGACCATGACCACGACAGGTCAAACGTCACATAACTGTAGTCCTTCGTCGCGGCCTCCCATTTCACGTTCGTGACCGCCAGGTCATAGGTCGGCGCGCCCTTGAACCGAGCGGCGGCATCGTCGTCGGCCGCGAGGCACGATGCGCCCAGCCACAACACCAACCCCGTCGTCAGTCTCACTACCCCGCGTGCGATTGGACTCCTGCCCCCCGTTGGATCATTCATCTCTCTCATCCTTTCCCTGTGTCGGACGGATCTGACCGAACCATCCCCCCTTCGTGGCTTTGCGGCCTTCTGTTCAATATTCTTTTCGCTCCAAATCCTTCCCTCAATTCGATTGATTCAATTCGTAAGGGACTACGCTAAAGGATTCTTCGCCTTCCTTCAGGGAGCCGTGCGCACGGCGCGGAACTTGCGAAAGTCGACCCGCTCCTTGTCCACCCGTACGGCATTGAAACGGTCGGACACGCGCGCGCGATTCCATTCCGGATAGGTCGTACATCGCATGCCTGATCCGATTCCATCGTCCTGTGGCCAATCCGCCGGCAGGGCCACCGATCCAAGGCCATGAGAGCCTTTGAACTTGCGTCCCGTCGCATTGCCGACTGTCACCACGCATTCGCTCATCGTGTCCCAGCCTTTGCCCGCTTCCCAAAGCCAGACTTGGAAGGCAGAGACACCCCAATAGGATGGGCCGGCTTCTTCCGGAATGGGAGGGCGGGGCCCCCGCACAATCTTCTCCATTTCCAGTTCCGTCATCGGGCGCAGCCCCGCCCAAGCCATGTACGCCGCCATGTCCGCCCAGAGGAGCCGTCGTAAACCCGCCCCATTCCGAGCGCCACCCGCGTGCCACGTGTACACATAATTCGGGGACACACCCGAACGCTCGATGCTCTTGATCTCCGGACTCCAGCGGGCATCCGCCTGTGCCGGAGTCAACGTTTCCAGGAACTCGGCATAGCGCCGGGGCGTGAGGTGCTGCTTCATACAGTAAAAGGCCCGATAACCGTTGGGGAAAGCGGCAGGAATCTCGCCGCCGTCCTCCGGTTGGACGCTCTGCGCCCAGAGCTTGCCCGGCTGACGTCCGGTCGGGATCGCGTCAGCGCTCTTCACGCGGTACGGTGGATTACTCAAGCCATCCTCCGTATAGGCGTAGAACACACCTGTCTCTGTGCCGCCGGTGCCCAGGTAGAACGGCCCTTCAGCCACGTAGACCATTTCGAGGCCAAACGCCCGGATCTGCGCCCGCTGAATATCAGGGATATCCGGGATGCTCGTCAGGTCCAGAATCGCCGTAACGCCTCGGGCCTCGGCCCGACCTGCACCGTTCTTTGCCCGCCGCAGAAACAGACCCGTGAACCCGCCTGCCCCGAGCCCCGTCGAGGGATCATTGCCACGCGGCACAAGAAACTCCAACTGTGTCTCAACGCGCTCACGCGCAAAGAAGTCGAGACTGCGCTCCATGTCGCCCGACTTGCCGAAATCCGCCCGTCCCAGAAGATACCACGGCAGGAAACCGTCATTACTCGGCTGGGCAGACGGGGGTGTCGCCTGACCATAGCCTTTTGGGTTCAGCACCCGGTCGGCAGCCAGGCGGACGTGGCGCCATTCCGCCTGGGGATCATTGGCCCGAACCTTGAAAAAGACCCACGCCGCGTCGTGGTTGACCTCGTGGCGCCAGGAGCCATCCCAGGTAATGTCGAAACGAATCGTTGCGGTCTTGGCGTCACGCGCAACAACCGTCAGGTTCGTGAATCGCACTTCCGGGTCAAAGTGTCCCTCTGCGTGCACAGGCGAGACCGGAAAGGCCAGTTTGGAGGCCAGCAGCGCGCAAGCGATCCGGGCATAGGCAACGAACAAACGTTTGCCAGGCAATAGATTCATAACTTTTTTCCTTTCTCCGCCAGTAACCCTCTGCTGGTTACTCCGGCTTGGTCACATCCAACACCAAATCATCCATAAGTTTGCCATCCTTGGCATCGCGAAACAGAACAAAGACGTTCGCCAGATTTTCGGGCTTGTCCCCATTCGCGCGACATTGAACCAGCATCGTGTTTCCGCCCTTGCGCAGGCGGAAGGTCTTCCCCTGAACGAAGTCGGAGGACTTTCGGCGTTCCTGCGCTTCGAGATGCGTATCGTACACGACATCGCCGTTGACCCAGACACGTCCGACAAAGGGCTTCGATCCAGGCGGCATGCCAAAGTCTTTACTCGCCAGCACCTTGTTGTCCAGCCAGGTCCATCCGACGGTTTCGCTCCCCACTTGAATGACCGCATCACGGTCAGCGGGCGCTGTGATGCGCGTCGCGGCGAGGACAATCGTATTCGCATCCGGCAACGGGTTGAGCTTCCCAAGCCACAGGCTGGCGCCATTTATGACCTGCTCCCAACGCTCGGGCAGTTTGCCGGACTGGAACACGTCGGCCGGTGCCGCCGCCCAGGCCGGATCATCGGATGCGGATTTTTTCTCGGGCTTCTTCATTCCGGAATTGCCCAACAATGCGTCCAGATCGTCTCCACCCCCCGGCGTCTGTGATTCATCGTTCACATCCATCGACGGACCTTTCTTCGGAAGTTGGCGTCGCCCGACCCACCACCGCGATTGAGCCCGAAGCTCTGCGGCCGTGTCGCCAGCCTGGGGAGCGCCACTGCCGACAGTAACCTGATAGCGGATCGAATAGACACCCGGGGAGACCGCCTGGCCTGGTACGGTCAAGGTTGTGCTGGCCAAGCCGCCAGGCGGGATATCGATGCGCCGATTCGTCTCGGACATCACCATACCTTGCGGCGGTTGGATCTCGATGGTCGCGGGGTGAGCGCGGTCGGTGGCATTGGTGATCAACAGCGGCACCGCGCCACCGGTGATCACACCGACAACAGGCGGCGCCGGTGTCAACAGGGGATCTGGCAATGGCAGCCGAACCCTCTGCTCGGCCAGCACGTTGCCATCGGGCGTCTGGATCCGGCAAGACACCATCTGAACCTTGCGGATCGATCGCGCGGTCTGGCGCGTCAGCACGGTCAGTATCCGGAACGACGTACTGCTATCAGGCGCGGCTGTGAAAGCGCGCGATGCGGGTCCTTCCGGGAAACACGCGTCGGGCAGCGGCGACGCCAGTTCGACCTTCAGCGCCTTGCTTTCGGCATTGCGGAACTGTCCGGCGAGATAGAAAACGATGATGTCGGCGTTGCGCAGATCGGGCAGTGGATCCAGCTCAAGCTGGCTGTTGCTGAGCGGTTCTTTCTCTTTCTTTGCTGCCGTGGGCGCCAAGGCCGGCGCCGTACGCGCACCACGCCAGCCTTCGAAGTCATTGCTCGGAAGTGAGACGGCTTGATCGAGTATCGCGCGGCTCGTCGAGGTTTTGGAGCGGTAGGATGTGCGCGCCTGAGAGGCTTGATTGCCGAAGCAGGCGCCGCGCAGCATGATTCCATTCCCTTCCGGCGGAGGCCAGTCGGCCGGCGCCTTCGTCACACCTCGCCCGTGCGTACCCGCGAAGCGGCGTCCGATGGCATCGCCCACCGAAACCGTCTGCTGGAATGGTCCACCGAGGTTCAGCAGCCGAATGCCCCAATATCCCGGACCGACCTCATCCGGGTTGGGTTGGCCTGGGCCGCGACAGGCTTTCTCATATTCCAGTTCCGACATCGGCCGCAATCCCGCCCAAGCCCCGAACGCCGCGCCCTGCCACCAAGTCAACCCCACCCCTTTGGAGGGAGAGTATTTAAGGCAGACAGGCCAATCTCCCCCGTGGAAGGCATGTGCATCCGACTGAACCTCGGACTGCATTTCGAGAAATCCGGCGAACTGGCCTTGTTTGAGCGGGAATTTCATGCAGTAGAAAGCCTCGTAGCCAGTGGGGAACGCAGCCGGAATTTCGCCCGCATCTGTCGCGTCCGGCGTGACGCCCAAGGCCCAGAGCCGACCTTCCTGCGGACCGGTCGGGATGGCTCCGCTGTCCATAACTTGATACGGCCGTGTGTTCTGGCTGCCGTCGGTATATTGGTAGAACCGATTAGGCTCTGTCCCGCCCGATCCCAGATAGAACGATCCCTCCGCCACATAGACCATTTCGATGCCGAAGGGTTGAATAGCGGTGTTCGGTGCCTGCGCATCGCACACGACCGTGACGCCCTTCGCCGATAGTGGCCCCGTGCCCGGCGCGGTGCGGCGCAGAAACACACCGGTGAAACCGTCCGGGCCGTCGGGCACAACGAATTCCAGCTTGGTTCCCGTCTCCTGGCCGTAGCCTGCGGGATTCAAAACCTGATCGGCGGCCAGCCTGACGTGATGCCAGTTCGTCGCGCCTTCACTGCGTGCCTTGAAGAACACCCAGGCGGCGTCATGATTGGTCGCGTTCCGCCACGATTCGTCCCAGGTAATGTCGAATCGGACCGTCGTTGTTTTGGCATCGCCTCGCTCAACCGCCACATTGTCGATGCGGAGCGCTTGATGGAACAACGTCTGCACCAGGCGCTTGAATTCGTCACGGCTCTCGGCGGGGGTGCTTGGCCTGGCAGTGCGCACACATCGAAAGCCCATGAATGATTTGTCTTTCAGTGATCCACGATCCGATACGCGCAAACAGGTTGGTGGGGACCACCAGCCGAAAACACCACATCCGCGAAGCAGAAAACTCGTCTCCCGAAGACGCCAGGCTGAATGCGTGATCGGGATGCCGTCACCATGCGTGCCCGGGAATTGACGCCCCAGTGGATTGCCGATCGTAACCGTTGGCTCAAACAGGTTTCCCGTTAACTCCATGATTCCCCAGTAGGAGGCACCCGCTCGGACCCGATCACTGTCCGGCGTGGCAAAAATTCCGCACCGTAGCGGCCGATTGATCTCGTTGATGGCATGGGAAACTTCTTTTCCGTTGTGCACGCTGCGCATGGTCGTCCCTGCCCAGGCGGCATTGCCGCGTTCCGCGTCGGGGCCGTTGGCGCCTTCCCAGACAACCCTTTCATTGGGCGTATAAGGGTCAACCACGGCATATCCGTCTTGAGGTGGCAGGGGCGCATTCGACCCGGCAAGCTTGTCCGTACCCCAGGCATATTCGCCGGGCACGGGCTTGAGCGGTCCGCGGCAGGCCTTCTCATATTCCAGTTCCGTCATAGGACGCAGCCCCGCCCAGGCGGCATACCGTGCGCCATCCAGATAACTGAATCCGTCGCAGGCCAGGTAGGGCGCGTCCGTGTCGTAAAGCGCCGGGGTTCCGGCAACGGCGACCTTGATCCCGTGATGGCCAGAGCCCATGGCCCCCATCACGGCCGCTTGCTGTTTGCTGCTCAGTGTGTTGAGAAAGGCCGTGAATTCGCCCTGCGAGATTTCATATCTCATGCAGTAGAAAGCGGCAAATCCCTTGGGAAACCCGGACGGGAGTTGCCGTCCCAGAATGCTGCTAAAGTCGTCAGCCCCGCGAATGCCGTCGCGGTTGCCAAGATACTTTGGATTCGCTCCGCCCAGCGTGAGCGCGGCTTCGCTTTCGATTCGGAACGGTTCGGTTCCGTTGCCGGCCGATAACTGGGCGGCAACAATGGGTAACTGTTTTTTGGGGTACCCGCTAGCCGACAAATTCTCTTTCGCGGGAGGCTCCTTCTTCTTGGCCGACGGGTCGGCTTTCGGTGCAGGTTCCGACGCGCTCATTTCGTCGTCCTCGGGCGCATCTAACTCCGCCACGAGTTGGCTCTCATCGTTGGTTGCGACCACACCGTCGCCCACCCAGAAGGCCCCCTCCGGAACATAGACCATCGGAATGGCGAAAAGCGCGATCTCAATCCCATCGCTGGCGCTCTGTTTCGTCGCCGTCCCAGCTAGCGCGACATTCAACGCCTTCTCGAGATCGGGATCTCCCGCCGTGACACCCCCGCCGAAACTGGGGCCGCGCCCCCCCTTGACCTCCTGCGGGCGGGCCTTGCCCGCCGCAGCCACGGTCACCTTGTCGAGGCTGGTGACTCCATCCGCGCCGTGCAACCAGCGCAGGGTGACGCCTTTCCAGTTGTTCGGCCCGCTGCCGGGCGCATCACGATAAACAAAGACCCCGAGGCCACGCTGGCCGTCGTCGGTCGTGCCAACATCCAACCTGGCACCCGCAGGAACACCATGATGGGCGGCGTTCGTCGAGAGCGTCGCGTGCGACCACCCGTCAGCGCCAGGCTTGTGAAACTTGACGAACACCCAGGCTGCGTCCCAGTTTTCAAATTTTGCCGGACCTTTGCCGCCAAGCCTCGCATCCGGTTCGTCCCACACCGCTCGCCACGAGTGGTCCCAGGCGATGTCGAAAGCGATCATGCCGGAGCCTTTTTCGCCCGTCGGCTTGCTGATCACACTGCTGATCCGGATGGGGTCAGCCTTGCCTGTGCCTTGAAACCGAGCGTCGGCAAAGCCTGCTTGGCCGACAGCGGGAGCCGTGGCCAACGCAAGTGCTCCGAATGCCAAGAGCAAGCCGCTGGACCGCTCCAGTTGCCGCGTGGACGATAGTTTCTTCATCGCATCTCCTTAACGATTCATGCGGGACATTGTTTCATTTTCGGGCTCTTTGTGCAAGGACCTTTGCAGACTCTGAATTCCAGGTTGACAAGCGGCGCCCGGATTCGGTAGGCTTGCGGTCTCGTTCGTTTTCCGTCTTTTGTTCTTTTGAGTCCGCGTTAGGGAAGGATGTGGAATCGTGACCGTCATGGAGCCATTGCTGGCATTGCAGGAGATTGATGGGCGCATTCGGGCTTTGCAGCAGGAGATTCAAGATCTGCCCGAGCGCAAAGAGCAGGAGAAGTCCCGTCTGAAGGGGGCGCTGGGCGTCCTCGCAGCCGCCCAGTCCAATCTGAAGATTACGCAGCTCACCCTAAACGCCGCCGAGGGCGAGGTGACCAACCGCAAGGAGCGGCTGGAGAAACTGCGACAGCAGCAGCAAGCGCTGAAGACCAACCGGGATTTCCAAGCCATGACCCACGAAATCACGCGGGCGATGGAGGAGGTTGAGCAGTGCGAGGCGCGGCAAATCGCCCTGATGGATGAGGTCACGCCGGCTGCGGCCCGTGTGGCGGAGGCACAGGCGAAACTCAGCGACGAGACGGAGATCGTGAACCGTTATCTGCAGGAGCTGGACCGGCGCATGGCCGACGGGCAGACGGAGTTGAGCCGGTGTCTGGCCGAACGGACCGACGCTTTGAAGGCGGTGACATCGCAACAGGCGCTGCTGGCCTACACCCGTCTGCTGCCGAAGCGCTGGCCGGTGCTCGTCCCGCTTGAGGGCGGCACGGTCTGCGGCGGCTGCCATCTGACTCAGCCCCCGCAAATGGCGCATCTCGTTCGGCGTAACGCGGGCATTGTGTCCTGCCAAACGTGCGGGAGGATTTTGTATTCGGCCGATTGACTCTGACAGGTTCGCAGGAGGTGACCGACCGCCCGCGCGCGGGAGACCGCTGCACGGGAGGAAAGTCCGGACTCCAGAGGGCGGGATGCCCCGTGGTTAACGCGGGGAAGGCGCTGCCATATCGGCGCCGATGGAAAGTGCCACAGAGACATACCGCCGACGGCTTCGGCCGTCGGTAAGGGTGAAAAGGCGGTGTAAGAGACCACCGGGCGGTTGCGTAAGCGCCGTCGCCAGGCAAACCCCATCCGGAGCAAGACCAAATAGGGAGTTTCAGGCGCTGCCCGCGCCGCCCGGCTTCGGCCGGAAGACTCCGGGTTGGTCGCATAGTCGAATGGTCGGGTGGACGCCGCAAGGTATCCAACAGAATCCGGCTTATGATCCTCCTGCGGGCCTGTCACTTTAGCGCATGGTGATTGTGCTGTCACATCGTTCGCCGGGACGGCTGCCGGTGACGGTGAGAAGCACCCGGATACTCTGTGCATCGGCGGGGATCGTGAGCGGTGTGCCGGTCTGGCCCTGCACCCAGAAGATCCGGCGCATACCGGTCGCGGCATCACAAACGATTTGGATGGTCATGTCGCGGTACAGGATGGACTGGGTGAACACCTGCGGGCGTGCCTTGCCGCATTGAACGATGATCTGCACGGCAGGACCGGTGTCCCTGCTGGGTGCCAGAGCCTTGGAGGTGATCTGGAACGTCGCCTCCAACTGTTTGGCCGACGGGACCAACCAGCGAATCGCCTTGCCCATCCACACGAGATCACGCATATCGACGGACCGCTGGGCGACCACGCGCACCCCATCGGCTCGGATCTGGCCGAGTTCCTTGTCAAACGTGAGCGACAGTTCGTCGGGCAGGTCGGGATGGTCAAAAAGCGATCCCTCCTGAGCGTAGCTGGCGACTTTATCGAGCGTCCACGTGCGCCAGGGGGCTTCGGCCCGCGCGCCGGATGTTTCCTCAGCCGGACCGCCCTGCATGGGCGGCACCCGTCCCAACCGTTCAAGCGCGCGGCTTTCGATCGCGACGAACAGCTGATTCTCGGCCAGCATCTTGCGCCAGTAATCGGCCTCCTTTTTGACGAGCACCGCATCGGAGATGCGGTTGCGGATCGTCAGATCTTTGATGATCGCATCGAGCCGTGCGGTGAGCCGCGCGGTGAGATCGGCAAGCTGCTTGTTTCGAAGTTCGGCCTGGTCCACTCGGCTCTTCAGATAGGCGTCCTGCAACTGGCGGAGCGCCGCAGGCGTTTTGACCAGCGCGGATTCGGGCATCTCGGGAACCAGTTCAAACGGATCGGCGTCGCCCGTGATGGCCTTGATGAACCGATCCGTCTCATCCCTGATGGCCAGAATGCCTTCCAGATCACCGGCGTCCTGCAACCTGCGTCTGACCACCGCGAGCTGGTTCGTGTAATTACGCGGCGGAGCGGCCACCATTTCCTCGTGCTGGCTTTGGATCTTGGCGCACTCGGCATCAAACACCGCCAGCGCTTGGACGACTTCGGGGTGCGTTCCGTTCTGGGCGGCTGCGGACACAGCCAGCGCAAGTGCAGCGCACAGCGCCCCACACCCGGTCAAGGCCGCACGAACTGGTTGAAGAATAGTCATAATGGGCATGCTCTCGTAAAAAAACGTCAGAAAATTATCACAAGCGGCGGACGGATTCAACCTAAAACCGACACCCCTTGCAATCGCTTTCCCTCGACCGCAGGCTCGCCTCTTTTTCCTATGCTTGCAATTCTCACCCAGTCGCGATATCCTCAATCCCGAAAAACGGTGGAGTCGTGATCATGATGTCTTGTGTCTTTGTGACTTTTCCTGCTTGAAAAATACACATACGGAGCCGATATGCCTTCGGTCTTGATAGTTGACGACGAACCGCGGATTCTGACGTTGCTCAGCAGCCTGCTCAAAACGAACGCGATCGAGTCCGTCTCGGCGCGGGACGGCACGCAAGCGCTGAAAGCCCTCACCGAGCAGACGTTTGACTGCATCGTTTCCGATATCCGCATGTCGCCCATGGATGGCATGGAGTTGTTCCGCAAAGTGTGCGTCGCGAACCCGGATATCCCTTTTGTCATGCTGACGGCGTACGGCACGGTTGAGAGCGCCATCGAGGCCATGCGTCTGGGGGCCTTTGATTATCTCACCAAGCCCTTCAAGATCGACGACTTCCTCACGGTGATCCGTCGCGCCATCGCGTACAAAAGCGTCGTCGGCAATCAGGCGCAGGTGCCGATCACCGCCGAGCAAACCCGGTTCGAACATGTCATCGCGGAAAGCGATCCGATGAAGAAAGCCTGTGAGGTGGTGAGGCGCGTGGCCCCCACCGACGCCACCGTCCTGATCGAGGGAGAAAGCGGCACCGGCAAAGAGGTCATCGCGCGCGCGCTACACGAGAACAGCCTGCGCAAAGACAAGCCATTCATTGCCGTCAACTGCGCCGCCATCCCCGAGAATCTGATGGAGTCGGAAATGTTCGGCCACATCCGCGGCTCATTCACCGGCGCGACCACCGATAAGATGGGGCTCTTCGAGGCCGCAAACGGCGGCACCCTCTTTCTGGATGAGGTCACGTCCCTGCCGTTGGCGCTGCAGGGCAAGCTCCTCCGCGTCCTGCAGGAGCAGGAGATCCGGCGTGTCGGCGCCACCGCATCCATGAAAGTCGACGTGCGGGTGCTCGCCGCCTCAAACGCGAAACTCGAGGAGAAGGTCAAGAAAAACGCCTTCCGGCAGGATCTGTACTACCGCATCGCCGTCATCACCATTGACCTCCCTCCGCTTCGCGAGCGGATCGCGGACATCCTCCCGCTCGCGCGGCATTTCCTCTCCTGCGAGACCATCCGGGGCCGCGGCGAACACCGCCTCTCCCGGGAGGCGGCCGACATTCTGATCCGGCATGTGTGGCCGGGCAATGTCCGAGAACTCGAGAACGCCATCCGCCACGCCGTCACGTTTGCCGATGGCGACGAGATCACCCAAGACCTCCTGCCGCCGCGGATCGTCTCCTCGGCCGCGAGCAACCCCACCCCGGCCATCGCCGCATCCGAGGTGGAAGCCGCCAGCGATTGTTACCGCAACCAATCGCTCCGCGCCTTCCTGCGTGAGAAGGAGAAGGAATACCTCGAACAGATTCTTTCCAAGTCCAACGGCAACAAGGAGAAAGCGGCCAAAGCCCTCAAGATCAGCCTCGCCACCCTCTATCGCAAACTCCCCGAAGGCGAAGCCAGCCCGTCGGTCGATGATCAGGAGTAAGAATCAATGGCGTACGAAGTGCTGGCCCGAAAGTGGCGTCCCGCGCAGTTTGACGATGTGGTGGGGCAGTCGCATGTGACCCGGACGCTGAAGAACGCGATCGAGAGCAACCGCGTGGCGCATGCGTATCTGTTCGTGGGGCCCCGCGGCATCGGCAAGACCACCCTCTCGCGCATTTTCGCCAAAGCGCTCAACTGCCTGGCGTCGGACAGGCCCACCATCACTCCGTGCGGCGTCTGTGACCTGTGCCGCGAGATCGCGACGGGAAATTCGTTTGACGTGCTGGAAATCGACGGCGCGTCGAACAACGGGGTCGATCAGGTGCGCGACCTGCGCGATCAGGTGCAGTTCGCCCCCGCCAGGGGCCGCTTCCGCATCATCATCATCGACGAAGTTCACATGCTGTCGGCCTCCGCGTTCAACGCGCTGCTCAAGACGCTCGAGGAGCCGCCGCCGCACGTCAAGTTCATCTTCGCCACCACCGAGGGCGACAAGATCCCGCCGACGATCATCTCGCGCTGCCAGCGCTTCGACCTGCGCCGCATCCACACCGCGCTCATCGTCGAACGGTTGCGCATGATCTGCGAACAGGAGCATGTGGCGATCACCGACGACGCCCTGCTGGCCGTGGCCCGCGGTGCGGACGGCGGCATGCGCGACGCCCAGTCCGCCCTGGACCAGTTGATCTCATTCAAGGGCGATACGCTCACGGAGGACGACGTCCTCGCCGTTTTCGGCCTCGTATCGCGCCGGTCGCTCGAAACGCTCGCCGGCCACATCCTCACCGGCGGCCTGGCCGACATCCTCCGGCTGGTCGCCCTGTTCGATAGCGCCGGCAAGGACCTGCGGCGGCTCGTCGCCGAGTTGCTCGACCATTTCCGCAACCTCCTCGTGTTCCAGCATGTCGGCGCCGATGCGGGGAGCCTCGACGCCACCCCGGAGCAGATTCACACGCTGGCCCTGCAAGCCGAGACGTCCGACCCGGCGCGCGTGTTGAGGGTGGCCGAGATGCTCGCCGAAACCGAAGGCCGACTGCGCCATGCGCTGAACGTACGCACCCTGCTCGAGACCGCCCTGATCCGCTGCGCGCGCGCCAGTACAACCGTCACCCTGGAGGACGTGATCAAGCGACTGAACGCGATCCGGAGCGCCGAGCCGCCGCCCGCCGCCCCGGCGGCGCCCGAGCGGAATCCGGCGGCGCGGCGGCAGCAGGTTTTCGACGATCCGGCGGTCAAGCGGGCGATGGAGCTCTTTGACGGAGACGTGGTCGGCATCGAGGAGTGAGGCGGGGCGTGATGCAAGGCGTGAAGAAGAACCGGCTCGACGCCATCGTCGTGGCGCGCGGCCTCGCCGCGAGCCGCGAACAGGCGCAGCGGCTCATCCTCGCGGGCGCCGTGCGGGTCAACGGTCAGGTCGCCGCCAAGGCGGGGCACACCTTCGATGACGATGCCGTGATCGAGCGGACCGCGCAGCCGCGCTTTGTCAGCCGCGGCGGCGATAAGCTCGAGGGCGCCTTCGCCGCCTTCCCGATCACCGTCGCGGGACTCGACTGCGTGGACGTCGGCGCCTCCACGGGCGGCTTCACCGACTGTCTCCTGCAGCATGGCGCGGCGCGGGTCGTGGCGGTGGACGTGGGACGGGCGCAGTTGCACGGACGGCTGCGGCAGGATCCGCGGGTCACCGTGATCGAGGGGTTGAACGCGCGTTATCTCACGCCGGCGCATCTCCCGTTTGTGCCGCAGTTCGGTGTGACCGATGTCTCGTTCATCTCGCTGCGGCTGATCCTGCCGCCGCTGGCCGCCGCGCTGGCGCCGGGCAGCGGGCTGATCTCGCTGATCAAGCCGCAGTTCGAGGCCGGGCGCGGCCAAGCCCCCAAAGGCGTCGTACGCGACCCGACGGTGCGCGAGGCGGTCGTGGCCGCGATTCGCGCCTTCGGTACGGGCGTGATCGGACTGGAATGGCTGGGGGTCGAGACGTCGCCGCTGCTCGGCCCCGAGGGCAATGTGGAGTTTCTGGCCTATTGGCGGACACCGGGAAGAAAACAACGGGAGGCGAACGCATGAAACGGGTCGGCGTGATGGTCAATTGTCGCAAGGCGCATGCCGCAGAAGCCGTGCGTCTGGTCGCAGCCGAGGCCGCTGCGGCCGGGCTGGAACTGCTGGCCGACAGCCGGGCCGCCGTCGTCGCCGGCGCGGTGCCGCTGTGCCCGCTCGCGGACTTCCAGACGCGCGTCGAAGCGGTGCTCGTTCTGGGCGGGGATGGCACGGTGCTCGAGGCCGCTCGCCAGTTTCAAGGCCAGGATCTGCCGCTCATGGGACTGAACATCGGGTCGCTCGGCTATCTCACCTGTGTCGGCGACGCCCAGTTCGGCGAGGCGGTTCGTGCCCTGCGACACGATGCCGTCACCCGTGATCGGCGCTCGACCCTCGCCGGCCGGATTGCTCGGACGGGCCGGGACGGGGAGGAGCTGGCAGATGCCCTCAATGAAGTCGTGATCAGCCGCGGCGCGGCGGGCCGGCTGATCTGGCTCGATCTGGAACTCGACGGCGAAGCGGTGATGACGACGGCCTGCGACGGCCTCGTGGTCTCCACGCCCACGGGCAGCACTGCCTATGCGCTGGCGACGGGCGGGCCGATCCTCCTCCCCGCGACACCCGCGCTGGAGATCGCCGTGATTTGCCCCCACTCCCTCTCCTTCCGGCCGCTGGTGGTGCCCGACTCGACGACCGTGGCGATCCGCCTGGCGCGGGCCTCCGCCGCCGCTCCGGTGGTCTCGGTGGACGGTCAGGACGACATCCCGCTCGCCTTCGGCGACCGGGTCGAACTGCGGCGCAGCCCGCGCGGCGTGACCCTCCTCCATCTCCCCGGTTACAACCCCTGCTCCGTGATGAACCGCAAACTCGGCTGGGGCGGCCGGTGATCCGGGAGGCGGGAGGCGCAGCGCTCACGCCTTCAGTCCGGGCAGAAACTGCAGCGCATCCTGGACGGGGCGGAAGCTCCGACGGTGCTGGGGACAGGGACCGTGGCGGAAGAGCGCCGCGATATGGTCGCGCACGCCATACCCCTTGTTCGAGTCAAACCCGTACGCCGGATAACGCGCCGCCAATTCTTCCATATGCCGGTCACGCAGCACCTTGGCGACCACGCTGGCGGCGGCGATGAGAAAGCTTTTGGCATCGCCCCTGACAATCGCGGTGGATGGGCAGGGAAGTCCCGAAACCGGCAGGCCATCGACCAACACGTGGCCGGCCAGCAGCGGCAGCGCCGCCACGGCGCGGCGCATCGCCAAGTGGGTCGCGCCCAAGATGTTGAGGTCGTCGATCTCGGCAGGGCTGCACCAGCCGACGCCGATTTGGATGTCGGGAGCGCACGTCAGGAGGTCGTAGAATGCGGCGCGACGGGCGGGGGTGAGCTGTTTGCTATCCGTCAGACCGGCGAGCGGTCCCGCATAGGCGCGTTCGGCCGTAAGCGGCGCCATCGTCACGGCGCCCGCCACGACCGGGCCCGCCAGCGGCCCCCGGCCGGCCTCGTCCACGCCGGCGAGCACCTGGTCGGGAAACCTCCGCCACCAAACCCGTTCCTCGGCCAGCAAATCAATGGGAATGCGGAGCATACCCGGCCTGTCGCGATCACGCTGTCCGGCTCACGCCTGGCGCAGGCGGGCCTTTTTGCCGGTCAATTCGCGCAGATAATAGAGCTTCGCCCGGCGGATCTTGGACGAACGCTCGATCTCGATCTTTTCGATAAAAGGCGAGTTCACGGGAAAGACCTTCTCGACGCCGACGCCAAAGGAGATGCGGCGCACCGTGAACGTCGCCGTGGCGGCCTTGCCGCCGTCGCAAGCGATCACCGTTCCAGCGAAGACCTGCACGCGTTCCTTGTCTCCTTCTTTGATCTTAACGTGTACGCGCACGCTGTCGCCGATTTTATACGACAGCGGATCCTGCTTCATGGACTCTTTGTTGATCGTGTCAATCGCGTTCGCAATCATCGTGTTTCTCCTCGTTCTGCAAATCCGTTTTTATCCGTTCGTTGTCGCCGGCCGCGCGGCCAGTAAATCCGGCCTGCGCGCCGCCGTCCGTTCAAGCGCCTCACGCCGCCGCCAAGCTGCGATCGTGCCATGGTCGCCGCTCAGCAGCACATCCGGCACCCGCAGCCCCCGGTATTCAGGCGGGCGGGTGTACTGCGGATGTTCGAGCCGATTCTCCGTGAAGGACTCGTCCTGCGTCGCCTGAGGTCCGCCGCCCAGCACGCCGGGCAGCAGCCGCACCACCGCGTCAATCACCACCGCCGCCGGCAGCGCGCCGTTCGTCAGCACATAATCGCCGATCGACAGCTCATCCGTCACGCACGCCTCGCGCACCCGCTCATCCACCCCCTCATAGTGGCCGCAGATGAACACCAGGTGCGTTTCGTGCGCCAGCCGCCGCGCCTCGCCCTGATCGAACCGGCGTCCCGAGGGGGACATCAGGATCACCCGCGAGGCCGGAGTCCGCACCGCATCCACCGCCTTCATCACGGGCTCGGGCTTCAGAATCATCCCGGGCCCCCCGCCGTATGGCCGGTCATCCACCGTCCGGCGCACATCCTGCGAATAGTCCCGCAGGTCAATGGTCCGCAGTTCCACCGCCTTGAAATTCACCGCCCGCTTGATCATGCTTTCCGCGAAGAAGCCGGCCAGCATGCCTGGGAACACGGTGATCACATCAATGCGCAGGGGGGTTGCCATGGGGGTCCGATCCCCGCCCGCCGGGGCGTTCAAGCCTGAACGGCGGCGCGTTTGCCGCGACGCACCAGATTGGCGACGGTTTCGCTCATCTGGGCGCCCTGGCTCCGCCAATAGTCAATGCGTTCCTGATCCAGCTTGTAGTTCTCTCCCTCGAGCTTGGGGTCATACCACCCCAGCATCTCAAGGAACTTCCCGTCGCGCGGCGAACGCCCGTCCGCCGCCACGACGCGATACGACACACAGTTGTTGCAACCTGTCCTGCGAAGTCTGATTTTGACTGCCATTGCTCCTCCATGAAACCCGTACTATAGCATCCCCGCCGTCGGCTGGCAAGCGCAATTCTGACCCCATTCTGACCTTCCGTATTTCCTGTTGACTCATCTGCTATTCGCGAATATCGTATGGGCGAGAATGGGTCAGGGGAATACGCGTGAAAAGGCTTCATCTACACGTATTTGGCCGGGTGCAGGGGGTGGGGTTTCGCTTCACCTGCTGCCGCCAGGCGCGTGCGCTGGGGTTGTCCGGCTGGGTGCGCAACCTTCCTGACGACAGCGTGGAGATCGTCGCGGAGGGTTCCCCCGCCGCTCTCAAAGCCCTCAGCGACTGGTGCCACCGGGGTCCGACCTTTGCCGAAGTCGAACGCATCACCGAGACTCCCGAACCCGCGCTTGGGGACATGACTGCGTTCGAAATCAAAGACCTGCTCTTTTGATAGCCACCCCCCTGTTGCCGGGGAAGAAAGGCCATGAGAATGGCCTTTTTGAAGCTGGTGCACCCGGAGGGACTTGAACCCCCACGCCTCTCGGCATAAGAACCTGAATCTTACGTGTCTGCCAATTTCACCACGGGTGCGAACATTGCGCGGATAATGACAAAAAAACGGCCACCCGTCAATGTGAATTTGAATCGGTGAATCTGAATGGGCTCAACCGACGTCACGCGCCGACCGTCTGGACCCATCGGTCGAAGGCGTGGCCGGGCCCGTCGGCAAGCCGGTGTTTGAGGGCTACAAGGCGCGAACGACGGTGATCTCGGGATCGACCGACTCGCGGAGCGCCCGTTCAATGCCGTGCTTGAGCGTGGCGGCGGCGTGGGGGCAGCAGCCGCAGGCGCCGCGCAGCTTGAGGGTAACGGTCTTGCCCGCGATCGATACGAGTTCCAGATCGCCCCCATCGGCCTGCAACAGGCCGCGGAGTTCTTCGAGTTTTACTTGGATGGCTTGGTCCATGGCTGATCCTTTCATCACGTGAGCGGCGTCATGCGCTCATTCGAGCGCCCGTACTTAAACAGATTTTGCAGCGCTTGTCCACTTCCAACACTGTGGATTCGCAATGCTTGTTTCTGGACTTGCCCCGCGTGACGGTTTGTGATTACATGTGCCCAAGGGAATCAGGAACCGGAGCACACACCTCCTCAAAGGGCTGACGTATGCAGGATCCGGGAGCGGTTATCGAAGTGGATGAGACGGGCGAACCGATCACGCGGGTGGATCTGCAGCTCGAACGGGAGAAAATCCAGCTCGAGCGTGAGCGAATGGCGCTGGAGCGCGAGAAGCTGGTGACCGAGCGCGAACGGTGGAAGCTGGAGGATGGCTGGCGGCAGGCCAGCGAACGGGTCGTTAAGATCCGGATGGGCACGGTGTTCTTGATCGGCGCCTGCTGCATACTCCTCGGCTATGTGATGGGCGGCATCTGGCTGGCCTCGCAGCAGGAGCATCTGCGCGAGAAACGCGAGGCCGTTGCCGCTCACCGGCGGCAGGAGCTGGTCCGGGCGTTGAGGGCCGACACCAACAGCGCCAGCCGCGCGGAAACGCTGCTCCAGACGCTTCAGGGACGCGACGGATCGGGCGGCATCCTGCTGTTCCTGGACTGAGGGCGTACCATGAGCGCTTTCAAGGCCTACGACATCCGCGGGGTCTACGGCACCGACTTTGACGCAGAAACGGTCTACCGGATCGGACGCTGTCTGCCGGAGCTGCTGGGCGCGCGTCGGGTGTTGGTCGGGCGGGACGCGCGGCTGTCGTCGCCCGCCATGCGCGACGCCCTCGTCCGCGGCCTCACCGAGGCGGGATGCGCCGTCGATGATTTGGGGCTCAGCACCACGCCGATGGTCTATTATTTCACAGCCATCGACGGTTACGACGCCTCGGTGCAGATCACCGCGTCTCACAATCCGGCGGACTATAACGGTCTCAAAATCTCTCGGCGTGAGGCTGTCCCGGTGGGCTATGCCACCGGCCTGTGCGAGCTGGAGCGCCGGATTGGAGCGGCCGGTCTCCCGCCGCCGGCCGCGCAGCTTGGCGCGTACCGCCTGATCGACCGCACCGCCGCATTTCTTGCCTTCCTGCGGACCTGGCTGCCCGACCTTTCGGGGCTGCGGCTCGCGATCGATTGCTCCGACGGCATGGCGTCCCTGCTGGTCCATGAGCTGTTCGGCGACGGGACGGTCTATCTGAACGACACTCCCGACGGCCGGTTCCCTCACCATGCGCCCAATCCGCTGGAGATCGAGAACTGCGCGGCCCTCATGGCCGTGGTGAGGGCGCGCCACTGCGACGCGGGCGTGATTTTTGACGGCGACGCCGACCGGGTGATGTTTATCGACGAAACGGGCGCATTCATCCAGCCCGACCTGCTGATTCCGATCATCGCGCGCCGTTTTCTCCGCGCCGAGCCCGGGGCGCGGGTGATCCACGACATCCGCACCTCGCGCGGCGTGATCGAGGCGCTTTGCGCCGACGGCGCCGAGCCGGTGATCGGCAAAGTGGGCCACGCCTTCGCCAAGGTCCTGCTGCGCGCCTGTGGCGCGGTATGCGGCGGCGAACTGGCGGGCCACTACTACTTTCGCGATTTCTGCTGGTGCGACTCGGGCGAGCTGGCCGCGCTCATCGTCCTGGGCCAGTTGGCGGCGGCCCGCCGTTGCGGCGAAACCTTCAGCGACCTCATCGCCCCCATCCGGCGTTACGCCACGACCGGCGAGGTCAACTTCCGCGTCGAGCGGAAAGACGACGCCATCCGCGCCGTGCGCGCCGCCGCCGAGTCGCACGGCCCGCCAACCACGGTCTATGACTTCGACGGGCTGCGCCTGGAGTTCCCCGCGTGGTGGATCAGCGTTCGGCCCTCCAACACCGAGCCCTACCTGCGGCTGATCATCGAGGCCGCGACGCCCGAAATGCTCGCCACCCGCCGCGCGGAGCTGGAGGCGGCGCTCGGGCCGTTTCTGTTGTCCCGCGCGGCTCAGGTGTGACATACTACCCGGACTCTTTGCAAGGAGGCACGCTCATGTCTGTGACAACCGATTGGGATGACCTGATTCCGGTGCCGCGCCGCG
>Ga0194125_10003211_pt1 | contig 26622 bp, 21 predicted proteins | sample TA2KigC250mmetaG_FD_148626 | JGI IMG/M metagenome (GOLD analysis project Ga0194125, IMG submission 148626) | Freshwater microbial communities from Lake Tanganyika, Tanzania - TA2015034 Kigoma Deep Cast 250m | ecosystem: Environmental > Aquatic > Freshwater > Lake | place: Tanzania: Lake... | reverse complement strand
CGGATAAGGTAATAATTCGGAACGGGTGTCCCAACCTGAACGGGAAGGCGACTCTGAGTCCCCAGATAAAGGCGCTGCCGTTAGCCCATACAGCCCAGTTATCAACATATCAATGCCCGCTCGACCCCTTGGTTTTGTCGAGCGAGGTGTTGATATGTTGATAACTGGCTAAGGACTGACCAAAAGCACGCCTCCGGGAACCCTGTCCCTTAAGAATGACACAGGACCACCCTGTTCGAATACCTGCGATCAGGCAGCGGACGAATTACACTAAACGTCCGCTCCTGCTTCCAAACTTTATAGACTAAGGTCATCAACAACTTCGCCGTAGCCGCCTTGGCTATGTTGTGCGGCTTACGTTTGGCTAATTCTTGATAACGCCCTTTCAACCATAAATTCTTCTTCACCGCCGGCTGGACGGCTTCAATCAAGCCCCATTTCAACCATTGATTGCAAGCCTTGGGCAAGTGTCCGCACCTATATATTGCATTTGTGCGCCTCTTGTAGGGTTGTTTTGATTGGTTTCCTTTAATATACAACCTTCTCAAGCCAGGTGCACTCTTTTCATATGACCTGAACGAAGTGAAGAATATCGTCCCTGCTCTCCAGACGAGATGCTTCACTGCGTTCAGGATGACATACGACATTGCAAAATTGACATTACACTAGACGAGATACTTTCCCTTTCTGTGCGTGGGCAGTATCGCACTTGTAACTATGCGATGCTACTTCCGAAGCAATGTGTAAACCGTATTTTCAAAATACACAACAAGCAAAATGACGCTTAAGACTGGTGCGATTTTATCTCGATGAGACTCTTCCCTCGCGCCTCGCACATCTCACCTCTCACTTAGACGCTTATCACAGCCAGCGCTAGTTCCGTCCTGCCGAAGGGCGGCATAATATAAGCGCCGGCGGCATAAGGTCGGCAATGCGCTAACGCCAACGCGGCAATTTCGACGCCGGCTTCTGCCGCAGTTTCTTTGTTGTCTATCCCCCGTAGTTTCTCCCTAATCCACAGCGGCACTTGCATACCGGGGACTTCATTGTGATAAAACTCTGCATTACGAAAAGACACCAATGGCAAAATCCCGACCATTACAGGAACATCCGGCCGCTTTAACCGGTCGATGAAATGGTAATATAGTTCTTCGTCGAAAACCGGCTGGGTCATAATAAACTGCGCGCCGGCCTCCAATTTGCGCTGCAATCTGTCTATTTCTTTCTCAAAATCATTGGCGCCGGGGTCGAAACCGCAGCCGAGATGAAAAGTTGTGCCTTGCGGAATCGGATTGCCGATTAGGTCGAAGCTGGCGTTCAGGTTGGCGGCTATCTTCAGCAAGCCTATAGAGTTGACATCGAACACCGCCGTCGCCATCGGATAATCGCCCAACTTAGGCGGGTCGCCGGTTACACAGAGGATATTGTCGATGCCTAAGGCTTCGGCGCCGAGCAAGTCGGACTGAATGCCGAGGATATTTCGGTCGCGGCAGGTGTAGTGCATAATGACATCGATGCCGATGTGTATCCGGATGAGGTGCGCCAGAGCCATAGATGAGAGGCGGGCGGAGGCGCGCGGCCCGTCGGGAATGTTCACGGCGTCCACGCCGGCTGAATGCAGTTCTTTTATACGCGCTGTCAGACGGTCAATAACCGGACTGCGCGGCGGGCTGATTTCGACCGAATAGGCGAACCGTTTAGCCTCGAAAGCCGCTGCCAGCGGTGATAATTCGCTATAAGGCTTCGCTGCCTTGCTTTCTTTGGCGATTTGCGCTGGAAAAGAAATGGTCACGGCGCGCGTCAGCGGACTTTCGTCGGCAATGGCGCGCAGAGCGGTTTCCATAGCCCGGATATGCGCCGGAGTCGAGCCGCAGCAGCCTCCGACGATTTTCACCCCGGCTTTGACCATCCGCTTGGCGTATTCGGCAAAGTATTCCGGTGTGGCGCGGCAGATTAGACGGCCTTCGACCCATTCCAACTCGCCGGCGTTGGGCATCAGCGATAGAGGCCGGTCGATTAGTTCCAACAGCCGCTCGGCGGCTTGCAGCAATTTATGCGGACCCAGCGAACAGTTGAAGCCGACGACATCCACAGGCAGTGATGCAAACAATTCCGCCATCCTCTCGATGGTCGTCCCATAAGCCGACTGGTCCCAGTCGGTCAAAGTGAACTGCGCGGCTATCGGCACATCCGGCGCGAGCGAGCGCACAATTTCGACCGCCGTTTGCAGTTCTTGCGGGTCGAGCATCGTCTCGATGAAAACGGCGTCAACGCCGCCATCGAGCAGGCCTTGGGCTTGCTTGCGAAAAGCGTCCTGGGCCTCGCTCAATTCCAGTCGGCCGAGTGGCCGCAGGCGCCGGCCCAAAGGTCCTATCGAACCGACGATAAACACATCAGCGTCCTGTTTTTCAGCTGCCTGCCGGGCTAACCGGGCGCCCTGGTAATTTATCTTCTCGACATCTTGCTCAAAGCCATAGGGCTGGAGTTTGAAGCGGTTGGCGCCGTAGGTATTAGTTTCGATGATGCACGCGCCGGACTGAATATAGTCGCAATGAACGGCTTGCACTAATTCCGGCTGCGAGAGATTCAACTCGTCGTAGCAGCGATTAATATAGACGCCGCGCGCATACAGTTCCGTGCCCATCCCGCCGTCGGCGAGAATGGGCGGACCGGCAAGGCGCGATTTAAATTCAAACCATCGGTTCATTTTAATTTATTGATAATGCCAATGATAGTGAGTATTCGAAGGATAATGAGATCGGTTATTAATTGATAACAAACTGTCATTATTGCTATGTCCCTTAATTATCTATCATTAGCCTTTGTGCTTGGAGAGTGGGTTTAAACCCGCCCCCCAAGAGAAAATAACCCGATATTTATTTAAGGGACAGAGCGCTAGTGCCTCGTTGCAAAAGAAACTGGCATTATAGTATAGACAGGAGGACAGGCGTCCCTGCCTGTCCCGGGAGATATGGCAGCAAAGTGGACAGGCAGGGACGCCTGTCCTCCTGTCCGACATACTGGAAGCCATTAATGTAAGTGAACATTAGTATTTATTCTTGAGAATTAGATTTATTATCAACATTGGCATAGACATTAGTATTTGGATTAGTATTAGTCATTATAAAAACAACGATTTCCGGCGCTGCTCCGACTCGCATCGGCGGCCCCCAGGTGCCGGCTCCGGTAGTGAGATAGAAATTCATATCTTTAATACGGCTGAAACCGCGTTTGACGCCATAGACGGCGCGTGTGATGTAATCGAACGGCCACAACTGCCCGCCGTGGGTATGACCGCACAACATTAAATCCACGCCGGCTTCAGCCGCTTCCTTATAACGCGTCGGTGTATGATGCAGCAACACGACCGGCAAGACCAGGTCGCCGTCCTGGATAACCTCGCTTATCGACGCTAATCGCTGTCCAAATTGTCTCGCGGCGGAAGCGTCGTCCAAGCCCGCGATGCATATAACGCCCGGTATAGCGTAGGTTGAGTTCCGCAAGACTTGCATACCAGCCCGCTGCAGCAATTCGACCGACTCAGCCAAGCCATCGTAAAATTCGTGATTACCCAGCGCTGCGAAAACACCGTCGCGGGCTTTCAGCCTCCGCAAAGGCTCAACCGCCCACTGCAAGCGCTTCGGCGGTTCGTCAACAACATCCCCGCCGATGAGAATCAAGTCCGGATTCAGACTGTTCACCTGTTCGACCACCCGCTCCAGCCGCGCTGGACCAACCAAGCAGCCTAAATGCACATCCGCAAAGTAAGCGATACGGTAACTATTGCGCGTCTGGGGCAGTTTCGGCATAGTTAAGTTGATTTCCTTTACTGTTGGCTTCAAAGAGGCGATATACCCCAAGCCTAATGTAATACCTATGACAGCAATACCGGAAAGGAGCGTAATTCGTCCGGCGCGGAGCAAATCTGATGTAATCCAATTCGGAAACCAGCCGGCTAGCCAGTTAATTACGCGGGCAACATCGATTAGCAAACATAGCAGCAACGCGTAAGCCATCACTGCGAACCAGACGCTCCCTATCCAAATCAGCGGAGTTGCAAGCCATTCGATAGATCCCAGGCTGCGTCCTAAAAAGAAAGCGGCGATTAGTAATAGAAGACCGAATTTAAGTCCCCAGTCCCAGCCGCCGGTCAACGCCGCGCTACCAATCACTCGCCGGTAAATATAAAAATTAATGCCGCCATAGATTAGCAGCATTATTGCAAAGAAAAATATAAAGGCTTTTAAATTGTGCAAAGGTGTTTGTTTTTTAGATTAAATTCAGCATCCTCCACCGACCTTCGCAGCCGGTAGTGGAATACAAAGGACTTTTATACACTAACCACTTCATTTAACATATTCACTACTTGCTCCACATTCTGCCCGGCGCGGATTATCGCCTCCCCTAGCGTTCCCCAAACCGGCGCTCCACATTGGATACAGATAATACCGCGTTTGGTTAAAATTGGAATAACTTCCGGATAAGATTCGACCAATACTTCGATTTCAATATCCGCTGAAACAGTTCTCCTATTCATAGTTTTAACCCCAAAAATGTTCCTAACCGTTTACGTTCGCCTTCGGTGAGGAAATTGGCGCTCAATAGCGGCAGCGGAAACGCTGCGCTGAACAGCCAACCGAGCCAGTCCATCTGGACCGACTGCCCGATACGGCTCATCGTAAATACAATTCCCGCCCAAAAGCAGAGTTTCAGAATGCGTCCCCATTCATAGCGCACCGGATAGACACGCTGGATATAAACATAGAGCAAAATAGTCATCGCTGCCCAAGATGCGACTGTCATCCAAGCGGCAGCCCACATCCCGAAGCGCGGTATGAGCAGCAAATTTCCTGCGATATTAAGCGTTGCAGCAAAGCCGGTTATAGCCGGCAATATATGAGTCTTCTTCTCAAGATAGACGCCTACCATAAATACGGCATAGATGCCGTTAAATATGTGCGCCAGAAGCACAATAGGAAATACTCCCAAACCTTTCCAGTATTCCGGGGCTATCAAATAACCTATAAAAGGGATGTTCCACTTGGCGAGTGGTTCTACCCAAGCCGTGAGTAATAAAAACAACCATAATGCAATAGCCGTGTAATAAGTTAAAACCCTTGCATAAACTTCTTTAGCATCCGAGCGATGCGCTATTTGCAGAAAGAATGGTTGCCAGGCATAACGAAAACCCATCGCTACGACCGACAGGAACATTCCCAAACGATAAGCCGCCGAGAACAGGCCGTTTTCATATTCTCCCTTGATATATCCTAACAGCCAGCGCGAAAAGGTTTCAACCAATGTAACGAATAACAAATTCGGCACATTCGGCAGCCCGAAGGCAAGGCAATCGCGTAAAACGGAGATGTCAAACTTCAGTCGCAGCCTTTCGATAATGGTCGGCAGACAGAGCGTTAATCTTAACACCGAAGATAGCAGGTTGGCTTCGAATATACCAGCGATGCCGCGCTTCAAACCGACTACGAATACGACCGAGAGAACGAATTGTGCCGACGCGCTGGCGATGTTGACGAAGGTGAACCGCCCGGCCTGATTCTCGCCGCGCATCACAATCGTCGGATAGTTCGCCAGAATATCCAAAGCCAGAATAACTACGCACAAACGCAGTGTATAAGGCGCCCAATCCGGAAGTGCGGTTTCTATTGTCAGCAAAACCGCAGCAATATCCTCCGCCTTGAACATAATCGCAATGGTCAAGGCGCCAGTTGCGAACAGCGACACCCAAAACACCGTGCTGAAAATCCTCTTCCGCCGCCAAAAATCCTTTTCCAGCACATAATACCGCAGCAAAGAAATATCCAGACCGAGCGCTATAACCGTCATCCCAATTGTTATCCCGATATAGAACTGCGTATAGACCGAGTATTGCTCCGGCGTCAAATGATGCGTTAGTATAGGCAGTAGAAAAAAGCCTATGAGCCGGGACAGCATATTGCCGGCGCCATAGACTATGGTTTGGCTGGAAAGCCGTTTAATATCGGAAAACACTTATCGAATTTGGAATTTGGAATTTGGAATTTGGAATTAAAATCGTCATTGCGAACGAAGTGAAGCAATCTCTAAACGATAATTCGTTTGGAATTTAAATTACTGGCAGAACTAACATTCTGGTTGGTTCACTTATCTTGTTATATTGAAGAACATCATTTAATAGGAGTAGACAATTTCTATCATTATTTGTCTTGCGACATCCGACGACATTCCTACGCTCGCACCGCTTGTCGGTCGATTTTGGTCGGAGCACAGTCGTATGATTGGCGGCAACCGCATTTTAACGCCGGAGGAATGCTTAGCCGAGGTTACTGATAGATTATCGAGCGCTGATTCCGGATACTTTATCGCCTTAAATGAAAGCGGTGAAATCATCGGTTTCCGGAGTTGGGAACTGGATGGCAGTTTCTATGCTACCCGCGAAATGTTCGTCGTCCCATCTATGCGGCGGCAGGGAATAGCGAGGAAACTCGTCGAATACTTCGAGAAGTGGGCGCTTGAGCGCGGGCAGAAAATCGCCTGTATTTCAATAACTCCCCATAACCGGGAGATGCTGGAACTACTCGCTCTCGTAGGTTATACTATCCTCAATAAGATCGAATTTCGCAAGGATCTTTCACCGGATGCTCGCGCTCCCCGCGGGACGATTCGACTGTTCGACCGCGAATGGAAGGTGCTGTAGTCTATTATTACAGTATTTCTCGGAATTCATCTGTGGTTAGCCCAACAGATCTTAGAATACTACGCAGTGTGCCGGGGCTAATCTCACGATGATCCGGAACGGTAACTCTGCGATGCGGTGGAAATGAGCAGCGCAGTATGATATGGCTGCCGGTTTGATGGTCAACTTCGTAATCGATTTTTTGCAGGGCTTTTACGACTTGCCGGCCTGATACAATCGGCAGTCGAGTCAAAATGCTACCTCGACTAATTCTTCGGTGATCGGAGGTGGTATCGGTTCGTTGTGTTGACGCAGGCTATCAAGGTAGCCTTGTATCGCATCTTGGATATTGGTAAGCGCATCGGTGCGGGTTGCACCTTGCGAAATGCAGCCCGGCAATGCAGGACATTCGGCGGTGAACCAGCCGCTCTCGTCCTGCTCAATAATGACGCGATATAATTGTTTTTCCAATTATTGCTCCGTTTCTTTTATCCACTTTACCGCTTCGTCAAGGGTCAGGCGGCGCTGTTCGCCGGTGGAAAGGCGTTTGATTCCAAAAGAAACATCTTCTTTATCAATAGATACACCATCTTCGATTATTAAAACAAATCTAGCTTTCATTCGAACGGCTGTTTCTATCTGCTTCCCGAGACGGTAGCCATAATATGGAGATATATAGGCAGAAATACCCTTTAAATGTAATAAATCCTGAACATAGCCTGCTTGCGAAATAGACTGCGGAGATGGAGTATGTGGTGAATCTTGGGATTGCGAAATTATCGCTATTGCACCTCCTGTCGCCATCTCGATTTCCTTCCCTTCAATTAGAAGAATGTCGATTATTCTATCAATTCCGAAAGAAATGCCGATTGCTGGAAACGATTTATCGATAAACTTCTCAACTAAACCATCATACCTTCCGCCGCCGCCAATACTCCCGAAAGATTGTCGCAAGTTCTTATCTTTAGTAGTAATTTCAAATATAGTTCCTGTATAATAATCCAAACCTCGCGCAAGCATCGGATCAAATAAAAGGAATTTTGACGCCATAGATGGCCTCAAACTAAATATCGTCTCGAATAATTCTTTCAAATCGAAACATCCAATACTATCTTGAAATTCACCTTTACTGTTATTTACAATCTTATTCTTAATCTGATCGATCGATAAAATAATCTTGGACGTATTCAATTCTGAAAGTTCTCGCAAAAAAATAATCCCTTGCGTGGATAAATTAATACCTCGCAGTTTTAGATCTTCGACGACTAATTTCATACCTCCTTTGTCATATTTATCCAAGGCTTGACAAAAATCATCAAATTTATCATTGGAAATACCACTTATTTCACAAATCTCCTCTAAGAGTTTCCTGCTGCTTATCCTAATATCGATCTCAATATTTAACGCAGAAAATACATCCATAACTAAACATAGTATTTCTGCATCCATAAACTTTGTATGGTACGACAACTCTTCCGTCCCCACAATATCCACATCGCATTGCGTGAATTCCCTATACCGGCCGTGCTGTGGGCGGTCGGCGCGCCAAACCGGACCGATTTGGTAGCGCTTGAAGGGCAGCGGCAGTTTGTCGCGATACATCGCCACCACTCTCGCCAGCGGCACAGTCAGGTCGTAGCGCAGCCCCATATCGCACAGTTCTGAAACAGGCGCTTCGCCAGCCTTGACCTTCTCAAGGGCGCGTTCCAGTTCCGCGCCGCGTTTCATCACCCGGAAGGACAGTTTTTCGCCTTCCTCGCCGTATTTGCCGGACAATACCTCCAGTCGTTCCATCGCCGGCGTCTCAAGCGGCTGGAAGCCGTAGAGTTCGAACACCCGCCGCAAAGTCTCGATGATCTTCTGCCGCACCGCCATCTGATCCGGCAGATAATCCCGCATCCCGCGCGGCAGTGCAGGCGTAATTTTCTTTGCTTGATTTGACATATTCTTAAAATATAATAATTTTTACTTATAGTTGAAAGGTGAAAGACGAAAAGTTTGTAATGGAGGTTAGAAAATTGGAAAGTGAGGAAGTTTGGTATTTCCAAGATTTTCGGTTTATTCTATTTACTTCGGATGAAAATTCAAGCGGTGACGGGGCAATTCCCGGCGCCGCTTGTAGTTTTTGTAAATTCACAACGGCTGTAATGGATTGAATGGATGTCATTCACATTTAGTCGATTCTGATATAGTTTGAAAATATAGCAATATTAGTATTTGAATTTGGCTCCGCGTTGTTTATATTGCAAGGGAACAAGCGTTACAATCACCTCTTCCTTGTAAAAATCCCAGTAAATTTAAACTCGTCTGGATGCCCGTCCCCGCTTTCGCGGGGATAAACTCTGCGCGGACAAGACGCAATCTTAATGGTAAGAATTTCTGCAAGAGGGTCTAGTGTTATGTCAATTGTGCAATGTCATATGTCATCCTGAAGGAAGTGAAGGATCTCGTCTGGTTAAGTAAGTCTTTAGGACGAGATCCTTCACTTCCTTCAGGATGACGACATCTTACGTTTGACATAGCACTAGTTCAGAGTTCACAGCTTCAGCGTGCAGTAGGCTGCTTTTATAAACATGCTAAAGCGTTGAACTCCGAAATGTCCGCACTGTAGATAATTCTGGGACTGAACACAAGTATAATACTGTCCTTCTTTAAAATCCATCCAGCCGCTAAATTATCCGTGCGAGAAATCTGTGTCCGATTTAATATATTGATATTTTCTATTAAATTTTTAAAACTTTAGATTTAAACCTAAAAATCTCTTGACAACGGATAATGCAAAGTATAAATTACTCATCATTAAAAATCAAATACGCTGGGTTCGATGAACATTGTCGGGACGCGCAGCGCGTTCAGGTCGGTTCAACGAGTTGTCGAAGGGAGCGCCTTTCCTGTCCGTTCTTATTTTAACAGGATTAGGGGCTTTTTTTTTAGGCAACTTCAGCGAATTCGGATGATAATAAGAATTGGATATAGGCGGGTTGGCCGGGCTCGCTATACCCATCTCAACTGATACCGGCATAAGAAGGATAATAAGAAATGGCCCGATATGGCAAATTTATGGCGCTTGCACTGGCATTGCTGGTGGTAGTTGGCTGCTCGAAGCCGCCTGAGATGGAGATGAAAGCCGCCAACGACGCCATTGCCGCCGCTAAGGCTGCCGAGGCTGAAAATTATGTTCCCAAGGCTTACCGTCAGGCTATGGATACTCTGAATGCCGCTAATGCGATGAAGCAGGAGCAGGACGCCAAGTTCGCACTCTTCCGCAGTTATAGTAAGTCGAAGGAAAAATTCATCCGCGCCGAAGCGATAGCCAAGCAGGTCGCGATGGACGCCGCGGCTGAAAAAGAACGTGTTAAGAACGAAGTAACCAATCTGTTAGTCGAAGCCAAGGCGCAACTCGACTCAGCCAGCGTTATGTTAGCGAAGGCGCCCAAGGGCAAGGGCAATAAGGCTGATATCGAACTGATTAAGAACGACCTCGCCTCCACCGCCACCGCCTTCGACGACGCCCAGATGGAATTCAACAACGGCAAGTATCTGGTAGCGCGTTCGAAGGTGAATGCTGTTATGCAGCGCACCGCTTCGATTATGCAGCAGATTGAGGCTGCCGCTGCGATGGCTAAAGGCAAGAAGCGTTAAAACTTTAAGCCCCATTCGTCATTAAATCCAAAAGGGGGTTGCTGCTTAGGCGACCCCCTTTTGATTATCTGCGAATCTCAACAGGAGGCAGACAGCCTGCCGCAGCGAAACGCGGCGGACGCCATTGCCTACTTTGTCGGTTAAAATCATCATCAGCGAGCCAGAGGATCCAGTAGAACTGCGTGCTAATTAAACTATCGCGGTTAACAGTATTATTATTGCTTCCATTGGTTAACGGCTGTGGTTTATTTGAACCGCCGCCGCCGCCGATGGCGCGTCTTAGCAACGCTCAGGACGCTCTCGAACGCGCCTTGTCCACCGGCGCGCTCAATTATGCCGAATCGGAATACCGGCAAGCCGAACATCTCATCGCTGTCGGCTGGCGCGAAATCGGCCGGCAAAACGGCCGAATATGGTTCCTGCGCAATTACAACTATGCCGATTCGCTGCTTAGGCGGGCGGCCGAACTAGCCGACAACAGCGCGCGACAGTCGCAGGACAAGATAGCGGATTTAGCCGCGCAGGCTCGCGATACTTATCGTTCGCTGGAAGAGGAACTTACCCAATGGCGTGAGGCGCTGAACGGAACGCTCATCCACTATTCCGCCGAGCGCTGGTGGTCGCAAGCCGAGATGCATCTGCGCACAGCGCGCCGCCTGATTAAAGACGGTGAATATGCCGACGCAATGCACTCCGCCCGGATGGGCAAACTGGCGCTGGCGCGGGTCGGCGCGGAACTGACCGAACGCGCCAACAACGAAGTTACACAAATAAAATGGTGGCGCGCCTGGGTCGAAGAAACCGTGCGTTGGTCTGAAATTGAAAACGACTATGCTATAATCGTCGATAAAAGCGCGCATAAGACTTATCTTATTAAAGGTGGAGCCGTCTTTAAAACCTTCGCCAGCGATTTGGGCTACAACTCCGCCAGTCAGAAATACTTCGCCGGCGACGGCGCGACGCCGGAAGGTAAATATCATATCACAAAGGTCAAATCCGGCAATAGTAAATTTTATAAAGCCTTGCTCATAAATTTTCCAAACGACGACGATAAACAGCGGTTTGCCGAGAACAAGCGTCGCGGCATAATCTCGCATTGGGCGCGCATCGGCGGGTTGATTGAAATCCACGGCGACGGCGGGCATGGCAAAGATTGGACCGACGGCTGCGTTGCCTTAAGCAACGAAAATATGGACGCTTTAATGAAATATGTCGGTGTCGGGACGCTAGTTACGCTCGTTCGGCGCTACGATGGGAATCTGCTGAAATGAAGAAGTGGCGGTGGTTTATCGTCCCTGTGCTGCTCGTGCCGGTTGCAGCCATCGTTTATTTATCCGTCTTAAAGTATCCTTTAAAGGAGATATCTTCGACCGATAAACCGATTGTGCTGATGGATACTATCCTGCCGAACCTGCCTGCGGATCCGGCCCAGGCCAAAAAGGAATTGCAGCGCGTCCAGAAGGCGCTCGCCGCGCTTAAGCCCAAAGGCTTGTATATCGTCATCGACACGCATTCCAATCAACTCTATCTGCGCACGACCGATTCCATCTTAATCCGTGCAACTTGTTCGACGGGCTACGGCGGCGAACTGGTTGACAGCGCCACCGGCAAGAAGTGGGTCTTCAACACGCCCAAAGGCGTCTTCAAAGTGAACAGCAAATTGGTGGATCCCTGGTGGCGCAAGCCGGATTGGGCGTTTATCGAAGAGGGCGAGGAGATACCCAAAGACCCGGCGGAAAGATACGACCCGAATATGTTGGGTGAATATGCGCTCGGCTTCGGCAACGGATATTTTATTCACGGCACGCTCTACACCCGTTTACTTGGCGTGGCTGTGTCGCACGGCTGCGTGAGGTTGGGGAACGATGATTTAGAATTTATCTATAAGAAGGTTTCAATTGGAACGCCGGTTTATGTTATCTGATGTGGACCGGCTTCTTGTAAGACGGGTAAATCACTGCCAACTGCGGCAGATTGGCGGCAAGCCTCGGACGCAATGGACATTCCGGACAATTTGGACGCATCCGACGGCCTCGGCTTTGGGGTATTTTTATCAGGATAAGCGATTATTATCAATCTTGTGCATCTTGGCAATTTCATTTTCTCTGCTGACTTCCGGCTGCCGAAATGAAGTCTCGTCTTTAATAAAAGGATTGACAAACCGCTTAGACTGTCTGAAAACCGAATTTAAGTCATTTAAGGGGAGCGAGCGGTTGTCCGAATCGCAGATAAAATACCGGATATTGTGCACCGAATTGGATTTGGCGGAATCAGGGCAAATCTATTTGATCCTCAATCTTCCGCAGCGCAGATTGGAAATTCGCCTGCGCGGCGCGAATGTCTGGCAGACGCCGCTGAATCCGGTCGAGGGAGATTCTCAAACAATAAACAAATTCTTGCAGCGCTTCACGAAAAATAGTGAACGATGGCGAAGGCCGATTACCGGCAAATATCTCTTCGCTTCACAAGAAAAGATGCCTGATTCGGTCTTGACGATTGTCAGCGAGGTCTTGAATGTGAAGAAGGAGCTATTGCAGCGGGAGGTCCCAGAACGCTTCAGGATATATTGGAGTGACGATTTACTGATGGATATTATTACCGATGTGACCGGACAAAAGCGCTCATTTTTCAAGAACAAGGTCGTCGAAGCGCATTCGGCTCTGCGCCGGCCTTTTGGCGCAGCGCAGTTAGTCGTTAAACTGCCGCCCGACGACGCCTTGACATTGTATAGACTGACTAATGAAGGATTTCAGACCTTAATACTGCCCTGAAAAGAGTTGGCAAGTTGGCAAGTTGAAAGTAGTCCAGCTTTTTAAAGCCGGGGGTTGATAGAATTAATCCCGGTTTCAAGAAACCGGGCTACTCAATCAGGTCGGACTGAAAAGCCCGGCCTGTGCGTTTTTTAAACGCTCGAAAATTTAACTTGCAAATCGGTTTGGAATTCATTATCTTAATATTATGACGACGCTGAAAGGTCCGGCCCAGCCGCGCTATGTCACCGGTATCGGGACGCTTGCCCTGCCTTACTCATCTTCCGGCCGACTACCCACATGTCCTATAATGCTGAAGCGCCGGGTCTGGCTCGAAATAGCCGCTGGACGCATCGCGCATATCAGCGCTGAAGACGCTAATCCCCCCCCTGATGCTGTTCCCGACAATACTTTCGACGCCCAAGGCAGTTTGATAACGCCTGGTTTTGTCGATGCCCACACCCACCCAGCGTTTGTGGACTGTCGCAGCGGCGAGTTTGTAAAACGTTGCCGCGGCGAGACCTATCAGCAGATAGCCGCTGCTGGTGGAGGTATTCTTTCGTCGATGCGCGCCGTGCGGGCAGCGTCGGAGGAAGAACTGACCACTCTCGTCGAAAAGCGATTCCGACGCTTTTTAGAATTAGGCGTTACCACCATCGAAGCCAAGAGCGGCTATGGATTGACGGTGGAAGACGAATTGAAATCGCTGCGAGCGATAAAAAAAGCAGCCCAACCCAGCGGGCTTGACTGCTGCCCGACGCTGCTCGGCGCGCATACCGTCCCGCCGGAATTTGTCGATAAACCTGATGACTATGTTAAGGTTGTCGCCGATGAGATGATTCCCCGCGCGGCCAAGGAGGGTCTGGCTGAAGCCGTCGATGTGTTCGTTGAGCGCTCGGCGTTCAATGTTGAACAGGCGCGACGCGTCTTAGAGGCTGGCCGGTCGGCCGGACTAAAACTGCGCCTCCATACCGACCAGTTCACTTCGCTTGGAGGCGTGAGGCTGGCGGTCGAATACGAGGTCGCCAGCGTTGACCATTGCGATTACATTTCCGCTGTAGATATAAAATTACTTGCTGCAGCCGGCATCCCGATTGTGCTGTTGCCGGGAGCGGTTTTCTTCTTAGACCAGGAGCGCTATGCTGACGCCAGGCAGATGGTAGATTCTGGCTGTTGCATTGCGCTCTCGACCGATTTCAATCCAGGTTCTTCGCCGACGCAGTCGCTGCCTCTAATTATGACCCTCGCTTGTTTGAAGATGAGACTCACGCCGGCAGAAGCATTATGGGCTGCCACCCTCGGCGGCGCGTATGCCCTTGGCCGACAGTCGGATGTCGGAACGCTATTTGAGGATTTTCAAGCGGATTTCTGCCTCTGGGACGCGCCGGAAATCGATTACATTCCTTATACTTTCGGCGACCAAAGACCGGCTGCGGTATTCAAGAAAGGAATGCGGTTTGCAGAATGAGAGATGCGGGATTTTTCGACGAGATAAAGCCGAGGCTGGTGTCATTAGGGAAGTGCCAGGTGCGTATCGGGACTTCAGGCTATGTGTTTGCAGATTGGCGGGGGACATTTTATCCGACGAAACTGCCGCAAGCGGGTTGGCTGGATTATTATGCACAGGAATTCGATGTAGTCGAGATTAATGCGACTTATTACCGGCTGCCACCGGCGCGAATCTTCCAGTCGATGGCGCGGCGCACTCCAAACGGGTTCGGCTTCTGGGTGAAACTGCCCGGCGGGATTACCCACGGCGAGGATGAGCCGGAGCCATTGCTGACGGCTTTCCGGGCGTCAATTCGACCGCTGATCGAGTCGGGGCAATACTGCGGCGCTTTGGCGCAATTCCCGCCGTGGTTTCGTCCCTGTCCGTTAAGTTTCGCTAAACTCGCGCTCATCGCCGAACTAAGCGAAAATCCCCTGGCCGTCGAATTTAGGCGTGCGGAATGGCAAAATGAGGAAGTCTATCGGTTCTGTAAATCGCACAATATTATAAATGCATCAATTGACCTGCCGGCGCTCGAGGGCTTGCCGCAACCTTCGGACATCATTACCGGCCAGGCGGGATATGTGCGGTTTCACGGACGCAACAAGCGCGCCTGGTTCGACCGCAAAGCCGGCGACCGTTATGATTACGATTACAGCCAGAGCGAGTTGCAGGAGTGGCTGCCGCATCTTAAGAGGATGAGCGAACAAGTATCGACGATGTCCCTTTTTTTCAATAACTGCCATGCCGGTCAAGCTGTGCGCAGCGCGCGGATGCTGCGCGATCTGCTGCAAGGCGAATTTGCCACACCGGAAGCGATAAAATGATAAAACTGTCCTAATCCAATCTATTGCCCAACGAAAAAGAAACAAAATCAACCACATCCGACTATTCGGCGCGCCTGAAATCTTCCGCCATATTAAGACTTGCCGATGAAGCGCTGGACGCAATGAAGCGCTCTGACGAAGAGTGGCTCGGTATGGTCATCGTTCCAGCACTGCTTGGCACGCGTCTGGGGCGCCTCTGTCAAATCGCAGACTTGCATCCCGGCGCATTGCTTGGCTTGAGAAACGATCAATATAACGGTCTGGCTTGGGAGGTTTTAGGCTACCTGCCGAGTCGTCATTTGTTGCGTAAGTCATTTGCACTCGTCATAGTCGGGCAGACGGTTTCAATGGCAGCGCGCTGGACGACAGCAAACCACGCCCGCTGGACCGGCTCGATAGCCTTTGCGGTCGATGAAATCGAAAGTGAGATTCAGTATTTAAATCATTCTATAGGCGATGGCTTGCCGCCGGTGCAGGAATGGCTGGAGAAAATCGCCGCGAGACTAACTAAACAGCGCCATTTCAACCATTCGTCGGTAACGTGCCGCCTGATGCAGGCGGTATTTGAGGAAATTACGCGTGTCGGTGAAGCGCTTACACCGGGCGATTGGGAAGCGCGCTGGCTGCGCGCCATCACCCGCATCCAGGATGCCGTCGGCTGGGAATTAGACGAACGGCGGCTTTACAATGCGATTGCTAAATCGCTTAAAAGCGGCGTCGGCTACGATTTCTTTGAGCTGGATATTATGCAGCCGAGCGGACGACGCTACGAACCGGTAACGACTTTCCTGCGCAACGACACCGCCTTCGGTGGCGACCTGCTGTCGATTATTCTTAAGCCCGACCGACAATTAGAGATTTTGCGTGGCCGTCATTCCATTTTAGTGAACGAGCAAAACGTCGAGCTATGGCTGATGAATCCGAAACTAATGGACTATATGGAACTTAAATCGGGTGTTTTGCTTCCAATCATCCACCAGCGGCGTTCGACAGGACTTTTAAAGTTATTTTCACGACGCTTAAGTTATTATAAAGAGGTTGACTTGGTGCGGTTGGCGGTGATCGCGCGCATAATTGCCAAATCGCTCTCCAACTCGCGGCTGCATTCGGCGATGCGTCGAATGGCGACAGTCGATGGACTCACGAATGTGTGCAACCACCGCTTTTTCGTCGAACAGTTGAACCGAGAATGGAAACGCGCCCGACGTTATGGCAGCGTTCTGTCCTTGCTGATGCTCGACATAGACCATTTCAAGCACTATAACGACGCCAACGGACACCTACAGGGCGACCGGGTTTTAGCCGGTGTGGCTCAGGTTATCAAGAACAGTGTGCGCGAAGTCGATATCGTCTGCCGCTATGGCGGCGAGGAGTTCACGATAATCCTGCCGGAAACCTCGCTCGAACAGGGCTTTGTGGTAGCCGAAAAAATCCGACAGAATGTTGCCGGACATCCCTTTAAGTTCGGCGCCCGGCAGCCTTTGGGGCTGGTTTCGGTCAGCATCGGACTTGCTGACAACCAGCCGGAGATTGAAACCGTCGAAGAATTGGTAAATCGGGCGGACACGGCGCTTTACAACGCTAAAAAAGCCGGCCGCAACCGATGTGAAATCTTTAAAGTATAAATGTATTGACAAAATGGGTTAGTTGCGCCGGGTCGTCATCTAACCCCTGCGCTGGCAGGGGATGCATCTCGTCTGGGGAAACGGGAACGAGTTCCTTCACTTCGTTCAGGATGACAACTCACTGAACCAATCTTTCTTGTCAATGCACTTTCAACTCTGAGAGGGGCGCATGCTCAAGATAATGTATATCACCGGCGAATTGATACCTTATTTGAACGTCGGGCAATTTGGGGATGCGACCTGCGCCCTACCTCGCGCGCTGAAATCGATTGGCAATGAGGTGCGGGTCATAGCGCCACGCTATCGGGCTGTGCGTGGGCGCCGCGCCGGACTGCGCGATATCTACCGGCTTAAATCGATGTCCGTTCCATTTGGCAGCGAGACGATACCGGCAGCGGTTAAATCCGGCTTCATTCCCCGCTCCCATGTGCAAATCTATTTCGTCGAGCAGAGAGAATTTTACGACCGGCCGGGCATTTTCGGCGAAGACAGCGGGGTTTACGCCGATAATGCGCGCCGTTATGCGTTTCTCATTCACGCCGGTTTACAGGCGGAATTGACCTTGGGCTGGATGCCGGATATCGTGCATATCTGCGGGCGCTTTCTAACCGCTGCGCCATTTATCATCCGTCGCTGTGCGGCATTTAAATCAAAACTGGCTGCGGCAAAGATTATTCTGCAAATGGGTAAGCCGGAAGATTTCACGTCGATGAATATTCCGGCTTCGGAGTTAGGATTTACAGATGGCGAGATAGAGCCGTTTGTCGCCTTGCCGCAGACCGGCCTCGAATGCGCTGATTTAGTCTTATCTGATGTGGAATGTCCTGCAGCCAAAGCCCTGGGGATTAATGTTCGCTATTGGCAGGAAGGAATTGACGGCGAGAAATGGAATCCCGATGCGGATCCGGCGCTGGCGCGGAATTATCGCTATGAAGATGTCGAAGCCGGCAAAGCTGCTAATCGCGCCGCGCTGCAGCGTCGATTGGGGTGGCGCGAAGCCGAAGACAGAACGCCACTCGGTGTTATGTGGCTGCATTCCTTGACGCCTGAGACGTTGGATATGGTGCGACAGGTCAAGGGTGAATTGGCGGAACTGTCGCTGCAATGGGTCGTCGTCGGCGAAGCTGGTCCGTCACGTGAGATAGCCCAGAGTTTAAACGGGAATTTGGCTCCTTCGGTAGCCACAGTTGCCCCGACCGATGAAAATTTGCTGCATTTGACTTTAGCCGGCGCCGATATGCTGCTCGTTCCTAACGCCAAGATGCCGAGCCAACCCAATCCATTTGCCGCGCTGCCTTACGGCGCCGTCCCAATTGTCTGCTGCGACCAAGACACACATTTGCCCTTTAAGGATTATGAGCCTCAACTTGACGACGGGTGCGGCTTCTCGTTCCCGGCTTTCGACCGGCGTAAGATGGTCGAAGCGATGACCAGAGCTGCAGCCTACTGGCGCGACCGTGACCGCTGGATAGCCTTGCAGCGCCGGGCGATGAAGACCGATTGCTCCTGGCGGCAAGCCGCCCGCAGATTGACCGAACTTTACGCTTCGGCGCCGGCGCTAAAGCCGACAAGCCATTAAGTAATATGGATAGCGCTGTCAACTGTCGAATGTTGTTTATCGGACGGCGTTTTATGGTTGGACTATTACTTTTTTCAACGCTATGCGCTGTCAGTCACGGCAAAGATATGCTGTTTGTTGACAGCATTTCCTATCGCCGCTCGGCGACCATTTCCCTGCCGGTATCACCTGCCGCGACCGCCGCTGCCATCGCGGCAAATCCTCAAGGCGACATTTTAGTCCTGCTCGAAAATCCCCTGCGACTCCTCCTTCGACTATCCGAAACAAATCAAATTACTGAATTAAAACCTCCGGCTGAAGCCGGCTTATCCGGCGTCGGCGACATAACCTGGGACGGCGGATTAGGCTGGACGGCGGTATTTCCCGCTTCGCCGGTTATATATAGGCTCAATCGCCGCGGCGAATTCTTGCCAGACCTAAGGCTGCAAAAATCCGCAGTCGTCTTCGAACCGCTCACGGCACTCAGCCGGACAGATGGAACTTATTTATTTTTCAATCGTTATGATGGATATCTCTGGCGGATTGATAAAAATAATCAAATTCAACGGTTAGCGGTATTGAACGATGATTTTATAAGCGGCTTCAGCACGGCACGGCTCGATTGGGCAGCGCAAACCGGCTATGTATTATTCGCGGTGGGGAAAAAGTCTGGAAGACTCAATTTGGCCACCTTCCAATGGTCGCCGGTTGGTTTCAGCCGGCTTGAGGAGGCAAAGTCGTTGACTTTAGACCGCATCAGGTCCGGGGCGGAATTCAGTGAATCTGCTGTCAACTACGGCGGGTTGACAGCAGAAACATCGACTTTTGCCGTTAATCCTCTGTGGTTGATAGTAGATTGGTGGAGCATCAGTCCTCCGTTGGATTCACTGTCGGCTTGGAACGCGCTGCCACTGGCTGATGCAGCAGTCGCCGGCGGCCGACTCTATCTACTCCCGCGCAATGGTAATAGTGTCGTTGTCATCGACTGCATCCGACTGAAGCGGGAATGACTTTCGCTTTGAGTCCGGCTTACCCGCTGTTATTTATCCTCCTCCTCGGAATGACCGACATTCCAACGCTGCAACGCGGCGCCGGCTGGCGGCAAGCCGCGTTGCCGGTCAGCGACGGTCAAATTCTGCTCCCCGACCCATTTATCATCAGCGATTCTATCTTTGTCATCAACCATTCAGACACTTTCCTTGTTATGCGCACTGAGTTGTGGGACGATACGCTGAAAGCCTATCCTGTGAAATTTACTTATCATGCTGCACTTGCAGACAGCGTTCGAGTAGTCTGGCGTTCAATAGCCGTAAGCGAACGATTTACATTTTGGCATTATCAGCCTTTTGCATTGATAACTGCCGCAGCCCGGGATACCGTTCAAATAAAGTCATCCCTATCTAAGCCGCTTGACCCGCTCGCCGGCTGGGGCGGGTTGCAACGGTCGGGTTTTATTAGCCGCGGGCTGCGCGTCGGCGCGAGCGGCGAAAAGAGCGTCGCTTCAGGAATGCATCTCGAATTGTCCGGCGAGCCGGCGCCTGGCTTAAGGCTTGAAGCGATTTTAGACGACCGGGATATGCCGTTAGGAACCGGCGGTAGCAGTTCGGCAACTTGGCGCGAATTCGACCGCTTGTCGCTGCAGGCTTCGACGGCGCATTCCTCGATGGTTTTGGGCGATTTCGACCTTAAACTGCAGTCCGGCCGCTGGGGAACGTTTCAGAGACAGTTGAAGGGTGGTAAAGCCGCATATAAAAGCCCGCAGCACAGCCTCGAATTAGCCGCGGCCGGCGGCGCCTCCACCTACCGAATGATGGAGTTGCGCGTGCAGACCGGTAATTACGGACCTTATGAACTGACCGACCGCGAAGGCCGCGCCGGCGTTAGCGTAGCCGTCGGCAGCGAGAGCCTCTGGCTCAACGGACAGCCCCTGCGCCGCGGCGCCGGCGGCGGCTATCGCATCGACTATGAACGCGGTCAAATCACTTTCAATCCGACCCTTATCTTGCGCGATGATATGCGATTGGAAGCAGAATACGAATATAATGAAACCGCTTACCCGAAAGCCCTCTATGCAGCGCATACTGCTAATACCTTAATGGGTGGCGAGGCGCGCTGGGATTTCAGCCTTACCGCTGTTCAGGAAGGTTATGATTTTGAACATCCGCTCTCATTCGAATGGCGGGACGCTTGGCGCGCCGCGTTGAAAGCCGCCGGAGATGAGGCTGCCGGCGCAGTCATCTCCGGCATCGACACCGTCGCGCCAGGCGAAGGCGATTATATCTGGGCGGTTCAGGACAGCCAGATTGTTCTGCTGTTCGCCCAGCCCGACAGCCTCGGACGACCGACAGGCAATTTACGAGTCGAATTCTCGCCCGATGCTCAAGGCGCCTATGAGCGCCGCTATGATGCTGTGCGCAGCCTGTTCTACTATCGCTGGGTCGGCTATGGTAGCGGCGGCTACAGTCCGCGGCGTTATATGCCGCTGCCGGAGCGCCGCAGATTGCTGCAAAGCCGGACAGCGCTGCAGACTGGAGATTTCTTTTCCGAGATTGAAGCGGCGGCATCGGAATATGACCGCAATGTAATGTCGCCATATAACGATAGCGACAACAATGGCGAGGCTTGGTTCTGGCGCGGTCGATGGCAGACAGTCGATAAACGGTTGACCTTGAGCGGTTCAGCACGGCGGGAATCGGAACGATTCCAACCGGCCGCCCGCCGTGACGAAGTTGACCGACGCGACCGTTGGGGAACATCGAACGCATCTTCCTTCGGTGAGAAAGTCTATGAAGCGAATATCGCCTTTGGACCGGTGCAGAATTTAACTTTCAGCAGCGGTGGTGGTTTCTTCAGCAATTTAAACCACTATAAATCGCAGCGCTGGGATTTAAGCGCCGACTGGACCGATCGCGGACATAGTTTGACAAGCCGTATCGAAAGACTGTCCGGCCGCGGAGGGCAACTTTACATCCGAACCGACCGCTGGCGCTGGTCGGAGCTGTTTGAAAAACAAATAAATAATCTCACGCCGGTCTTAGCAAGTCGTTATGAGCAAAATAAACACACAAATCGGCTCGGCGTCACCAGCAGCGAGCGATTCTATGAGGTCGAACCGGGGTTTAAGTTTCGGTTTAGACGCGCGAGTATAACTGCGCGATTTCTGCATCGCCGGGACGAAGCAGGAAGCGAAGGCAATTATCATTTGACCGCTTACACTAACTCGGCGCAAGTGGGTTGGTATGGACGCTATGAAAATATTGGCGGTTGGAATATCGATGCCGCGCATAACCGTATTGATTATTTTAGTTCCAGCCCGCCGAAAACCGAGGCGACCGCGGCGGTTTTAAACGGCGATTTGCAAATAAAAGGTTTGCCATTTCGCTTAAAGGTTAATTATAATCTTTCCAGCGGCAATGAGCGCGCGCAGGCTTGGGTTGCCGGTTTCGTCGGCGCCGGGCGAGGCGGCTACCGGTTCGAAGACGGCCGTTATGTCCCCGACCCGGACGGCAATTTCGATTTGCAGACAGTCGCCACGGATACTTTTAAGCGTGTCTCGCGGGTCGATTTCAGCGGTGAATTCGAATGGCTGCCCAAATTGAGCGCACGACCGGGCATCTCTGAAAAGGTTTATACATTCGGAATATCCCGAGCGGTAACGCGTTTGGACGCGCAGGGCATCAGCGCTGCCGGCGACCCGACGCGCTTGATACTACTCGACCGCGGCGGATTGTTTAGGCGCTCGGCGATGCAGTCGCTCTGGCGGTTAGAACAATCGGTTTATGTTCTCGATGAACAATATAATGTTAATGGTCGTCTGCGCCTGCGCCGTGAAGATGAGCGCGATTACACATATTCCAGCGGCGAATTGCGTCGGCTGGAGTCTGTCCAACCGCTGATTCATTTCACAATAAATCCAATCTATTCAGCCAATTTGGAGCCGCTGTGGGAGCGGCGGCAGCGCTATGACGGACGCTACGGGATGCGGCGCTCGTCAGTTTCAGCGCGCGGCGGCGATGTAGAAGCAGTTTATAATTCCTCACCATCCACTTGGCAGGCAGTTCTGCGTTTGGGAGGCGAAACCCGCCGCGAAGCCATATCCCAACGCTCTGTTATCGAATGGCGGCTGCAACCCAAATGGACGCTGCGGATGGAATCAGCCGGTTCTTTGATGCTGGACGGCGAATGGCGGCGCTTAAAAGCCGATAAAGCGGTTGTCGCCTATGACTTGCTGCGCGGCTGGACGCGCGGCGATAATTTCAGCGCGGGTATGAATTTCGATTATAGATTAGCCGCGCATTTGAGCGCGTCGCTGGTTTGGCGGGCGCGCTGGCGCAGCCGACAGGCGCCCGTCCACAGCGGACTGGCTGAGATGACGGTGAATTTATGAGAAGGCAAAGTGAGCAAAACAGATATTTTAGACGGATGAGTTTTAAGCCGATAGGAATTGCCTTAGGCGCGGTTCTAATGCTTTGGAATTCGACGCGCGCCGAGGTTGCGCTGCGGATAGCCGCGCCGCCGTTCTCGGCAAGGCAATTGGCAGCGCTGGCGCAACTGCCGGACAAAACGCTTATTGAGCGCGCTGAAATTCCCCGCATCGTCGATTCTTTACTGGCCGGTTTGCGCCGCGCCGGCTTTCCGCTGGCGCGCCTGGATTCGCTGCACGCCGCAGACACTTTGGATAACGCTCAAATTATCCTCTATCTCTCGACTGGACCGGAATTCATCGAGCGCGGCAGCCTAGTTACAGGACTGCCCGAAAATAACATCGACAGCCTGCCGTTCAGCCGCCGATGCACTAATCTTGAATTACTAACCACTATCGAAGCAGTTTTGGACTCGCTGACGGATATCGGATTTATCTTTGCGCAGGTTATCGTCAAGCCGCACGCTGTCCAAATGACCGCTGATAGTCTTTTGGCAGCGATAGAATACGTCGTCGCGCCGGGGCCGTATCTCAAGTTGGGAGAAATTGTATTTCCAGGTGCAGTTCAGACCAGGCCTGAGTTTTTAAGACGAGCGAGTCGCTTGCGGACGGGGGAGACACTGCGCTGCCGGAGTATTCAGCAGGCTCGGCGCCGGCTGGAAAGGCTGCCGTTTATAACAACTGTAAATGAGCCTGAAATTGACTTGTTATCGCCGGGATTGGGGATGCTGCGACTTCCATTATGCGAGCGTGGCGCTGGGCAGTTCAGCGGGATGTTGGCGAGCGCTTCCAGCGGAGCAGTTTTAGGAACTGCCGCACTGAAATTAGGTAATCTCTTCGGCACAGGACGGCAGGTGGAGTTTCGCTGGACGCGGCTCGATTTGCAGCGCAGCCTGATGTGCGGCGCTTACAGCGAGCCGTGGATTGCCGGACAGCCGCTGCAAGCCAAACTGGACATCGAAATCCGACAGGAAGGCGATTATGGCAGCGCATCGACGGCCGGTCTGACGGCTGAATGGAAGCCTGCGGACGAACTAACCGTATCCGGCCGCATCGCAAATGAACAGATAAGTCAAACCGCATTCGAGTCGGCTCAAAAAACTTTCTGGGTTGAAGGCGGGCTGGTCTATGATTATTTTGACCAGGAATGGAATCCGGGACGCGGCTGGAAGGCTTCTATTACTACAGCATCCGGCGGGCGTCGGAGCACAGCAACCGACGTCCAATACCGCTTGCAACGCGAGACGAGCGAACTGATGGGTATTCTTCCGCTTCACAATAAATTCCTGTTCTTCGGGCGGTTGTCGGCAGCAGATATTTCCGGCGCCGGATTAGGGCTGTTCGATTTAGTGCGCGTAGGCGGGATGAATTCACTGCGGGGGTATGCCGATGATAAGTTCTATGTGCGCGGCGCAGCAACCGGCAGCCTCGAGTTTCGCTGGCGGCCTAATCGGCGCGATGGCTATGCCGGAATATTTGTCGATGGCGGATGGTTTTATCGACCGGATCCTAATTATAACATCGGTCGGCGTCACCCGGCTGCGGTCGGTATTACAACGGCTTTTGAGTCCAACGCCGGAAGATTAGACCTTGCTATTGGAACGCCTTTAGACGCCAGTCTTCATTCGGTGCGGGTGCATTTAAGCATTTTGGGGTGGTTTTAAGAGTCGAATGACGACGGCTGGCCGCGGTGGGTTAGCAGATAAATCTCCCAGCAGGCGGGGACCGCCTGCACTACTCAAATCAGCCATACAAGTAAAAAGAGCCCCCTTATGCGCGTTTTATGCGTCGATATAGGCACTAACAGCACACTATATTTAATCGCCGATGTGAACGACGGCGAATTGACAATCGTCGAACGCGGCCTCGAAGCGAACGGCTTGGGCGCCGGACTGTCGCCGGGCGGAAGCCTTGGCAGTGAACTAATTGAAGCCAATCGGGCGATACTCGAGAGGATAGTCCGACGGACGAGAGAATATGGATGCGCGAGAAGCGCGGCGATAGGCACCGCCGCACTAAGATACGCTGTCAATCGGGATACATTCATCGCGATGGCGGCTGAACTGGATATAAAAGTGGAGGTGATTTCGGATGAACGGGAGACAGTTTTAAATTGGCGTGGAATTTTCGGACCGAACGGACCTGCAAAGTTTTCCACAGCCCTAGATTTGGGCGGTGGTTCGACTGAACTGGCTTGGGGTAGAGGTGACAAACCTGAATGGAGTTCCAGCCTCCCGCTCGGGGCAGTTATTTTAGCGCGGCGCTGTTTTACTAGCGACCCTCCGACGAAATATAATATTGAAAATGCCGCGCTGACCGCTCGCAGCGCCCTCGCGATTTGGCAAGATCTTAGAGAAGAGATAACAACCGGATTAAAGACCGGGGCTATAGAACTAATAGGTTCAGCCGGCACGGTGACAGCCCTGGCGGCTGTCAAATATCGTATTTTAGAATATAAGCCGGATATATTCAACGGTTTAACCCTGTCCTATGCCCAAATCTGCGCCTGGCGCGACAGGTTATTGTCTATGAATTTGACGGCACGACGGGCGATGCCTGCGATGCCGACGGCGCGCGCCGAGTATATTCATTCCGGCGCATTGATGTTAGCAGAGATTGTGAAGATGCTCGGCGAGCCAACGGTAACCGTCAGCGACCGCGGAGTGATGTTCGGATTGGCTTACGAGATTGCGGGTTTTCCTTCAGCGGCGCCTCGCAAGGCTGCACCCTGCACCGATTGTTAGAAAGTAAAAAGTTATTAAACTCTCAACTATGTCTGCCCTTTCATCCAGCCTTGGAACAGCAGTTTTCAGATTTTGGGGTATTTATTGGACTAGTTCTGATATTAGGTAGTGTCATAACATAGTTGTTAGTCAATAATACGATAGGTAAGTAAATCGCACATAGACCATTTATGGTCAGTAATACCTGCTTTTAGACATTGGGGCGAGGATTACATCTTAGAAAAATGAAGAAGTCAGTGATGCGGCCGTTTTATGAGTCCGATGGCGCTTCCAAGCCTAAGCGCTATTTTGCCGATTACCAGGTTAATAACCTTTCCGGCGTCGAGTGGTGGTTTAAAATGGGGAACAGGATGGGACATTTTTTGCCATTCCTTATATCGACGAGTTCGGTTTGCCATTCGCCTTTTATGTCGATTGGATTGTGAAATTTCGTGATGGTCGAATTGGTTTATTCGACACGAAGCAAGATAGAACTGCCAAAGATGCCAAAGCAAAGGCTGAAGGATTGGCAAAGTATATTAAGGATGAGAATTTGAAAGGTAAAAGACTTTGGGGAGGGATCGTGATATATGAAAAGGGGAGTCGGCGTTTGAATGATAACGAAGTTTATAAATATAATCCAAACGATTTATCCAGTTGGAAGTTCTTAACTTAAACTTTAATCTGTATTCCCGCTTGCGCGGGAATGACGCAAATGTTGCCGACTACGGCGAGTCGGCAGCGGGATTCATCCCTCATCCCTCATCCCTCATCCCTCATCCCTCCAAACACCCCCCTTTCATCCCTCCGCAAGCGGGGGGAGAGGGACGATATTCTTCACTTCGTTCAGAATGACATTCGTCTGGATTCCTTCTTGCGCGGGAATGCCGCAAATGCTGCCGACTACGGCGA
>Ga0194125_10003210_pt1 | contig 26623 bp, 23 predicted proteins | sample TA2KigC250mmetaG_FD_148626 | JGI IMG/M metagenome (GOLD analysis project Ga0194125, IMG submission 148626) | Freshwater microbial communities from Lake Tanganyika, Tanzania - TA2015034 Kigoma Deep Cast 250m | ecosystem: Environmental > Aquatic > Freshwater > Lake | place: Tanzania: Lake... | reverse complement strand
GACCGGGAGTGATGCCTGCCGCCCAGCACCTCGCTATTGCCTGGCGGGCGGGTGCGCGCACGGCGGCATCGCCGCCGGGCAACGGCGCCGGCGCGAACGTTGCCAGGCGCCGGCAGGCGGTGTTCTCAACGAGAAGCATTTCCGCGCCCCATACGGTTCCGTCCGGCCCCAGCCCCGTTCCGTCGAACGCCAGGCAGAGGCCAGAGTCGAGGCCGTGTTCCGCGAGTGCGGCGGCGGCGTGGGCGTGGTGGTGCTGCACCTCTTCAACCGGCAGTCCGGCCTGTTCAGCGATCAATCGGCCAAGGACAGTCGAGTGCATGTCGGGATGCATGTCCACGGCGACAGCTTGCGGCGTCCTGGAAAGGAACGACGGCAATTCGCGGCAAACGCGCGCCAGAGCGTCGTGCGCTTCGGGCGTTTCGAGATCGCCAACGTGCGGTGACAGGACGACCTTCCTCCCATAGCCAAGTGCAACGGCGTTCTTCATTTCCGCCCCCATCGCGAGAACGCATCGGCCCAGCGGCCGCGCCGTTTCCAGCGGCGCAGGGGAGTAGCCGCGCGCGCGGCGCCAGACCTGCGGGTTGCCGCTCCGGATGACGCACAGTGAATCGTCGTTGCGCAGGTTGATCTCCCTGTTGTGGCAGAGAAAGGCGTCAGCGATGCCCCTCAACCGGTCGACTGCCTCCTCGTTTGCAGTGCAGATCGGTTCGCCTCCGCGGTTGCCGCTTGTCATTACAAGGATGTCGAACCGCGGCGCAGGGTCGCCCGGCAGCGGTTCGAAGAGCAGCAGGTGAAGCGGCGAAGTCGGCAGCATCACTCCCAGAGTGTCAGAGTCAGGCGAAAGCAACGAGGCGGCGGTCCCGTTCCGGTGGCGTTCGCGCAGGCTCATTATGACTATCGGACCGGCGGGGCTCAGCAGGAGTTCCTCGCATTCAGGAGTCGCGATGCATACCCGGCGCACGACTTCCATGCTGCGCGCCATCACTGCGAGCGGTTTGTGCGGCCGGTGTTTTCTGTGCCGGAGTTGCGCGACAGCCGCGCGGTTTGTCGCGTCGCAGGCCAGCAGGAATCCTCCTATTCCACGCACGGCGACTATTCCCCCGGCGGAAAGCACGCGGCGTGACTCGCGGAGCGGGTTGCCGGCCGCGGGGTTCCCTTCGCGATCGAGAAGAAGGAGCGAGGGGCCGCACTCAGGACAGGCGATGGCTTCGGCGTGGAAGCGGCGATCGGCCGGGTTCTCGTATTCCGCGCGGCAATCAGCGCACAGCGGGAACGAGGAGAGGGTGGTCCTGCTGCGGTCATACGGCATTCCGTTGACGACCGTGTAGCGCGGGCCGCACCGTGTGCAGGTGGTGAACGGGTAGCCGAAGCGCCGATCGGCGGGGTCAAGCACTTCGCGCGCGCAGTCGGCGCAGACCGCGAGATCGGCCGGAATGACGACATCCGGCGCCGTGTCAGCTTCGCTGTCGAGGATGCTGAACTCACCCCTGTCGGCAGCGTGTGAGGGGCAGTTGACGACTTCGGCGACTGCGGCCAGGCCGGCGTTGGGCGGCAGTTGCGCCGGAAGCGTCTGCATGAACAGGTCTATTGCGGAGGGCTTGCCCGAGAGGCAGATGCGCACCGAGCCGCTGCGGTTCCTTATCCAGCCGCGGAGCCCGGCTTCTCGCGCCAGACGGTACAGTGCCGGCCGGAACCCGACGCCCTGCACAGTGCCGGTCAGATCGAACACGCGTCTCACACACCCCGTGCGCATCAGAGAAGGATAGCACCATGCCTTCGCCCGGGGAACATGTCTGACGCAGGAAGCGTCCCGGCTTGCCTTCGCCGTCGGTCTGTGGGATTCTCACTCAGGTTGCGCAGGTCAGTCCCGGCAGGCTGTATTGCCCTGGAAGGAGAAGGTCAGAACATGAGCAAGATCTACGTTATTGACGATGACCGCGACATAGTTGAGTCCATCACGATGGTGCTCGAAAGTGAAGGGCATGTGGTTGCCGGCCAGAACGATGATGAAGATGTGGCCAAGCGTGTTTCGAAGTTCGGAGCGGACCTTGTGCTGCTTGACGTGATGTTTCCGGAAGACGAATCGGCCGGGTTCAGGATGGCCAGGGAGCTCAGGCACAGCGGCGCCACGAAGGAAATCCCGATCCTGATGCTTTCGGCGATCAATGCCAAGGGATACTATGCCGGCACATTCTCCAACAGGGACAGGGACGACACGTACCTGCCGGTTGACGAGTTCGTTGAGAAGCCCATTCAGCCCGCCGCCCTGCTGAAGAAGGTGAATGCGCTGCTGAAGAAGAAGAAGTAGCCGCGCCGGCTATTCGAGTGCAGGCGCTGCCAGCGGCATGGTGACAGTGAACGTGCTCCCGAGTCCTTCGCCGGGGCTGGCGACGTTCACGTCCAGTCCGTGTATTGCCGCGATTTCCTTCACGATGGCCAGGCCCATGCCGGTCCCGTCGGGATGGTGTTCCACGGCCCGGTTTGCGCGGAAATACTCGTCGAAGACCCGCGGGATGTTCTTCTCCGATATGCCGATGCCGTGGTCTTTCACCGCAACGGCCACGCGTCCACCGGATACGGTGACGCTGATTTTCACCTCCGAGTCGCGGTGCGAGTAGGTAACGGCGTTCTCGAGCAGGGCCGAGAACAGCATCCCGAGCTGTGTTCTGTTGCACCGGACATTCACGGGTTCCGCCGTCGGCGTGAAGGCAACGTCCACCCCGGCCCTTTTTGCGGGGGCGTTAATCGCGGCCACGGCCGCGCCCAGCAGTTCGTTCAGGTCCTCGATTGTGAACTCAAGGTTCTCGGTGACGCATGATTTCAGGTTTGCCAGCTGCAGCATGGCCTTGATTGACGCGGAAAGGAGATCGCAGCGGGCCTTGATCTTGCTGGCTATGTGCAGTGTCTTCTCCGTCGTCGCGCCGGCATAGCCGTGGATGATGAGGTCGGTGTAGTGCTGGATCGCGGCAAACGGCGCCTTAAGCTGGTGTGTCGAGCGCAGCAGGTAACGGGTTTTCTGGTCGTTGACCTGCTGGAGTTTCTCGCTCAACGCCTCAAACGCCCGGACCTTCTCCTCGAGACGCCGGTTCGCATCTTCAAGGTCAGAGGTTCTTGACGCGACGCGCTCCTCGAGGGTTACTCGCAGGTTATCCAGGCGCCGCTTGGCCTGTTCCTGTGTTTCCAGCATCGTGAAGACGATGCGGTTGCCTTCCGCGCCGATCAGAGACGTGCGCGGCGACTTGATGCGCCCGAGCTTCTCGAAGACTTCGGGCAGGCCTGTGACTTCGAGTATCAGGTTTATTTCCGCGTTGCCGGCAATCCGGCTGAAATCCGGGTCGGTGAGGCATTCGATGCCGAGTTCGCGGGCCAGAACCATGCCTGGCGCGTTCGGTCTGATATCGTACACGCAGCGGACCTCTACGCTGGGCATGTCGCTGAGCATCATGAGCAGGGCGTGTCCGCCGTGCCCGCCGCCGACCAGAGCGATAACATCTCTTGTCATCAGGTCTCCAACATAAGGCGCGGCCTCAGGAAAGAGCCTCCCTGATGGCGGCCGCGGCGTATTCCGGCACCCGGTCCGAAAGAGTTCTCGAGAGAGACATTCCCTCAGAGACGGTCTCCGGCTCCACGGCCAGGAATCGCACCGGCGGGACGTGAAGGCCGGACTCAACCGCCCATCGGATCAGGCGCACCATATCGCCCTCGTGTGTCGAGATGCGTCCTGTCTCCTTGCGTGTTTCCACGTCCTCCGGTCCGAACGCCGCCCATTCACCCGGTTTCCTGCCCATGAGCGCGCAGTCAACCAGCACGATTTTCTCCACGTCCTCGCGGAAGAGGGTAAGAACGCGCATGCCGTCGTTCCCCGCCTCGAGCGCGTCGAAGCCGCGTGCCAGGCCGCGCTCCTCGATCCACTCTATCACTCGGAGGCCCACTCCGTCATCGCCCATCGAGTAGTTGCCGAGGCCGACAATATGGCGGGTTGGTTCGGACATCGTGAAAACGTCACCGGCGGCCTGCCGCTTTGCCGCGGTGGGCCGCCGGTGCTCAAGCCTTTCCCCTTCGGGCCCGTTACCGCTTGAACGTCACGTCCAGGTAATGGGTCGAGCACGAGATGCACGGGTCGTACGCGCGCACCAGCATTTCCAGCCCAAGCTCCATCTCCGGTTCCGGCCTGTTAGCTGCCAGCATTTCCGGCACGAGCTTTTCGAAGTCCTTCTGGATGTTTCCGTGGTTCTGGTTTGTGGGGATGATGCAGTTCCCCATGGTGCAGAACCCGTCCGAGTCATACTCGTACTCATGGAACAGGATGCCGCGCGGGACTTCGGCGGCCCCGGCGCCGCGCGCGAACTTCGCTGGCTTGACCGGTGTTTCGTCCTTCAGTCCTTTCGTCAGCACGCGGTCTATCAGTTCCACGCTCGTGTAGACGCTGTGCACGGCCTCGATGAACTGGGCAACGCTGTTCATGTACGGGTTGAAGCACGGCGTCTTGAACCCGAGCCCCTCGGCGAGTTTCCTCGCCTCCGGGTGCAGACGGTTGTAGTTGATGTTGATGCGCGCGAGAGCGCCGGCCATGTAGCTGTCCAGACGGTGCTTCGCGTACTTCGCAGTCGAGCGGTCCACGACGTACTCGTTCGTGACCGTCCGGTAGTCGCTGACTTCGACGAGCTCGCGTTTCCCGTCCGGCAGCAGGCAGCCGATCTTGCCGTCGTAGAGGCCGTACTCGTAATCGTCCACCAGTCCTACGTACTCAGTCGGTCGCGTGAACGACGGAATGTTGCCAGCAAGCGAAAGGAGCAGCTTGTACGTCTCCACGGCGTCCGGAACTGCGGCGAGGAGTTTCTGCTTCAGCTCGACGAGGTTTTTCTCGCCCTGCCGCACGGTCGGGGCCGCGCCCGGCAGCGAAGAAAACCCGCCCACCACTGCGCGGGTCGGGTGGGTGGTTCTTCCGCCGATGCAGCTTCCCCATTCGTGCCCGAGCCGCTTCATGCGCAGTGCGCGCTTGACGACTTCCGTATGCGTCGCGGCCAGCGGGAACACCGACGGCGCTCCGACCAGGTCCGGGGCCACCAGGAAGTACACGTGGAGGATGTGAGAATCAAAGTTCTCCGCGTGTTTCAGGATGCGGCGCAGCAGCACCGTCTGCTCGGACACCTCGATGCCCAGGGCCGCTTCCGAGGCCTTCAGCGAGGCGAGCGTGTGTCCGACCGAACAGATGCCGCATATGCGGCTGGTTATCCTTGCGACTTCCGAGTAGTGGCGCCCTCGCACCATTGCCTCGAAGAACCGCGGTGCTTCCGGCACCTGCCATTCGCACTTCTCGATCGTGCCGTTCTTGACGTTAACGACGATGTTCCCGTGTCCTTCGACGCGGGTAATGTGATGAACGCTGATGTTGACGTTGCGGCCCATGTTACGCATCACCTCTCTGGTTCGCGGCGAACATCCTGGATTTCGTGTCTGCCCATTTCTTAGGAAGGCCGCCGCGCTCGTGCAGCACCTTCGCAAGCGCCGCCTCGTTCGGGTTGTCGACGAACCCGCGGCACGCTTCACAGGGGATCCCGTCCGCCGGGCATGGCGCCCCGCAGCCGGCCCTGGCCACCTGTCCCAGGCAGTGGTCGCCGTCGTCGTACCTGCAGACCGTCTCGCGCCGTTTGCACTCCATGCAGACGGGGTATGACGGCTGGTAGACCCTCGTTGTGCCGTGCACAAGCTGCGAGACGACGCGGATGAACTCCGCCTTGTCCATCGGGCAGCCCGGGATCTCGTAGTCTACCTTGATGGCCGCCGAGACCGGCAGAGCTTTCTGAGAGTCGAGGTGGGGGCGTTTGCAGTCCTTGCCGTACACGGCTTCGGAGTAGTCGTCCATGTGGTTCTTCAGAGCGTTGATCCCGCCCGAGACGGCGCACTGGCCGTAGGCGACGACTATGTCCGACCGGGTGCGGATTTCTTCCAGCCTTGCCCGGTCCGCCTCGCGCGTGAATGAGCCCTCAACAAACGCAACGTTGATCCGCTCGGTAGTTTTCTCGCTCATCGCCTCGCGGAACTCGACCGGTTCCACGTGCTGGAGGAGTTGCACGAACGGCTCGCCGAAATTCGTCATTTCGATCTGGCAGCCTTCGCAGCAGGCGAAGTCGAACCATGCCACTTTCACTCTGGGCTTTGGCATCAGATGGCCTCCTCAAGGTCCTGGATTTCCGAGAAACGGAAGACAGGCCCGTCCATGCAGACGGTCTTGTTGTTTATCTGGCAGTGCCCGCACTTGCCGACACCGCACTTCATCCGGCGTTCGAGGTCTACGAACACGTTAGACCTCGGTATGCCGAGCGCATCGAGCTCCTTCACCACGAACTTGTACATCACCGGCGGGCCGCAGATAATCACGCGCGTCTGGGGGTTTATGTCCTTCGTCTTCTTGAAGAGGGTGGTGATAACTCCCACGTTCCCCATCCACCGGTCGTCCGGCCGGTCCACGGTCTCGTGGTAGTCCATACACGTCGAACAGCGCCAGTCGGTGAGGTCGTCGGTGAACAGCATGTCCTTCGGTGTCCGCGCGCCGAAGAAGAGCGTGAACTTGCCGAAGTCGTCCCTGCGGTCGAGGATGTACCTGATCATGCTGCGGGTCGGGCAGAGCCCGATGCCGCCGGCGACTATCAGGACGTCTCTCCCCTTGAATTCGCTGACAGGGAATCCGTGCCCGAGCGGGCCGCGGATCGTCATCGTGTCTCCGGCTCCAAGCGCGGCGAGCGCGCTCGAGACCTTGCCTACCACGCGCACGACGAGTTCGAACGAGTCCTTCACCGTCGGGGAGCTTGCCAGCCCGAGCGGGATTTCGCCGTAGCCGAAGACGCCTGCTTCGACGATCTGGCCCGGCTCGAAGTCGAACTTGGCCCCGTCCTTCATGCGCAGGGTGAAGTGTTTCTCGGTAGCCGTTATCATCTGTGCCGACACTATCTCGGCCAGCGTCGGCAGGAAGATGTTTCTGCCGTTTGTCTGTTTTTCGCAGGAACAGGTCATATTTACCGCTCCATGATTGTGTTGATTGCCACGGTCGGGTTAGCGATGTCGGCCGTGCATGCGCCGGAGCAGCGACCGCACCCGACGCAAGCGGGGCCGCCAAGAGCGTCGTTCAGGTATACCGCCTTGCGCATGAAGCGATGGCGGTAGCGTTCCGCGCGTTCCTCCCGGAAGTTCTCGCTGCCTCCCTGCACGCTCACCTCCGAGAACTCTGAAACGAGGCAGGCGTCCCAGCAGCGGGATCTTACGCCGGAGACGCCGTCGAGGTTCCATTCGTCCTGAACGTCGAAGCAGAAGCAGGTCGGGCAGACGATGTTGCAGCTGCCGCAGGAGAAGCAGTCCCTGCTGAGCTCGTTCCATATGTCCGAGCCGAACGAAGCCCGCACCTTCTCGCGAACGCTGTCGGACGTATCGTTCAGTTTCTCCGGGCAGTTCTTTTCCGCCGCGGCGTTGACCGCCTCGGCTTCGGCTGCCTGTTCCCTGGATGCCGGTTCGAACTTCCCGAGCGCGAGCAGTTCCTCTCCCTTCTTCGAGCGGACCTCGACGAGGTAGCCGCCCTTCAGCCTGGTCAGGAACATGTCGTGGCCCTGCGGCTTCAGCTCGCGGCAGACCGAGCCGAAGAACGCGTGTTTGTAGTGTTTTTGGACGTTCGACCCGATGATAGTTGTCTTTGCGCGGTGGGCCAGGTAGTTCGAGTCCGGTATGTTTGCCGCGTAGAACTTGTCGGACATGTCTATGCCCTTGATGTCATGCGGGTGCACCCCCAGCAACACCTGTTCCTTCGGCTCCACGCAGCCGCTGAACGAAGAGGGGGAATCGAACTTCACTAGATCCTGCTTCGTCGGGAAGAACAGTTTCTTGGGCGGCAGGATCGTCGTGTCATAGTCCAGCCTGAGGTCTTCCGGCGCCTCGAGCGCGGCGAACACAAACCGCGACTTTCTTGCTACCGGCCCGATGACCGGTCCCTTCGCCATCAGGGCCTGAACGAACTGCTTCAGGGCCCCATCACTCAAGAAACGAGTCGTCATGCCGCTCCTTTCATCGCTCAGCCCATCCGTCACGCGTCAATATGTGAAACAATTAACGATTGCAACCGTCACAACTGCAACGGCCGAAACGGCGAGTATACAGGCGGAAGGTGAATGGTCAACCTTTTCCGGTTTTCAGCTGCGACGCCGGGTTGCGCGACCGTCCGAACCGTCGAACCGTAAAGAATCCGCGCGATCCCGATGCCAGATGGTCCTCAAAGGACCTGGCCAGAACCAAGACATGGGCAGGCTACAGGACGCAAGTGTCCGAGACGGTATTCGATACGAATGAGCCCAAGAAGAATGGCGAGCCGACCCGAACGGCTCCTTACGGCTTGCGATCGTGGCCGAACTCAGGGGGGATTCTGACCGACATCGTGCAGCGGGGATGGAGCGCGCCGGGCCCCGGCCGGGCCAACACGGGCGATGCCAGGTGGCGCCGGCTCTGGTGGCTGGCTGCCCCGGGGCAGGCCGGTTGCCCCGGGGGCCTGACAGTCAATCGTGTCAGCGGTGGCACGGCAGTGTTATCCGGAAGGTTGTGCCGTGTTCCGGCCTGGTGTTGAACGATATCGTTCCGCCGTGGCGTTCCACAGCCTTCTTCGTAGCCGCCAGCCCGATGCCCGTTCCCCTGTCGCCTTTTGTTGAGAAGAATATCTGGAACACGCGCGAGGCCACGTCGTCCGGCATGCCTGTCCCGTTGTCCTGCACCTCGATTGAACACCTGCCGTCGGGTTCCTGCGCGGCCCTGACGGCAACGAGACCGCGCCTTCCCGGCGGAATGGCATCCACGGCATTGGACAGCAGGTTCAGGAGCACATCGGACATAAGAGTCCGGTCCACCACTATCGGGCACAGGTTTTCCGGGATCTCCACGGACAGCTCGACGCCGTGGCGCGCCGCGTGGTGCGAGATGTCGGAGACCGCGCCGCCGATGACCGATGCCACGTCGGTTTCCTCCAGTTCCAGCGGGCGTTCCCGGCTGAAAGCGAGCATGTCGCCGACCAGCTTGCGTATCCGCTGGTTCGACCTTTTCAGGTTGCCCCACGCCGGATGTATCTCGGCAAGAGAAGGGTTGTCTTCAACCGCGCGGCCGACGAGCTTCTCGGCCACGAGCGAAGCGAACATGACGTTCTTCACGTAATGCGCCACCTCCGAGAGCGAAGTCGCGACGGCGGCGAGGTTCTCGTTGCGGAGTTTCTCTTCTGTAAGGCGCTGCTTCTCGATGACGATGGCGATCATCGTGGCGATGGCCTGGAACACGCGGCATTCGGTGCGGGTGAAACTGCGCGAAGCCATGATCCTGGCGCTCAGCACGCCGATTATGCGTTCGCGTGTCCGCAGCGGCGCGCAGATGTACGCGTGCGGGGAGCGGATCGGCGAGGGATGAAAGGCGTAACGCGGGTCCTGAGTTATGTCGGCAACAGCGACCAGCCTGCCATTCTGCGCGACCCAGCCGGGGATTCCCTCTCCGACCTTGAATCTGGCCTGGCGGCTCACGTCGTCATCCAGTCCCACGTTGCTCCGCTTTCGCAGCATGCCGTTGCCATCCAGCAGGTACACCGAGCAGATGGGCATCTGGAGCAGTTCCGCGGTTATCCGGACCGCTTTCGCGAGGAGTGAGTCCTGCGGTTCAGGCGAGGCGAGCAGGTCGCTTATTCCGAGCAACGCCCGGCTCAACTCGTCCGGTTCGTCCGACCGTCTTCGCGGTTTCGAGGCGGTGTTTTGTGCAGGCGACTCTGCCACGTTCAGGCTCCCGTCCCTGCCCGCGCGGCGCGGCGCAGGCGGACAACGCTGACGGTTCCGGAGACGAGCAGGTAGGCCGTGAGCGCCATGAGCGTCAAAGCCGCAGTGAACAGCACCGTGTTTGCCGACCCGCTGGAGGGGGAGAACTTGCGGGCGAGCATCACGAGACTGCGCGCCGCCGTCGCGAGCATCAGCAATGCGGGAATCAGCGCCGGCAGGAAGATGCGTTTCGCGCGCACCAGCCAGACGGTCCCGAGCCCGAGCACGAACGCGGCGAGAAGCTGGTTTGAGGTCGCGAAAAGCTGCCACAGCGAGAGTATTCCTGCCGACATCGCGAACCAGAGGGTCAATCCCACCGCCAGCGCCGAATTGAAGACGCAGTTTCCGACCAACCTGTCCAGCCACGCAGGCGGGCGAACCGGGCAGAGCGGCGGGCTCTCCTCGCCGAGCTCCATTTTCGACACCAGCCCGCACGCGCCGGCGCCCTCCTCGCTTCGTTCAACCGCGCGGACGGGTGGGTGCAGCATCCCGATGCCGAAACAGACGCGCCAGATTTCCTCGAGCAGGTAACGCATCAGCCGCACCGCCGTGTCGAGAGTCGTTACCAGGAACCCTTCGAGGAGGACCATGCCCGCGAGCGCGCCGATTGCGACGGGGAAGCCGAACGCCGAGCGAACCGTGTTGCCGACGGCCAGCGCAAAGGCGAGGATCGGGTTGGAGGCGGCTGCGAGCCCGAGCGATTTCGGGTGCACGTCGCCCATGTACTGCCCGCGCGAGAGTCCCATGAGCAGAACGCACACGACCGCGGCGGCGAGCGCCGTTTCCAGAAGCATGGCCCAGTAACCGACCTGGCGGGCAGCCTTCTCCGTGCGGAGCTGCTTGCAGGTTGTGCCGCCCGCGCAGAGGCTGTGAAACCCGCTCACCGCGCCGCAGGCGATCGTGATGAACATGCCGGGCCAGAAGAGACCGAGCGCCTTCGAGCCTTCCCCGATCGCGATCGCCGGCAGGCGTGCTTCGGGCCCGGGACCTGCTCCGCGGAAGCCTGCCACGACAAGGCTGGCGGTCAGTCCTGCCAGTCCGATGTAGAGGATATGGACGTTTATGAAGTCGCGGCTCTGGAGCAGTATCCAGACCGGCAGGCCGGCTGCTGCCAGGACGTAGACGGCGAGGACAAGCTTCCAGACCGTCTCGGACACGCTTACCGGCTGGACGAGTCCCATCGTCAGGCCCAGCGCGCACACGGCGACGGCCAGCATGGAGCACTTCCACACCGCAATCTGTTTGCGGATGTACATCCAGCCCACTATCGGCGCGAGCATGGTTATGACGATGACGCTGGTGGATGCAATGCCGCCTATCACCACCTGCGCCGTCTCGCCTTCGCCGACCACGCGGAACAGCGTCTGGCCCGCCGGCAGTCCCAGCCGCGCGTGGGGAACCATGCTCACGAGCGCCGTTGCCGAGAGGTTCAGGAACGTGGCGCACACCAGCGCGAGGCTGAGCACGATGAAGAGCACCAGCCCGAGGAACGGTCCGTTGCCCAGGACGCGCCGGGCCACCGTGGCGACCGAGCGGCCGCCTTCGCGGAGCGACATGAACGAGGCGAGATAGTCGTGCACGCCGCCGATCAGGATCCCGCCGAGGACTATCCATGCCAGGGCCGGCAGCCAGCCGTAGCACACTGCTATCACCGGGCCGATGATCGGGCCCGCCCCTGCGATAGAGGCGAAGTGATGCGCGAACACGACCGTGGTCGGAGTGGGCACGAAATCGCGGCCGTCGTTCACGCGCACGGCGGGGGTTGGCCGCGCCGGATCCTCGCCCCATCCGCGCGCAAGGAAACGTGAGTAGACGGAGCCGAAGAATGCTATCGCAACAACGCATATGGCGAGTATCGCAAGAACGGTCATCAGGAGACCCTCCGCTGGAGGCCGCTCTGAAGCGCGGCCTGCCGATGTGTGCGTGATGATGCCCCTCCGGCGGTGTCGTGTCAACCCGACCGGGGCGGCATTGACTGGGGGAGCGTGCTGCGGTACGGTTCGCCCGACCGCGGTCGATGGAGCCCGGCTCAAAGCGGGGCGTTCCGCGGCGGAGGCAGTATGAATACGTCCAAGCGCAAGGCAGCCGGAGCACGCACCGTTTCAGTCAAACCAAGAGCATTCGAGCCCTTTCCTCGTTCGCTTGTCGGGCATGTTCCGACGATAGCGATAACGCCTGTGGCCGACGGGCGTACCGGCGCTTACGAGAGCAACGTGGCCGGGACCTGGCTCATGGTGGAGCGGGTGCGCGACCTGATCAGGCGCAACGTCTTTCTGCCCGACGGCACGCCAGTCCGCGTTGTCACCGCGCCGGAGATCGTATACGGCGCCCGCACCGGCGCCCTGGCGCAGGCGCTCTACACGCGCGAGGGCGTAAGCGCGAACATCTGGGTGAGCCGGTCCTGGGCCTACAGCGACGAGCTGATGAGCGCCTGCATGGGCATAGGCAGCAGCGAGTGGCAGCAGGCCGCGTATGGGCTGAATCAGACCGACCGGCCCGGCGCCGTGTGGCTCAAGGCTTTCACCGCCGCGATGGACGAGAAGCTGCGCCCGGTCTTTTCCATATACAACCCCGACCTCGAAGACGAGTCCGGTCCCATGGCGCCGTACGTGGCCGAGCGGATCCTGCGCTTCGCGCGCTGCGCCGCCGCGATCGCGGAAATGCGCGGCAAGAACTACCTGTCCGTCGGATCGGTCTCGATGGGAATCATCGGCTCCGACGTCCGCCGCAACATGTTCCAGCAGTATCTCGGAATGGGCACGGTTTCCGTGGACATGGTGGCGGTGCGCGGGCGCATGGACCGGGGACTTTACGACCACGAAGAGTTGAAGGACGCGTTCGCCTTCATGAAGAAGCGGTTCAAGTTCGATTTCGGCCGCGGCCGCCGGCCCCTGCCGCAGGACGCGCTTCTGAAGGAATGCATCAAGATGACGCTTGTCGTGCGCGACATGATGATCGGGAACGCAAGGCTGGCGGACAGCCGCGTCGGCCGCAGGCAGCGGTTCAGCGCCGACGTCGAGTTCGCGCAGGGGCACAACGCCATCGCCGCCGGCACGCAGGGTCAGAGGCAGTGGACCGACCTGCATCCGAACTTCGACCTGACCGAGTCCATGCTGTGCAGTTCCTTCGACTGGAACGGGCACAGGGCTCCGATGGTTGTGGCGACGGAGAACGACTCCAAGAACGCGATTGGGATGCTCGTTGCCGGCCTGCTTACCGGGATGCCGCAGCTCTTCGCGGACATCAGGACCAACTGGACGCCGGAGAGCATCCTAAAGGCCACGGGGCGCGATGTTTCGGCCATCGCTCCGCAGGGCTTGATAGACAAACGTAACAGCGGAGCGGGCGCTTTGGACTACGCAGTTGACGTGTTCAAGCTGGTTCCCGGCGGCTCGAAGATGACCGTGCAGGAGATTGCCGCCAGGATACGCTCCAGCAAGGCGCTGCAGAGGAATCTCATAGAGCAGGCGACGTCGGCGACTGCCTACGAGGCGGCTATCCTCGAGTACTTCCCGGGCGACGGGCTCTCAAGCAGCTATCGCACGCCCGGCGGGATAGCGATGACCGCGTACAGGTACAACGCGATCGGCGAGATGATGACGTGCTCGGTGGTCGAGGGCGAGACGGTGGAGCTGCCGGCGGCGGTTGCCGACCACGTGAGCAAGGTGACGAACCCGACCTGGCCGGAGAGCTACTGGGCGCCCCGCGGCATGTCCTCGTTCGAGTACATGTCAAAGATAGGCCCGAACCATGACGCGAACTCGTTTGGCCTCATTGGCGCCGACATGATCACGCTGAACGCCATGCTGCGCATTCCGGTGGACATGCACAATGTCCCGTCGGCCCAGGTGTTCAGGCCGACGATGTGGGACAGGTTCGGCGGCGACGACTTCCGCGCCTGCGGCGCGCTCGGTCCGCTTTACCGGTGAGGCCGTGCGCCGGCGGTTCGGCCGGAAGCGAAATGCCATTCGGATGGAAGACTGTCGCGATTGCGCTGCGCATGATGCGCTAGTCTCCTGTCCCAGAAGTAGTCATGCTCAGGTAGAGACCCCGGCGAGTTTATCTCGCCGGTGAAGCAGGTTGCGGAAACCGGCAATTCGCATATGCTTGCACAACCTGCCGTTCCTGCCGGACCAGCCGGCAGGGGACGGATCGCGTGCAAACATATCTCTGGGACAGTACACTAGGCGGCCCGGATTTCCCTCGCCTTCATGATCCAGATACAGAGTTCGTAGAGTACGGTCAGCGGTATGGCCATCAGTACCTGGCTCAGCACGTCGGGCGGAGTGACGATCATCGAGACCACGAAGATGGCGACTATGACATGCCGTCTCTTGTCGCGAAGCTGGTCCGAGGTTATGAACCCAAGGCTCCCGAGCGCGAGGAGTATCACCGGGAACTGGAACGTTAGGCCGAAGGCCAGCAGAAGCATGAGCGTGAAGGAGAGGTAGTCGGAGACGTTAATGAACTCACAGCCGACTCCGACGAGTTCGTTCACATAGAACATGAAGCGCAGCGCCGGCGGAAGGGTCATGAAGTAGCACATCAGTATCCCGGCAGCGAAGAGGACGACCGAGAACGCGGCCGCGCGCAGCGCGGCGCGCCTTTCTCGCCGTGTCAGGCCGGGGAATATGAACCATGCCGCGGTCCAGGCGATGAACGGCGCTGCGATCACGAGTCCGCCCCACAGAGACAGCCGCATTGCCACAGCGACGCCTCCGGTGACCTCCAGCACACGGAGGAATGTGGCCGGGTCTTTGTCCGCAAGCGCCAGCGGGCGTTTGAGGATGCTCAGGAGAACCGGGCTCAGCGGGATTGCCACGCCTATCCCGCACGCGGCGAAGAGGATTGCCGCCACGATGGCTTTCCGCAAGTCATGGAGATGCTCCACGAACGGCTTTGTGCCGCGCGCGAGGTCGGGATCATCCTGCGAGCTCATCATCCCTCTTTTCCGGCGCCTGACTTGCGGGTTCTTCCGGCGGTTCTTCATCCGGCGGTGTGTCCGTCTCCGCGTCGCCGTCGGGTTCGATCGTGAAATTATCGTATTCCGCTTCGGTTGCGGGGGGAGTTTCCGAAGCATCGCCGGAGACCGGCGGCGCGGCCGGTGATTCCTCTATGCGCATTACCTGGTCTTTGAAGTCCTGGGAGGCGCGCCGGAGGTACTCGAGTGTGCGGCCGATGGTGCGGGCGATTTCGGGAAGGCGGCGCGGCCCGAACACGAGCAGGATGACGACGAAGACCAGGAGCCACTCGCCTGCGCCGGCTGAGGGTGTTATGAACGCGATACAGTTGCTGCAGGTCATTCAGTAACTCCGCGGCGATCGCCACGCGCCGCGCGGGGCGTCTTCCGCGGAGTATCGGACGGGCCGCGGAGGTTAGCGGAACAGCTTGAATTCCGCGCGGCGGTTGAACCACCAGGCTCTCTCGTCATGTCCGGGGTCAATCGGGCTTTCCTCGCCGAGGCTGCGGGTCTGCACGCGCTGGGCGTCTATTCCGAGACCAACAAGGTACGCGCGCACGGCGAGGGCGCGGTGTTCACCGAGAGCCATGTTGTACTCGCGGCTGCCGCGTTCGTCGCAATGCCCCTCAATCACGAGCCTGACATCGCCGTTGCGGCGCATGTAATCGGCCACGCTTTCGACTTTCGGGGCCTCGGTCGGAGCAACCTGGAAGCTGTCATACGCAAACTGGACGTTGGCGGCCGTGAAGTCCGCGACCGGTATGCCGTCGGCCATGCGTTCACCCAGGGGAATGTCCTGTTCTCCCAGCGCGGTTGTCTGGAGGAAGTCCGGATCCGCAGCGGCTCCCCTGCGCCACGGGCGGCGGCAGCCGGCGGATGCGACGGCCAGTAACACCATGACGAAGAGTGCGAGACGAACCTGCTGCCTGCTCATGCTGAACCTCCGCTACTCCGTCGCACGCGACGGGGACCATGCCGGCGAATACCATTCCCCGGGGACGGCGTGCAACCTTATTGGAGCGTCTCCGGCGGTGTCAAGGACATAGACTTCCGAATGGTAGCCCGAGGTCCGGGAGCACACCACGTGCCGTCCGTTCGGCGCCCAGGACGGGTCTTCATAGTCATGCGGGCCGCTGGTTACCTGTGTTTCCGTCCGCGCGGAGGGGTCGTACACGCAGAGCTGGTAGTTGCCTTCGCGGCGGCTTGAGAAGACGATGCGGCCGTCCGGGCCCCAATCCGGTGCGGCGTTTTCGGAGCCGCGGAACGTGATGCGGATTGCCTCGCCGCCGGACCGGTCCATGACGTAGACCTGCGGGCGGCCGGACTTGTCGGAGACGAAGGCTATCTGGCGGCCGTCAGGCGACCAGGTCGGGCTGGCCTCGACCGCGGTGCGGGTGTTCGTGAGCCGGGTCGGGCGGCCGCTCCGGCTGTCCAGTGTGTACAGTTCGGGGTTGCCGTCTTTTGAAAGGGTCAGGGCGATGGTCCGTCCGTCACGGGAAATGTCCGGTCCGGCGTTCAGGCCCGGGAACCCGGCGATTCTCCTTCTCTGGCCGGATGCGAGGTCAATGCCGTACACGTCCGGGTAGCTGCGCAGGAATGCGGTATAGGCCAGCCATGAGCCGTCCGGGCTCCATGACGGCGTGAGGCATATGGATCGGTCGTGAGTTAGCTGTGTGAGCCCCTCGCCGTCGTAGTCGCATATGTATATCTCCTTGCTGCCGTTCCGCATGCCGACCATTGCGATGCGGGTTGACGCGATGCCGGGCACGCCCTTGACCGCGCGCACCACGTCATCGGCGATGGCGTGTGCCAGGCGGCGCGCGGATGAAGATGGCTCGCCGTACGCGCGCCGCATGAACACCTGCGCGTTTGCGCGGGCTGCGGCCTGGCAGGTGACGGCTATCCTGCCGTCCTGGTCCGTCGCGCTGCCCTGGATGACAACCGCGCCGCCGCTGCCGGAGAGCTCGAACCAGCCGGACCGTTTCAGATCGTTCTCCAGCACAGTTCTGACCAGTTCCGAGTAAGGGCCCCTGGCGGTGAAGCCCGCCATGTCGAGCGATGCCTTTCCGGCGCCTGCCTTCACGACCTGCACGTCCGCGGCTGATGCGGCGCCGGCGAGGACAAGGGACACAACTGCATGAAACAGGTTTCTACGGGCCATGATTCGGTCACTCCAATCTGAACGATATGGTCACCACCGGGTGACGTTCGGTGAACCCGGGCGTGAGGCCCGGTATTCTTCTTACCGCGTTTGCCGCGGTCATGACCGTCTGGTCGAAGAACTGATTGCCGGACGCTTTTGCGAGGAAGCGGCCTGTCACTTCTCCCGCCGGCCCGAGCCGGATGCCGACTTCCGCGACTGCACCGGCCGCCTCTTCGCGGGTGGGCTGGACCCAGGCTTCGTGCATCGCCGCGTGGATCAGCGCGAGGCATCGCTGTTCCTCGTTCGCCGGCACGACGGTCCTGTTGCCGGGAAGCGCGCCCTGCATGAGGAGCCGTATTTCCTCCTCCGTCAGCGGGCGCGGCGGGCGGTCGGCGGTTCCGCGCACGGTCATCTGCGTGCTCTTCTCTATCTTCGGTTTTGCCTGCGGCTGAGGCGCGGGCTTTTCTGCCGGTTTCGGCGTTGGCTTCGGCTGGGGTCTTGGCGTCGGTTTCGGGATGGGAACCGGTTCGGGCCGCTCGTGCCGGACCGGTCCTGGGGACGCCGGGACTTCCACCATGAACGCTATCGGCTGTACGAAGTCCGGTTTCGCGCGGCGGCAGCCGCGGAACAGGCCGGCGCACATCAGGACGACCACGACCGACACGTGGATTGCCGCCACCTTCTTGAACGTGCGCCAGAATCCGGCATTCACATTCGCGCTTCCTCGCCTTTGGTCACAAGAGCCATGCGGTTGAGCCCGGCGTCGTTCAGCACCCGCAGCACCTTGACGATCCTGCCGTAGGGGAGGCGTTCGTCGGCGCGCACGAGGACAAGCGTCTCGGGAGCGCGCTTGCCGAGCGACGACATTTCCACGGGCAGCCTTTCCCACGAGATGGCCACGTCGTCAAGGAACACGGCGCCTGCCTGGTCAACGGTGATCGTGCGCGCCTTGTCGGCCTCGATGTCGCGCGCCTTGCCCTCGGGAAGCTGTACCTGGATGCCCTGTTCGATGAGCGGGAACGTGATGATGAACGTGATCAGGAGTAGGAACGTGAGGTCCATCAGTGGCGTCAGGTTGATCTCGCTTATCTGGCGGACGGTAGTTATGGGTGTGCGTCGCAGAGACGGCATCTGTTCTCACCCTTCCATGTAGCGGCGTTCCGCGTCGGCCAGAAACTCCTGTGCGAAGGTGTCCATCTGTACGCAGAGCCTCTTGATGCGGTCTGTCATCAGGTTGTAGCCGATCGCGGAGGGGAGCGCGACGAGCAGGCCGATGACGGTCGTGAGGAGGGCTCCAGAAATGCCCGGCGCCACCGCGGAAAGCATCGCAGACCCGACAACCGCCATGGAACAGAAGGCGTCCATGACGCCCCAGACGGTGCCGAGGAGCCCGAGGAACGGCGCGGTGGTCACCGCGGTGGCAAGAAGCCCCATGTTGTTCTCCAGAATCAGTGACTGGTCCGCCACCGCGCGCTCGGCCGCGGTTCTTGCCATGTTCATTTCCGTCCTGGTAAGCCTGCCGGATTCGCTGCGGCCGACCGAGGATGCCGGGTCGAACGCCGACACCAGGTGCTCGCATGCTGCAGAGTAGACGGCGAAGACAGGGCTGGCCTGGTACATCTGGCTGCGTTTCAGGAAGAGAGTGACCGGCGACTGAGCCTTGCGTTGTTCGGAGAGGAAGCGTTCAGTCGCCCGTCTGGCCAGGCCAAGCTCGCGAGATTTCGCGGCCATCAGGGTCCATGCGAAGACGGAACCGAGGAAAAGGACGGCGACAATCGCCTTTCCGGCCGGGTTTGACTGTTCGAACGCGAACATCACGCTGCAGATCGGCAGCGAAAGGGCATGCGAAATCACGATGTGCACCTCGTCTGTCTACTGCTTGCCGACGCAACACGCGTTGACGGCCCCTGCGCGAAGCCTATCTCATCTCCGATGCGAAGCAAGCAAGTCTTGTCTTGCCGGCGACGGAAGAGACAGAACTGAGCCCGGAAAAGACAACGGGAGACGACGGTCACCGACTTGCAGCGACCGCCGCCTCCCGTTTTTCAGTCAGCCCCCGTCCGAACGGACGCGGGCTTCGTGTTAGTTACTTCTTTTTCTTCGCGACTTTCTTGGCGACCTTCTTGACGGGCTTCTTGGCCACCTTCTTCGCTACCTTCTTCGCTACCTTCTTCTTCGCTGGCATCCTCACTCACCTCCTTTTTTCCCGCCGGTTATCCGGCGGTTGATGAGCATGCCGCGAGGCCCGGGCGCTTCCGATCAATGAAGGCCGGGGAGCGCGCGGGCCCCCCTGGGACTTGCGGCATGAAAGAAGAGCTAATGGTGACAACAAGTGCATCCGTCCTGTTGAAATATGCAGTATTGATGTTCGAATCCGTGAGACGTGTCAAGCGTCTCTTGCGAACCGCAAACGAAAAAGTTCTGCACGAGTGCGGTCAACTCAACATCCTGCCCGTGGTTCCGGCGGCAACGGAAACATGTTTCAATCCCTTGATCGCGCGCAGCCTCCTCGCGACAGCCGCGATTTCAGATGGTTTGCCGCGCACGGCGACGATCTCGATGCAGTTGTCGTGGTCGGGATGAACGTGCTGTGTGGAGATGATTGCGGTGTGACAGACGTGCTGCGCATCCATGATTTTCTTCACGACGTTGCGCCGATGATGGTCATAGACGAGCACGATTGCGCCGGCGACTTCATCGCCTTCGCTCCACTCCATCTGCACCAGGCTGGCCCTGATCAGGTCGGCAACGGCCTTCGAACGCGTGGGGCAGCGGTCGCCGTGGATCCTCGTGTCGAACCGATGAGGGAGGGCGTCGTCCAGCGAAACACTGAAGCGCGTCAGCGGCATTGTGGAAGCAAATCCCTTCTGCCGGCGCATGGTAGCGACGGGCGCGCGCGGTGGCAATGTGTTGTTGATGCGTTCTTCATGTCCGCGGCGCGCTCCGTCGCCCGATTCGGCTTGGACGCCGCGGGCGCTCGTGTTAATCCTTGCCCGCGGCGGCGCATGGAAGCCGCGGCTCAGGCAACATGGATACCCGACCGAAATACGGCGCCCGCAGGAACTGGAAGCCGAGCGCGGCGACATCCGCAACTCCTCCGCCCGGATGCGGAGACGGAGTTGAGGGGACGGTTGATTCCATCGTGTTTCGCTCCGAGGCGACGGGCTACACGGTGTGCCGTGTGAAGGCGAAGGGCGCCGCGGCCCCCGTTGTTGTTGTCGGAACATGCGCGGCGATCTGGGTTGGCGAGACCTTGCGCGCGGAGGGCGAGTGGGTTAGGCATCCGCAGCACGGCAGCCAGTTCCAGGCGTCCAGAATAACGTGCATCGTTCCGACGTCGGCCAAGGGCGTGGAGCGGTATCTTGCCAGCGGAATGATCCGGGGCATCGGCGAGGTGATGGCCCGCAGACTCGTCGCGCGGTTTGGCGCGGACACGCTGAAGGTGATCGAGAAGGAATCGGCGCGTCTTGAGGAAGTGGACGGGATAGGGCCGAAGCGGCGGCAGCGAATCAAGGACTCGTGGATCGAGCAGAAGGCCGTCCGCGACATCATGATCTTCCTTCAGAGCCACGGCGTGGGCACGGCCCAGTCTGCGCGCATATACCGTCACCTCGGGAGCGACTCCATAGCGGTCATTTCCGAGAACCCGTACCGGCTGTGCGATATATGGGGCATCGGCTTCAAGAGCGCCGACAGAGTGGCTGCGAGCATAGGCATCGCACGCGATTCCGAAGCCAGGGCGCGTGCCGGGCTGGCCTACACGCTCGAGACCATGACCGACGAGGGGCACTGTTTCTGTCCGAAGCCCGAGCTGATTCTCCGGGCGCAGGAGTTGCTGGACATACCGGCTGAGCGCCTGATGGACGCGCTCGCGGGCGAAGTGCGCGCCTGCCGGCTCGCGGATGACGGAGACCGCATCTACCTGCCGCGTCTGCTGGCTGCCGAGACGACTGCTGCCCAACGGCTCCGACAGCTTATGGCTGCGAAGCCCCGCTTTGAGCCGATCGTTGTCGAGAAGGCGCTGCCATGGGCGGCGAAGCGGATGGGAATCGAGTTTGCGCCGGCGCAGGGCGACGCGCTGCGGATGGCGCTTTCGGAAAAGGCCTCCATCATAACCGGCGGGCCCGGGGTCGGAAAGACGACGATAATACGGGCGATAACGGACATCTTCGGCGTTCGCAGGCTCATGATCAGGCTTGCCGCGCCGACCGGGCGCGCGGCGAAGCGGATGGAGGAGGCGACCGGCCTGCAGGCGCAGACTCTGCACCGTCTCCTGGGGTATGAGCCCGGCGGCGGGCGGTTTGTGCACGGCGCGGACAAGCGCATGGAAGGGGATGTCTTCATCGTGGACGAAGTATCCATGGTGGACCTGCCGCTGATGGCGGCTTTCCTGGAGGCGCTGCCGGACGGCGCGCACCTGGTGCTCGTTGGGGACAAGGACCAGTTGCCCAGCGTCGGGCCGGGCAACGTGCTGCGCGATCTGCTCGAGTCGGGCGTTGTGCCGGCCACGCGGCTGGACACGGTGTTTCGCCAGGCTGACCGGAGCTGGATCGTGCACAACGCGCACCGGGTGAATCAGGGCATGTCCCTTGAACTGCCAGGCGCGGACGAGGAAACGGACTTCTACTTCATCGAGGCCGAGGATGCGGAGCGCGCCCTGCGCGCCGTGCTGGATCTGGCGGTGGATAGGATTCCGGCGAAGTTCGGATTCGACCCGGTCCGGGACGTGCAGGTGCTCACTCCGATGCGGCGCAACCAGCTTGGCGCGGACAACCTGAACGTACTGCTGCAGGAACGGCTGAACCCGTCCGGAAAGCAGTTGATCAGGTACGGGCGGGTGTTCAGGGTCGGCGACCGCGTGATGCAGGTGCGGAACAACTACGACAAGGACGTGTTCAACGGCGACATAGGCCGTATAGAGAGCGCCGACGAGGTCGACCAGGAGCTGGTCGTGAATTTCGAAGGCAAGCGGGTGACCTACGACCTGTCGGACCTGGATGAGCTTGTGCTGGCTTACTCGTGCTCGATCCACAAGTCGCAGGGCAGCGAGTACCCGGCGGCGGTAATCCTGATGACCACGCAGCACTACAAGCTTCTGCAGAGGAATCTTCTCTACACGGCGATAACGCGCGGCCGCAGGCTGGTGTGCATCGTAGGGTCTCCTAAAGCTGTGTGGATGGCGATCAGGAACGACGAGATACGGATGCGCCGCACATGGCTGCGCGAGAGGCTTGGCGGCGCGTTCCGCTGAGCCGCCCTGGTCAGAGTCCGGCCGCCCTCAGGGCGACGTGCGCGATGATTCCGAAGGCCAGCACGACGGCGGCGCAGGGCAGGATGTGCCGGTACACCGACACGTAGTCGGACTCGAAGTAATCCCTGGTGACAACGAAGCACAGGTGCACAGGCGAGAGCATCATTCCGATGTAGCCGAATGAGTAGGCCAGCACCAGTGTGGCAAGCGGAGTAAGGCCCGATCCGGGCACGGCCATAAGGCCCGCGACAAGCGGGAACGAAGTGCCGGTGAACGCGAGCGCTATGCCCGTCACCAGTCCGGCGAGAAACGGCAGTGCGGCCACCGCGGTGACCGCGGGTATTCCGGCCTCCTCGAGTTCGCGTCCTGCGAGCGGAAGCAGGCCGGAGGACTCCATCAGCCGCTTGAATACGATGACACCCGCGAGCGTCGCGGCGACGGTCATCGTTTTCCGGTCGAACACGCCGGCGATGCCGCGCAGAGCGCCGGAGGCCGTGACGTTGCGCCAGCCCATCTTTCGCGCCCTGTCGAACGCGACCAGCGCCAGCGCCGCCGCCAGCCCGCCGAGCATGGCTATCAGCTTGTGGTGCTGCGCCTGCGCCGCAGGCCATGCCGCCTGCGCAAGCGGCGGCAAGGCGAAGACCGCGACGACGACCAGCGCCAGGGGCGTCATAAGAAACGCCGTCCTGCGCGGGTTTACCGGAGCGAGCGCCTCATCCGCCTTGAGAGAACGGACATGCGGCCTTATGAGGAAGAAATAGCCTGCCGCGATGGATACCGGCGTGAACGGGAACTGCGCGGCGATGAAGCGGGGTGGGTCGAGGTTGAGGACGGTCATGCCGACGATCACGCCCGGGTACAGGGGCCACCAGCATTCCCACACGTGCCGGAACCAGTAGTTGACGGCCGTCTTCCAGTCGGATCTGCCGGGCAGGATCGACCCCGCTTGCGCGACGAACGGGGCGGAGAAGAGCGCCCCGGCCGGCATGGGGATAAGTCCGACAAGCGCGGGCAGGGCCATGAGGCTGGCGGCCCTGCCGTGTTTGCCGCCCCAGCGCTTGACGGCCGCGACCAGTTCGGCGGCGTTGTCGTGTTCGGTGAGAAAGCGTCCGAGTTCGACGATGAGTGTCAGCACGGCGGCCATGAGCCAGAGGTCCGCCTGCAGCCATGCCTGTCCGAAATCGCGGGCGACCGAGGCGGGCGCGACGCCGGCCCAGAAGTCGAGCCCGATTGCCCCGAGCAGCATTGCGAGCCAGAGCGGAACACGGACGCGGGTGAGCATCAGGATGGCGCCGAAGATGAGAAGTATTTTCAGCGCGGCTGGCATGGTTTCCCTGCTGTCCCGGGTTTCAGTTTGCGAAACCTGACGCCTGCTTCCCTGAACAGCGCCTTGGTCTGGCGGGCGAACTCGTATTCCTCGGCATAGACCACTTCCAGCATGCCTGAGTTCACGATCATCTTCGCGCAGGTCAGGCACGGGCTGAGCGTGACGTAGAGAGTCGCTCCGGCGACGGCTATGCCGTGGCAGGCGGCCTGTGTGATGGCGTTTTCCTCGGCATGGCAGCAGATGCATTCATCCAGCCGCGAGCCCGATGGGGTGGAACCGGCGCAGCGCGGGCATCCGCCGTCGCAGCAGTTGCGCACGCCGCGGGGAGTGCCGTTGTAGCCGGTAGAGATGATTCGCCGGTCTTTGACGATCAGCGCTGCAACCTGCCGGCGGCTGCAGTTGCCGCGGCGAGCGACGACGCGCGCGATGTCCATGAAGTACTCGTCCCATCCGGGCCTTGCAAATCCGGTGATCTTGCTCATGGTCAGATACAATGCGGTTCTTCCCCCGCGCCGTCAATCGCGGGCGCGCCTCTGCAGACATGCGGGGTCGGCGCTTCCTGCCAGACCGAGAGCCTGGCTTCAAGTGACAACGACGCATCGGCGGGGCAAGTCGGGTGAAGCCGCGTGAATGAGACGGCGTTGTCGGACAGGAGGTCCGGGGCAGACCTGGACGCTTTCTTGATTTGCGGCGGGAAGGGCGTAGAGTGCCGGATCATGCTGCGGCCTCATGGAGCCGCCGTGTGCGGGCGAGAGGGTACTTCTATGGACATGTTCTCCTGTCTTGTCTTTCTCTGTGTCGGGGTGGGCGTTGGCGCGGCCGCGGCATGGTTCGTGTTCAGGGCGAAGATCGGCGCTGCCGCCGCGGCCGCGCGGAGCGAATCCGAAAGCCGGCTCGCGGTGCTTCAGGAACGGCTGGATGGCGCGGAGCGGCGGGCCGGCGAGGCGCGGGGCGCAATCGACCTGAAGGAAGGAACGATAGGCGAGTTGCAGGCGCGGGTGACGGCGTTGCGCGAGGAGAGGTCCGAACTTGAAACACGGCTGGAGAAGGAGCGGGAAGCCGCGACCGAGAAGCTTGATCTGCTGAATCAGGCGCAGGCAAGGCTGGCCGAGGCGTTCAAGGCGCTTTCCTCCGACGCGCTCAAGAGCAACAACCAGTCCTTTCTGGATCTCGCGAAGGCCACGCTGGAGAAGTACCAGGAATCGGCCAGAAGCGATCTCGAAAAACGTCAGCAGGCGATAGACCAGCTCATGAAGCCGGTGCGGGAGTCGCTGCAGCAGTTCGACTCGAAAATCCAGGATATCGAAAAGACGCGCGAGGGCGCGTACGAGGGATTGCGGCAGCAGGTGAAGTCGCTCGCGGACACGCAATCGCAGCTCCGGTCCGAGACGGCGAACCTTGTGAAGGCGCTTGGGACGCCGCGCGTGCGCGGGCGCTGGGGCGAGATCCAGTTGAAGCGTGTCGTGGAGATGGCGGGGATGCTTGCGTACTGCGATTTCCAGGAACAGCAGTCGGTCAACACGGAGGAAGGCCGGCTCAGGCCGGACCTGGTCGTGAAGCTGCCGGGCGGCAAGAACATCGTTGTTGACGCCAAGGCGCCGTTGGCGGGCTACCTCGAAGCGATCGATGCGACAGACGACCGGGTACGCGATGAACGACTTGCGGACCACGCCCGGAATGTCAGGGAGCATCTGGCGAAGCTCGGCAGGAAGTCCTACTGGGACCAGTTCCAGCCGGCGCCCGAGTTCGTGGTGCTGTTTCTGCCCGGCGAAACGTTCTTCAGCGCCGCGCTGCAGAAGGACCCGACGCTCATCGAGTCGGGCGTGGACGAGCGGGTCATACTTGCCACGCCGACGACGCTGATAGCCCTGCTCAAGGCCGTGGCGTACGGGTGGCGTCAGGAGAGACTGGCGGAGAACGCCAGGGAGATCAGCGATCTCGGGAAAGAGTTGTACAAGAGGATCTCCGATATGAGCGGTCATTTCGCCGAGGTCGGGAAGGGGATTTCGAAGGCAGCAGACAGCTACAACAAGGCCGTCGGTTCACTCGAGGCGCGTGTGCTGGTCAGCGCGAGGAGGTTCCAGCAGCTCGAGGCCACCGGCACGCACGATGACATCCCTCAACCGGATCCGGTGGAAGTGAGTCCGCGCAGGCTGCAGGCTCCGGAGCTGGACGCGGAACAGGGTGTCTGACGGCGCACCGTCAGCGGAGCCGTCAAACCGCCCGCAGATCGGGCCTGTTCGACCAGAATTACGTGCCTGCCGGGTGGCCGGCGGTCTCCCATTCACCTGCGAGGCGCAGCAGCGCCGTGCGCATGGCATTGAGGCAGCCGGCCGCCGCCGGTTCCGGCGCGATGTTCCTGGACTCGAGCGGGTCGTTCTCAAGGTCGAACCGCTGGTAGTCGGTGAAGAACGCCAGAACGTTCGGCTTATCGCGCGTGCTTGAGGCATGTCACGGCGAGGACGGTTCCGCCTTGCGCTCTTCGCCGTAGGTGAAGTTGACGATCTTGCTTTTGCTCAGGTCCAGGTTGGGGACGATTATTATTGATCCGTCTTCGGCGAGGAAGCGGGAGCGGCGCACGCCTATTTCGAGCGCGATGACCTTCTCTCCTGACGGGAGTTTCATGCTGTCGCCTTCGCGGAACGGGCGGTCAACCATTATGAGGAACCCGGCTATCACGTTGGCGATAGTGTCCTGCGCCGCCAGCGCGATCGCCAGGGACGTCACGCCGAGGGCGGTTATGAGCGCGCTGATGTTCACGCCGTAGAGAGGAAGCGTTACAAGCAGAGCGACCACCCAGATGATTACGTTGGCCGTGCGGCGGATCAGCGGGATTAGCTCGTCATCAAGCCTGCTGGCGGTCCTGGCGGCGACGTTGTCCCTGTACCATGCGAGCATGGCCGCCGCGGACCTCTGCACCGCGAACGCGACAGAGAAGATTATCAGGGTCCGCATGGCGCGGTGGAAGACCACCGTTGCCTGCGGAGTCAGGAGGTCCACGAACCTGGCATTGTAGAACGCGTAGTAGGCGAGTGTGGCGACGAGACAGCTGCCCGGCAGCAGCATTCCCATCACCACCCGTCTGGTCATTCCGTTCTTCGCAGGCATGGGTATTAGA
>Ga0194125_10003209_pt1 | contig 26632 bp, 22 predicted proteins | sample TA2KigC250mmetaG_FD_148626 | JGI IMG/M metagenome (GOLD analysis project Ga0194125, IMG submission 148626) | Freshwater microbial communities from Lake Tanganyika, Tanzania - TA2015034 Kigoma Deep Cast 250m | ecosystem: Environmental > Aquatic > Freshwater > Lake | place: Tanzania: Lake... | reverse complement strand
TAGGCTAAGGAAAGTGATGGAAGAGAAGATGAATACCATTTTTAGAATCTTACGTTCTCAAAAACCTATGGTCACGATACCTCTCTCTTCTTTTCTCTCGGGTAACATTTATTAATGAGGCATCAGGTTTATTTAGAAATTCCCATAATCCGATTCCTTTGTGGCCGTCGAATAAAAGATATGCGGTAGCTTTGTCTCATGATGTCGATTATCCGGAAATGATTCGGTGGATTGAAGTCCTAAGGTATCTTGGGAAGTATAGAATGAAATCCAAAATGAGAAAGGTCATGGATATCATTTATGGAAAAGAGAGCTTCTGGAAATTTGAAGATTGGGTTAAGCTTGAGAATCGGTACGGCTTGAAATCGGCGTTGTATTTCTGCGGTGTAAAAGGAAGTCTATTGCGTTATGTTTTTAAAGCTCCTGACCCTTTTTATGATGTTCGACAGGATCAATTTAAAAAGGTTTTGAATTATTTAGCTCAAAATGGTTTCGAAGTTGGATTGCATGGCAGTTATTTGGCCTATCAATCGGCCGATAGATTTTTAGAGGAAAAAAAAACGGTAGAAGAAAGTCTTCGTGGACCCATCTTTGGCAATAGACATCACTATTGGCACATGAATCCTGATAATCTTTCAGAAACTGCGCTAATGCATGATGAGATTGGTCTATTATATGACTCCTCCGTATGTTTTGCAAAACGATGCGGGTTTCGGTTTGGAATTTGTTCGCCTTTCCATTTATATGATCCGATTCACCAGAGGCACGTCAAGGTCTTGGAACTACCTACTTCGTTGATGGACGATCACCTCTTTAAATATTTTGGACTGAGTTACTTCGGCAAACCACAGTCTGAGATTGATGCATTGATTAATTCAGTAAAAGAACATGGGGGTTTATTTTTGGTGGATTACCATGTCAGGGGTTTTAATGAAACTTTTTGTCCGAAATGGATAGAGACGTATAAACATATTTTGAATAAAATAAATGAGGATGGTGATTTTTATTCAGACACTCCGCTCAATATTGCAAGATATTGGAAAAACAGAGAAGAAGATATTTTTCGTGAGTCGAAAGATGAATATTGCGGCGTAAACTAACAGCTGTGGAAATAAGCGGTGAGAAATAAATCAATCTGCTTTATTACGAATGCTTATCCCGATTTCAAATCTTCCGGCCGTGGCATGTTTATTGAAAAAATGGCTCTTTTGTTGAAGGAATCCGGATACCAAATCTCAGTAGTCACCCCAAAGATTTATGAGAAGAGTCATTATGTTGAGGAACAGGAGGGAATTAGGGTCTATCGATTCCCCTTTTTTTCCGGAAACCGTCTTTTAGTCGAATACGAAAAGATTCCGTATTGGAGAATGTTTATTTATTATATGACAGGGTCCTTCTTAACCATCTATGTTATGTTTAAACATAGATGTCATCTGATCCATGCACATTGGGCAATCCCAACAGGACTCATCGGTGTTTGGGTGGGGTCAATCCTCAAAACTCCCCTGATTGTGACGATTCATGGTTCTGATTTCAGAATAGGCACGATGAAGACATTCGTTGTTAAAAAGATTTTCCTATATGTTTGCAAAAGGGCAAAACATATTATATGCGTTTCCGAAGCGCTTAGGGAAGGGATTGAAAAACTTGGCATTAAAGGAGAGAAAATATCCGTTTCCCCGATGGGAGTGGATGAACACTTTTTTAGGTCATTGGTAAGCAGGGGAGTCAATCGTACAGGCCAGGTGGTTACAATACTAAGCAATCGACAATTACAACCCATTTACAACATATCCCTCCTGCTTCGAGCGATCCCGATTGTTCTTAGAGAAGAACCTGGCGCTAAATTTATGATTGCTGGAATTGGCTCGGAAAGAGAAAGTTTGGAAAAACAAGTCAAAGATTTAAATATAAGCCCTTCGGTTCAGTTTTTGGGTTGGGTTAGGCACGAGGAGATGGCAAAGCTTCTTTCACGGGCAGATATTTATATTTCAACCTCTTTAGATGATGGAACATCGGTTTCGTTGCTCGAGGCGATGGCCGCAGGAGCTTTCCCTGTCGTCACAGATATCAATGCTAACAGGGAATGGATAATTGATGGAGAGAATGGATTTTTATTCCCTGCTCACGATGAATTTCTATTGGCAAGGAAAATCCTTGATGCCATCCATGATAAAGAATTACTGGAGAGAGGACGAAAATCGAATCAGGCGATAGTAAAAGAAAAAGCCCTCTGGCCGATATGCATCGAAAAAATAAAAGGGATTTACGAAGCACAACTTTCAAAAAAATAGGCAGAGGGCATAGGGCATGGCCGTATCTTCATGGATTCTTGGCTTCCTTAATAGGAATGCAGGAAGGCAGGAAAATATGATGAAAATCCTTTACATTACGCTTGAAAATTTATCCTTACACAAAGGGTCGGTCGTCCATGTCAAGGAAGTGGTCGCTGGACTCAGGAAACGCGGTCATCAAGTTGGATTGATTGCACGTGCCTGGAATAAACCTGTGGATTTTGATCCCTTCTATAATATCCATTATTCTGCTCTCTTGCCTTTAAAATTCTTAAATTCCAAGAGGAAACTATATTTTATCTCAGCGGTATGGCTTTTTCTTTATTTATTTAAGGTTCTTTCCCGTTATGATGTAATATATGTTAGAGAGTTCCCCGCATCCGTTATTGCTTTTTTGCCTCGCCTCATTTTCAATAAAAAGTTGATTTTCGAGATGAATGGTTTAGCCGGCGAGGAGCAGAAATTAAAAGGACATTCGACTTATAACGGAATTCTTTCTTTTCTCATTCAAAAAGGAGAAAAAATAGGCACGAAATGTTCCAACAGGATCGTTTCTGTAACCCCTTATATAGAACGCTATCTCATCAAGGAGTATCGTTGTCGGCCAGACAGAGTAAAAGTTATTGGCAACGGGGTAAATACGAAAAAGTTTTTTCCGATCACTGATAAACACCTGCTTAAACAATTTAAGGATAGATTGAACATCGGAGAAGGGGAGATTTTAATTGTATTCATCGGGAATCTGGCTTCATGGCAAGGAATCGAATATCTCATTCGGGTTGCCCCGTTGCTCCTTAAAGAGAAAAAAAATATAAGATTTTTAATTGTAGGCGAGGGGATATGTAAAGACAAGTTTCAGATGAGTGTAAGTGAATTAGGGTTATCTGATCATTTTATCTTTACCGGGATGGTAGATCACGATCAGATTCCACTCTACATCAATATTGCTGACATCTGTGTCCTGCCAAAGCGAAAACTGAAGTCTGGTTATTCCCCAATCAAACTTTACGAATATATGGCATGTGGGAAACCCATTATTTCTTCGCAAGCAGAAGGCCTTGAATTTATTGAAGAAGAAGGAATAGGACGAGTCATCGATCCAGAAAATACCGTAAGCTTTAAAGAAGCATTGAAAGATCTTATTCAAGATCAAAAGAAAATAGAAACAATGGGCGAAAGGGCTCTTTTGATCGCCCGGAAAAGGTTTGATTGGGAAATAAAGATTATCGAGATTGAAAAAATTTTGAAAGATTTATTGGCATAAGGTTTGCTATTTATGGAATTTATGAATCAAATGATAAACTTTCTAAGAGCGTTATTTAGAATTAATATCAAATAAATTCGATAAGTTAGGAAGAAATTTTTTTTGGACTAACTGTTCATGGAATGAACAATTTCGGGCCTCAAATGAACAAAATTTGACCATTATGGGAAACCTTGAACTTTTTAAGCCTCCGCAAGAGATTAGAGAGCTAAACCTACTTCAGGAATTGGAGAAGAATCCGATCATTTCGCAACGGGAGCTATCACATAAATTTGGGATCGCTCTTGGAGTGACGAATGCCTGTTTGAAAAGGATGGTCAGAAGAGGATGGATTCGGATCATGAACTTTAATCATCACAAGATCGGATATTACCTGACACCGAAAGGCTTTGCCGAAAAAGCTAACCTTAGCCTTCATCTCATCTCCTGGACCGTTCAACATTACTCTACATTGAAGGAGATCATCGCTAGAAAGCTTTTAGAGATGGAGAATTCTGGAGTGAAGCGCATCGTATTTTATGGCATTAGCGATGAGATGGAGATCGCTTATATTACCCTCCAGGGAGTCAATCTGAAGCTGATAGGCATTGTTGAAGATCAGGAGAGAATAAATCGGAAAGAGATATTAGGCTTTGAGGTGAAGGACCTCCATCACATTGAAACTTTAAAACCCGATGCCATCCTAATTACATCCCTAACAGACCTGGATAAGAGGAAAGAAAGTTTGAGGCAGATGGTCGATGTTACCAACGGGCGCATATGGGATATTTCAAATCCTTAAGGAAAGGTAGGAATTGAGGCGGCTATGGAGATAAGGGGAAGTCGAGTTTTAGTCATCGGTGGCGCAGGGTTTATTGGTTCTCATGTGGTTGATGAATTAAGAAAAGAAGATGTCAAAGAAATTATCGTTTACGACAATTTTTGCCGGGGGACCATGTGTAATTTAGAAGAGGCCCAACATGACCCCCGGGTAAGAATCTATGAAGTCGGAGGAGACATCTGTCAGACAGACATTTTGGACTCTGCTATGAAAGGGATCGATTATGTCATCCATCTTGCCGCCTTATGGTTGCTTCAATGCTATGAATATCCTCGCGCCGCCTTTGACGTCAATATCAGAGGGACATTTAACGTGCTTGAGGCTTGCGTGAATAATAAAATTAAAAAGTTGATCTATTCCTCTTCGGCATCGGTTTATGGCGACGCCATTAAAATTCCCATGACAGAGGAACACCCCTTTAATAATAAAACCTTCTACGGAGCTACTAAGGTCGCTGGGGAACAGATGTGTCGGGCCTTTTATCATCGCTATGGTCTCCCCTATGTCGGTCTGAGATATATGAATGTCTATGGTCCTCGCCAAGATTATCGAGGAGCCTATGTCGCTGTCATCATGAAGATTCTGGACAGACTTGACCAGGGGTTACCACCCATTGTCTACGGAGATGGGTCCCAGGCATATGATTTCATTTATGTAACCGATTGTGCGAGGGCGAACCTCTGTGCCATCAGCTCAGATCGGACCGATGCCTTCTATAATGTAGGCCGGGGGATACAGACCTCCATCAAAGAGCTGACAGAGATGATCTTGGAAATCACAGGTTCCAAGTTAAAAATTCAATATGAGCCTCAGGGAACAACGTTTGTAAAAAACAGGGTAGGATCAACCAAGAGAGCAGAAAGAGAGATTGGTTTTAAAGCGTTCATAGGGCTGGAAGAAGGTTTGGAAAAACTGATTAAATGGCGGAGGAATCATAAAGAAGAGGTTGCACGGAGACGTTCTGAGGCAGGGTTAGAGAATGAATGAAAAACGGATCATTCCAATCTCCCATCCTGATACCGGCGAAGAAGAATGGCAGGCTCTAAAAGAGCCTATCATGACGGGCTGGCTCGTGCAAGGGCCCAAAGTAAAGGCCTTTGAAAAAGCCTTTGCTAACCGGCATGGAGTCCAATATGCTCTTGCCACCACGAGCTGTACAACAGCTCTACATCTCATTTTGATTGCACTCGGTATAGGCCCGGGGGATGAAGTCATTGTCCCTGCGTTTACGTGGGTATCAACCGCCAATGTGGTCCTTTATTGTGGAGCAACCTCAGTTTTCGTTGATGTGGATCGAACTACTTTTAATATCGATGCTACCCAAATTTCGAAAAAGCTTAGCAAGCGGACAAAAGCCATTCTTCCCGTTCATCTCTTCGGCCTCTGTGCAGATATCGATGCCATCGCTAAAGCAGCTCCAGGTATTCCTATTATTGAAGATGCCGCTTGTGCTTCAGGGAGCGGCTATAAGGGACGGCCGGCAGGTTCTTTAGGAATTGCGGGAGCCTTCTCCTTTCATCCCCGAAAATCAATCACCACTGGGGAAGGAGGTATGGTGACCACCAACCATGAGGAACTCGCTACAAATGTAAATTCGTTACGCAATCACGGTGCCAGTATTTCTGAGGAAGAGCGTCATCATGGGGCTCAGCCTTATATCTTGCCTGATTTCAATTTGTTGGGTTTCAATTATCGCATGACAGATCTGCAAGGTGCAGTTGGGATCGTTCAACTTTCCAGGTTGGATGCATTCATTGAAGAGAGAGAAAAGTGGGCGAATTATTATAGTCAAAACTTATCCGACATCCCATGGCTACACACTCCAGTTGTACCGAAAGGCTATAAACATGGATGGCAGGCTTATGTTTGCTATATCGATGGAAAAAAGTCTCCATTATCACGGAATGAAATAATGAAAACACTTTATACGAGGGGGATTCACACCCGACCAGGTACCCATGCCGTTCATCTATTGGGGTTTTATAGACAAAAGTTTGGTTTTACTCCGGAGGACTTTCCTGGAGCTCGCGATTGCGATCGTTACAGTATGGCCATCCCTCTTCATAACCGGATGACGCCTGAAGATTATGATTATGTGGTAAGAACGATTAAGGAGTTAAGGTAAAAACAATGTGCGGGATCGTCGTTGTTTTCAATCTCAATGGTGAGCCTGTCTCTCCAGTCCTCTTGCGGACGATGACAGACTCGATCAAACATCGGGGACCCGATTCAGAAGGATTCTATGTGGACAGTTTTATCGGACTGGGACATCGAAGACTTTCCATTCTTGATCTCTCTCGTGCAGGACACCAGCCCATGGTCACCGAGGACAAACAATTCGCCATCACTTACAACGGTGAAATTTATAACTTTCAAGAATTAAGAGTGGAACTGGAAAACCTTGGTCATCCGTTCACATCCAGAACCGATACCGAGGTCATTCTTCGGTCGTATGTTCAATGGGGAGCCGATTGTGTTCACAAGTTCAACGGAATGTTTGCCTTGGCAATATGGGATAAGACAAGACAAGAACTTTTTCTGGCAAGAGATCGCTATGGAATTAAGCCTCTTTATTATACTTTTGTTGATTCTACCCTGATCATTGCTTCGGAGCAAAAGGCCATTCTTCAACATCCCTCCGTAAAACGGGAAATTGATTTAGAGGGTTTGGTCGAGTACTTTACCTTTCAAAATATTTTTACGAATAAGACCCTTCTGAAGGCAATATCGATCTTCCCGGCTGGATGTTTTGCCAAGGTATCACTTGGAAAGAACACCGATTCCCTCCAATCGATTCGATACTGGGATTTTGATTTTCAGGAGCCCGAGCATCCGGCCTCCGAGGAGGAGTATGCGGAGGAACTTGATCGCCTTTTCCGTCAGGCTGTCAAACGTCAATTGGTGAGTGACGTAGAAATAGGCTCCTACCTCAGCGGTGGTATGGACTCCGGCTCGATTACAGCCGTTGCCGCTATACAGCTTCCCAACATTAAGACCTTCACCTGTGGTTTTGACCTTCACTCTGCATCCGGTTTGGAATTGGGATTTGACGAGCGGGAAAAAGCTGAATTAATGTCGTATCAGTTTAAGACGGAACATTATGAGATGGTTCTAAAAGCAGGGGATATGGAGAAGGCACTTCCTAAACTTGCCTGGCACCTTGAGGAACCGCGCGTGGGTCAGAGTTACCCTAATTTTTATATGGCCCAACTGGCCTCTAAATTTGTGAAGGTCGTGCTTTCTGGAACAGGAGGAGATGAACTTTTTGGGGGATACCCATGGCGGTACTACCGGACTGCTATGGATGACGACTTTGAGAGTTATATCGATAAGTACTATAGCTTTTGGCATCGTTTGATACCGAACAGGGAGATCCAGGAAGTATTTCGTCCGATTCGAAAAGAAACCGAACAGATTTGGACAAGAGACATCTTTCAAAATGTGTTTAAGCGTCATGACATAAAGATTACCCGACCAGAGGACTACATCAATCACTCGCTCTATTTTGAGGCAAAGACCTTCTTGCACGGCCTGCTGGTTGTCGAAGACAAGCTGAGTATGGCCCACAGCCTTGAAGCAAGAATTCCCTTTTTGGATAATGATCTTGTCGATTTTGCCGTAAAGGTGCCCGTAAACCTCAAGCTTCAAAACCTCACAGAGGTAGTCAGGCTCAACGAGAACGAACCAGCCCCTAAGCCTCAGAAATACTTTCAGAGCATAAGGGATGGTAAATTGCTTTTGCGCAAGGTCATGGGACGCTTCATTCCACCCGATGTCGCTAATGGTGTGAAACAAGGGTTTTCTGCTCCTGACGCCTCATGGTTCAGAGGCGAAAGCATCGATTATGTCCGGAGAACCGTCTACAACGATCGTGCTGATATTTACAAATTTATGGACAAAGAGGCCGTGCAGAAGCTTGTTGATGAGCATTTGCACGGGAAGCAAAATCGCCGACTTTTTATATGGTCCCTGATTAGCTTTGAAAAATGGTTGGAGCTGTTTTTATAAAGGAGTTCCTTTGACTTGAAAAAAAGGAAGGAATCTAACATTACAGAAAAAATATTTTGACATTTCAAACTATGCCACCTCAAAAGTTTATCATTGCTCACTCCAAGCCAAGTCTGTCGGCTAAAGACCGAAAGGCTATAGATGCAGTATTGAGTTCAGGAATGGTTGCCGAAGGAAATTTAGTGAGAAGGTTCGAGCATCGTATCAGCCAATATCTGAACCTATTGGGAGGTGTGGCCACCTCCAGCGGAACGGATGCCTTATACTTAGCGCTGAGGGCCCTGGAGATAGGAGATGATGACGAGGTGATTATCCCCACCTATGTTTGTCGGGCCGTTTGGGATGCGGTGAAGGCGACAGGAGCATTACCCGTTTTATCTGATATTGGAGAAGATTGGTGTATGAATTTGAATACGATTCGTCCCTGGATTACCAAGAGGACGAAGGCCATCATTGTCGTCCATACCTTTGGAATCATGGCCGATGTTGCTCCCATTTGCGACCTGGGCATCCCTATCATCGAAGATAGTTGTCAAGCCTTTGGAGTAAAAATCGGTGGGGAATTGGGAAGGACTTTGGGCAAATTGTGCGTGTTATCGTTTCATGCGACTAAACTTCTCACTACAGGTGAGGGAGGTATGGTTCTGACCAATGATGAAGACCTGTTAAAGCGGCTAAGAGGGTTTAAAGAAAGCAAGGGGATCCCTTCGACGATCCGATATCGACAGCCAATGTCAGATCTGCAGGCCGCTTTGGGGTTGAGCCAATTCGCACGGTACGAGGAATTTTTAGACCGTCGCAGTTTCATAGCGGATTATTATCTCACGCATCTGAAAGGTTTTCCAATCAAACTTCCACATCATGTCCGAGATCGGAGCATCTTTTTTCGTTTTCCCGTGCGAGTTCGCGGAAACTTTGAAAAACTTCGCAAGTTATTTAATTCAGAGGGCGTTCAAGTACGCCACGGAGTAGATACCTTATTGCACAGACTATTTGAAATTGAATCAAAAAGGTTTCCTATGGCAGAGGAATATTTCCGTGAGACCCTTTCAATCCCAATCTATCCCGCCCTCAAGAGAAAGGAGCTTGAATGGGTGGTTAAATCTTGCCAACATATTTTGGCTGGGAAGCGTTACCCGAAGACATAATATGGAACAGATCGATAAGGAACGAATCATTCAACGATACAATGCTCGCCTTGAAGAATTTGGCGATGATATCAGGACCCTGGCCTCAGGTTCCGAAGAAAGGCGAAGGATAAGATTCAAGGTTCTATCCGAACTTGGATTGACCTCTCATTCGAGTGTCTTGGACATTGGTTGTGGCTTGGGTGATTTCTTTAGCTATCTAAAAAGACAATCCATGCGGGTCCAATATGTCGGTTACGACATAAATCCAAGACTGATCGGAATCGCCCAGAGGAAATATCAATCGGCCACATTTGAGGTGAAAGATATCCAGGTCGATTCATTCCCAATTTTCGATTTTATCGTTTCCTCAAGCGCCTTTAATTTGCAATTGACCGGTCAAGATAATTATGAATTCATCGAGGAGGTCCTGCGATTATGTTACCTCCATGCCAGGAAAGGAGTAGCGATTGACTTCTTATCATCTTATGTGGATTTCAAATCCCCAGATGCCTTCCACTACGATCCGGAAAGGATCTTCTCCATTTCGAAGAAAATCACGAAACGAGTATCCCTAAGGCATGACTATCCACTATACGAATTTTGTATATACCTCTATCCCGACTTTAGAGGCTGGAGAAAAGATAGGTGCGAAATCTGAAAATATGCATCACATTTGATGTGGAATTCACTCCTCTTCTTCCTAAAGAGGAGAAGTGGGGGACAGATGAATTTGAGGCCATCTTTCCATCCCTCCGATTAATATTTGAGAGACAAAGGGATTGTAAGACAACCTGGTTTTTTCGTTTAGATGACCAGATCAAAGATTTTTTCGGTCAGCCCGATTACCTCATTCAGAAGTACGAAAAAGAAATTCAGAGTCTTTATCAAGATGGACACGAAATCGGTTGGCACCCCCACTTCTTTATTTACACTGGAGGAAAATGGAGGCAGAATAAGGAAGTGATCGACCTGATGGAGGAGTTGGTACGCCATGCCCCCTTGGCTCAATCGTATGGGTTCCGGTCGGTACGAATGGGATGGGGACATCATACCAATGAGACCATGCGTCTGCTGAGCGACTTGGGTTTTGCTGTGGACAGCAGCGCCATACCTCGTCCGCAATATGCTTGGGATGAGACTTACAAAGATTGGGTATCCACGCCAGTTACTCCTTACTTCCCATCAACATCAGACTATCGAGTTCCGGGAGAACCTGCCCTTCCGATATTAGAAATTCCAATGTCTGTTACTCATATTGAGGCCCCCTATGACACCGAACGGGTTTTGCGTTACATTAATTTAGCCTACCACCCAGAACGGCTTAAGAGGCCTTTGGAACATTGGATGAAACGATATCCCCACATGATTACGATTACCCACCTTGACGAATTGTTCCCCAGAGAAAAGGCACATGGCCTCTTGGCCTTTGATCTGAATGCCCTTGAGCAAAACCTTAAGGCTATTCAGGAGATGGCGGAAAAGAGGAAGACTACTGTTTCCTTTCTTACCTTACGGGAGTTTGCTGAGTCGTATGAGGGAAACCATGTATAGCCAAAACTTTCAAATTCTTGAATGTACGCTTCGCGATGGGAGTTATGTCATTGACTTCCAGTTTACGGGCAAGGATACTGCTATCATCGCGGCAGGTTTAGAGAATGCAGGTTTCAATTTGATTGAAATAGGTCATGGTTGGGGACTGAATGCCTCCAATGCAGGGAAAGGTGCAGCAGCTGCAACAGACGAGGAATACATGGAGGCTGTTGCCAGTACGCTAAAGCGTGCCCGATGGGGAATGTTTTTTATCCCAGGGATTGGAAGACACGAAGATTTGGAATTGGCTGCAAGATACGGAATGAATTTTATCCGCATCGGCACCAATGCAACAGAGGTTGACCAGTCAAAGAAATATATTGAAAAAGCCAAGAGGCTTGGACTCTTTGTGTCAGCGAACTTGATGAAGTCCTATGTTCTGCCCCCTCGTGAGCTTGCCGTTAAAGCAAAACTTTCGGAGAGATTTGGATCTGACATAATCTGTTTGGTTGATTCCGCAGGTTCCATGCTACCGGATGATATCCGCGCCTATATAACCGCAATGAAGGATTTTTTAAACATACCCATTGGCTTCCACTGTCATGACAATCTCGCGTTAGGTATGGCCAATGTATTGACCGCCATCGACTGCGGCGTCGAGCAAGTGGACAGTACATTACAAGGAATGGGAAGGGGAGGGGGCAATCCAGCCACAGAGGTTTTGGTCACGGTGTTGATGAAAAAGGGGATAGACCTCGGGATCGATCTCCATCGTCTCATGAACCTCAGCGAACATCTCATAAAGCCGATGTTGAAAGGTAAAGGATGGGATCCTATCCATATTACCTCAGGCTATGCTGGGTTCCATTCGAGTTATATGCAAACCATTTTAAAATATGCGGATCTTTACCATTTGGACCCACGCGACCTGATCATCGCTGTCTGCAAGGTGGACCAGATTTATGCTTCAGAAGAGATGGTCAGAGATGTGGCTCAAACATTACAGCGGGAACAAATAGGAAGAGCGGGTTTGCATATCGTATCCCTTCCACGCTTGGCGTTTCCAGACAAAGAAAGAGAAAAAGACCTCGGGGAAACCCTTATGACGGGTGTCCGAAAATTGGCGGGAGAAGTCAGGACCACTGCTAAAAAAAGAGGAAGGCATAGTGTTCTCAACATTGTGGCCGCTCCTCAGCCTGTGGGGAAGGCCACTATATCCCGCTTTGTTCAGGAGGAGTTTGATTATGTCATTGGAAGCGTCGAAGTGGATAACCGAGGCCAAATGAAAGAGATTGTCGAAGCAGTAGACGGAATCATTGACATTCTATTGATCGATTCTGAACTCAAACCCTATCTTGATCAACCCTTGACCTATGAGGCCCATTCCACAAAAACAAAGAGCCGAATTCTGGGTTATAAAGATAATGATGTCTGGGTTCACAGTGTGAGTCGACAAATTGAGGCCATGCTGCACGGTGTTCGTGACCGTCATATCACAGTCTGTGGAACTGATAACCTTGCTATGAAGTTGGTTCTCTCTCTGATCGAACAGGGTGCTTGGGTGACCCTCACAGGCGAAAGTTCTGGTCAATTGGAATCTTCCGCCCAGGCATTGATGCAAATATCGCTCAACCAGCATAAACTGTCGGTTGAAATTGACCCAATTCAGGCCTCTCGGGAGGCTGAAGCATTGGTGGCTTTTGATCGACAGAGAGTGATGATTACTCGTTTCATGTTAGAAGTCCTCCCACCCGATGCCATCGTATTTGATGCGGGGATAGGGTCGGTTTCAATGGATGCCATTGCGAATGGTACTGAACGGAGGATTCGGATTGTTCGTCCGGACATGCGTGCCTCCTTGGCCGCTGAGCTGGCATCGGCACTTGGAACATCCCGGATTGTTAATGAACTGAGTGGAATAGGAGAGATCAATGGTGTTCCAGTCGTCGCAGGGGGAAGGGTGGCCCCCTATGGGACAATCGTCTTAGATTCTATAACAAACCCTTCTAAGGTAATCGGCGTTGCCGATGGGAAGGGGAAGGTGATTTACGGAAGAAAACCTGAATTCCAGGAAAAGATAGAGAAAGTGGAAGAGGAGATCCTACGTAAACAGGTACTTGCCGAATAAACTTTTAAAAAAATGAAGAAACGAGTGATGATCCTGGGTGCATCCCGCTATTATATCCGCTCGATTCTTGCTGCACGAGAATTGGGATGCGAAGTGATCGCTATTGACCGGAATCCTGATTCCCCTGGATTCCAGTATGCAGATCATTATGAAGTGCTCGATATCATAGATACCCAAGGAGGAATAAGGGTTGCAAAAAAATATGGTATCGATGGAGTTGTAGCGGTAAATGACTTTGGGGTCAGGACGGCCGCAGCCATTGTAAAGGAATTGGGTTTGGTCGGGATCAGCCCTCAATCGGCAGAATACGCAACGAACAAAGTTTGGATGAGGAGGAAATGGGATGAGGCAGGTATCCCCCAAGTTAGGTTCAGAGCGGTGGAGTCTCTTGAAGAGGCCTATGCTGCTGCGGAGGAATTAAACCATTGGCCTCTCATATTGAAACCGGCTGATAGCCGAGGAGGAGGTAGTCGAGGGGTATCAAAAATCGACAGTCCGGATCAACTAAAAAAAGGAATCGAGTTCGCACAAAGTTTTTATGATAATAAATCGGTCATTATTGAGGAATTCATAGATGGCATCGAGCATAGTGCCGAGACAATAACCTATGGAGGAAAGACTTACGTTCTGGCCGTGTCCGATAAGGTGAAGACCCCATCCCCTTATCGAGTGGATAAAAGTGTCGTCTATCCAACAAAGGTCACAGGTATTGCCTTGGAAAGGATTCATGGAATGGCCCAAGCAGCTGTCCAAACCCTTGAGATTGATGCGGGGGCAGCACATGTCGAAATGTGTACAACAAATAACGGACCCATACTGTTCGAATTGGGGGCCAGGTGTGGGGGAGGGGGAACTCCTGACCCTATTGTCCCTTTTTTAACAGGAATAGAGATGTTTAAAGAGGTGGTCCGAATAGCTGTTGGCGAAAAACCCCAGAAACTGACTCCCCTCTTTATGAAGGGATGCGTATATAGGTTTCTGACACCGACTCCAGGGATTATTAAAAAAATAACAGGGATCGAAAAGGTGAAGAGGTGGAGGAATATTCTTGACTGTGAAGTATTAGTCCACGAAGGGGAAGCAGTTCGTCCGGTCCGGATAGGAGGGGATCGAGCAGGGTTTATCATTGCGGGAGGAGAGGATAGCGAAGAAGCGGTCACCCTTGCTGATCGGGCTGAAAGCCGCATCCATTTCGAATATTGATGAGGCATTTGAGTCATGTTTAAAGAAATATTCAAAAAAACTTTGCCGCGAATCTTTTTAGCCTTAGTAGTTTTACCCTGTTTATTGTTCCTCACAGCATTGTTGCCTAAGCGAAGAAAGGAATTGATTTGGGGTCCAATACCGATCCTAAACAACAAATACTGGTCAGCCGCCTTAAAAAAGGTGGGTTGGAATTCAAAAACCTTAATGAAAGAGTATTATTCAACAATTAATAAAAGGGAAGATTACGATCTCTACTTCGAAGATTTAGTTCCTCATTGGATATGGCCTCCATCATTAAATCGAGAGCTTTCATATTATATGGCCTTGCTCTACATCATACGAAATGGGAGGGTTACTCATATACCTTTTTCAGGCGGGCCATTGGGAGAAACTCCCCTGTGGAGATTGGAAGCTTATCTGTTCCGATGGGCTAAGGTTCGAACCATTTTAATCCCTTACGGGGCTGATATCTTTAGATATTCCCAAGTGGTAGACCCGTCTTTCAGGAACGGACTACTTATATCCTATCCCGATGGAGGAAAAAATGAGGAAAAGATCTCGAACCGTATAAAATATTGGGTTCGCCAGGCTGATTTTTTAGATACCGGATTCATTATTGATGGTGTGGGGAGATGGGATATGACTGTCGGGAACTTGATATGTGTTGATCTCGAACAGTGGATGCCCAAAACAGTTTATTCTCCTCATGATGGGACGACAGGGATCGTTCGGATATTGCATACTCCCAATCACCGCGGAGTGAAAGGAACCGAGTTTCTCATACATGCCATCAATCAACTTAAAGCGGAAGGACTAAAGGTGGAACTCATTCTCTTAGAGAAGGCTCCTAACGATCGGGTAAAACAGACTATGCAGGAAGTCGATATCCTGGCGGATCAATTTATATGTATCGGATATGGGCTTGCAGCAATTGAAGGAATGGCTTCGGGGTTACCCGTGATGGCCAATTTAGATGAAAGTTACATGCGATTGTTTCGCCGATATTCCTACCTAAACGAATGTCCGATGATTTCTTCAACTCCCGAGACGGTCAAAAGCGACTTAAGGATACTTGTTAGACAACCCAAACTTCGTGAACAGTTGGGTCGAGCTGGACGAGAGTATGTCGAGAAGTATCACTCCTACGAAATGGCGCAATATCTTTTTGGTTCGATCTACAAAAAGATCCTTTTTAATGAAGAAGTTGATCTAATGAATCTGTTTCACCCTTTAAAATCTGAATATAATCGTCGCAAACCGATGGTTCAGCACCCGCTTATAGAAAATAGATTCCCGATATCAGAAGGCGAGAAGTGTTAAACAAGCTTGTAAAAGATATGGCAATCTATGGAGCCGGAGATTTTGTCTTTCGATTCATTGCGTTTGGTGTTTTTCCGATTTACGCCCATCTGTTTTCAGTGAACGAGTTCGGAATCATGGAGTTGGTGAATACTTTCGCAGGGCTTGTGAGTATTTTTATTTGGCTAGGTATGACGAATGCAGTACAGCGTTTTTACTGGGATCCAGAGACCCCTAAAGAAGGACGGCCTCGTTTGATTAGCACTAGCCTCTTTATCCTCATCATATGGTCCATTTTATTCACCTCGGGTGCCTTGATCGCCATCTATCTGTTTGGCGAGGAGATCAAGGCGAGTTATGGCATTCTACCAGGTTTTATTCTTCTCTCCTTGTCCAGCAATATTCCTATGCAGATCCTTCAATATAGCCTCGATACGCTTCGACTTCACTTCTCCCCATGGAAATTTATGTTGCTTTCTGGTTGGAGGAATCTTTCAGGAGTTGCCCTTGGTCTGCTTTTCATACTGGTATTAAAGATGGGGCTTTTTGGTTTTTTTCTTGGAAATCTGTTAGCACCGACCGTATCTGTTCCCTTAGGTCTTTGGTTGATCCGAAAGGATCTAGTATGGGGGTTTGATCGTAAAGTGGCGAAGGAGGTTGTACAGTTCGGCTACCCTTTTGTCTTTGCAGGGTTGGCTTATTGGTTTTTCGGTTCTCTGGATCGGTGGATGCTTGCGACGATGGCAGATAATACCCAAGTGGGTCTTTTCAGTATTGCTTTTAAATTCGCTTCTCTTTTGGTCTTCATAAACTTTGCATTTGGCCAGGCATGGAGCCCCTTTGCGATCAAGATCTATGCAGAGCGTCCCGATTATCGAACGGTCTTCAGTCACATCCTCTCCTATCTTTTCTTCGGCCTATCATTGATCGGAGCAGGTCTGACGCTCTTTGCGAGAGAACTGTTACACCTCCTCACCCCTGCATCCTACTGGTCGGCGGCAACTGTGATGGGGTACATTACGATGGGAATGGTTCTCCAGGGAACGACACAGGTCACAGCTTTAGGCATCTCCCTGGAGCGAAAAACCCATCTCATCTCTCACGCCGCCTGGTTTACAGCAGGGGTTAATTTCATTCTCAATTGGCTCCTCATCCCAAAATATGGAGCTTTGGGATCAGGGATCGCCATTTTTCTCTCCTATGGGGTAATCACAGGTCTTTACTTGTATTGGACACAGAAGCTTCATCCCATCCCGCTCGAAATTAAGAAATTGGTCTCGATTCTCTGTCTCATATTTGCGGTACTTATCTTTTCATCCTTTATCAATACCTTTTCTTGGAGTCCTATGATTCTCTTTTATAAACTAATCTTCTTTGGTCTCCTCCTTCTTATCGGATTCATATTCAAGAGGGAGGGCATATACGTTTTCCGGCGATTGTGCTCAAGGCTCACCAGCTGCCCATAGGGAAGATAATACGATGAAGAGGTGCCTTATTACAGGTTCAACCGGATTGATTGGGAGAGAATTAATGAATCTCCTCAGAGAAGACTGGGAGCAATATGCCCTTGTGAGAAATACATCCGATGCAGTATCAGACGGCATTCATTACATAAAGAGCGATCTTGCCAACGACTGGAATGTGAAAGGATTTCCAGAATCAGTCGATGCAGTGATTCACCTCGCCCAATCCGAACAATTTAGGGAATTCCCTACGTATGCCGAGCGTATTTTCAATGTAAATACCATCAGCACGCTTCGTCTGTTGGAATACGCTCGAAAGGCAAAAACAAAGATTTTTATCCTTGCCTCTTCTGGAGGTATCTATGGGCATGGGGACGAGGGTTTCAGGGAGGATAAAGCCATTACAGCAAAAGACAACCTTGGGTTTTACCTTGGTACCAAGCTCTGTGCCGAAGTGTTGGCGGAAAGCTACACCCCTTACATGAAAATTATCATTCTCCGTTTTTTCTTCGTCTATGGACCTGGGCAACGCAAAACGATGCTCATCCCTAGACTTGTTCAAACAGTCAAAGAGGGGCGACCTATTATCCTTCAGGGCAAGGATGGATTAAAAATCAATCCAACCTATGTAACGGATGCCGCCTTTGCCGTCTGCCATTCACTTAAATTGAGAGAAAGTCAGAAGATCAATATCGGAGGACCCGAAGTCCTCAATCTCAAACAGATCAGCCAGGAGATTGGGGAAGTTCTTCAAAAGACCCCAGTCTTTGAAGTGCAGGAGCATATCAAGCCCCAGCATCTCGTGGGGGATATAAAGAAAATGACCCATTTTCTGGGTTCCCCTGTGATTAGGTTTAAAGAGGGTATTGCAAAGTGCATTGAGGAACCACATGAGTACACTGGAGACATTTAAGGACAAGTGGGAAAATAACAGCCAGCTTGCCTTTGAAGAGACCTTAAGGGAAGGTTCGGATATCTTCGGATGGATATTGAAGAGAAATGGGTTTGAAACCCCGGACGAACTGAGAGAATACTTGAAGAATAAAACACGCATCTTGGATGCGGGGTGTGGAAACGGAAGGGTTACAGCACTTCTAAGGCGATATGCACCGCAGACGGCAGAAATCGTTGGAATCGATCTGGTCTCCTCAGAGATTGCGCGGCAGAACCTGGAGGCACAACAGCTTTCTTACAACGTTGTTATTCTAAAAAGAGACTTGTTAGGCGACCTGGGAGATCTGGGGAAATTCAACTTCGTTTACTGTCAAGAGGTTCTTCATCACATCCCGGAACCTGAGCGGGGCTTCCAAAATCTGTGCAAACTTTTGTCGCCCGGAGGAGAAATAGCTATCTACGTTTACAAACGGAAGGCACCGATCAGGGAATTTGTAGACGATTATGTACGGGAAAAGGTCTCGTGCCTGCCCTATGCGGAGGCTCTCCAGGTTTGCAAGGAGATTACGGAATTAGGAAGAGTTCTTTCTCAAACCGAAATTTCCATTCGCGTACCTAAAGTGGAGGTATTGGAGATCGAAGAAGGAGTGTATGATTTGCAACGGTTCATCTATCATTTTTTTATGAAATGTTTCTGGAATCCAAATCTCACATTTCAAGAAAACGCAGCAATTAATTATGACTGGTATCATCCTCAGATTGCAACGAGACATACGATAGAGGAAGTGAAGGAATGGTTTATGCAAGAGGATCTCAGTATCCTACACGAGCACATCGATTATTACGGAATCACGGTAAGAGGAAAAAGGAGATGAGAGTGCTTCATCTTCCCACATTGGTCGGAGGAATGGCCTGGGGGTTGGCACAGGGTGAAAAACGATTAGGCCTGGATGCCAGCGTCTTGACCGCTGCTGCAAACTGGCTGGGTTACCCCTACGATATTTCTCTTCACTGGGAAAAGAAGAGGGCTGTTACAATATTTTTCAGCAGCATAAAAGCTTTTTTGACATATAGAAACCATTTTGACGTCTTCCATTTTAATTTCGGTTCTACCTTGGTAGACTTTCGAAACTATGGAATTCATTATTGGGACCTTCCTTTTTATCCAAAAAATAAAAAGATCGTTTTTACCTTCAATGGGTGCGATGCAAGGCAGAAGAAGAGGACTATGAAGAGGGTGAACATTTCATCCTGTCATGAGAGCGAATGTTACGGTGGCATCTGCAATAGCGGAAGGAGAGACAGGATACGAAGGAAGAGAATAGATATTGCCTCAAAATACGCTCATCAACTCTTTGCCGTCAATCCCGATCTGCTTTATTTCCTCCCCGAAAAGCTCTCTTCCTTTCTCCCCTATAGTCTTGGGAACTGGTACGAGATTCAACCCCTTTCATATAAGATCGGCCGCACACTAAAGATCGTTCATTCCACCACTGACCGTGCTGCAAAGGGCTCCAATTATATCATCCAGGCGCTGGAGAATTTGAAAAAAAGATATCCCATAGAAATCCTTCTTGTCGAAAATATACCCAATAAAAAAGCCATAGAGATTTATAAGGAAGCCGATATTGTGATCGATCAGATATTATCAGGTTGGTATGGCGGCTTTGCAGTAGAGTGTATGAGGATGGGAAAACCGGTGGCGGTTTTTATCAGAGAGGAAGACCTTAGGTTAATCCCCTCTTCCATGGCAGAGGATTTAAAGAAAGCCTTCATCAACATCGACCCATTTAACATGGAGAGGGTCTTGGCGGAATATTTGGAGAATCCTCAGAGACTGTACCAGAGGAGTCAAGCTGGGCTTGAATATGTTCATAAATGGCATGACCCCCTCTATGTTGCGGGGATCACCAAGTCATTTTATGAAAGTTAAGGTATGGAAATATTTTAAAAGCATTTGAGATCCATCATGTTCGATATCTATCGTAACTTTTTTAAAGTCAATCGAATCAGAAGAAAATATTTTTGGAAAATATTTGCACGGCCTGTGTCCGAAGATGATTTGGTAAGGGATCTCCAATCCAACCACTTTCTTAACCCTGGAGATATTGTGATGGTTCATTCTTCTCTTTCTAGGATCGGAAATGTAATCGGAGGTCCTGAAGCAGTATGCCGTGCCTTTCAGAGAGTATTAACAGAATCTGGAACCTTGCTCATGCCGAGTTATTATCAACCCGACCCCATTCTTAAGATGATTAAAAAAGGCGTCCAGGTCGATCTTCGCACGGCCGAATCCCATATGGGAAAACTGACAGAAACCTTTCGAACATTACCCGGGGTCCAGAGAAGTTCTCATCCGTTCAGTTCTGTTTGTGCATGGGGTCGTTATTCAAAGGAGATGACAAGTGACCATAGCCGTACTCCCTATATCTGTGGCTCGGGTTCACCTTTCTTCAAACTGCTCGAAAGGTCAAGCAAATATATAGGGATCGGGATTGATATTCGTGTCATCGCCTTATACCATGCCCTTGAAGAGAATTGGGATAAGTTTCCGATTCAAGTTCATTATCCTGAACCGTTTAAAGTTAGATATATTGATTCCAAGGGCGAATTCATTGAACGTGAACTGATTATCCTTGACCCACAGGTCTCCAAGACCCGGATAGATCAAGAGGTAGAAGGAGCATGGATCCGTGATTGGCTTACAAATTATATGCGAAGACAGGACGTCCTTCATGTATTTAAATTGGGTTATGCCACCAGTTGGATCGTGGATGCCAAAGCCTTTTATGACCAATTAAAATTCCTTGCCCAGAGAGGGATCACCATCTACACCACTAAAAAAGAGTTTGAAGCAAGGGGAGGGGAAGAGATCTTCATCCGCGGTTGAATTAATGATGGCTGGACAAATTTATTTATTATTTTCAGCAGATTATGAACTCTACTTTGGAGAGAATTTTCTCTCAGAACGTGAAGTGCTGATTGACCCGACACAACGTATTCTTGAGGCTTTTGAAGAAGAGGGGATCCCGATGACCCTCTTTGCAGATGTCGCTTCTGTTTGGCGATACCATTCTTTGAAAGTGGAATCCGATTACCCTTTATTGTTTGAAGAACAACTACGACGAGCGATCCACCAGGGGCATGACGTCCAATTGCATTTGCATCCTCACTGGATGACTTCAGCCTTTGATGGGAAGAGATGGGAGATGGATGAGTCCAAATTCAAACTGAGTGATATGGGGTATGGAGGAAGAAAAACTCAATCTCTCGAAAGTGCCGAGGAGTTGATCCTCCGCGGTAAAAAATATCTCGAAGAGCTGCTTCGTCCCATTGATCCCTCTTACCAATGCATTGCATTCCGAGCAGGAGGTTATGGAATTCAGCCGAATGAGAAGGAATTAATCAGCACGCTTTTATCGGCCGGTTTCAAAATCGACAGTAGCATCGTTCCAGGGATGTTCTTTAAATCGAATGTCAACCAAATAGACTTCCGCAGGGTTCCTTCAAAGTTTCCTTATCGAATAGGGACTCGGTATGAAATTGATCAGGAAGATAGTCAAGGAATCCTTGAAATTCCGATAGCGGCTTACTCAGAATCATTTGGGGAGACCTTGCTGGAGCGCTTCAGAATGTTAAGAATTCTTACGTCTCAATTTATAAATAAGATGGTAGGAGTGAAATACGAGAGTAGCCAACGGGGAAAAACCATCCAGAGGAATAATCTCTTTAAACAAGTGGTTTCTCTCGTTTTCCGACCCTCCCTATTTTTGCTTGAATTTAAAGGCCAATCTGTTGACGTAAAGCGCACAGTGACAGGAACGAATAAGCTAATAAAATCTCATATGGGAGAATCCATGGATATATACCTTTCAGCAACCTGCCATCCTAAAAACGTTTTTCTACCAACGATTCAGGGGATTCGGGAATTCTGGAGATCCATGGTCGATATTTATGGGACAAGCATAAAAGCCATCACATTCCAAGAGGCAGCTAAAAAAATGGAAACCTAAACGATACGCTCTGATCGGTGAGAGTTTGAGGGATAAGGCTTCAGAATAATGGGAAGCTCCGTTTTAATCAAACTTTGTATTTTAGGAAGGGTTATCAATATCTCAGGAAACAGATATGTGCGGAATCGTAGGGATATACAGTTTCGTTGAAAGTGTGAGACCTCAGTTGGTCAAGAAGATGGCCGACGTTTTGCGGAAGCGGGGACCCGATGATGAGGGTTTCATAGCGGTGAATTTAGAATTAGGCAATGCGTATACGCTCATTGGGAGAGAAAGCAAAGTCCATGGGATAAACATTGAGGATTTTGATGGCCCTGTTGATTTAATTCTGGGCCATAGGAGATTGTCCATCATTGACCTTTCCCCTTTAGGGCATCAACCTTTGAGCAATGAAGATGGATGCCTATGGGTTGTCCATAATGGAGAGATATACAATTATCTCGAAATACGAAAAGAATTGGCGTCTCTGGGCCATCAATTTAAATCACAAACCGATACAGAAGTGATTGTCCATGCTTATGAAGAATGGGGGACAGAGTGCCTGAAACGTTTCAACGGGATGTGGGCCTTTGCTGTTTGGGACCTCAAAAAGAAGACCCTTTTCTGTTCAAGAGATAGGGCTGGAGTCAAGCCTTTCTACTACATATACGATAGTAAACAATTCTGTTTTGCATCTGAAATTAAAGCGTTATTGCAAATTGACACCTTTTCCATCGAACCCAATGAACAGATAGTGGCAGACTATCTTTTTTCAGGGATCATTGATCACACCCGGGAGACCTTTTTTAAGAACATTTACCAATTGAGGCCAGGAGAATATGTTTTGATCGAAGATAAGAAGTTGACTATTCGATCATACTGGGACATTGAGCCCAGAGAAATTAGTTTTTCCCGAGATGGTGATTATGCAGAAAGATTCTATGAGCTTTTGGAAGATTCTATAAGGTTGAGATTGAGAACCGATGTTCCAATTGGTACCTGCTTAAGTGGGGGACTGGATTCTTCTTCAATTGCATGTTTGGCCAATAAGCTGATGTTTGATGGGCAAAACATTGATCCGAGATTGGTTGGCGAAAAGCAAAAAACATTTTCTTCGTGTTTCGATGACCCGACCTATGACGAGCGAAAATTCATTGAGTTGGTGACTCATCAGACAGGAGCTGAAAAGAATTATGTGTTTCCAAAGGCGGAAAATCTGTTCCAAGATCTTTCCATGGTTATTTGGCAGCAAGAGGAACCTTTCGGATCGACAAGTATTTATGCTCAATGGAATGTGATGAGGTTGATAAAGGAAAGCGGGGTCAAAGTCCTGCTCGATGGTCAGGGCGGGGATGAGATACTGGCAGGATATCTCCCTTCCTTCTATTTTCTACTTTTACAGTCTTTCAAACAGAGTAAGGTTGGGAATCTGGTGAAACAGATATATGGTCTCTGGAGAAATCGTCTGATTACGATGGACCGACTCATCACAAGAACGGGAGCCATCCTTTTCCCAATAAAACAGCAGGAAAAAGAATGGACGGAGCCGGGTTTTCAAAAAAAATATTTTAGACATTTTTCAGCTCCTATCAAATATAAAGATGATTTGGATAATTATCTCTACACGATTTATCGCTATCTGAAACTCCCTGCGCTTCTTCATTATGAGGATCGTAATTCGATGGCATTCTCGTTGGAAGCAAGGTTACCTTATTTAGACTATCGCCTAGTTGAATTCGCCTTCGGTTTGCCTGCCGAGCAGAAAATTAACCAAGGTGTCACCAAAGTGGTTTTGAGAAAGGCTATGGAGGGGATCCTGCCTGAAGCAATTCGGAACAGAAAGGATAAAATGGCCTTTGGCACCCCGGACGGAAATTGGTTTCGAACGATTTTGAGGAAGCCTATCTTTCAAATCATCAATTCGAAACGTTTTGCAGAACGAGGTTACTTTAATTCTCAAAAGGTGAGAAAGAGGTTTGAGGAGCACGTGGAGGGGAAAGTAGATCTGAGCCTTCTCATCTGGCGTTATGTGAATATGGAGCTTTGGCTCAGAACCTTTATTGACAAAAATCCATCATCACAATATTGGAGAACGAATGGAAATTAAAAGTGAAATGAACCTTCGAAAATCCTTCTTAAATCGTTCCAGCATTCTTTCGCTCTGCCTTCTGGTTTTCGTCAGCGGCGGCTTATATCTGAACACTCTCGATAACCACTTTACGAATTGGGATGATGCTATGATCTATTCCAATTCCGAAGTCCGAAGTCTCAGCTGGGAGAATATACGCACCATATTTACTCTTAAAAAAGGGGGGACCTATCAACCGGTCCGGGTCCTCAGTTACGCCATCGATTATCATTTCTGGAAACTCAATCCTATGGGATATCACCTGACGAACATCTTTTTCTATATTCTTACCTGCATGATGATCTTCTTGACACTCCAGCGACTTTCAGGACATTTAAGAGTGGGATCAACACCGGACTCACACAAGAGGGTCGCCTTCTTTGGAGCCCTTCTCTTCGCAGCTCATCCGGTGCATGTGGAGGCGGTGACCTGGCTGGCGGCTCGTAAGGAGGTGCTTCAGGGGTTTTTCTTTTTTTCTGCCTTTTATCTCTATTTAAAGGGAAGGGGGGAAGAGGGGAGAAATCGGGTTTTTTATCTCGGCCTTGTTCTCTTTTCAGCCCTTCTTGCCGTGCTTTCAAAACCTTCGGCCGTGGTCTTTCCGGCTGTCATCGTTCTATATGAAATTGCAAGAAAAAAAGACAGCATCATTTCTTTTCTAAAAAGACACTGGGTCTTTTTCGCTTCGTCGGTGATTATCTCAGGCGTCTTTACGTTCATCTCAATCAATGTCATGCTCGATGCAGGAGGGGTGAAGCCATACTATGGGAAAGGATTTATCGAAAACGGTCTCGTCACCTTATATGTCTTTTTGAGGAGCATCAAGCTTTTGATCTTTACGGTTAATTACTCTGCCGCTTATTCTTTTTCTGTGATGCTCCCTGTCTATCACATCAAGAATATCCTCTTTGCTCTGATTGCCATATCTATGTTCGCGTTAAGCATCTGGTCATTGAAGCGAACAAAGGTGGTCTTCTTCTCATTTTTCTTTTTTCTTGTAACCATCCTCCCTTTTTTGAACATCATCCCCATCAGCACCCTTCTTGCCGACCGGTACGTCTTTATCGCCTCCTTCTCCTATGCTTTTCTCCTTGGCGTCGTTTTTGACCGATTTTATGCCTATCGACAGAAAAGATTTTCAGAAGGTTTTTTCAAACTGCTTTCCGTCTCGATATTTCTCCTTCTCCTGGCCGGATACTCCTTTATGACGATTCTCCAGAACACGATCTGGCAGAACAGTTATACCCTGTGGGCCGATGCCGTAGAAAAGCATCCCGAAAGCAATACGGCCAATGCACTGATGGGCGTAGTCTATATGGAAGTAGGAATGGATCAGGAGGCAGTAAAATACCTTGAAAAGGCTGTCCAGATTCTTCCCTATGATTATCAGTCACTCAATAATCTGGGCATTGTTTATGGGAGATTGGGTCAATATGAAAAGGCGTTAGACGGGTTGCTAAAGGCTATCTATTTACAGCCTGATAATGATTCGATCAAGATCAACCTCTCCATACACTACCAAAAAGAGAAAAAATATGATGAGGCGGAAAAAATATTAAAATATCTGATCGATAAAAACCCACAGAATTCCGCCAATCTCCGGTTCAGGTTAGCCATGGTCTATAAAGAGGCAGGGCGGCATGAGTCGGCTCTTTCAGAGCTGATGAAATCATCAGAGTTGGTTCCCCATATCATCAACCCCTATGAAGAGATGGGAAACATTTATGCGAGCAGATTAAAGGATCGTGAGAAGGCCATCTATTATTATTCCAAGGGGATTGAAGCGGCGCCCAATGCCAAATCGAGAGTGGAAGATCTGAGGCGGATGGTTCAGGATCTGCAACGATGAACAATGAACGATAAACAGCGGACTATGGACAAAAGCGAAAAAAGAAGCCTTTTTCGATTCAGACGGTGGCCAGTATACATAGCGGCCAAATCCTTTCGGAAAAAAATGAGGCAGTTGGCAAGAGGTTTGCCCGATAGTGAACGTTTCCTCTTGAGAGACCAGCTGTCACGCGCTGCCGATTCGACTTGTCTAAATATTGCCGAGGGATCCAACAAATTATCGGATCTCGAATTTAGCAAGTACTTGAATACTTCAGAAACATCATTGGAAGAGGTGGTGTGTTGTTTAGATTTAATATTGGATGATGGTCATATTACGACCTTGGAGTTTGAGGGGTATTTGAAAGAAGCTGAGGTTTTGGGAGCGCAGTTGATTGCATTTGGGAAGAAAGTTCGTAACGAAGGGATTCGCCTGTAAGTTCATCGTTTATCGTTCATTGTTCATGTTAGCAAAAGTGGGTGCTTGACAATACATATTAAACAACATATTATTAATACATATTGTATATAGCATATGGAGGTGTATAATGAGTGTTGTAAGAATGAACATAACAATTCCAAAAGAATTGGCAGACGAAATTGAAAAAATGACTCCATCAAGAAAAAGAAGTTCCTTTATTGCTGAAGCGTT
>Ga0194125_10003207_pt1 | contig 26637 bp, 23 predicted proteins | sample TA2KigC250mmetaG_FD_148626 | JGI IMG/M metagenome (GOLD analysis project Ga0194125, IMG submission 148626) | Freshwater microbial communities from Lake Tanganyika, Tanzania - TA2015034 Kigoma Deep Cast 250m | ecosystem: Environmental > Aquatic > Freshwater > Lake | place: Tanzania: Lake... | reverse complement strand
GCAACATGATGTGTAAATACGTGCGACGTGCATTGATGGACATTTGTTCGGTTGGCATGGTTCCTCGGTAACATTTTCTTTTGAGTGAACCATTCTACTCCGGTAACATTATACGTGAATGAGCGCGGCGTGTTGACAAATCCGCGCCATTCCGCTTATAATGCGCGTGGATTTGTCGAGTCGCCGCGCAGGTGGGGAGTGGTTGTCAAGTAGGGCAAAGTCGGTTCCGGATCAAACGTCGGTTTTCCCTGAAGGTTGCATCACGCGCGGGAAAACCGATTTTTTTATTTGTTGCTTGTGTGCGAGCAAAGGAGTAATGCTGATGGATCAAGTCAAGCCGTGGGAAGAAGTGCCAGACGACAATTATTGGGGCGCCGTGCTCGGCGCGCCCAACGATGGCGCCGCCGCGCCGCCCCCCACTTCGCCGGGGTGGGCGCGCGCTGAAGCGAGTTACGCGCAAGGCGAAACGCTCGAACTGCCGATCGTCGGATACAATCGCGGCGGATTGTTAGCGGACTTGGGCGACGTGCGCGGCTTTGTGCCCGCATCGCAACTCTCCGCATTTCCGCGCCAGGTCTCGGAAGAAGAACGCACCGCCGCGCTCGCGCGCTATGTCGGCGCGATGATGCGCGTCAAAGTGATCGAGTTCGACCGCCCGCGCAACCGGCTGATCTTGTCCGAGCGTGTCGCCAATCCGCCGATTTCACGCGCCGAGCAAATCCTCGCGACGATCGAGCCCGCGCAAACGCGGCGCGGCACCGTGCGCAACGTGACCGACTTTGGCGCGTTCATTGACCTGGGCGGCGTCGAGGGCTTGATCCACGTTTCGGAATTGTCGTGGCAGTACGTCACGCATCCGCGCCAGGTCTTGCAACCCGGTCAAGACATTGACGTCTACGTGATGGAAGTCAACCGCGAACAAAAACGAATTGCGTGCAGTTTGAAACGCTTGACGCCCAACCCGTGGAGCGCGCTCGCCGACAAACTGAAACCCGGCGCGTGGACCGACGGCACGGTGACGAGCGTGGTCCCGTTTGGCGCGTTCGTTCGGATCGCGGAAGGCGTGGAGGGCTTGTTGCACGTTTCGGAATTGACGCGCGGCGGCGCGCTCCCATCGCGCGACGCGGTGCGCGAAGGTCAAGCCGTGCGCGTGCGCGTGCTCGAAATTGACGTGACGCAACAAAAAATGAAACTCGGTTTGCGCCAGCCCGCCGCGCGCGGCGACGGCGCAGCCCCCGCCGCCAGCGCGCCGCTCCAAACGCCTCCGCCCCCGCCGGATCTCGATCCGGATTATTGGGATCATCTGGTCAAGTCAGGATAACGCGCCGGGCGGCAGACGACTTGTCGTCCGTCGCCGGTCGCCGGTCATTTTTGATGTCACCACGACGCGCAAGCAAAGAACAACCGAAAGAATCCAAGAACCTGGGATCGCGTTTCGCTTTCAAACTCTCGCCGAAAGCGCAACGCGAAATTCTTGGGATCATCTTTTTTTTGGCGGGCGCGCTCGCGCTGCTGACCTTGTTGCGCGTCACGCGCGGCACCGTCGGCGATCTGGTCGCGAATCTTTTGCACGCGCTCTGTGGCTGGGGCGCGTACGCCTTGCCCTTCCTTGCCTTTGGCGCGGGCGTGTTCCTCTTGCGCCGCGGCGATGACGCGGCAACCGAAATCGCGTGGGGGCGCATTTTTTCCGGCGAAGTCCTGTTCGCCGTCGCGCTCGCGCTGATGCACTTGCTCGCCGCGCCAACCGATCCCGGCGCGTTCGCGCAACGCGGCGAGGGCGGCGGTTTTATCGGCTGGGCGTTGGCAAGCGCGGCGACATATTTTCTCGGCGTGACTCCGGGCATCGTCGTTTTGATCATCCTGGGTCTGCTGACGCTTCCCGCGCTTGTCGGTTTTTCGACCGCGCATTTGCGCGCGTGGAGCAACACGCTGGCTGAACGCGCGGAACATCCTGAACGCGCGACGCCCGCGCCGATCAAACTGCCCGCGCCGCCCAGACCCAAGCCCGATCTCACGTCGCTTCGCCGCGAACCTGCCGCGCCCAAAACTCAACCGACGATCAATCCGCCGAGTGTTCCCGCCGAACCCGAGCGCGCGCCGGCGCCCGCCTCCGGCGCGCGTCCAACCTTGGGCACCAAGCCACCGATGAAAACCGCGACGGCGTCGCAAACGATTCTCACGCCGCGCAATCGCGCGCGTCGCAAAGCGCCCGCGTTGCCCGCGCTCGACATTCTGGACATTGCCAGCGAAGCCAAGTACGGCGAAACGGACGCGAATCGCAAAGCGCGCCTGATCGAAGAAACGCTCGCCAACTTTGGCATTCCCGCCAAGGTGATCGAAATTCACGCGGGTCCCACCGTCACACAATTCGGACTTGAACCTGGTTTCATCGAACGGCGCGGCAGCGACGGGCAAATGCGTCCGCGCAAAGTGTCGGTCAATCGCATCGCCGCGCTCCAGCACGATTTGGAACTCGCGCTCGCCGTCGCGCCGATCCGAATCGAAACGCCGGTGCCCGGCAAGCCGATTGTCGGGATCGAAGTGCCGAACCAATCGGTCTCGGTCGTGTCGTTGCGCGGCGTGATGGAAGCGGACGCGTTCAAAAACAAGCGCAAGAAAAATCCGCTGACGATCGCGCTGGGGCGCGATGTTTCCGGCGCGTCGAGCGTCGCCGACCTGGGTTCGATGCCGCATTTGCTGATCGCGGGCGCGACCGGTTCCGGCAAATCGGTTTGCATCAACGCGATTATCGCGTGCTTGCTCTTCGACAATTCGCCGGACGATCTGCGCTTGATTATGGTGGACCCCAAGCGCGTCGAACTGGTGAATTTTAACGACATTCCGCATCTCTTGGGTCCCGTCGTCGTCAATATGGAAGAGGTCGTCCCTTGCTTGCGTTGGCTGACGCGCGAGATGGACAATCGCTTTACGTTGTTCGCGAAAGAAAAGGTTCGCAACATTGACGCGTTCAACGAAAAGATGAACAAGACGAACGGCGACACGATGCCGTACATCGTCGCGCTGATTGACGAACTCGCGGACTTGATGCTGGCGTCGCCGGAGGAAACCGAAAAATTGTTGACGCGGCTCGCGCAGATGGCGCGCGCGACCGGCATTCATCTCGTCATCGCGACCCAGCGTCCGTCGGTGGACGTGGTGACCGGCTTGATCAAGGCGAATTTCCCCTCGCGCATTTCGTTCGCGGTGACGAGCAGCGTAGATTCGCGCGTCGTGCTGGATACGATGGGCGCGGAAAAACTGCTCGGCAAGGGCGATATGTTGTATATGGCGAGCGACTCGTCCAAGTTGATGCGCCTGCAAGGTTGTTTCGTTTCGGATGACGAACTCGCGCGCCTGGTTCACTTTTGGCGCGACAAGGCGATCACCGATCTGCGCGATATCGCGCGCGACGCGCCGTGGAAAGATGTGAGCAACGCGAAGGAAGGCAGTGACGATGATTTGATCGAGCGCGCGATCGGCATCGTGCGGCAATCGGATCGCACTTCGATTTCGTTTTTGCAGCGCAAGCTCGGCATCGGTTATCCGCGTGCGGCGCGCTTGATGGATCAGTTGGAAGAGCGCGGCGTCGTCGGCGCGGACGAAGGCGGCGGCAAATCGCGCGGCGTGCTGATCCAGGACAAAGGCGCGAAACATTTCGACGCGGCAGACGCGCCGCCAACGCGTCCCGATTCCGCCGCGCAAAAATCGAACACGCTGACGCGGTTCGCGGACAAATTCAAAGCGCGCGTGAAATCCAAATGAGTACTGTGTCATTGCGAGCGTTCTTCGCGAAGCAATCCCCGACTGCGATGCGGAGATTGCTTCGGGCAAAAAACGCCCTCGCAATGACAAGATGACAGGAGTGGGTATGCCCAGAATCCAAGAACAGGAAGACAAAAAGAAAAAAGATGTAATCGAGGCGGAAGGCGTCGTCACCGAAGCGTTGCCGAACGCGATGTTCCGCGTGCAACTCGAAAGCGGACACAGCGTCCTCGCGCACATCTCCGGCAAAATGCGAATGTACTACATCCGCATCCTGCTCGGCGATCGCGTGACGGTGGAACTTTCGCCGTACGATTTGACGCGCGGTCGGATTACGTACCGATTCAAAAAGTAGCGGCAACCCCGCGCCTGTCCTGAGCGAAGGCGAAGGATGGTTGCCCGCGCGCAAGGGAGGCGTTGCGATGACGACTGTGACGCGCGATGAGGTGCGAAAATCGCCGATTGCCGGATCGTGGTATCCCGGCTCGTCGGACGCGTTGAAGCAAACGGTGGACGATTATCTGGCGCACGCGGAATTTTTCGAAACGAACGATGAACTTGTCGCTTTAATTTCTCCTCACGCCGGTTATCCGTACTCGGGACAAACCGCCGCGTACGCGTATCGTCAGTTGCAAGGTCGCGCCTACGACACGGTCGTTTTGTTGGGTCCCAGCCACCGCGAAGATTTCGGCGCGATGGCGATCAGCGGCAAAAAATATTACGCGACGCCGCTCGGCGCGGTCGAACTCGATCAGGAATTCATTCGCGCGCTCGCGCAACGCGTTGACGTGCGCCGCGTCGGACAAGACAGCGAGCACTCGCTCGAAATCCAATTGCCCTTTCTTCAGCGCGCGCTCGGCAGTTTCAAACTCGTGCCGATTATGATGTCGCTGCCGTTTTACATCGTCGGCAACGCCGCGCTAAAACCGTGCGAAGAACTTGCCGCCGCGCTTGCTGATCTCGCGCGCGGCAAGCGCGTTCTCTTCGTCGCCTCCTCCGATCTCTCGCATCTGGACGATTACGCCGCCGTGAAAAAATTCGACGCGCGCACGGAAGAACTTGTCGCCGCGTTCGATCTGCCTGCGCTGACAAAATATTTGTGGGAAGACGGCGAATGTCGCGCCTGCGGCGACGCGCCGATCATCACCGCGCTGCTCGCGGCAAAGGCGCTCGGCGCGGAGCGCGCGCGCGTGTTGCAGCGCACGAATTCCGGCGACGTGACGGGCGAACGCGCCCGCGCCGATTACGTCGTGGGGTATATGGCGGTCGGCGTGTATAAAAGTAAAAAAGCCAGTCCTGAGCAGCGCGAAGGATGAAAAGGCAAAAGTGAAGACTGCTGATGTGGGCGAGCGAAGTGAAAGAATATTGCGCGAAGTGAACGTGCCCTACCTTGTCGGCGAAAAGCGCGCGGCGTTGGCAGAATTTCTGACGCGCCTGGAAGCCGCGCACGGCGACGCGGTGCGGCGCGTCATTTTGTTCGGCTCACAGGCGCGCGGCGACGCGGACGCGGAATCGGATATTGATTTGATGATCGTGATTCGCGGCGGCGTCGCAGAGTTGCGCGCGATGAGAAAGTGGTGTTTGGACAATCGCACGGATTGGATCAGCGAGATCATCTACGCCGAAGAAATGTATCGAGAAAGTCAACGCTTCAAACCGCCGTTGTACGTGATCCTGCGCCGCGACGGAATCGAGTTGTGGGATCCGCACGCGCGACAAATCGAAGAAGAACAATCGCCGCTCGATTTTATCGAAGGAGAATCCCGTATGTTGGATTACGAAACGATCATGACGATTCGCGGGTACTTGGGAGACATGCAAGAACACCTGGACGAGGCGACGATGCTGGAGAAAAACGGATTCATCCGAGGAGCCGTTGCGAGTTTATACTACGCCGCGTTTTGCATCACGACCGCCGCACTCTATCTGCTGAATGTGGTGCGCGGTAAACATTCTGGCGTCGAAGGCGCGGTGAGTCAGTTCCTGGTCAAACCAGGTTTGCTGGAAGAAGAATACCATACCATCTTCGTCAAGTTGCAGCATGGACGCCTTTCTGCTCACTATGGCACGCAGATGAAGCAAAAAGGCGAGAAACCACTGGCGGAGGAAGAGATGCCGCTACTCCTCCGCGACGGCGAACGCTACATCGAACGAATGAAACGCTTTTTGATCGAGCGCGGCATGGACGAAAGCGATTTCAAAGTGTGACGCGATTGCGAAAAATTGTTGAATCGTATATGATCAAGTCGGGAGAATTGTTCCCGACTTTTTCTCTGTGATCTCTGTGGCTGAATAGAAATGAAATACGCGCAAATCGTCGTCAACACGCCGTTGACGATTGGCAAACCAATCGAACAAGAAAGCGACGCGGCGGAGTCGTTGCGCGAGCGCGCGTTCACGTATGCAATTCCCGAACGACTTGCCGATTCCATCGCGTTGGGGCAACTCGTCTGGGTGCCGTTCGGCGCGCGGCGATTACAAGGCGTCGTCGTCGCGTTCAGCGATACGTCGCCGGTCGAGCAGACGAAAGAGATCGAAGCGATTGTGGACGCGCGCCCGTTTCTTTCCGCGATTCATCTCGATCTCGCGCGCTGGATCGCGCGCGCGTACCTCTGTTTGCTCACCGATGCGATTGGCTTGATGCTTCCCCCCGGCGTCGAGCAGCAAACCGAAATTCTGCTCGCGCTCGCGCCTGACGCGCCGCGCGATAACCTCACCGAAAAGCAAACCGCGCTCGTCGAACTCCTCGCGCGTGACGGCGAGACGAAATTGCGCGCGCTGCCGCGCGAACTTCATTCCGCGATCAAACCACTCGTGGAACGTGGCATCATTATTAAAAGCTCTGTTGTTACGCCTCTTCGTGCCAAGCCCCAACTCATACGCTTTGTGCGTTTAATTGCGGAGAGTTCGACGCTGGATTCGATGTTGGAAACAGTTAGCCGAAGGAATCTACGGGCGGATGCACTTGAGTATCTCGCGCAACAAGGTAACACTCCCGTGCCAGCTGAGCAAGTATGTGAAGCAGTGGCTTGTTCGGAATCCACGCTTCGCACACTTGCAGAAAAAAAGTGGATCGATGTTTCACCACGCCAGACGCTGATTTCGCTGACTCCGAAATATTTTGCCGAGTTGCCTTCATTGCCGGAAGCGCAATCGCGTGTTCTTGTCTATCTGCGCGAACATAGCGCAAAATCCACAGAGGAACTAAAATCTGCAGAAATCGCTACTAGCATCATTCTTAGTTCGCTGGCGAAAAAAGGATACATTCAACGCGAGCAAATCGAATCAACCGTAACATTGCGGCTAACCCCAAGCGATGTTAGCGAGACCGTTCGCAAATTACGCCGCGTGATGGAAAAATACAAGGCTATTGTAGATTTTCTGCGTAACGAGAACAAATCCGTGTGGATCAGCGCGTTGTACGCGTCTGTAGACTGCGAGTTGGACGACTTGCAGAAACTCGCCGAGGCAGGGATTATCGCGCTCGAAGAAGAACCGGTGTGGCGCGATTCGCTTGCGGGGCGCGCGTTCGATGTGATCGCGCCGCCCACGTTGACGGAGGAGCAGGAGCGCGTGTGGGGCGAAATCAGTTCAAGGTTGAAAGTTCAAGGTTCAAGGTTGACCGAACCTCGAACCTTGAACCTTGAACCTGAAACCTTTCTTCTCCACGGCGTCACCGGCTCCGGCAAAACGGAAATCTATATGCGCGCGCTCGCGGAAATCATCGCGCAAGGGAAACAAGGGATCATTCTCGTTCCCGAAATTTCGCTGACGCCGCAAACGATCCGACGATTTGGCGCGCGATTCAAACGGATCGCCGTCGTTCACTCGCGGCTCAGCATCGGCGAGCGGTACGATACGTGGCGACGGTGCCGCGACGGTTTGGTGGACGTCGTGATCGGCGCGCGCTCCGCGCTCTTTGCGCCGCTGCCAAACCTGGGTCTGATCGCGATGGACGAGGAACACGATCCGTCGTACAAGCAAGCCGAAGCGCCGCACTATCACGCGCGCGAGGTCGCGCTCGAACTTGCGCGGCGCGCGGGCGCGGTCGTGATCCTGGGTGACGCGACGCCGGACGCGCAAACGTACTATCGCGCGACGCGCGGCGAATTCACGTTGCTGGAATTGCCGAAACGCGTATTGGGTCACCGCTCAGTGATCGAAAGCCAGCGGTCAGCCGTCAGCGGTCAGCGGTCGGACGAAGTGGATGCGGAGGCACAGTACCTTGACCTGCCGCCCGTCGAAATCGTTGATCTGCGCGCGGAGTTGAAAGCGGGCAATCGCGCGATGTTTTCGCGCGCGCTGCAACGCGAGATGACGCGCGTGCTGGCGGCGCGCGAACAAATCATTCTATTTCTGAATCGGCGCGGCACGGCGACGTTTATCTTGTGCCGCGATTGCGGGCACGTCTTCAAGTGCAAACGTTGCGACAATCCGATGACGTATCACGGCGCGGGCGATCAACTCGTTTGCCATCACTGCAATCGCCGCGACCGCGTGCCGACGAAATGTCCGCAGTGTGGCAGCGCGCGCATTCGCTATTTCGGCGTCGGCACGGAAAAAGTGGAAGCGGAAATCCAAACGATGTTTCCGCGCGCGCGTACGCTGCGCTGGGACTGGGACGTGACGCGCGGCAAACGCGGTAGCGCGCACGAAGCGATTCTCGAAAAATTCGTCACCCGCCAAGCCGATATTTTGATCGGGACGCAAATGATCGCCAAGGGGCTCGATCTGCCGTTCGTCACGCTCGTCGGCGTGATCAGCGCGGACACTGCGCTCAACCTGCCCGATTTTCGCGCGGGCGAGCGGACGTTTCAATTGCTAACCCAGGTCGCGGGGCGCGCGGGACGCAGCATCCTCGGCGGCAAAGTGATCGTGCAAACGTACAATCCCGATCATTACGCGATTGCCGCCGCGTCCGCGCACGATTATCGCGCGTTTTACGAACGCGAGATCGCGTTTCGGCGCGAGCAAGGTTATCCGCCGTTCAATCGGCTGATTCGATTGATCTATCATCACACGAACGACAAGCGCGCGCAAGAGGAATCGGCGCGGATGCGCAGCGCGCTGATGACGCGCCTCGCGCAGCGCGGTTTGCCGTCGCTCGATCTGATCGGACCTGCGCCCACGTTCTTCCAGCGCGTTCGCGGCGAATCGCGGTATCAAATCATTTTGCGCGGACCAGACCCGCACGCGCTCGTCGCCGATCTCGCGCTGCCGTTGGGGTGGCGCGTGGATGTGGATCCGGTGAGCGTATTGTGAGAGATCAGATTTCAGACAACAGACAACAGAAAAAATCTGCCGTCTGTTGTCTGTCATCTGTTGTCTGATTTCTTGAATTGCAGTAGAATGAAATCGAAAAATTCTCAACGAGGAGCGGAAAATGAAAACACGAACGATGGCTGAACCGTACAAGATCAAAATGGTCGAACCCATCAAGATGACGACGCGCGAATATCGTGCGGCGAAGATGCGCGAGGCGGGCTACAACACCTTCTTGCTGAAAAGCGAAGACGTGTACATTGACCTGCTGACCGATTCAGGCACGAACGCGATGAGCGACTGGCAGTGGTCGGGAATGTTGCTCGGCGACGAGGCGTACGCCGGCGCGCGCAATTTCTACAATCTCGAAAAGGCGGTGCAGGAGATTTACGGCTTTAAATTTCTTGTGCCGACGCACCAGGGTCGCGCCGCCGAACACATCACCTCGCAACTGCGGATCAAGCGCGGGCAGTACGTGCCGATGAATATGTATTTCACGACGACGCGCGAACACGCCGAGCGCGCGGGCGGCATTTTCTACGATTGCATCATTGACGAAGCGCACGACGCCGCGAATCCATTCCCGTTCAAGGGAAATGTGGACATCGCCAAATTGCAAAAACTGGTAGACCAAAAAGGCGCGGACGCGATTGCATATCTTTCCGTCGCGCCGTGTGTGAATATGGCAGGCGGGCAACCGTTCTCGATGGCGAATCTGCGCGCGGTCGCCGCGTGGGCGAAAAAGTACAACCTGCCGATCATCTTCGACGCGACGCGCGCGATTGAAAATTGCTATTTCGTTCAACAGCGCGAACCAGGATACGCGAACAAGCCCGTGCGCGAAATTTTGCGCGAGATGATGAGTTACGGCGAAGGGATGACGATCTCGTCGAAGAAAGACAACCTCGTCAACATCGGCGGCTTTCTCGCGACGAACAACGAGTCGTTCTTCACGAAAGCGAAAGAGATGGTCGTCGTCTTCGAGGGCTTGCACACGTACGGCGGTCTCGCGGGGCGCGATATGGAAGCGATCGCGCGCGGCATCTACGAAATGGTGGACGACGCGTACATCGCGAGCCGCATCCGCCAGGTCGAGTACCTTGGCAATCGGATCAAGGACGCGGGCATTCCGCTCGTCGTGCCGATCGGCGGGCACGCGGTTTTCCTCGACGCAAAAAAATTCTTGCCGCACATTCCGCAAGAGCAATTCCCCGCGCAAGCATTGGCGTCCGCGCTCTACGTGGACAGCGGGGTGCGCGGGATGGAACGCGGTATCGTCAGCGCGGGGCGCGATCACGCGACCGGCGAGCATCACAAACCGAAACTCGAACTCGTGCGTCTGACGATTCCGCGCCGCGTGTACACAAATCTGCACATGGATGTCGTCGCGGAAAGTTGCATCGCGCTGTACGAGGAACGCGAAAAAATCAAAGGACTGCGGATGACGTACGAGCCGGAAAGTTTGCGGTTCTTCCAGGCGCGGTTCGAGGAGTTGTAGGTGATCCAAAGTCTGACGGGCGATTGAAATCGCGGCAACAAAGTCTGCCTTTGCAGACTCCCTTCGACTTCGCTCAGGGTCAGCCGACGAAGGTCGGCTTCGCGATGTTGTTGCTGCGACTTTGAGTCGCCCGATTGATTTTTGCGCGAATCGGGATAGAATGAAAGTATGAGACGCAAGGCGAACGCGGAAGAGAAATTGAATAAGCGGCTGTTGCGGCAGATGCTGCGCGGGTACAGGATGATGAACAAGATCACCGCAACGGAAGAACGCGCGTGGGCAGCGCGGCTCACACCGAAAGCGGCGCGCGCGGTTTTTGAAGACCTGTACCGCACCTGGGAGCGAATGGGCGCGCGCGCCGGTGGAGATTGGGAAGCGCTCGAGCGGCGGAGAATCGCGGAGACGATCCAGGCGCAACGTCCGTTTGTGCGTTTAGCGCGACGGATGAGGCGACGATGATTGGATTGTTTGAAGCCGCGTGGGAAATTCACAGATTCTTGAATCGGCACAAAATCCCGTATGCCATCATCGGCGGATTCGCCGTGCAGTACTGGGGCATCCCGCGACTGACGGTTGACGTTGATCTGACGGTGTTGACTCCGCTGGAAGAGGGCACTGACAACTTCGTTCGCCTCATCCTGACTCGTTTCCATTCGCGCGCGCCCGATCCGTATGAATTGGCGCGGCAGGCGCGCTTGGTTGTTGTTCAAGCATCCAATGGTAGCGGGCTGGACATTTCCTTCGGCATGCCAGGATATTGGGACGAGTTGATGCGTCGCGCAAGGGATTATGAATTGGAACCTGGTAAGGCGGTCCGCCTGTGCTCTGCCGAAGACCTCATCATTCACAAATGCATTGCGGGTCGCCCCCAAGATTTGCGCGACATTGACGGAGTCGTTGCGCGCCAAAGCAAAGGATTGGATGAAACATACATTCGCAAATGGTTGGCGATCTTTGCGAAAGAACTGGCGGATTCGGAGGTGCGCGACCGCTTTGAACGCGCGTGGCGCGCCGAGAAACGCGCGGCGCGGGAAGCGCGGCAAGTGTATCGAATCAGGCGCGGCTAACAGACGCGTTATGCAGTTGGACGCGGATGAAGAGAATCCGAGGAACGTGGAGGTATAACATTCATGGCACGTACATTTGTCAAAACAGCGTTTCCGTACCCGCTCGTGTGGGATGAAGGCAATGCGGAGATTCGGATCGGAGCGAATCTTTATAAAACGCATTTTAAACGGGTATACCGCCAAGAGGGAGATGTTTCTGTAATCCCTGTAGTAACTGAAGCGCAGAATGTCGAAATAACAAATGACCGTCTATTTCGAGCTGCTCATACCTCTCTCGAGATTCTTTTCCCTCTCTTTGTGTCAGAGCAATCCCAGGTTCTGGAAATCACCCGTAGCGTAATCAATCGTTTGATCGAAGTATATCGTTTCACAATGAATGAGTTCTTTCTTGAACCAATTCCAGAGAACGAAATGTGGCCAAGCACCATCTTGATCGCCCAAGATGACGGAACATTTGCCCCAGTGTCTCTTTTTGAACATGTCTTCACTCTGGGGGGATCGCGACCTGCACGAACAGCCCCAATTCCAGACCTGGCGAGAGAATATTTTTGTTCTGGAGCCGAACTGCCAATACATCGAATGCTTTTTCTCAACGCGCAGCGCGAATACATTTTTGAGAACTACCGCCTTGCTATTGTAGAAGCAGAAACAGCAATTGAATCACTGATCCTAAACGCGATATCCCAATATTATCTCGATCAAGGGCTCTCCGAGAAAGAGGTTGAGGGGAAACTTGAGTGTGGATTGAAGAACTTGATCAAAGATCATCTGCCCAAATGTTGTGGAGAATCATTCGTGGGAACGGGCGAACATTCTGCCTGGAAGACCAAACTTTACAATCTCCGAAACAAGATAGTGCATCAAGGGGCGTCTGTAGGGATGCAGGAAACTGACGAAGCAGTCCAGACCGCCGAACAGGTTTTGAAGTGGCTTGAGAAAAGGATACCAAAATAATGAAGTCCGACCTCATTCGCACTAAAACTCCCGAAGAAGCCGAACTCGAACGCAAGAAACTTGAACTAGCGGCGATCGAAAACGAATTGGCGGAACGCGAACTTGATCTCAGCACGCTGGAGGCAGAACTGCGCGCGTTTGAACGACGGTATCTCCGCACTGTCGGCGCGCGGTACGCGGAGTTGGACGAACTGGAAGCACAGATCGCCGAAGCGCAAGCGCGCTTGCACCCCAAAGACACGCAGGCACAACAATACGCGCAACAAACACGTACACAGGCGCGCGAATCCGCGCAAGCGGCAGGTACGGCGCAGGCATCCAAGCAAAAAGACGAATTCAAGCCGCCTGAAGACCTCAAGAAACTATACCGCGAACTTGCCAAGAAAATTCATCCCGACCTTGCGACTGACGAGAAGGAACGCGCGCGCCGCAATCAAATGATGGCGGAGGTCAACCGCGCGTACCAAGACGGCAACGGTGAGCGGTTGCAACAGATTTGGCGCGACTGGGAATTTAGTCCCGAGTCTGTGACGGGCGAAGGAATCGCGGCAGAACTTGTCCGCATCATCCGCAAGGTTGCTCAAGTGCGCGACCGCTTGAACGCGATTGAGACGAAGATTGTCCAACTGCACGACGCCGATTTGTACAAACTGATGATGAAGGTACGCGAAGCGCAACAAGAAGGACGCGATTTGTTGGCGGAGATGGTGGCACGGTTGGAAGAGCAGATTGTGGGGGCGCGTGAGCGGTTCGCGGAACTTGATGCCCAGAGGCGCGGCGTATGAGCGATGAGCAAAACGCGAAACAAGACGCGCTTGTTCCTCTTGGCGAACGCGGGCTGATCACGCAATCATCAGGATTGGTGAAGCGTGGGCTAGAGCTCATTGGTGGAGAGCGTGTTGTTCATTTTCCCTGCGATTATTCAGTGGGGATATTATTGGTGCATGACTTAGATCATCCGAATCTGCCAGACCAGAGGGTTGATGCCTGTAGTGATGTTGTGATCCGCGGCGCGAAGAGATTGCATCTCCTTATCAGAAGGACGACCCCGCTAGGACTGTCTTTTCTTTCAAAATTGGAACCCAATGATATTCAGGAGTTGAATTTATATCGTATCCAGTTCGGTGAAGATGATTGGCAGTATATTGAGCATTTGACGGGGCTGCAGAAGCTAGTTCTCTTCCAAACCAATATGAGCGACGCTGGACTCAGATACATCCGCCAGTTGAGTGAGTTGAGCCGTCTGGACTTGTCAATTACCGATGTTACCGATGCAGGGGTTGAACACATTCAGAATTTGAAAATGCTCAGCTATCTATCTCTCGCTGGCACGAAAATCAGTGACGCTGGATTGATTTATCTTCAGGATCATCGCAACTTATCAACCGTAAATTTAATTGGCACTGACATTAGCAACCTGGGGTTAAGATATCTGCAGAGATTGAATTCGCTCGAAAGTCTGTGGCTTAATCATACCATAATTGATAATGCGGGCTTGCAACATCTTCATGGAATGACCGCTTTGAAAGAACTAGGTCTTGGTAGGACGAACATTGGCGATCTGGGGTTAACCTATTTGATGGATCTTGGTGGACTCGGGAATCTGGATCTTTCAACTACATCCGTTGGAAATGTTGGTCTTGCGTATCTAAAAGCGCTTCGCAATCTGGAAGAGTTGAACCTCTCATCTACACAGATCACTGATACAGGGTTAGCCGCCATCATAGAGTTTGTACAATTGAAGAGATTAGATCTTTCAAGTAATTTCATCAGCAACGTGGGGCTTGGGTATCTAGAAGCGCTTCACAATCTGGAAGAGTTGAACCTCTCATCTACACAGATCACCGATACAGAGTTGGTCGACATCAGAGAGGTTGGGCAATTGAAGAAATTGGACCTTTCAAGTAATTCCATCAGCAACGTTGCACTTGGGTATCTAGAAGCGCTTCACAATCTGGAAGAGTTGAACCTCTCATCTACGAAGGTCACTGACATTGGGATGACCGCTATCAGAGAACTTGGGCGGTTGAAAAGGTTGTATCTAGGAAGCACCAAGATCAGTGACGTAGGTTTAGCGCATCTGCGCGATCTTTCGCTTGAAGAACTCGATCTTTCCAACACACGGGTCAGTGATGCGGGATTGGTACAATTATGGGGTCTTAACGGGCTTGAGTTTCTTGATCTTTCTGGTACTAACACTACTGAACGAGGGTTGAGCGCGCTGAAACACTCATTGCCAAACTGCGAAATCTCTTGAGGTAATTGAGGGCCAACCATGCCGAAACCAATTTGCATCCGTACCAACGAATATATCGAAGCAGTCAAAGCGCTGGAAATGCTGGAACACGTACTTTCCCTTGTCAAAAAGGATGTGTACCATTGGAAATGGGCCATCATCGTTCTACATAACGCGGTGCAATCCACTATGGTCTGTGCTTTGAAAGGCCCCGCTGGACTTGGGGCATTAGAGCAGTCCATGGCTAATAAATATTATGAAGCATTGAAAAGAGGAGAGAGGATCCCCAGAGAAAGATTCCTTGATAGGTTTCTCGGTCTCTATAAGAGAATGAAGAAGGAACTCAAGTATGCACCATCCAGCCAAGTTGAGAAGAGTATAGAGCGAATGCGCGAACTGAGAAACGAATTTGTGCACTTCACGCCAAAATACTCCGCAATCGCTGTGGATAGTTTTCCACAGATGGTATGCGATTGTCTGGAGGTCATAAATTTCCTCGCCTGGGATCCGACGCGAATCTCCTGGCATGGAAAAGGTACAAGGGAAGAGGCAAAGACACACTTCACAGCAATCATAAGAATGCTTGAGGAACTGGATGCTGCTTGCAATGAATCCCGCGTTTCATCGTGTAACAGGTGATCGCGTATGACCGATGAGCAGAACGCGAAGCGGGATGCGCTGGTTGTGTCAGGCGAACGCGGGCTAATCACGCAGTCAGCAGGGTTGGCGAAGCGCGGGTTGGCACTTGCGGATTCTGTCCACGTCTCTACGTTGAACGCATCGCGAGTGAGTATGCAGGAGTGGGCGCAGGCGATCAGGCGGGCGAACTCGCGCGGCGAGTTGAACCTGCTCCTGCAACTCGCGTTATACCTAGCGCGGCGGAACAAGCCGCCCCGACCCCAACCACCGCTGCAACCACCCCAACCCGTTGTGCCGCCGAGGATGCCACAGACGACCGACGAACTTGTCGCGCGCCTGCGCCAAGCTGTACATGATGGCGACGAAGAAGTTATTCAAGCCGCGATTGAAAAGAGCGAAGAGATTGCGCGACGAGGTTAGAATACGGGCAGACCAGGAAATTAACGCGCGGTTGAAATATATTGGCGTCTGGGTTCAAGAATGATTCTAGGATAAACCGTGAAACGCATCGCATTATCCGTAATTGTTGTAATCTATCTCACTCTCGCCGCGCTCTACGCCGTCTTCACGCCCAAATGGCAAGCGCCAGACGAGCCAGCGCGCTTCAACACATCGGCAAATTGCGCGGCGTCGTGCGCGTGATGTTGAAAGAGGAATTGGCGGAGAAAATTTTGGCGTAGGATGAAGATATGAACCAGCATCCACGAAAACGATTGGCGAAGGAAACGCAGACTGCCTATCAAGCAACTCGCCCGCGCTCCAATCGCTGCAACAAGCTTCAACGCATCGTCCGCGCGCTGCGCGCGCGCGACCCTGACATCATCGAAATCGTCCAATTCGGGTCGAGCGTGTACGCGCCGCGCCTGGCGCGCGATGTAGATTTGATGATCACAACGCGCGCGAAAAAGAACGAAGATGTGTATTGGGACGCTGTGTCAGATTGGGCTAAGAATGTGGATTTGATCGTTCGCGAACCCGGACAAAAAATGGGCGACAATATGGCACTCGGCGTTTTCGTTTTCAGCAAATCCATTTTCGGAAATGGGCGCACGCGCAAGGAGGCGAAAGAATATATGCGGATTCCAGCGTATGACGATGCGTGGATGTACTTGGCAATGGCAGATAAGAATTGGGGAGAAGCGCGCCACGCTAAAGATGAGCGGTATTGTGAAGCCTATTATTGCCTCGCCTTTGACCTCCTCTTCGACGCGGCGCGTTTTGCCGCGATGACATTCCTGGCGACCAGCGAAACGCGCTGGGGCGAGTTGCCAAAAAGATTGCCAACTCCGTTCAACACGCAGTTCCGCGGGTTTATTAGCAAACTGCATGTCCAGTTCAGTTATGACCGTAATTACCCCAAGGACAAACCGGACGAGGCGTTTCAGGAATGGCGCGACAAGGTGAGCGCGTTTATTGACGCGCTGTCGGCGCGCTCAACCGTCAAGGACAAATAACCTTGCGCCGCTTGATTTTCATTCTCACCGCCTACCTCGCGCTCGCCACGCTCTACGCCATCTTCACGCCCAAATGGCAAGCGCCGGACGAGCCCGCGCATTTCAACTACATCCGCGCGATTGCGGAGACAGGCGCGTTGCCTGTGCTTTCGCGCGGCGATTACGATCAGGCGTACCTGGAGCAAATCAAAGCGGCAAAATTTCCGCCGACGATGCCGATTGACGCGATTCGGTACGAGGCGTACCAGCCGCCGCTGTACTATCTCGCGGCGACGCCGGTGTACTTGATCGCGCGCGGTGCGGGGATCGACGCGACCGTGATCGCGTTGCGCTTGTTTTCGGTCGCGCTTGGCGCGCTCGTGCTACTCGTCACGTTTCGCATCGTCCGCGCGATTTTCGCAACGCGCGATGACAGCTGTCTCGCGATTGCGACGGTTGGCTTGATGGCGACGGTACCGCAACACCTCGCGGTCAGCGCGTCGATCAGCAATGATCTGGCGGCAGAGCTTGTGCTGATTCTGATTTTGTGGCTCGCGATCAAGCGCGTCCAATCTCCAATCTCTAATCTCCAATTTTCGATTCTCGGCGGCATTTTGTACGGCGCGGCGTTGCTGACCAAAACAACTGCCTACGTTCCCGGCGCGCTGTTGCTCATCGGCGCCGCGATTGCGCATAGCGGTCAGCGGTCAGCGGTCAGCGGTCAACTCCTCAAGTTGTTCACTCTCGCGCTGTTGATCGCCGCGCCAATGTTGCTGCGCGGCGCGCTCGTCTACGGCATCACCGATCCGCTGGGCATCGCGCAGCACGACGCGGTGGTGATCGGTCAGCCGACGACGGCGGAGGTGATCGCGCAACGCGGTTTGGCGCGCGTCGCGTTCGATTTTTTTGCGGTGACGTTCAAATCGTTCTGGGCGCAATTCGGTTGGATGGGCGTGTTGGTGAACGACCGCATCTACGTCGCGCTCGCGCTGCTCACGGGCGCGGCGGTGTTCGGGCACGCGCTGTACGCGCGCCGAATTTTGCGCCGCCGCGATCTGCTGACGCCCGCGCAGTGGGGGTGCATCGCGCTGATCAATCTGCTCCTCGTCGTCGCGTTTGCCGATTACGTCGCGTACAATTTCAAGTTCCTGCAATTCCAGGGACGCTATCTCTTTCCCGCGCTCGTCGCGATCGCGCTCTTTCTCGTCGTCGGCTTGCGCGAATTGATCGCGCGCGAGTATCAGCGCGTCATCTTCGTGCTACTGTACGTCGCGTTGCTCGCGCTGGATCTCGCGTGCCTGTTTTTGTTCATCGTTCCGCAATTGCGAATTGCGAATTAGGAATTGCGTCGTCAATCGCAATTCGCAATTCCTAATTCGAAATTTTCTGGAGGTTCAATGGGTTTCCTTGCTCAACTCAAATCACTTTTCACGCCGCCGTCCGGCGATCCGAACACGCTGATGTTGTACGTCAAATGCAAACGCTGCGGCGCGCCGCTCGCGGTGCGCGTCAATTTGGCGAACGATCTCAGCGCGGAGTACGAAAGCGGCGGGTTCGTCCTCAACAAAGAAATGCTCGACGGCAAATGCTTTACGCTGATGCGCGCCGAAGTGCGTTTCGACGCGGCGCGCAAAATCGTCGAGCGGAAAATTGACAAGGGCGAATTCATCACGCGCGAAGAATACGCGACAATGAGCCAATCGCCCAATGAGCCAATGAGCCAAAGTTAAATGGCGAATCACCCAATCACCCAATCGCCTAATCACCCAATTGCAATTTACCCGTACATTTTGCAACCGCGCCTGCGCGAAATGATCTGGGGCGGGCAGAACCTGGCGCGCTTGCTCGACAAACCGATCGCGCCCGATCAGAAAATTGGCGAGACGTGGGAAGCGTGGGATGAGTGCGTGATCGCAAACGGCGCGCAGCGCGGCGCGACGCTGGGCGATCTGCTCGCGCGCGATCCGGCGGCGATTCTGGGCGCGGACGCGCGCGACAATCGTTTTCCGTTGTTGTTCAAATTCATCGACGCGCAAGACGATTTATCGGTGCAAGTGCATCCGGACGACGCGCAGGCGCGCGCGCTGGAAAATTATCCGTTCGGCAAAACGGAAGCGTGGTACATTCTGCACGCCGAACCCGGCGCGCGGATCGTTCACGGATTCAAGGAGGATGTGGACGCGGCGCGTGTGCGCGCCGCGCTCGCCGCGAATCGTTTGCCCGCTTTACTCGCCTCCGTCCCCGTCCAGCGCGGCGAGGTCGTCTTCGTTCCGGCGGGCACCGTCCACGCGATTATGCGCGGCATCGTTCTCGCGGAGATTCAGGAAAACTCCGACCTCACGTATCGGCTGGACGATTGGGGCAGGGAGAGCGCGCAGCGTCCGCTTCACGTCGAGCCATCGTTGCGCGTTCTGAATTTCGCGCGCCAGATCGATCACAAAATTTCGCCGCTTGCGATCCAGCGCGATGAATTCGATCGGCGCGTCCTGATCGCGTGCAACTATTTCGCGCTCGAACGCTGGGACCTGCGCGCGCCGAGCGAACGCCTCGCGCTGAACGACAAATTCAACATCATTTCAGTGCTCGAAGGCGCGGCGGAAATCGGATCCGAAACATCGCGCGTCGTCGCGTCGCGCGGACAAACGCTTGTGCTCCCCGCGCGACTCGGCGCGTTTGGCATCGCGCCGCGCCAGACGCCGTGCCAACTCTTGCGAATCTACGTGCCCGATCTGCGCGCGGATGTGATCGAGCCGCTGACGCGCGCGGGACATCGCGCGGATGAAATCGCCAAGTTGATCCGCGCATAACGCGCAGATGACTTGCTTATTCGTTTTGTTTGTGAATCTCCCCGTCAGAGATAGAACGCTTTTGGTCAAAAATGTAACCGTTTTTCAACTTGGCTTTGACCATTCTAAGACCTTAACCGCTTAAATTGTTTGTGGAGTCAAGTGGGCGGTGCGGCCCTCTATTGTGCTCCTCCCTCCTTCCTTAAACGTCTCTGCCAAAAAAAACGGCGGGGACGTTTTTTTTTGCCGATCCGAAAACGAAAGACCGAAGAGCAACTGCCCTTCGGTCTTTGATTTGTCCGTATAGCGAGGAACGATTCAATCTTGCAGAGTAGTGCGCCGCTAGATTTACTCCCGAGACTCAGCCGGTTTTTGCGGTTGGACGCCGAACCACCACAAGTTTTCGGTCACGTTCATATCCATCAGCAAGCTCAAGAACGTCCGCGTGACGAAAATCGCCGTGAACATACTCACCAAGACGCCGATGGCGAGCGTCAGCGCAAAGCCCGCGACCATACTCGCGCCGAAACTCGCGCCGAACCACAGCAGGATCGCGCAGGTGATCAGCGTCGAAATATTCGAATCGCGGATGGACGACCACGCGCGCTGAAAACCGAATTCGATAGCCAGATACGGCGGGCGCCCACTGCGCAGTTCTTCCTTCATCCGTTCGAAGATCAGAATGTTCGCGTCCACCGCCATTCCGACCGACAAGACAAAGCCGGCGATACCTGGCAACGTCAGCGTCACGTAATCGAAAACTCCGGGAACGCCGAATTTGTAGATCGCGAAAACGATCAGCCCGTAAATCGTCAGCGCGATGTTGGCGAGCAGACCGGGCAAGCGATAGTACAGCAACATAAACAAGACGACGATGAGCAACCCAATCGCGCCCGCAGTGATACTGCGATTGACCGAATCGCGTCCCAGCGTGGGTCCAATCGCGCGCGAATCAATCACTTTGAGCGGCACCGGCAGCGCGCCGTACTTGAGCTGCAACACCAGACTCTTCGCCTCTTCCAGCGTGAACCGCCCTTCGATGATCCCCCGCCCGTCCGGAATCGCGCTCTGGATCACGGGCGAGGAAATCACCCGCTTGTCCAACGTGATCGCCAGGAATTTCTTGACGTTCTTCGCGGTATGATCGCCAAAAATCTTGCCGCCGTCCGGAGTGAGTTCGAAGGCGATGTACGGTTGATTCGTCGTTTGATTGAACGCGACTTCGGCGGTTTTCAAATCCCTGCCCGTCATCACCGTGCGATACGTCGGCGAGACCGGCGCGGTCGCCGTCACGCCGCCGGTAGTTGTGACGGCGGCAGCCGGCGCGACCGTGGGTTGCGGCGGCGGCGTTGCCGCGCCCGGCAAGACGACGGTGGACAAGCCGGTCGTTTTCACGATCGTGCCGACTTCCAAGCCGTTGTCGCCCGCGTCGATGAATTCCAATTGCCCCGTACTGCCGAACGTGCGAATCGCCTCGTCCGGTTTGCTCAGCCCGGGCAACTGCACGAGGATGCGCTTGTTGCCCAGTTTTTGAATCTGCGGCTCCACCACGCCGAGCGCGTTGATGCGGTTCTCGATGATCTGCTTCGCCGAATCCAGCGCCTCATCCGAAACGGTGAGCGCCTGATCGGGCGGCAAATCCGCTTCCAAGACGACCTGCAAGCCGCCTTGCAGATCCAACCCTTCGTGCACTTTGATTTCTTTTTTGAACGGACCGATATTCAGTCCCGGATTATCCGGCATCACGATCCAACCCGCGACGAGCGCGAGAAAAATAATGCCGATCAAAAACATGTAATTACGTTCGCGCATGGCTCCCTTTCCAAATGACCCGCGTCATCTCAAGATAAAAGTTCGGACGAATTACAAACTCGGTAGATTATAAGCCAAGTGGGCGAAATCGGCAAATTCCCGATGCGCCCAACCCGCTCGCGCTAGGCGCCCCCGTTCGTCCCGCGTTCGATCACGCGCGCCTGGACCGAACGCGCGATCAGTTTCTGCGCGAGGTACCCGCGCACGATTTCGAGCGCGGCGCGCGCCGCCTCCGGCGCGCCGAGGAGCATCACATCGGCGGCGACCGCTCCGGCGCCGGGCTGGGTGTGCAGCGCGGCATGCCCCTCGCGCAAAACGCACAGCACGCGCGCGCCCTGCGCGGGAAACCGGTGGGACAACTGATCCACCACCGTCAGTCCGGCGATCTGCAGCGCGCTCACCAGCAACTGTTCGAGCATCGTTTCGTTGCCCAGCACGGGCGATTTGCAATCGTGCAGATCGAGCAACATGGTCAAACCGGTCATACGACTCCTTTGAAAAAACGTGAATTGCGAGTTGCGAATTAAGTATTGCGAATTGCGAATGGGGAGTTGTCAATGTCGTCGCGCGCCGCCAGAAACGCGACCACGCGCGCGCAAACCTGTTCAATCGTCAGATCGTCTGTGCCCAGATAAAACTGCGCGTGGGCGCGCGCGTGCGCCAAACGCCGCTTCATCTCGTCGAGATAACTCTGCTCCCACGTCACGCCGCGCCGCGCGTTGATCGTCGCCAGCGTCGCGTCCAGATAGATCACCAGATCGGGACGCGTGACGCGCTGCCACATCGCTTGGACGTGCGAGTGTTCCTGCGCGATCGCGCGCGCGTCGTACCCCAGCCGCACGAGATTGTCTTGCAGCGTGGTCTTGCCCGCCGCGCACGGACCGACGATGGCGATTTTCATGCCAGTGGTCAGTGGGTAGTGAGTAGTGGGTAGTGGGTAGTGGACAGTAGGACAGTTCTATCCACCACCCACTGACCACTACCCACTATTCCTACATCCGCCAAAACGCCACCACATTCCCAATCAGCGGCACAAAGCCCAGCGCGAGCGCGAGGTGCGCGCGGCGCAACTGCGCGTGCTTGTACGCGGCGACTTGGTCGTACGTCTCGCGCGCGAGTTCGGGCGAATCGAGATTCGTGGCGTAGATTTGCGGCACAAAGACGCGGATCGCGAACGCGAGCGCGACGAGCCAGCACACGAGCGGCAGAACGAGCGCGCCTGTGATCGTCCACTGCCACGCGGGCGCGAATTGCGGCAGCGCTTTTTTGATGTCGCCGAAAGAGATCGCGGCAAAGTAAATACCTTGCGAGAGACTCGCGATCGCGATCAACTGCTTTGCCGCCTCCTCCAGCGCGCCAACCGATTCTTTTGCCGCGTTGCGCGCGCGCTCCAGCCAAAAGCGATCGAGCGCGGTGAGGGGTTCGGGCTGCACTTCAATTGTTGGTGATTCAGTAGCCATTGTTACCTCACCGCGACCAAATGCTCAAATTCCGCAACACTTGGTCTGGCTGTTCTGGCTTTTTCACCCACACGGGATTTTCCGCGCCGCAAAATTTACAGTACGCAACCACGCGCTTGGCACCCTCCGCATACGGCTCCGCCAGACCGCCGTGCGGCGTTTCATCCCACTCGAATTTGCGATTGGGCGCGGTACAGTTGGGGTTGATGCATTTGATTGTGACCATAGCGACTCCGATTTCAGATTGCAGATTGGTTACTGTCTTGAGGTTTTCGCAATTTCCTTATGTCAAATTCCGCATTGCGATTTTTGCCCAATAATTGTGGGACAAAGTCGTCTTCGGCAAAATTGACTGCCGATTTTGCGAAAACCGCGTGACACTAACCAGATTGCGAATTACGAATTCGAGGTTTGTCCGTTTAATCCGATCTTGTCCGTTGTCATCTCCCTCACCCAATCCTCAAACTGTTTTTCGCCAACTTCCTTTTTGATTCCATTAATACGCGCTATTGCCATCGGCAGATTGGAATGTTTTAACTCAGATGCAATCTGTGCCGCAATCAGGAAATTCCGTAAAGCATCCTTGAAATTCTTATTCCTCTGGAGGATAGTTCCTATTTGATACAATGTTCCCGCCATCCCACTCTTGTCCCCAAGTTCCTCTTTCAACTTCATACTCTCGCGATACAGCCGTACCGCTTCGGCGTAGTCCCTTTGGTTCTGCGCTAGTACTGCCAAATTGTGCAACGTCCGCGCAATTCCGCGCTTGTCCTCCAGTTCCTTGAATAACTCCAGCGCCTCGCCGTAGTGTGCGCGCGCTTGAGCGTAGTCCCCTTGACTGATTGCCAGATTGCCTAATTGACCAAGTGCGTTCGCAATCCCGCTCTTGCCCCCCAGTTCTTCTTCCAACTTCATACTCTCGCGATACAACCGCCCCGCTTCGGCATAATTCCCTTGCCGTTGCGCCAGCACCCCCAACTGGTGCAATGATTGCGCGATGCCTTGCTTGCTTCCCAACTCTTTCTCAAGCTTCATACTCTCGCGATACAACCGCCTCGCTTCGACGTAGTTCCCTTGCTCCTGCGCCAGCACCCCCAACTGGTGCAACGTCTGCGCGATGCCTTGCTTGTTTCCCAACTCCTCTTCGATCTTCATACTCTCACGATACAGCCGCACCGCTTCGGCATAGTTCCCTTGCTGATACTCTACATTCCCCAACTGGTGCAATGTCTGTGCTATCCCGCGCTTGTCCCCCAGTTCCCCTGCAATCTTCATACTCTCGCGATACAACCGCACCGCTTCGGCATAGTTCCCTTGATCCTGCGCCAGCATTCCCAACTGATGCAACGCCTGTGCTATCCCGCGCTTGTCCCCCAGTTCCTCTTTCAGATTCATACTCTCGCGATACAACCGCACCGCTTCGGCATAGTTCCCTTGCTCCTGCGCCAGTATCCCTTGCTGATGAAGTGCCGTCGCGACGCCGCGCTTGTCGCCGCTTTCCGCAAGCGTTTTCTGCGCTTGCTTGTGCAACTCCGTCGCGCGTTCATACTCGCCAATCTGGTAAAAACGACTCCCGAGTTCGCCAATTGCTTGCGCTTCCGTCATCTTATCGCCCAGCACACGCGCCACTGCAATCAACTGCTCCGCTTTACGCCGCGCTTCCGCCCAATAGCCGCGTGTTACCAACTCTTGATAGAACCCACGCGCGTAATTTACAAACGCTTCCGCCGCCTCGCGCGATTGAAACCGCGCGGCAAGTTCAAACAGATGCTCGCTCGCGTTCAGCGCGGCGGCAAGCGTCTTCTTCTCGGCGTAATGGTTCACCGCGCGCGTATGCAGTTCGCGCGGGTCTCCGCCTGCGTCCGCCAGTTTGCTCAACGCATACTCGCGCACCATCGGCAGGAGTGCGTACGCGCCCTCGCGCATCCGCACCAACGACCGCCGCACGAGCATATCAAGTCGCGTCGAGACTTCCGAAGTCTCGGAGACTTCGGAAGTCTGCGTGATCGCCGCCACATCTTCCACCGCCGCAGGCGCAAGCAACACCCCCATCTGGCGGAAGAGCGATTGCGCGGGCGCGGGCAAAACATCGTACGAAAATCCCAGCGAGGTCCACACGCCGCGCGGCTCGCCCGTCAGTTCATCCTTCCCCTCCAGCACATTCTGCGGAATCTGAACAAGGTCGCGCCAAATTGCGTCGAGCGCGCGGCTTTCGGTCTGCCCAGCCACCACCTCGATTGCCAGCGGATAGCCGCCCAGCCGCTCGACGATCGCGCTCAGGATCGCCGCGTCCTCCTTGCTCAACTTGGGATTGCGATCAAAGTATCCCGCGTTGCGCGCGATGTTGAGGAACAACTGCGCGCCGTCGGCAAGCGTCAGCGTATCGAGTTCATAGTTGCGCGCGTCCTTCGGCGGTAGCGTATCGCGCGACGTGATGATGACGCGCGTCGTGCCTGCCCTGAGCGAAGTCGAAGGGTCTGAAAAATTCTTGACGAAATCCCACACCTCTTTGCGCGCGCGCGGCTCTAGCGTCTCCCAGTTGTCCAACAGGACGATGGCGCGGTGCGCCGCGCAAAACTCGCGCACCACGCGCTTTTGCTCGTCGAATGACGACTGCTCGGTGATCGGCAAACCGAACGCGCGCGCGGCGATGCTCAAGAGCGAGCCAAGATCGCGCAAGACGAATTCGCCCTCGTCGCGACTCGCGCTGCTCCACAACACCGCGTCCGCCTTGCCGCGCTCGACGTACCACCACGCGATCGCTTGCGCCAATTCCGTCTTGCCAATGCCGCCCGCGCCGATGATCGCGACGCGCGGTGTTGGGGCGTTTGATAAAACGCCCCTACCATCCAACGTCTTGACGATCTCGACGATCTCTTTCGCGCGTCCGACGAAATTCGCGTTCCGCGCGCGCAGATTGCCGATGACGCGCGGTTCGTCGGGCGTGGGCGTTTGTAAGGGCGTTTGTAAGGGCGTTTTATTAAACGCCCCGACATCATCGCCGATCAACGTGAATCGCTGCGACCACGGCAACTCCTCTCCCCTGTCGAAGACGGGGGAGGGGCTGGGGGTGGGGGTGAACGTTGCGTCCCCCACCGCATCGTCCAGCGCGACCGACTCTTGCGCGTCGTCGAACGCTTTGCGGATTTCCCAACCGCGCGCGAGCGCGCCGTAAAAATGTTCCGCGAAAATCGTCGCGGCGCGATCGGCAATCGGCACGCGCGCGTCAATCGCAATCAGCGCGGGGACGCCCGCCGCGTGCAGCGCGCGCGCGATGCTTTCGGAATGACACGCGGACAGCACGATGAGGCGCGCGCGGCACTCGCTGAACAATTGCGCCGTCTCGCTTGGCGCGAGCGCGTGCGCTTCACCAAACTCGTTTTCCAGCAACAGGCGTCCGTCCGCCGTGCCGTGTCCCGTGAAATGAACGACGTCCCACGCGTCGCGCAGCGCGGTCTTGACCGCGCCCGTCGTCGCGTGCGGAACGTACTCCACATCCGCCGCAATGTGCGCGGACTGCAGCGCGGCGCGCACGCGCCGACGCTCTTCTTCCACGTCGAGCAACACAATCGGATTGCCCGCGTCGTCCGTCAACGGGCGACTAGTACCGTGTCTCATAAGTTTTCCGACGGTTGTCAGACCGCCAACGGCAATCCCTTGTACGTCCAGCGATAGGGATGCGCCCAACGCCGATTGTATGTGCGGATGAAAGTGAGGATGTGTCGCTG
>Ga0194125_10003206_pt1 | contig 26638 bp, 17 predicted proteins | sample TA2KigC250mmetaG_FD_148626 | JGI IMG/M metagenome (GOLD analysis project Ga0194125, IMG submission 148626) | Freshwater microbial communities from Lake Tanganyika, Tanzania - TA2015034 Kigoma Deep Cast 250m | ecosystem: Environmental > Aquatic > Freshwater > Lake | place: Tanzania: Lake... | reverse complement strand
CGCCGCGCGTACAGGAGGGCCACCACCTCCTGATGCACATCCTGTGCGAGCGCATCGAGGAAATCCTCGGATAGCCCGTCCGCCGGACCGATTCACGGAGCCGCCCATGCGCCAAGACCCCCGCCTCATCGTCGTTGGTTCCATCGGACTCGACACCGTCCGCACGCCGCGCGACAGCCGCACCGACGTGCTCGGCGGGTCCGTGTCCTACGCCTGCGCCGCCGCCGCCGGCTTCGTGAAGACCGGCATGGTCGGCGTCGTCGGGACGGATTTCCCGCGGGAGGGCCGGTCGCTGTTCCGCAAGCTCGGCATCGACATGCGCGGCCTCCAGACCGCGGAGGGCGCGACCTTCCGCTGGTCCGGCGTCTACGCGAAGAACATGAACAACCGGAAGACGCTGAAGACGGAATTGAACGTCTTCCGGAGTTTCCAGCCGCGCCTGCCCCCGTCGTACCGCCGCGCCCCGTTCGTGTTCCTGGCGAACATCGCCCCGGCCCTGCAGCTGCACGTGCTCGGGCAGATGGAACGGCGGCCGGACTTCGTGATGGCCGACACGATGGACCTCTGGATCCGGATCGCGAACGCCGACCTCCGGACGCTCGTCGCGCAGGTCGACCTGCTGACCGTCAACGAATCCGAGGCGCACCACTTCACCGGCCAGCGGAACCTCATCCGGGCCGCGCGGATCCTGCGCGACATGGGGCCGCGGTACATCCTCGTCAAGCGCGGCGAGCACGGCAGCGTGCTGTTCTCGGAGGACGGCATCCTGCTGATGCCGGCGTACCCGCTCGAGGACGTCGTCGATCCCACGGGCGCGGGCGACTCCTTCGCGGGCGGCCTGATGGGCCGGCTCGCGGCCGGCGGCCGCGTGTCGACCGATGCGATCGCCCGGGCGATGCTCTACGGGAGCGTCGTGGCGTCGTTCAACGTCGAGGCCTTCAGCCTGGAGAGGCTCGGGGCGCTGTCCCCGGCGGCGATCGAGGAGCGCGCGTCGCTCTTCCGCCGGATGTGCCGCATCCGCTGAGCCCGGCCGGCCCGTCAGGGGACGATCTCGACCGCGACCGGGTAGTGGTCCGACACGTGGCCCCGTCCCGTGCCCGGGATCGCGAAGATGTCCTTCGTGTTCACCCCCTCGGCCAGGCGTCGCGGCGCCGTGACGGTCCACGGCCGGTTGGTCAGGGCCGGCGAGACCAGGATCCGGTCGAACGCGGCGGGCGGAAACTCGCGCGAGGGATCCCCGAGCCGGGTGGGGCACGTCCCGCGTTCGCCGAGGGGGCGTCCCCGCCACAGATCCACCCAGTCGCGGAAGGCGTCGAGGGTGGGGTCCTTCGCGAACTCCGGGCTGTCCGGGTCGGTGTTCATGTCGCCCGCGACGAGGATCTCCAGGTCCGGTCCGCCCGGGCCCGCCAGCGCGGCATCCGCGTCGGCCCGCATGGCCTCGATCGCGATCCGGCGCTGGGCCTGGTTGCGGGAGGACTGGCCGTAGTTGGATTTCAGGTGCGTCGCCATCACGAGGAGCCGCCGGCCGCCGGGCAGGTCGATGCCGAACCGGAGGAAGCCCCGCGTCGGGACCACGTCGCCCTCCATGGCGCCGAAATCCCGCTCGACGACGTCGCGCAGCGGCACGCGCGAGAGCACCGCCACGTTGTGCGGACCGACGCGCCCCGAGGGCGGGCGGAAGTCCGTGATGAACCCGACGGGGTAGGGGCGCGCGAGGGCGCCGTTCAGGAGCGCGAGCGCCGCCGCGTTCTCGATCTCCTGCAGCACGATCACATCCGGGGCGAGCCGGTCGACGATCGCAGCCGCGTCCTTCGCCTGCGCGAGGGCCTGGGGCGGCGGGCGGTCACGGTCGTCCACGCCGTCGGCGAAGTTCTCGATGTTGTACGTGGCGACGCGGAACGCCCCCGTGACCGACGCGGTTTCCGCGGGCGGGAAGGCGGGCGGGAGGGGCTCGTGACCGGGGCCGGCCCCGGCCTCCAGGACAAGGATCGAGCCGAGGATTCCGAGGACCATGGCCGGGGAGCGCATAAGCCGGACACGATGCCACCGGGCGGGTGCGAGTGCAACCCCGTCGGCGCGATCGGAATCATGTGGGCGCATCGCCGGTCCTGCTCAGCGATGACGAAGGCGCCCGCACGATCCGGTCAATGAACCGGAGATGCGCCCGAATCATGTCGCCGCGGGCGCGCCGAGGGAGGGGTGCCGGATAATGCGCCCGTCGAGCAGGTAGATCACGTCCTCGGCGATGTTGACCGCGTGGTCGGCGATGCGCTCGTAGTGCCGCGCGATCGAGATCAGGTGGAGGAGCGAGTCGAGCTCGGTGGGGTCGGTCCGGATCATGTCCTTCACGCGGGCGACGATGGCCCGGTTCCCGGCGTCGACCTCGTCGTCGGACTCGATCACCTCCCGGGCCAGGGCTCCGTCGAGGTTGATCAGCGCGTCGATGCTGCGGTGGAGCATGGACTGGGTCATGCGGGCGAGGGGGGCGAAGTCGACGGCCTCCTCGACGGGCAGCTGGCGGTTCAGCGCGAGGGCCCGCTCGGCGATCTTCACGGCGAGGTCGCCGATCCGCTCGAGGTCGCGGTTGAGCCGCATCACGGCGACGAGGAAGCGCAGGTCCGACGCGACGGGCTGGTGCAGGGCCAGCACCTTGAGGCAGTCCTCCTCGACGCTGATCTCGAACCGGTCGATCCGGTCGTCGGCCTCGATGACCCGGCGGGCGAGCCCGTCGTTCCGGTCCGCCAGCGCCGCGGCGGCGTCCTGGACGGCCTGCTCCGTCCGCGCGCACATCTCGAGGATGACCTTCTTGAGCCGCGCGATCTCCCGGTCCAGATGGACGGACATGGTGCCTCCGGTTGGTGGATCCAGCAAACGACAGGGTTGCGGCCCTGTCAAGGCGTGCGCCGCGCGGACCGGCCGGACCGCCGGCCCGCGCGGCGCACGGGACTCAGAATTTCGCGATCAGGTCGACCTGGAGCCGGTTGTAGTCGTGCGGGTTCGAGATCTTCTTCTCGTTGAGGAAGAACGACACCGCCGACTGGAAGTTCTTGTGGATCTGGTAGGCCGCCTTGAACCGGTGGCCCTGCGCATCGGTGCCGCCGCCGAAGGAGTCGGAGTCGGTGAAGGCGCCGGGGAACACGTTCGCCTCGAGCCGGCGGTAGTCGTAGCCGAACTCGAAGGTGCCGGGTTCCTTGGCGCTCCCCAGCTTGATCCCGGCCATGAAGCCGGTGTCGTCGGCGTCCGCCTCGCCGTTGACGGCGTAGGAACCGAAAACCGTGATCGGGATGGCGACGTCGAAGGCGACCTGGACGAAGCCCTCGGCGGTGCCGAATCCGTTGGCATAGGCCTTGTTGGTCGTCGTGCCGTCGATCAGGTTGACGGTGGAGTTGCCGTAGGACCGCTCCTCGCCCTGCCAGTCGAAGACCTGCCGGCCCTCGACCTCGGTGAAGCCGTAGTAGGATCCGCCGAAGGTGACGGTGCTCATGTCGCCGGCCTTGACGTTCAGGGCGAGCTGGCCGCCGTACATCATGGAGTCGTCATCGGCGCTCCGCTCCTGGATCCAGTGGTAGCCGCCGTTGGCCACGAACTGGACGTCGCCGCCGAGGGCGTAGTTGAGGCCGATTCCCTCGGGGTTGTAGTCGCTGTCCCAGAGGTAGTCGCCGACGCAGATGAAGGGGTTCTTCGTCTTGCCGGCGGAGAGGCTCAGGCCGGGCAGCGCGGCCGGCCTCCAGTCGAAGCAGGCCAGGTCGAGGTAGATCCCCTTGCGGGTGCCGAAGTTCTTCAGCGACTGGTTGCCGGAGATCGGATCGCCCTCGCCGTCCCCGTTGGACTCCGCGGTGCTCAGCTGCAGGGTCAGCTTGACCTCGTCGTTGACCTTGGACGACACGCCGAGGCGGGCGCGGATGCGGTCGCGGTAGCGGTCGTCGCGGCCTTCCTCATCGATGTATTCGAACCGGTAGCGAAGGTCGCCCTTCACCTCCGTGGTGTCGAACCATGCGGCGCGGGCCAGGGGTGCGCCCGAGGCCAGCACGGCGATCGCGGTCATCGTCGCGGCATTGATCTTCATTCGTTCCGTCCTCCGTTGCGTGGAGCTCTCCAGCATCCTTGGACGCGGCGGCCCCGCCGCATCCCGGCCTCCCGAGGGCCGTTGTTGGAGGCCAGCGTGCAAGACCCCGGATAGGGGCGTGTGAGAGGATTATTTGGATTCGGTAATGGACCCCATCCGCGGGGGGCGCCGGATCAGGCCTGCCCCACCGGCGGGCCGGCCTTGGGGATGCGGAACGAGAAGCGGCTGCCTTCGCCGGGGCGGCTCTCGACGGCGACCTGTCCGCCGTGCGCGTGGACGATGTGCTTCACGATGGCCAGGCCGAGCCCGGTGCCGCCCTCGCGCCGGCTGCGCGCCTTGTCGACCCGGTAGAAGCGCTCGAAGAGGCGGGGCAGGTGCCGGGGTTCGATGCCGCAGCCGCGGTCGGTGACGGAGAACTCGAGGTCGGGGCCGGCATCGCGGGAGGCGACGACGACCCGGGCGCCCTCGGGGCTGTGCTTGATGGCGTTGTCGAGAAGGTTGACGATGGCGCGGCCGATGCGGCCGGCGTCGACGCGCGCGGTCAGCTCCTCCGGCGCCTCCACGTCGATGCCGACGCCGCGGTCCGTCGCCAGTTGCCGGCACGTCTCGACGGCCTCGTCGATGAGCTCCCGCGCCGCGGCCGGGGCCGTCTCGATCGTGCCCTGTTCCGCCTGCTGTTCGATGCGGGCGAGCCCCAGCAGGTCGTCGACGAGCGACTGCAGGCGGTGGACCTGCCGGAGGACGATGCCGAGGAACCGCCGCTGTTCGTCGGCCGGCGGCGGATCGGGGTCCAGCAGCGTCTCCACGAAGCCGCCGATCGACGTGAGCGGGGTCTTCAGCTCGTGCGACACGTTCGCCACGAAGTCGCGACGCATCACCATCAGCCGGTGGATCCGCGTCAGGTCGTTGAGCACGACCACCGCGCCGCGGGGCTGGCCCCCCGCGTCGCGCAGGGGGACCGCCCGGCCCTGCAGGTAGATCTCCCGGTCGCCGCGGATCACCACGCCGGCCTCGACGGGCTCGCCGGAGCGCATCGCCTTCAGGACGGCCTCCTGGAGTTCGGGGTGACGGATCGCCTCCCTCAGGTCGTGACCGCGGGCCTCCGCCGCGCCGGTGTTCAGCAGATCCGCCGCCTGCCCGTTCGCGTACAGGACCCGCTCGTCCGCGCCGACCGCCACCACGCCCTCGCCCAGGCTCGCCAGGAGGGTCTCGACCTCCGCGCGCTGGGTCTCGATGGCGTCGAGGCGCTCGCGCAACTGTTCCGCCATCCGGTTCATCGCCTCCGCGACGGCCGAGATCTCGCGGGCGTCGGGCACCGGAACGCGGTGCGAGAGATCGCCGGCGGCGAACCGCGCCGCGCCCCGCTCGAGTTCGGCCAGGGGCCGCAGGACCCGGCTGGACAGGAGGAAGGCGACGACAATGGCGATCGCCACGACGGCGATTCCGTGCAGCACGATCCGGCGCTGGAGGTTGGCGAGCACCTGCTCCATCTCCGCGATCGAGGCGGCGGTCCGGAGCACGCCGGTGATGCGGTCCCCGGTGCGGAGGGGCAGGGCGAGATAGAGCGTGCTCCGGCCGGTCGTGTCGCTCAGCCGCATGTCGCGGCCCGGATTCCCGCGCAGCGCCGCCGCGACCTCGGGGCGGCCCTGGTGGGGCTGCATGTGGGCGGGGTCGGCCGTGGAGTCGGCCAGGACACGGCCGTCCGGGGCGATCACCGTCACCCGCGTCCCCGGCGCGGCCCGGCGACCGGCGTCGATCGCGGCCGCCAGCGCGGGGCCGGCGTCCGCCGCGGCGGGGTCGGCCGGCAGGAGGTCCTGGAGGAAGCGGTTCTGGACCGCGAGATTCTCCGCCACGCGATCGATGTGAAAGCCGCGGATCGCCCGGTCCGCGAACCACGCCGCCACGGCCGTCGACAGGGCGGCGATGATCAGGAAGTGCGGAACGACGTGCCAGATCAGGCGTCGGCGGCGCATCAGGTCTCCTTGCAGCGGTAGCCCACGCCCCGGACGGTCTCGAGCAGATCCGCGTGGCGGCCGAGCTTCCGGCGCAGGTTGACCATCTGGACGTCCACCGAGCGGTCGGTCACGGGATAGTCCGTGCCCTTGACGCCGTCGACGATCTGCTCGCGGCTGAACACCCAGCCGGGCTTCGAGGCGAGGAAGTGCAGGATGCCGAACTCCGTCGGCGTAAGCGTCAGCGGCCGGCCCTTCAGCGTCACCTCGTGCCGCCCGGGATGAATGAGGAGATCGCCGACCTTCACCGGCTCCTCGGCGGCCGCATGGCGGCTGCGCCGGCGGAAGACGTTGCGGATCCGCGCCAGGAGGACCTTGGGGCTGAACGGCTTGGTGACGTAGTCCTCGGCGCCCATCCGGAGGCCCGTGACGACGTCGCTCTCCTCGCTCCGCGCCGTGATCATGATGACCGGCAGCGACGAGGTGCGGGGATCGCCCTGGAGGATGCGGCAGACCTCCATGCCGTCGATGCCCGGCAGCATGAGGTCGAGCAGGACGAGGTCGAACCCGCCCTCGCGGGCCCTCTCCACGCCCGACTCGCCGTCGCCGGCGATCGTGACGCGGAAGCCCTCCTTCAACAGCGTGTAGCGGACGAGCTCCTGGATGTCGTCCTCGTCCTCGATCACCAGGATGTGTTCCTTCGACATGCCGCCCTCCCGTCGCGCGGCCCGAGCCCGCGCCATCCTACCGTCCGCCGCGCCGAGCCGCCAGCCGCAATCACCCGCCGCGCGCATCCGGCTCGCCCGACGGTGGTCCGCCGCGGTCACCGTCCTGTGAAGGAAGCATGAGGATTGCGTTAGCGGGCCGGACCGGCGGCGCATCTCCGGTCCGGTGCAAGGATGACGGCAACGCTCGCACGGGCTGTCCGTTCGCCGGATCCCGGTAGCCTGCGGATTCCGAGGCGCCCGCAGGATCAGGTCAAGGAACCGGAGATGCGCCCCGGACCGGCGGGGCGGTCCCTTTTTCCTGTCCCGCGACGCCCCCTTGCGGTACAAGTGCCGGTCTCATTCTGCGGGGGATACCATGGGTTTCGAGAGCGGTGGCCTGAGTGTCCGGATGCTGTACCTGCCGAAGGCGATGCCGGACGACGCGGTCGCCCGGTTCGCGCGCCACGCGGCGCCCCCGATCCGCACGCTGGGCGCCGAGGAGATCCACGGCTGGGTCGGCGGCCGCCATCTGCTCGATCTCCCCATCACCGAGGCCAACGCCGCGTTCGGCGGCTACCCGCGCCTGACGCTCATGCAGGCCGAGCGGAAGATCCCCGGCTCCCTGCTCAAGGCCACGGTGATGATGGAGGAACTGGCGCGGCAGCAGGCGGAGAAGAAGCCGTACCTCGACCGCACCACCCGGTCCGAGATCCGCAAGGAGGTGGTCGCGCGCCTCCTGCCGACCATGCCGCCGCACATCCGGGGCATCCCGCTCGTCGTCGACGCGGCGGCGGGGATCGTCTACGCGGGCGCCGTCTCGGAGAAGCAGTGCGACGCGCTCCGGGTCAACTGGCTCCGGACCGTCGGAAGCGACCTGGTCCCCGTGGACGCCGCGACCGCCGCCGTCCGCCGCCGCCGGGCCGACCCGCGCGACTGGCCCGCGACGAGTTTCTCGCCGGACCTTGACGATGGCGACGCCGACAACGACCCCGGGGGCGACTTCCTCACCTGGCTCTGGTTCGCATGGGAGACCCGCGAGGGCCAGGCCGAACTGCCGGGGCAGGGGGGGTTCCAGTTCATGATCGAGGGCCCGCTCCTCTTCGGCCGCGACGAGGGCGACGGCGCCCTCGAGGCCGTCGTGCGCAAGGGGTCCCCGCTCGTCAGCGGCGAGGCCAAGGCCGCCCTGCTGGCCGGCAAGAAGCTCCTCCGCGCGCGCCTCACCCTCGCCCGCGGGGACGACGTCTGGACCGCCACCCTCGACGCCCGGTCGTTCACCATCCGGTCGCTGAAGATGCCGGACCGCCGCGACGCGCGCGATCCGGTCAGCCGTTTCCAGGAACGCATGAACGGCCTGGCCGCCTACCGCGACATGCTGTTCGCGCTCTTCGACCTCTTCCTCAAGGACCGGACCGATCCCGCGGCGTGGAAGTCCGTCGTCACGGACATCCGCCGCTGGGTCGCCGGACGGAAGGTGAAGCGCTGACCCGGAGGACCGCCATGTCGCTTGGACCGCACTGCCGCCCGACCGAACCGTTCCCCGCCGCCGAGTACGTCGCGCGCCTCCGCCGCCTGGCCCGCGCCCTGCGGTCGAAACGCATCGACGCGGCGGTCGTCGTCGGCGAGATCAACCGCGCCTACCTGACCGGGTTCGAGGCCAGCAACGGGATCCTCGTCGTCGATCCCCGCGCCCGGCCCGTCTTCCACACCGACTTCCGCTACCTCGAGGCCGCGCGCGCCCAGCTCCGGTTCGCCGGCGTCGAGAAGCTCCGCAGGCCCGCCGAGCGCGTCGCCTCCGCCGCCCGCCGCGCGGCGTGGCGGAAGGTCGCCTACGAGGGCAGCGTCCTCTCCGCCGGCCGGCTCGATGCGTTCAAGAAGGCCCTGCCGGGCGTCGCGGAGTGGGTCAACCTCGACGACATCCTGCTGGACCAGCGCGCCGTGAAGAGCCCGCGGGAGATCGCCGCCCTGCGCGCCGCGGTGGCCGCGAACGACGAGGCCTTCGCCCGGCTCGTCGCGGAGGTCCGGGTCGGCATGACCGAGTGGGAGATGCGCCGCCTCGTGCGCCGCCACTTCGACGACCTCGCGCAGGGCGAGGCCTTCGACTCCATCATCGCCGTCGGCGCCAACTCGTCGCGCTGCCACCATCATCCGGGCGGCGCCGTCCTCCGCCCCGGCACGACGCTGCTGATCGACATGGGGGCGCTGGTGCAGGGCTACCACGCCGACATGACCCGCACGCTGTTCGTCGGCCCGCCGCCCGCCCGCATGCGGAGGATCTACGGCATCGTCCTTCGCGCCCAGAAGGCCGCGATCCGCGCCATCCGGCCCGGCCGCGCCTGCGAGGCCGTCGACGCCGTCGCGCGCGGGATCATCACCCGCGCCGGCTTCGGCAAGCGCTTCGACCACGGCCTCGGCCACTCCGTCGGGCTCCAGATCCACGAGCGGCCGGCCTTCGCGCGGAAGCAGACCGCGCGGCTGAAGGCGGGCATGGTGATGACGGTCGAGCCGGGCATCTACATCCCCGGCCTCGGCGGCGTCCGCATCGAGGACATCGTCCTCGTCACCCCGCGCGGGTTCGAGGTCCTCACGCGCACGCCGAAGGCGCTGCGGATTCTCCGCCCGCAGCCGGCACGGCCGCCGGAGCGCGGCAGGCAAGGGAAGGCTCGCGCATGAGCGCGGACCGGTCCGGAACGGGTCCCTCGCGGCGCGACGTGCTCCGCTGGGCCGGGGCGGCGGGATGGGGGTGCCTCGCGGGGCGCGCAGCCGCTGCGACGGAGAAGCCCAAGCCCAATAAGCTGCCCGGTCTCGACAACCTCCAGATGCTCGGGCTCTGGGAGGAGCCCCCGGCCGCCGTGCGGCGCGCCTACGAGGCCTGCCACCGGATCCTCTCCGCCGGACGCCGCGCGACCTTCGCGGACGTTGCCGGGGATGCCGACGCGCAACGCGCCCTCGACGAGGCCGGCCTGCGCCTCCTCGGCGGTCCGATGCTGGGCGGCCTCCGTCCCGACGGCGCCTCCGTGTGGGTGCGCACGCGCCGTCCCGCGCGCGTCGAAGTGCGCGTGACGGCCGGCGGGGGCACGAAGGCGTTCGGCCCGGTCGAGAGCACGCCCGAGACCGACCTCTCGGCGGTGGTCGTCGTGGACGGCCTGGAGCCCGGCGCGCGGCATCCCTACCGCGTCCTCGTCGACGGCACGGAGGTCCCGATCCCCCCGCACGCCGCGATCGCCACCCTGCCGGCGGCTCCCGCCGCGTCGCCGGTCCGCATCGCGTTCGGAACCTGCGCCCACCGCTTCGGGCTCGGCAACCGCGCCCTGCTCGACGCCATCCGCGCGCGACGGCCCGCGGCCGCGCTGCTCTGCGGCGACATCGCCGTCCAGGACCGCAACAACCACCTCGGCCTGCACCGGGCCGACTACCTGCTCCGCGATTTCCAGCCGCCGTGGCGGGACCTCGTCGCCGAGGTGCCGGTCTATGCGACGTGGGACGATCACGACTACTTCGACAACGACCAGTGGGGCATCCCGGCCGGGTTCACCGCGGAGGACCGCGCCGGCGTCTGGACCGTCTTCCGCCGCTCGTGGGCCCATCCGTCGTTCGGCTTCGGCGACAACGGCGGCGGCGTCTTCCAGCGGACGAGGATCGGCCCCTGCGACGTGATCCTCACCGACGGCCGCCACTTCCGCGAGAAGGGCTCGCTCCTCGGCGCGGAACAGATGGCCTGGCTCGAACGCCAGCTGAAGGACTGCACGGGGCCGTTCGTCATCCTCGAGTCGAGCACCATGTGGTCCGACTACGTCTCCAACGGGAAGGACTCGTGGGGCGTCTACGATCCCGAGGGCCGCGAGCGGATCTTCCGCCTCATCGAGACGCACCGCATCCCGGGCGTGCTGCTGATCTCCGGCGACCGTCACGGCGCGCGCGGCTTCCGCATCCCCCGTCCGTCGGGCTTCGCCTTCCACGAGTTCGAACCGGCCAGCCTCGGCGGCATCGACTGGGGGCCGCCCGCGATGGCCCCGGACCGCACGCAGCAGCTGTTCGGGCACCTCGGGTACGCGTTCGGGGAATTCGAGTTCAACGTCGCCGCCGCGGATCCGACGGTCACCTTCCGCCTGGTCGCGCAGGACGGCTCGATCGTCCACGAGATGACGCTGCCGCGCAGCCGGCTGACTCCGCCGGCCGGTTGAGAGGGGGCCGGCGGAGGCGCGGAGCGCAACGTCCGCTCGCCGGCAGACTGGGAGCATTCCGCGGGGTTCTTGAAGGAGTTGAGCGATGAGTAACGGATCGAATGCCCGGGCGCTGGAGGATGCCTTCTTCCGCAGGATGGATGCCGATCTCCTCGCCCGCCGGCGGGCGGAGGAGGCGCGTCGCGACGGGCGTGCGGCGCTGCGCGAGGCGACGGGCATTGCGGACGAGAAGCTCCTGGACCGGATGCTCGAACTCAACCTCCACCCCGACACCCTCTGTGCCTTCCGCCTCGTGCCGCTCGTTGCGGTCATGTGGGCGGACGGCTCCCTGCAGCCGGAGGAACGCCGGGAACTGATGGCGGCGGTCGAGGCGGCAGGGGTACGGAAGGACAGCGCCGCCCATGCCATGGTCGAGCGGTGGACCGCGGCGCGCCCGCCCGACGATCTCCTTGCGCTCTGGACGGCGTACGTTCGCGAGCTTCGGACGGTCCTCCCCGCCGGGGATCTCGCCGCCCTGCGCGCGGACGTCCTGAAGCGCGCCGGCGCCCTGGCCCGGGCGGCCGGCGGATTCCTCGGCATGGGAAAGGTCTCGGCGGAGGAGGCCGGGGTGCTGGCGCGGATCGAGGCCGCGTTCGACGGGACCGCCTGATCCCGGACGGACGGCCCGGGCCGCGCCTCTCAGTTCGCGGGCGGGTCGCGCCCGGGATCGAAGTCGAGATCCGCCCGGACCACCGCCACCGCGTCGATGCGCGTCCCGCTTTCCCGGTTCCGGATCCCGGGCCCGGGGTGCCGCCCGCCGAAGCGCGGCAGGTCCGCCGCGAGACGCCCGCCGGCCCCGGCGGAGTGCGCTTCGAGATGAACGATGACGCGGGGGCGGCCGGTGCGGTAGGGTGGTCGCATGAAACACGCGATGACGGGGTGGGGGATCGGGATGATGGCGGCCGGTTGGGTCGGCCTCGCGGGGGTCGCGCAGGGCGCGGAGGCGCCGGATCCGGCGAAGCTCGTCGCGGCGGCGCCGGGGCACCCCCGGCTGCTCTGGCGCGCGGGCGGCGAGGCGGACGTCGCGGCCAAGCTTGCGGCGGATCCGGTCCTCCGGGCGACGGCGGAGGCCGTGAAGCTCTGCGCCGACCGGATGCTGGAGGAACCGCCGGTCGTCTATCGCAAGGAGGGTCGCCGGCTCCTCGGCCGCTCGCGCGAGGCGCTTTCGCGAACCCTCCACCTGTCGTTCCAGGCCCGCATGACGGGCGACCGGCGATACATCGAACGGGCCGTCCGCGAGATGCAGGCCGCCGCCGCGATGCCGGACTGGAACCCCTCGCACTTCCTCGACACCGCCGAGATGACCCTCGCGCTCGCGGTCGGCTACGACTGGCTCCATCCGCACCTCGACCCCGCGGTCCGCGCAACGGTCCGCACCGCCATCGAGACGAAGGGGCTCGGCCCCTACCTCATGAAGGGCTCCCGCCACGGCTGGGAGAAGGGCGGGAACAACTGGAATCAGGTCTGCCATGCCGGCATGCTGGCCGGCGCGCTGGCGCTGCTGGAGGACGATCCCGCCCGGGCCGCCGCCGTCGTCTCCCGCGCCGTCGCCGGGCTGCCGTCGGCCATGGGCGTCTACGTCCCCGACGGCAACTACCCGGAGGGCCCCGGCTACTGGGGCTACGGGACCACGTTCAACGTGATCGCGATCGCGCTGCTCGAGTCGGCCCTCGGCGCCGACTTCGGCCTGTCCGGGAGCGCGGGCTTCCTCAAGACCGGCGACTTCATGCTCCACGCCACCGGCCCGACACGCCTGCCCTACAACTTCAGCGACTGCGGATCCGGCATGGGGTCGTCCTCCGCCCTGCACTGGTTCGCGGCGCGCGCGAAGCGGCCCGACTGGCTCTGGTTCGAGATGCCCCTGCTCGATCGCGAGGTGGCGCAGGTGAAGGCCTCCGGCGGACGCGCTCCGGACCGGACGCTCCCGCTGACGCTCATCTGGGCCGCCGCCGGCGCGCGTCCGGCGGCGCCGTCCTCGACCGCCTGGTTCGGCCACGGGCAGAACCCGCTGGCCTGCTTCCGCACCTCGTGGACGAACGACCGCGCCGCCTGGCTCGCCGCGAAGGCGGGCACCCCCTCGGCCAGCCACGGGCACATGGATGTCGGGTCCTTCGTATACGAGGCGGACGGCGTCCGCTGGGCGATCGATCTCGGCATGCAGGGCTACCACGCCATGGAGTCCCGCGGTCTCGACATCTGGAACGGCCGGCAGGGCTCCGACCGCTGGCGCATCTTCCGCTACCACAACCGCGCCCACAACACGCTCACCGTCGACGGCATGGAGCAGACCGTCGGCGGCAAGGCCCCGATGACGGTCGACGGCCCCGTCGCGTCGGTCGACCTCGCGTCCCTCTACGCGGGACAGCTCTCCGGCGCCCGGCGCACCTTCGAACTCCGGCCCGAAGGCCGGGCCTTGATCGCGGATGCCGTCCGCGGCGGCGCAACGAACCGGACCGTGCGATGGACGCTCGTGACGCCCGGGGTCCTGAAGGCGGACGGTGCATCCGCCGGCTGGCTGGAGTCGAAGGACCGCCGCCTGCGCATCGAGGTGGAGGGGCCCGCGGGCATCCGTCTCGCGAGCGAGCCCGCGCGGGGACCGAACGAGTTCGACGAGCCGAACCCGGGCGTCAGCCTCGTCCACTTCGACGTCGCCGTCCCCGCGGGCGCCGAGGTCGCCTGGCGCGTGATCCTGACCCCGGGCGGCGTGCAGGTCCCGTAGTCGTTGGCCGGGAGGGCCGCGCTCCGCGCGGCCGCAGGCGGAACCACGGATGGCACGGATCCCACGGATGGGAACGGTCTTCCCGGGACTTCGCCCTATCCGTGAAATCCGTGTAATCCGTGGTGCCCCGCCGGCCCGGACGTCGACAACCGAATGGGGACAACCGAATAAGCACGCCGACCGGGAGGGCCGCGCTCCGCGCGGCCGCACGCGGAACCACGGATGGCACGGATCCCACGGATGGGAACGGTCTTCCCGGGACTTCGCCCTATCCGTGAAATCCGTGTAATCCGTGGTGCCCGATGACCGGGAGGGCCGCGCTCCGCGCGGCCGCGGGCGGAACCACGGACGGCCCGGAGGATGGCAAGCGAATGGGGGCAACCGAATAGGCACGCCGACCGGGAGGGCCGCGCTCCGCGCGGCCGCAGGCGGAACCACGGATAGCACGGATCCCACGGATGGGAACGGTCTTCCCGGGACTTCGCCCTATCCGTGATATCCGTGTAATCCGTGGTGTTCCACGGCCGGGAGGGCTGCGCTCCGCGCGGCCGAACTGACGATGCGCCCGGCGCGCCGCCGGGCGGTCCTCCGGATCAGTGCAGCCGGCGGAAGCGCCGCCAGCCGGCGATGGCGAGCCCCAGCGCGATCAGGCCGGCGCTGCCGGGCTCCGGGATGACGGTCAGGCGGATCTCGTTGTTGACGGAGACATCGACTTCGAAGCTCTTGCCGCCGGACAGCAGGGCCTGCGAACCGGACGAAATCGAGAGCCCGTTGTCCGCCAGCAGGGTGCCGTCGTACCGGATCAGCGTCCACGTGTCGCCCAGGCCGGCCCCGGCGAAGCTGTTCAGCGCGCTCACCTCCAGGATGCCATCCAGGGTGAGGTTGTTGACGCTGTCGATCAGGTCGTTCACTCCGGCGCCGGTCGTGGTGGCGGTGCCGTCCAGTTCGTAGGCGAGGACGGAGGTCGGGGCGAGGGTCAGGTCGGTGTCCAGCGTGAGCGTGCCCGCGCTTGCGCCCGGCGCCAGCGTGCCGCCGCCCTCGATCGTGACGCCGCTCAGGATGCGGATGAGCCCGGTGCCGCCCAGGGTCGCGCCGCTCTTGACGATGTACTCCGTCCCGTTGCTCGGAGAGATGTGCGTGCCGTTCATCAGCAGCGTGCCCGCCTCGACGATCGTGTCGCCCTTGTAGGTGTTGTTCGTGATGGCGGTCGTGAAGATCAGCGTTCCGTCGCCGCGCTTGACCACGTCCAGCGTTCGGTCGACGGCGTTCTCGGTGATCCAACCGTCGAACCGGTCCGCGACCGCCGTGTTCGTGTAGTTCACGACGAAGCGGTTCGTATAGGCCACGCTGCTGCTCAGGTTGACCCGGCCGTACCCGTACAGGGCGCCGACCTCCTGGCCCGCGTTGTACATCTCCAGCGTGGCCGTCCGGCTGTTGATGAACACAGGCGTGTTGGTCGGGATGACGCGGGGGTTCTGGTAGGAGGTCGTGCCGGCGCCCTCGAGCCGGAGCGTGCCTTCATTGACATAGGTGGCGCCGGAGTAGGTCGAGTTGCTCGCCTCGGTACGCAGAACCAGTTCCCCGGTGCCGCTCTTGATCAGCGTGGTGCTGTTCGTCACGCCGCCGTCGACGTTGTCCATGATCGGCGCGTAAACGTCGAGGCGCCGCATCGCGTGGATCACCGCCTCGTAGTTGTTGTTGGCGTTGCCGAACATCAGCGCGCCGCCGGCCCCGGTCCGCCGGATCTCGTGCGTGTTTCCGGCATTCGTTCCGGTGACGAGCAGGGCGCTCTGGATCCAGAGGACGTTATTCGAGAGGTTCAGCACGGTCTGGTTCGTAAGGACCTTCTGGTACAGCAGGCCCTGTACGGTCGTGTTCGAGTAGAGGCCGATCGTGCCGCCGGCGTTCGCGAGCCACACGTTGCCGCCCGCGTCCAGCGTCGAGTTGTACTCGGACGGACGCAGCAGGCGGAAGCCGTTGTCGGTCGCGCCGCCGTCGTCGTAGGCGACGAAGCCCATGTTGCTCTGCACGCCGGCCGCGGCGGCGGTGATCTCTTCGCCGAACGCCCAGTGGACGATGCCGACGTTCGGCGTGTTTGTCGCGGTGTGGTAGGCGTGGGTCATCACCGGCGCGACCTTGTTGTCGTCCTTGTTGAGCCGCGTCCATCCGTTGCTGGCGAAGTCCGACAGCCGCTCGGCGCGGATGAAGAACGTGGCGCCGTTGGTGCGGGTGAACGTGTTGACCTGCAGCCCGGCGTTGTTGTCCGGAAGGGTTTCGTTGTCGCGGTCCATCACGTTCGTGCTCATGCCGCCCAGCAGGAACAGGTCGCCGGTGTTCTCGATGGGGTTCTGGTTCTTGCTGCCTCGCATGATGATCGTTCCGGCGCTCAGGAAGATGTCGGACTCGTTGTTGATGCGGTCGCCGTTGTGGGCGTTGTCGGTGCCCGGCTGGTTGTCGATCTCAAGAATCGCGTTGGTGACGAAGAACTGGACCGAGTCGCTCGCGTTCATGCTGCCGTTCTGGTCGAGGAACTGGAAGATGCCGTTCGTGACGACGACCTTGCCGAAGAAGTTGGTGTTGTGATTGCGGATGTTCAGCTCGCCGCCGCCCATCTTGACCAGCCGGCTCGACGCGTCGCCGTTGATCGTGCCATAGAAATCGTCGTTGTTTGTCTGGTTGATCGTCAGCGTCGATCCGCTGCCGATCGTCAACTGGCTCTTGCCGTTGCCGCGCAGGTAGCCGATCGTCTCCTTGAGGCCGTCCCCGATCCAGAGATGGCCCTCGTCGTTGGCCATGGCTCCCTCCGGGATCACCTCGGAAGCGGCGGTCTTGAGGGTGACGCCGCCCGTGAGCAGCGTGATCCAGTTCGTCCCGGGGGCGGCCAGGGTCACGGTCCCGGGACCGGCGAAGGCGATCCTGCTATCCCCGCCACCCCCCGCGGTGGTCAGGCCGACCATCGATACGCCGATCGTGAGGTTGGACATCGCGTGGATGTGGCCGGTCGAGGCGGTCCCCGTCGCGTTCGTTCCGAACGCGATCGATCCGTTCGTCACCGTGCCGCCGTCGGCGAACAGGGCCTGGCTGTCGATGATGAGCCGGTGGCCGTTCAGGTCGAGGCTGCTTCCCGCGTCGAGGTGGAGCGCGCGGATGCGGGTCGGCGCGGCGATCGAACCGGCCCCGGACAGCCGCACATTGCGATCCGCGGCCATCGAGGTCGAGTACTCCGCCGCGGTCAGCAGTCGGACGCCGGTGCCCGCGCCGTAGGTGACCAGGCCCGCGCCCTGGCCGTTGACGTTGGTGTCGCCGGCCATCATCGGGACGATGCCGATCTGGTCGCCGGTGCCGCCGACATGGGAGAGGGTGGGGGCGGTGGTCAGGAAGAACTGGGCGACGCCCGGGCCGGCCGTCGCGCCGAGGTTGTCGCCGCGAATCAGGGTCGCGCGGCCGTTGTTGAGGTACTGCCACCGGGCCGCGGTGAGGATGGTGGCGCCTCCCGCGTCGGCGTCGAGCGTGATGATCGCCCGGCCGTTGTTCTGCGTGATGATGCCGATCGTCTCCGTCGTCGCCGCGGACGGATTGCCGATCATCTTGAACTGCCCCGGGCCGTCGAAGTAGACGCCCACGGTGTCGCCGATGCGGTTGTTCGATGTGTGGTTGTCGGACGAGCTGTCCAGCAGGAACGTCGGATCGCGCGTGGCCCGGTTGTTCTGGCCGATCAGCACGCGCGAGGCGTTGACCATGGAGCCGTTCTGGCCCTGGAACGCGAGAATGCCGTTATGGGCCTGGGCCTGGCCGGTGAAGGGCAGGGCCGTGTCGAAGGCCTGCTTGCCGGAGTCGCTGCCGTCGAGAGCGGTCGAGACGGAGTCGGCGTCCTGGACGGCGCGCACGCTGACAGCGCTGGTGCCCTGGTAGGCGGCGCCCGTGAACAGGAAACTGTCCCCGCTGCGGGGGCGGAGTTGAAGCTCGCCCACCCAGTTGGAGATGGCGCCCGCGCCGATCAGGCCCTTGAACGAATCGTTGACGGTGTTGTTCTTGTCGAGCACGGCGCCCGCGGCGACGGTCACGCGGGTGTTGTTGTCGTTGAATCCGTTGGCGGAGGCGTAACGGACGGTGCCGTTGGAGATGACGAAGTTGCCCAGATCGACCTGGCTGTTCGTGATCCAGAGGAGGCCGTTGCCGACCTTCGTCACGGAGTAGGCCGGGCCGCCGCGCACCGGGCCGACGGAGAGGCTGCCCGCGGTCGTCTCGATCGACCATGTCTGGTTGTTCGTGGCCCAAAGGGTCGAGGTGATGAAATGGTTGCCCGCCGCGCCCGCCGTGACGACGAGGCCGGTGCCCGAGGGGGCGAAGAGCCGGAGGGTGTTGCCGGCGATGCGGACGGTCGAATCGGCGTCGTCGATGAACGCGAGGAGGTTCGCGTTGCGGTCCCCGCCCAGCGTCGTCGAGAGGTTCGCCGCTCCGGGAGAGTTGAAGACGACCACGTCGGCTCCGTAGGCGATGTCGCCGACCCAGTTGGTCGCGTTGACCCACGAGTTGCTGGTGGCGGTGCCGCCGCCGTCCCACACGTTCGTCGTCTGTGACCGGGCGCCCGGCCCCGTGCCGATCCATGCCGCGACAACGACCGCCATCCACCGTGCCGTTCCCGCCGACGTCCGCATGTTGATCTTGATCTGTTCTGTCTCCCGCTAGGTCCGGTCCTGTCGCCTGCACGCTCTCTAGACAATTTACGCGAAACACCCCGGGTGTGCCAACAAAAAAAGTACTGTCGGGCGCGGTCTGATTCTCCCTTGGGTGGTCCATTTGCAAAGCGTTGCAGGAAAGCGGTAAACACGAAATCCGGTGGCGGGACCCGCGGAACTTGCCGTGACAGGGACTCAAGAAAAAATCTGGAGCGTGAAAATGGCGGGGTAGAGGCGCTCGGCATACCACAGTCTTGCGAAGTAGAGCCCAATGGGGGTGGCGGCGGGCGGCGGCGTTGCGGACCATGCGCGTTCGAGCCATGCGAGTCCGGGAGCGGAGGCATCCGGAAACTCGGTCCGCGGGAGTGCGGAAACGGCGAGGGCGGTTTCCTCGACGGACGACGCGACGCCGCGGTCGCCGCCCCAGCCGCCGTCGGGATTCCGAGCGCGGATCAGCCAGTCCGTGGCGCGGGTCCGCATGTCGTGCAGCAGGGGCGCGCCGTCCGCCAGTCCGTTCAGCGTGCGGAGTACGAGGGCGGTTCCGTAGGTGCGGTTGGCGGTGCCGGGTGCGGCCTGGTTGCCGAACCACAGCGGCGTCCAGCTTCCATCCGCGGCCTGGGTCCGGGCGAGGAAGCGGAGGGCGGAGCGGCGGGCGCGGACGACGCGGCGGGCGGTCGCCGCGGGAAGGTGCGGGGTCCACGCGTCGAAGGCGCGGAGGGCGTGGGCGGTGAGATCCGGGCAGCTCCGGTCGAAGGGGAGGCGGCCCCAGCCGCGGCAGAAGGTCGGGATGCCGCCGTCGCGGTTCTGAAGACCGAGGAGCCATGCGACGCCGGCGGCGGCGGCGCGGAGCGCGTCCGCATCGGGCGGGCCGAGCGCGCGCAGGGCCAGGAGGGCGCCGGCGGTGTCGTCGGCGTCGGGCACGGCGCCGGGACGGTCGGTCCAGCCCCATCCGCCGGGCGCCGCGCCGGTGAACGGATGGACGTCGCGGAACTGGCGGTCGAGGATCCAGCGCCGGAGACCGAGGCGCGCGTCGGCGGGCCAGAGCTCGCAGGTTGGATCCGCGGCGGCGATGGCGGAGGCGGCGCCGGTGGTCACCCAGAGCGCGAGGTCGGTGTCGATCGCCCAGCTGCCGTCCTCGCGCTGGGTCGATCGCAGGAAGTCCCCGGCGCGCAGGGCGACCGGATGGGCGGCGAGGCCGCACCCGGCGAGGCTGACGGCGACGAAGCCGGTCAGGGGCGCCGCCTCGAGGAAGCCGCCGTTCGCGGGCTGCAGCCGTCCGAGGAAGTCGAGCGCGCGGGGTGTCCACGCGGTGCGGATCCCGCGCAGCGCGGGATTCCGCGACGGCGCGCGGCGGTGGCGGACGAGGCCGATGGCGATCAGCGCGGGCAGCGCGTAGCTCACCACCGGCAGCCGGATCGCCGCGTAGAAGCGCCGCGGCACGGCGGCCAGCTCGAACGGCAGTTGCGGCACGTCGCGCCACGCGCCGGGCTCCGGGCCGAGCCGCCCGGCCAGCGCGCAGAACGTCAGGATGGGAACCGAGAACGTGCGGTCGTCGCCGTAGGCCGCAAGCACCGCGCGCGCAATCCCCGCGGGGTCCGTCGTTCCGATCCGCGCCGCGATCCATGCGGCGGCGCGGGGCAGGGCGGGGGAGTCCGGCGCAAGGACCGACAGCGCGGCCCATGCGAGAAGCGTCGTGCTGGGATTCGAGGGGCTCTCCGCCGTATCGCCCCAGCCGCCGTCGGCGTTCGCGTGTCCGGCGAGCCACGCGGCGGCGCGCGCGGCGCGGTCCGCGTCGCCCGCTCCCTCCAGCCGCCGCAGCGCGAGCGCCGCCACGGCGGTCGAGAGCGCGCTGGACGAGAGACGGCCGCGCCATGGACCTTCGGCGGACCGCTCCCCCAGAAGGCGTCGGACCAGGTCCCGCGCGAGGTCCCGCGCGGCGGACGGTGACTGGATCGGCGCGGACACGGCCGCATCATGGCAGTCCCCGCGCGATTGCGCAACGCGCGGGGGCTCCGCCGCGGGCGCAGGGGCCGGATCGCCCGAAATGGCCGAAAAACGGGCGGTTTTGACGGGAGTAAAAAGTTTCATTTTTCGGTGGACGAACCGGGGGGACCTTCGTATCTTATCCACAGCAGGTTGTATGGGAGCAGGATGGAACAGGTTCTTGAGTACAGGAGCCAGACGACGATGAAGACGACTTCAGTGTTCGTGGCGGTTGCAGCGGTCGCGGTGACCGCTTCGGTCGCCCTCGCCCAGAACAACGTCTACAGCCGCAACGCCGTCGGCGCGGTGCGGGTGGATGTGCCGCCGGCGGGGCAGTTCGTCCTCGCGGGCTTCAACTTCAAGGCGATTGGTGGCGATGATGCGACGTTCAGTGCGCTTTTCGGGACGAACCAGTTGGTGAAGAATACCCTGAACACCAAGGCTACTCGCATCTATCTTTGGGATCCGGCGAAGGGTGGTGGTGGTGGGTACTGGATTTTCTTCCAGAAGCCTGATGGTCAGTTCTACAATCGCGACGCCTCGACGATTCCAACCAACCCGGTCATTCGGATCGGCGAGGGGTTCTGGGTTCAATCGCCGAATGATGCCACGACGAATACCTCCATCTTCATCATGGGAGAGGTCGTGTCGACGCAGCAGTTCGATCGGGTCACCCCGAACGGTTTCTTCATGATCGGGAATCCGTACGCCTCGCCTCTCGATCTCAATGGCACGAACCTGACATGGATGGCGGACGGCGCGTTCGGTCACAATCTCGCCTCTCAGGCTGATAACGTCTACATTTTCAATGGCGTTGGCTATGACCGCTACTTCCTGAAGACGGACGGGAAATGGTACGTGGCGCTCTCGCCGTTCCCTCTGGCTACGAACGCCGTGATTCCTGTGGGGTCTGGCGCTTGGTACAAGGCTAAGAATGTGTTCACGAACAAGCTGGTCAGGCCTTATCCTTGGTGGTGATTTGTCTGCGTTGGCTTCAATGACGGTAATCCGGAGGAATGAAGCTATGAAGTCGAGATTGGGCGCGGTGATGGTGGCAGGTCTGGTGTCGACGTGTGCTCTTGCGGGTCCCGCCCTTGACTGGGGATCGGACAATGCCATAGGGACTGGACCGGCTCCGGATGTTAAGGATCGCTTTGGGGTCGTCGTTCCCACGGATTCGACTTTCCTTGCCGAGTTGATCCGCGCATCGGACAACACCGTCCTTTACACGGGGTCAGCTACCTTCTGGAGTGCCGCTGGGTCCGCTGGCGTCGGCTACGACGCCCTCACGGCGGATGACGGTTGGAACGGATTATCAGTCCGCACACGGATTCGCGAGCCCGGTCCGAGCACTTGGTATGCGGTGACTGCGCCCAGCACTCTGTCTTGGACCGTGACGCCTCCTACGACCTCCATCTCTTACAACTTCGGCGAGATCACCCAGCCCATGTGGGTTCCCGAGCCCGGCACGGGCATTCTCGTGCTGGCGGGTGCGGCGCTGATGATCTTCCGTCGTCGTCGCACGGCGGCCTGAGCGGCCTGATCTGATTCGCGAAAGACCCCGGCGGGCATCCCGCCGGGGTCTTTCGCTTTGAGGGATGAAGGCGGAAACCTGAAACCGGAAAGCGGGAGGTCCGGCTTTCAGGTTTCCGGTTTCATCCCTCCGCCTTCTTCGTTGCGGCGTGCATGGCCTTGCCGAGGGCGTGGCGCGTGAGGGGCTTGCGGAGGTAGTCGACGGCGCCGGCCTTGCGGGCCTCGCTGATGCGGGCGGTGTCGGCGAAGCCGCCCATGAGGATGACGCGATGGGCCGGGTTGACGGAGAGAACCTGGCGCATCACGTCGACGCCGTCGAGTTCCTCGCCGAGGATGAGGTCGACGAGGAAGGCGTCGTACGGCGCCGACTGCTGCTGCGCCGCCGTCGCCCGCTCGATGGCGGCGGCGCTGGATGCGGCTTCGTCGGCCGTGTACCCCAGATCGCGGAGGATCGCGATCGCCTGGGCGCGATGCTGGGGCATGTCGTCGACGACGAGCACGCGCGTGGCGCCGACGGTGGGGTCGGCCAGGATGGTCACCTCCGGGGCCGCGACCTGCGCGACGGGGAAGAGGAGCTTCGCCTCCGTCCCTGCGCTGGGCTCGGACCGGATCTGCATCAGTCCCTTGTGGGCGCGCATGCAGAGGACGACCCGCGTCAGGGCCAGGGCGGAGATGCCCGCCGCCGCGCACCGCGGCACCGCGTAGGGCTCGAAGAGATGCTCCAGTTCCTCCGGCTCGGCGCGCCAGGAGGAGTGGAGCCGGAGAAACGCGTAGGTGCCGGTCTTTCCCTGGACGTAATGGCCCCACGGGTCGACCTGGTGCTCGGTTCCGGTCGAGAGGATGAGCCGGCCGCCGGCCTCCAGCGGATGCAGGAAGGTCGAGGCCAGGGAGACGATCGCCTGCCGGAGCAGGGAGGGCGAGCCCGAAACGACGGCGAGATTCTCGGACAGGCGGGCGTCGACGAGAACCTGCGGGCGTGCGTCGCGGAGGGCGCGGAACGCGGGGGTGTCGAGCGCCGAGGTGACGATGTCGTTGAGATGGACCGGTTCCGGATGGAACGTGAAGCCCTCGCCCAGTTCCGCGAGATCGCGAAGGAGCTGGGCCGATTGGTCCAGCCGGTGCATCGCGTCGGCCGGAAGGGAGGTTCGCACGGCCTGCGGCAGATCGGCGAGGAAGGCGGCCAGCGGCTTGCAGTCCTTCGAGAGGCCGCGGGCGAACTGCAGGGCGGTCTCGATGCGCTCCGAGCGGACGACGTGCGTCTCGCGCACGGCCTGCAGGGCGAGGGAGGTCTCGCGCTCGGCCTCGATCTTCGACCGGAGGCGCCGGGCCGACAGCACGGTGTCGATGCGGTGGGCGATCTCCTCGGCGCGGGCGGGCTTCTGGATGTAGTCCGACGCGCCCTGCCGCACGGCATCGAGGGCGCTGGTGGCCGTGCCGTGGCCGGTGATGACGATGACCGGGACGTCCTTGTGGGATTCGCGGAGCCGCCGCAGGAGGCCGAGGCCGTCCATCTCCTCCATGACGAGGTCGGTCAGCACGAGGTCGGCGGGCGCGTCGGCCATGACGGCCAGGGCGTCCCTCGCCGAGCCGGCCGTCGAGATGCGGTAGCCGAATTCCTCGAGGTTCCCGGCAAGGCCGGTCAGCACGATCTCGTCGTCATCGACGATCAGGATGTGGGACTTCATGCGGGTTCCAACGTTCGGAGGTTCCGAGGCTCACAGGTTCCAAGGTTCGGAAATGCCAGGATTCGAAGGTTCGCCGGTTCGGAGTCCCCCGCGCCCCCACGTCCACACCGCCCCACCGCCCTACGGCCATACCGCCCCACTGCCATACGGCCATACCGCCCCACCGCCATACCGCCCCACTTCCCCTCATCCCCACAGCGCCATCTCATTTCCGGGCCTCCGGCACGGCGGGCAGGTGGATGGTGAAGGTCGATCCGGCGCCGGGCTCGCTCTGGACCTCGATCCGGCCCTGGCGGTTTCGCACCAGGGACTCGGCCACGCTGAGCCCGAGCCCGGTGCCCTTGGCGCCTTTCGTCGTGAAGAACGGGGAGAAGATGCGGGGCAGGACGTCCTTGGGGATGCCGGATCCGGTGTCCCGGATGGCGATGGCCGTGTCGGTCCCGGTGCAGTCGCACGAGATGGTGACCGTGCCGCCCTCCGCCATGGCGTCGCGCGCGTTCATCAGGAGGTTGGTCAGCACCTGCACCAGTTCCCGCTGGGGGATCGCCATCCGGGCATGCAGGGCGCGCGCCTGGACCGCGATCTTCACGTTGCGCTTCTGGAACTGCGCGTTGAGCAGGTCGGTGACGAACCCGATGGCTTCGGCGAAGACGCAGCCGCGGTCGTCGCCCTCGTCGGGGCCGGCCCCGATCCAGAGCAGCCGCTGGACGAGCGAGGCGATGCTCTCGATGCCGCGCTCGACCATGTCGAGGTTGCGCAGGCGGGCGAAGTCGGGGGGGAGCGCGCGACGGACCGCGTCGAGGTGGCTGAGCATGCCCTGGAGCGGGTTGTTCACCTCGTGGGCGACGCCGGCGGCCATGATGCCGAGGGAACTGAGGCGGTCGGCGCGTTCCAGGGTCTCGTGCTGCCGGGCCTCCATCGTCTCGCGCTCGGCCCGGACGCGGGCCTCGCGGGCCTCGTGCGGCTCGGTGATGTCCTTCACGAGCCCGTCGTAGCCGGCGAGGCGGCCGGCCTCGTCGCGTCGCGCCGCGACGGAACTGCGGACCCACCGGATCGTGCCGTCCTTCCGCTTCAGCCGGTGCTCGACCGGCGGGGCGCTTCCGGTCTCAAGAACCCGGTGGGACTGCCGCAGCACCTCGGGGCGGTCCTCCGCGACGACCATCTCGAACCAGAGGAACGGATTTCGCTCGTACTCCTCCGGGGCGAACCCGGTCACCGCGAGACAGCCCGGTCCGTGGTGCGTGGCCACCGGCCGGCCCTCGCGCAGTTCGACCGTGTAGACGTAGTCCGTGACGGTGTCGAGCAGGTGCCGGTAGCGCTGCTCGCTCTCCTTGAGCGCGTCCTCGGACGCCCTTCGCCGGGCGTTCTCCTCCTCGAGGCGGCGGTTGATGATCTGGAGGTCGCGCGTGCGCTCCCCGACCATCTGCTCGAGCCGCGTGCGGTACTCGGCCAGTTCGGCCTCGGCCTCGTGGCGTTCGGTGACGTCGACCACGAGCCCCTGGTAGCTCGAGATGCGGCCGTCCGCCTCGCGCCGGATGATGCCGAGCTCCTCGACGTGGCGGATCCGGCCGTCGCGGCAGACCAGGCGGTAGTCGAGCGTGTAGTGGTCGTGCCCGTCCGCGATGGCGCGGTCGAGGCCGTCGCGGACCGACTCGATGTCGTCCGGGTGGACGAACGAGGCGTAGCTGGCCTCGCCCGAGCGCAGGGCCTCGGGATCGAAGCCGAACCGGCGGACGTTGTCGCTGACGGACTGCACGGGCCAGTTCGGATCGGCGCCCCACTGGAACACGACGGCGGGGCTGCGATTGACGATGGCGACGAGCTCCTCGTACTGCCGCGTCGTGCGATGGATCGAATCCTCGGCGCGGCGGCGCTCGGTGATGTCCCGCGAGATGCCGAACGTGCCGACGACGCGGCCGTGGTCGTCGACCAGCGGGCGCTTGACCGTGGAGACCCACGTCACGCGGCCGTCGGGCCAGGTCTCCTGTTCCTCCTTGCGGATGATGTCGACCTCGCCGGCGACCAGGGCTCGCTCGTCGGCGAGGGCCTCGCCGGCGTGCGCGGCCGCGAAGAGGTCCGCGTCGGTCTTCCCGATGAAGGACTCCGGACCGGGCAGGCCGAACCATGTGGCCATGCTCCGGTTGACCAGCATGAACCGGCTGGAGGCGTCCTTGAAGTAGATGTTGTCGGACGTGTGGTTGAGAAGGGCCTCGATGCACGCGTGCCGGAGTTGCTGGTCCATAGTCTTGTGCCGCTCCCCGCCGGGGGCGCTCCCGCGGCGCCCGCCCTGCGATGCGGACTATAGCCCCGAACGGGCGCGGGGGAAAGGCGCGGCGGAGGACCGGGGCGCGGCCCTCCGGATCCCGTTCCAGTCGGGAAGCCAACGGGACGGACCTTCAGGGCGCCGCGGGTTGGGGGAGAAGACCGAGGACCGAAGGTTGAACATCGAACACCGAACACCGAACATCGAACATCGAACACCGAACATCCAGGACCCAACGTCCAACAACCAACAACCAACATCCAACAACCAACACCCAATGATGGAGGGCCGAGCTATGCGAGGCCGAAGAGGGTGTCATGGGCGCGGCGAGCGGGCTCGCGGTAGCTCGCCCCTCCAAGAACCAGCGAGCAACACCCAACATCCAACACCCAACGTCCAACATCCAATGATGGAGGGCCGAGCTATGCGAGGCCGAAGAGGGTGTCATGGGCGCGGCGAGCGGGCTCGCGGTAGCTCGCCCCTCCAAGAACCAGCGACCAACAGCCAACGTCCAACATCCAATGATGGAGGGCCGAGCTATGCGAGGCCGAAGAAGGTGCCGCGGGCGCGGCGAGCGGGCTCGCAGTAGCTCGCCCCTCCAAGAAACAGCGACCAACAGCCAACGTCCAACATCCAATGATGGAGGGCCGAGCTATGCGAGGCCGAAGAGGGTGTCATGGGCGCGGCGAGCGGGCTCGCAGTAGCTCGCCCCTCCAGGAACCAGCGACCAACAACCAACACCCAATGATGGAGGGCCGAGCTATGCGAGGCCGAAGAGGGTGTCATGGACGCAGCGAGCGGGCTCGCGGTAGCTCGCCCCTCCAAGAACCA
>Ga0194125_10003201_pt1 | contig 26664 bp, 21 predicted proteins | sample TA2KigC250mmetaG_FD_148626 | JGI IMG/M metagenome (GOLD analysis project Ga0194125, IMG submission 148626) | Freshwater microbial communities from Lake Tanganyika, Tanzania - TA2015034 Kigoma Deep Cast 250m | ecosystem: Environmental > Aquatic > Freshwater > Lake | place: Tanzania: Lake... | reverse complement strand
CAAGCACCTTATTTCCTCGCTCATCCTTATCGATTAGCATCACTGTTTCCCCATTCTGTGAGAGTTTGAAATTGGCGTGAAGTTCCGGGTCTTTGCCATCCTCATCCGCCCAAACGATTAAATAGCCTTTTGGAGGAATGGTTCTGTTTTGGGGGAATGTCCACTTACGAGGGTTATCTTTGTTATCGCTCAGATACATTCCTGAGAGGTCGATTTCCTGGTCGCTGAGATTGTGTAGCTCAATCCAATCATCATATTCACCCTGTGGGTCAGTCAGGCTCTGAGTGTTGAAGGCCATAATTTCATTAATGACGACTGAGGATGATTCCGCAATAGGCGGAGTTACCCGGTAGGTAAATGCGCCAAATTCAGCTTTCGGCGGCGCGAAAGTAGTCGTTCCCACTGAGGCAATCGAACGCGCTTCAATGTAATAATGCACCTGTGTGCCGGCGGGAAATGGAGGAATTTCACCGCTGTAGATACCATCACCTGCTTTACCATCGTTATGTGCGTCATCATCAAACATCGGCACGCTATCGAAGGGTAACTCAGTTCCTGCCGCGTAGTATAATATCACCGCATCTATCTTGACATCTAAACTAATTTCAGCTTTGATTTGCACCGCTTTGTTTGCCAAAGGGCCTGATGAAAACGTGGAGACTGATGTAATCACCGGGGTAGGTTTGTTGATTTCGGGATAGCTGAGGAGAAACTCACGGCGTTCCTCAACAAAGCGTTTGAAATTTGGTGCGCCTCGGCCCGGGCCACCTCTGCGACCACCAAAGCCACCATGTCGGTCTACAAAATCGTCAAGTGGAGGTTCAAAACCATCCGGAGGTGGCATAAATTCATCTGGAAGAGGCATATTCCAGACTCCGCCCGGAGGAGGTCCAAACCCGCCTGGAGGGCCAAAGTCCTCTCCACCGCTATTATCTTGGGTCGCACTACTGACAAACGCATCGTAGGTGTAAAGTTTTTTATCATCTGCTTTGACTTCCGCGTCGATGAGCGATTGGTATTCCTCAATGATGGGACTTAGAACGTTCCAGTCTAACCACTCGTTGACGAGTGTCCGGATGTGGGCGAGATAACGCGCCCGCAAATGAGGAATAGAGAGCAATCGACTGATAAGAGGTCGTGTTTCGTTATTCTCATGGATGACCGGGCTTCGCATCGGGTCTGAGTCTTCCCGCGAGCCTGGGCCCGGACCGCCTGCATAACGAAATGTTTCATTATTGTCGTACGGTATTATATGGAACCGCCCATTTGTATCCTGATAGAGGTCATAATCGCTACCTCGGCTGATGTAGCCATCATTGTCGATTAAAACATTGTCCAAAGCAATGAACCATAGCGCACAGTCTATGTTGAATATCGGCTTCAAGGCGGCTTCCAGTTGTTCATCGGGTGTTTTATTGAGCGTCTCACACAGTTTTATCAAATCCGCCCAGGCATCAGGCGCGTTTCCCGTTTTCAATTGAAAATATCTTTCATAATCGGCAGGTTCTGACCCATTCCAAACCAAGGCTCCTCCCCCATCCATACTGGCTGGAACCTTCCAGCGGACACCATCTTTGGTGCCGAACCAATCTCTCAGGAAATCCTTATTGAATTGCTGGACATTGACGTAAATTCCCCAGTTCTCACCGTTGACGACAAGCTTGACAAAGTTCGCCTTTGGAGCTGGTAGATATGCGCGACAAATACGCACATAAAGAACTTCGCGTAGGAAAGATGGGTCTTCGTTGCAATTCAACAGGTTAAGCGTCTTATAACCGTAAAGATGTTGATTCTTATCATCATAATCAATGGCGATATTAAAAGACTTTTTCTCCGTAGGCATCATGTAAGACGAGTTGCCGCGAAAACGAACACCCACCGAAGGATAAGCCTTCCCATCTACAATAAGCTCCGCCGGCACATCCACGTCCGTTCGGTAGAAGTCTCCGAGTTCCTCATACCAGTCTTCATTTGGAAATTGAAGATACAAAGTACGTAAAACTTTTTCATCATAGAGACCAGCTTTTGTATTGTAGGAAACAGGCGCATAAGCATTCATTTTCTCCGCCTTTGTTGCTTTTGTTTCAACAGTGTTTTTTCTCTCTGATGCTTCTCTCCCAGGGAAACCGCGGTCAGGGAAACCTCGGCGCTCAATTTTATTGTCTTGAATATATTTGCGCGCGGCTTTTCTTTCCTCGTCGTTTAATTTTCCATCACCATCGGTATCGAATTGAGGAATAAGCTTTTCTCGTTCGGAGCCTGGGCCACCTGGAGGGCCACCTCGACGACCTCCGAAGTCATCAAAGCGTTCCCGCCTTCTGTCTCTTTGTTGCGCTGAAGTGATATATGCACCCGTCAGTACCAAACCGACAACAAGTACAGATGCTAAAAGATGTTTGAAATTTCTGTGGTTCACACAGCCGAAGGTTGCGAGCTTTGCGAAGCAATCACCACTGAACAAAGTAAACATGATTTTTATCTCCTTTTTGTGATAAATTACAGATGTAGTAACGACTTCAGTCGTTTAGGTAGTTTTGAAGAATGCAAAACTTAATTATTGTTTAGACAATTCAGATTAATATTTGTTCGGATTTTTTCAACATCTTGACCATTTGCATCGGCGCGAATCTGTACCTCTGGCTCTAACCTTTTTGCCATTTGGTTGATAATGGGTAGAAAAACCTCTTCGGTATAAATTGTTTCGGTAATTTCTTTGAGGCGGATGGAGAAGAGATTCCTAAAATGCGGATTTGCCAGAAGCGGTCCTGAAAATAACCTACAGGTCGCCACCAGATTGGCTTACCCGGACGTATATAGAGTACCATATCCTTTTGCAACGAAAATTCTTCTCAATCTTCCGTTAATATTTGTTCGGTTGCATAGGATATGGCGTACCTATCTGAGGATGACCATCTTCCGAGTGGCGGTAAAATCACCTGCCCGCAGGACGTAGAAGTAAATACCGCTAGCAACTCGCTCCCCAATCTGGTTGCAACCATCCCAGTATGCAGCTTTTTCCTGACTGATGTAGCGGTCTCGCCTTTGGAAGCCAGGGTCTAAACACTGCACCAATTGTCCGCGTAGGTTGTAGATTTCAAGCGAAACAGGAGAATCCTTTGCCAATTCGTAGAGAAGCCAGGTTTCAGGGTTGAATGGATTCGGGTAGTTTTGCTTCAGAACCGTTTCCTTTGGCGCTTTTACTATATTCACTATCTGTTCCTGGCTGAACCCACGCGACCTATCTTCTGTGCGATTCCAGTCACAGTCATCATCGTATGCGGATATCTGATAAACTATCTGCTTGCCAATGGACTGGCCTGGAATTCTGGCGTCTGTCTTACATATTCCTGGTGACAAAAGGCTCATCGGAATCTTCTTTGAACTCGCTGAAAGTTCACCATCATCATCCCATATAAGATATATACCCTGTTCGTTGTTTCCAGGCGGTTCGTCATCAACTCCCGATGGGTCTGCGATACTACATCTAATGTCAAAATCTATCCCTTCAGTAACTTCCTTTGGGTAAAATGCTGAGAAGGATGGCGGCTCGGTATCATCGTCTTCTGGTGTGGCAGTAACCTCAATGGAATGGAGGCTCTCATTTGCGCATATACTGTTTCAGGTGGATTAGGAGCAAAATTATTGAGAGGGCGAACACTTACGGGGTCGAAATTGGCGGACAGATATTTTCCGTCACTTGTCCGGACATTGTACCAATAGGTTACTCCCGTCTCTACTGTATTATCGGTGTAAGTGGCTATTCCACAATTTACTTCTCCTACTATGTTGTATGGACCTTAGCGACTATCAGACCGATAGATGACATATCTCGCTACCCTGGAGTCATCGGAGGAGAGCTGCCAGAATAGAATGATATTGTTCCCTTTGTCGGCCGGCGCGTCGCTGTTATAGAAAAGCTCGGGGGCGATGATAACGTAATCAGCTTTGTGACGGGTCATGAGATTGTCAGGATAGCTTACGCTACCATCCCCCCAAGCCTCCACAGAAGCGCCTATTGTCAGGCTAACCATAAGGCATAGAAATACCCAGAAACGCATACGCGCTAGGGCGATTACAGCGCCAACCATTCTTTTTATTGGGTAGTGTGAACTTAAATTTCTGTTTTTGCGTAACTTCATTCATTTCCTCATTTTTGTAAGGGATTAAAATTGGGTAGTCACCATATTATTACTTTGGTTTTGCAACAAAACGGTGCTTTGGTACTTTGGTAACTGGGTAATTGGGTAACTTGGTCTTGGGTAATTTCCACCTTACCACTTTACCCCCTTACCAAATTTCCCAATTACCAAATTACCACTTTGCCATTCACGTTATAAACAAAATATTAGATGGCGAGCACCCAAATTACTTTGGATAACCAACCGTTTGGGCCATGATAATCAGGAGTTGAGGTTGCAATCCTAATATATTGGCCATTTTGGTCTTATCTATAGAAGTGCGGGTAACGACAGCTATGTTCACTTCGTTCACCAACGCCTTCGGCTTATGGTTGGCTGCAGCGCCATAGAGGTAAACATTCTGCGAACAGTGTCCAGCATCTATGGCGGCGGTCATGATTTGTGCTTCACGCTCTTTAAGAACATCGAATTTGGAAAGGTCGGAAACATAGATTAGGTTTAGTGGCGCAATACCAACATAAGGCTGCATGCCAGCATCTTTACGGTAATCACCGGAAACAACAGGAAGAAGTTCATGCTTTTTAGCTTCATAAAGATATACTCCTTCCTTCACTACCGCATAGACCTCCACATCCTGCTTATTCATTGCTGAGGGGCTTGTGCGCTTTCCACTTTCCGGCCTGTTGACCCCGTTAGCACACCAGAGAATGTTAGACAAATCTTGTAGGCTGAGTTCCTTTTCGGAAAAATCCCTGCTGCTTTTCCTCTCTTTTACTGCCTGCATAAATGGTTTATCATTCTCTAAAGCGGGCCTAAGAAGCTTTATAGTTTGCAAATTTTGAGCATTCATAATAGTTGCTTCTTCAAATTGTTTTTCAGCAACACCAAAGGTTGCAAGTATAAATGATAAAATTAACGCAAAAGTTATGGTCTTTTTTCCTCGTTTTTTGAAAAATGTCATGTTTTATTCCTCTCTTTCATTCAAAGGCTTTATAGACACCTTATTGTTATGGCTCAAAAGAACTTTAAACTGGATAAGTATGCCATCTTGAATAATATTATTCTTTCCAACTTGCCCTCTTCCTTGCTGTCTGTATAAACAAGGAAAAGGTTACTTTCTGGACGAAATTCCCACGAGAATAGAGCAAATATGTACTTTTTGCCATCCCGCGTCAACTCAAGGTTTCCGCGCAAAGCCATCTTCTGTGAAATCTGATATCCTATGCTGAAACGTCGGTTCAGCATAAGACTTTCGCCTTCTCTATCAAACCTATCAATTCCAACCTCAAACTTGAATTTCTGTAACGGTGTTATGGTTAGCCCGGAACCGATAAAGAAAGTCCTTTTGTTTTCTTGTTTGCCAATCATTATTGGCGCCATTATAGATACCCATTTCGGTGGGGAAAATCCGGTAAAGAAGAATATTGTCCTGTTAGTATAGACTATATTGGCGTCAAAATCGTCAATCTGTTGATACCATTCAGGTTCAGCCATGACGAAGAAATCTGCAATACCTAACCCGAATCCAACCCTGCAACTTTCATTGGTCTTAATCCCATCATGGTTTTCAAGCCTTTCGTAAGATACTCCTGTGTGAATCTCCTTGAAGATTTTGGCGTCACGTTTGTATCCATAATCAGTTGATATCCTCCCACCTCTGCGGTCAATACGTGGAATATAACCCGATTCTACATCGAAATTTCGGCCTATATCACCACCTTGAACCTCGAAAAATAATCCTTTTGCCTCTCGCTTCAAGCTAAAAATTGTGGCATTATCACTCTTGTCAGGAAACCAGCTTCTGGTAAATTGACCGATAAGTCTCATTTCATACGGTAAAGTAATGTTGCAGTCAATCCCTCCTGCACGATTATAACCATTAGCTTTTTGTTTGTTGACCCCAATAATGCCAATGCTTGAGTTTGAACCTATATCAGTCTGAGTTCTAAACACAAGATAGTTATTTTTCGTTTCATCCTTCGTGGTTTCATCGCCTTCTTTTGTGTCATTTGATTGACAATCAACAAACGCAAAGTTGAAACCACTTAGCTTACCAACAGCTTTGGCGCCATACATCAGGTCAGTTATTCCCACTCGACGAGTATAGAATAGTTCTATGGGCGTCTGAAAAAGTTCCATGCCCTCTTGAAAGAATGGTCGTTTTTCTGTGAGTCTTTCTTCTATGTCACCAAGATTGATTCGTTCAGGGTCCGCTTCGATTTGGCCGAAATCAGGATTAAAGGTAAAATCCGCCGTTATTGTAGAAGAAGGATACCTGACATCAATACCGGCATCGGGTTCGATTTCACGTTCGGGGTTAATCTGTGGTTTGATAGTCGCGTAAGGCTTTAACTCCAATCTTCTGGCAACCACAAGGTCACTGACTGTTAAATCTTCCAGACGTCCAAACCTTGATACGTTGAGTTGTCTGTCGCCGACGTTTGCCCAGGTGTCCCTTTCATTAAACTCCTGATTGCCGCGCCAGAAGTTGATACCCCACTTACCATCACCCTTCTTGTTGAATCGAAGTTCGGAGAATGGAATCGCCATTTCTGCTGTCCAGCCTTTATCAGTCTTAGCGGTTTTTGCTTCCCAGGCGCAATCCCATGCTCGTGAACGGTCCCACATGGGGTCACCGCCACCTATACTTCCTTCGTTGGCGATTCGACGGTCGGCTTGCGCATCAATGCAATTGATAGCAAAGCTGTAACAATTCCGATGGTCATGATAAGTGTCGAGAAAAACCTCTACGAAGTCATCACGAAAGAAATCCGAATCACGCTTTGTCTGTGAACTCACTATCCGGCTTGTGTCATTTTTGAAACTATCAAAACCTACGTACAGCTTTTCTTTATCGTAAAGTAAGTATACAATTGTAGGCTCTTTTGGTTTCTCGCCCAACGTTGGCTCAAACTGGATGAAGTCTGTCGCTTTACCAGCCTTTTTCCAACATTCATCATTCAGGTTGCCATCTATTTTGGGAGCCTCGTTTGGTTCTATTTTAACCGCGTGGATGACTTTTTCATCTTTTTCTTGAGCAATTGATTTAGTTACACCAACAACAATCAGACACATAACACATATCAAACACAATACAAAGATATGTTTCATACGCACCCTCTTTAACGAGCTTTGAATTGTAGCCCACATTTCTAAGGTAGCCGAAGTCGCCAGACTTAGGGCATCCCGACTTCTGGCGACTTCGGCTACGATAGAATTTTGGGCTACTTTCCGAGAAATCTCTTAACGGAAATTTTGCATATAATTATACTCCTTGTTAGCAACTAAATACAAGAGAGAAGATGCAAATTAACTTAAGTAACTATGAATTTGGTTTTATTCCTTTCTGAATAACCGCAGAGACGCGGCGAACGCACTGGCGCGCTGGAGCGTTGGGGAAATGGAGAGATGGAGCTCCAGTGCTCCAATGCCCCAGTGCTCCATCTCCCATTTGCGCCTTTGCGGTGGAAAGCTAAAGAATCAGTTTCATAATTACTTAAGAAAATAAGTTCTGCCCCCTTAATAAAGGGGGGTAGGGGGGTTGTGATAAGGGGGACTATTTTCTGAAACATGCCTCATAATGGCACCTCAATCTATTGGAAAGTTAAATTTATATCCGATGCCTCGGACGGTGAGGATATATTGGGGATTAGCAGAATCTTTTTCCAGTTTCTGATGCAGGCGGGTAATGAAATTGTCTACGGTGCGCAGAGTGCCATAGTAATCGTATCCCCACACTTCATTGAGAATTGTCTCCCTTTTAAGCACTCTCCCGCTGTTTGAGATGAGAAACGTAAGGAGGTCAAACTCGCGTTGAGAAAGGTCTAACTCTTTGCCTTCTCTGGTAACTGTATAGCTATCGAAATCGATTTCAACATCGCCAAAGGCAAAGCTGCCCTTATGTTCTTCAGCGCCTTTAGTTCTTCTCAAGATGGCTTTGATTCTCGCCATCAGCTCAAGGAGGCTAAAGGGCTTAGTGACGTAGTCGTCCGCGCCTAATTCCAGTCCCATCACTTTATCCATCTCCTGTTCTTTCACCGTCAGCATGATGATTGGAATCTCAATATTGTTTTCCCTCAACTGTCGGCAGACCTGGTAGCCGTCTAATTTGGGCAACATGATGTCCAAAATAATTAAGTCGGGAGATTTCTGCGTCGCCAATCGTAGTCCACTTTCCCCATCTTTTGCGCAGATGACATCATAGCCCTGAAATTTAAGGCTTTTCTCTAAACCTAAAAGTATAGAAGCATCGTCTTCGATTATCAGAATTAGTGTCAATTTATCTCCTCCCTTTTGGGCAAGGAATTTTCTCTTTCTCAACAGTTATAAGCCCTTTTTTTATTCAATTCAAGATAATGGAGGAACCTTATCATGAGACGTGGACCGTTCGGTGGCAATATCCCGCCGTTCCAGGCGAATACGGAAACCCAAGCCCAAGAGAATATCAAGAAGGTTATCTAACCGAGGATTGTGTTTACTGGAACGGACGTCATACAGATGTTGACGACTAATATCTGTCCGTTACGCCAGCTTGCTAATACCTCCCTGTGCTCTGGCGACATCCTGCAGAGCAAGCAGTAAGGCTTCAGTGTTTCCATCTTCCTCGTAAAGCTCAAACGCAGCCTCTAAATAAGATTGGGCTTCCCTTGGGTCTTTTAGGTCTGCCAAAAGCTCGTCTTCGTATTTGGTTGTGTATTTGAGTATCTCTTTATTCATCATTTTTCCTCTTCTTTTCTTTGGTTTCTACTCCTTAATTCTCGCCAATATTCTTGTGCCTTTTCAATATCTCGCCTCTGGGTTCTCTTTGTGCCTCCACAAAGTAACACGATATTTTCTCCGTCTACATCACCAAAATACACCCGATAACCCGGGTCTAGATGAATTCTTAACTCATATATCCCTTCACCCAAATGCCTGCAATCACCTAAATTCCCCAAACGCAAGCGGTTAATGCGAGCACGCACCGCGGCGCGAGCTTTTCCATACTTTAAGCGATGTCAGCCACTCTCTGAAAGGGTTACGACCACTCGGGGTATTGTAATTATGTATGATTCGAGGCGTTACTTCCATCATTGAAGTGTAACCAAACTTTTCTTGTTATGCTTTTCATGTAAAATTTTTCTGACAAAAGGTCACCAAGCTCTTTGAAAACCAATAGCTTCTATCGGAGGCGCTCCACCTTCCCGGCTGGCAGCAACAATGTGAATTTACTTTCACATCCAATTCAACCAACTGAGCCCGAAAAATTTCTACTGTGGAAAGAATTACCTCACTGATGGACTCTTGCTTATAATGGAATTCCTTTTGAATTCTGGAGAAATCCATCACTCGTTCAACCAGACGGATTAAGCGATTGCTCTCCTTCTGAATGACACGAAGGTATTCTTCAGCTTCGGCGTCATTTTCATATAGCTTCAATAACAACATCTCAGCGAACATATTGATAGACGTCAGCGGGGTTTTGAGCTCATGAGCGGCATTAGACACGAAATCAGATTTCAGTTGCGCCAACGCCATCTCTTTTTTCACCATCCTAAGCGCGATAATGACGCCACCTGCTATGGCAACTACAAGCAAAATCACAGCCCAAATATAAAATTTCGCCGGCATCTTAGCCCACCTATCAATGATACTAATAAAGCCTAACAAAAAACCTGGAACTACTAAGGCTGTGATGATGAGGACAATTTTCAGCCTATCACCACGTTTTGGAGATTTTGTTGACATTTTGTACCTCTAAGCAAGTTTCAAAAAATTCTTTGCACTTTTGGAATGATAGTACACATGGGCGCAAATCTTTGTATGGAATTATGTTCGAAAAGTAAGTTTGGGTGAGTGGTAACCACTCACTACTCACTACTCACTACTCCTTACAGCGCAACACCACCACTGTTATATCGTCATATTGTTCCGCCTCACCCACAAAAGCATGAACATTCTGCAAAATGTGTTGAATCATCCCTTCCGCGCTGAAATTTGCCCCCGCATTACCAATGGTCTCCTTCAATCTGTCGAATCCATATATCTCTTCTGCGGAGTTCATTGCTTCGACGAGGCCATCGGTATAAAAGATGGCATAATCTCCATGATACAAGTCAATGGTTTCTTCGTCATAAGTCACGCCTGCTATGAGCCCTAACGGTACCTCGCCGAGTCCCACTTCCTCGACCTCTCCACCGCGTTTGATGATAGGATATGGTTGTCCAGCGTTAGTATATTGAATCTGTTTTGTTCGCGGATTTAGCACGCCGAGGTTCAAGGCTGTAAAGGTCAAATTGTCAAGCAGAGGGCGTAAATCTGTATTGAGCCGAGATAAAATAGCGCCTGCTCTTGACTCAAGCTGGACAACCTCACGCAACATGCCATTTGTCAGCACAGCGTTCATCGCGCCGCGCAAGCCTTTGCCCGAAACATCAGCCAACGCAATGCCAACCAGGTTATCACTTAGCGTTAGATAGTCGTAGAAATCTCCGCCGACTTCGGTGGCCGGCAGGGATACACCAGCCAGTTCAAACTCATCGATATGGGGTGCTGCCCTGGGTAGCAAGCCCATCTGCATATCGCGTGCGTCGTTCAACTCTTTTTTGACACGCTGGATTTCGGCTTCCTCTTTCTGACGCAACTCTGCACGTAAGGTGGCGGCTCGTCTCCATTGCATGACGAGCCGGGTAATTAAAAATACGACAGCCGCCAACATCACTCCCCCGGCGCTTATTGGAAGGTAAAACCCCGATTGCATCCAGAAGGGTTGCATAATGGTAAACTTGACGACGGCGGGTGGATTGGAATATGCGGAACCTGCGCGGAGTGCTTTGACTAAAAAAGTGTAGCTGCCCGGCCTCAAGCCGTCGTACCTGACCTGCTCTTCGGTGGATGGTTGGCTCCAATCCCCCTCATATCCCTCCAGCTTGTGGGTATAAAGCAGATTCACTCGTTGGAAGCTAACTTCCTGATACTCAAATGCCAGATGGCGAACTTTGGGAGGCAACTGCAACTCATAGTCAAACTCAGTATAAACCTCGTCAGCGATAACTTTTGTCAATTTAATCCGGGGCAAGATGTCCGTTCTAAGTGTGTATTTGGTGATGCCGCCGTCCGTTGCGAACCACATATTTCCCCGGCTATCCTCAAAAATGCTTCGGACATTATTGTGAACCAAGCCTTGCCTGGTCGTAATCGCTTGAAATGTTTCGCCGTTATAGAGCGCGACGCCGCCCCCCCAGGTGGCAAACCAGAGATTTCCCTGGCTGTCCTCTCGCACATCAAGGATATCATTGACGAGCAGACCATCTTCAGTAGTATAGGTTGTGAACTGCTTCCCATCGTACTTGATAACGCTATGGCTGGTTGCAAGCCAGAGGTTTCCTTGACTATCTGTGGCAGACGCTATGACCATCCTGTCCCCTAAAGGACCTCCCAACGCTTTATCGCCTTCCAAAAGCTCAAAATTCTCGCCATCGTAATCCCCCTTATCAACAACCCCCCTACCCCCCTTTGATAAGGGGGATGGGGAAAGGGGGTTGTATTTCGCAATGGCATGCGGATAGATAAACGAGATAAGGTCATTAGTATCCTGGTGAATAGCCACAGGGGTGCCAGCGACATTAGCAACGGAGAAACTCAGAAACGATTTGCCATTATACTTCGTGAGAGCCTGTTCACCGGCAAACCAGAGATTTCCCCGCCTATCCTCGAAGATTTTTCTGATATTGTTGCTTTTCAAACCATTAGTCGTTGTGAACGTCTTGAGGCTTGTTCCATCATATCGTTTAACTCCCTCATCGCTGGTCGCGAACCAGATATTCCTCTGACTATCTACATAGATGTCAGTGATGCCGCGGCGGCCACCTCTCCTGCTACCTGGGATATCTGCCCTGCTATTTGGGCCAACAACTTGAAAGCCATCCGCTGTGAGCAATTGAAAACTTTCTCCGTCGCATCTAATAGGTGATTCACCAATTGCAAACCATAGATTTCCTTTCAAATCAACAGTAAAAATACGGTTATCTAAACCAAATATAGGAGGGCGGTCGTATCTATTTATTGGTCTTACCCTATCAGCCCAGATGCTTAAACGTTGAAACACGCCGTCCTTATACCGGAATATTTTGTGCGTCCCATCGCCGACAAACCACAGGCTACCTTTTTCACCATCAAGGATATTTACAGCGAAGTTCTTTTCTGGTGGGAAGCGAATGTCCGGGAGCCTGGGATGAAAATCACTCATCTGTTTCTCTGAAAAATATTGCAACTTTTCTCCATCGTATTTAGCAACGCCGCCGCGAACACTGAACCAGACAAAACCCTCTTTGTCCTCATGGATGAAACGGACGCTGTTGCTGCCCAAAGCCCCTCTCGTCGTGAAATTCTGAATGGCGGGAGAAGCTGGGTCAAAGAGAGTTACGCCGTTGTCATGTCCAAACCAGAATTTCCCATCCATGGACTCCCAAATAACGGCGATATTGTCGCTCCCCAAACCATCATCAACGGTGAACGTCTGAAGACCTTTGCTGCCCAATCTATGGGCGCCATTCTCGCTTTTGAACCAGAGGTTTCCCTCTAAATCCTCAAGTACAACATGACCTGGATAAAAGCTGTGCAACTCATTTTTATTTAGCCAAATTTGGTTGTTTTTTTTGACCAAACTTTTTACAAAGGGTTGGTCTTTAATCTCTTCCCAATTTTCCGGAATAACAAAATGCTTCAGTTCCTTTCCATCCCATTGACTAATAAACCCCCTATTGTTAAACCATAAATTACCATGACTGTCTTTGAAAATAGAATCAATTGAAATCCTAACCATTCTGTGTTGGTAACGGTAATCTTTGCCTTCAACTTTGCTATCATGTGGCTCCGAGCTTGTAGTTGCCCGATTATCTTCGGCGCGACCAGGCGGCCCTGGGGGCAAACTCACACCCACCGTGAATAGGGGTTCACCCGTCGGCCCTAATGGTTCTTTCCAGGTGAGGAGAATTTCTCCAGGACCGACTGTAGCCGAAGTCGCCAGACTTAGGGAAAAATCTTCTTCGGTTGTCAATTGTTTTTCACCATCAAAGCGTTCAAAACGTGTGCCATCATACCTGAGCAGGACAGACCGCCCTCCGAACCAGAGATTTCCCGCGTCATCCTCGGCAATCGCATCAATGGAAGATGGAAAATCCTTTAGGAAATCTAAAGGGAAATAATGGAATTTACTCCCGTCATACAGAATCACATAAGGAAGCCCTTGCTGACGCATTCTCTCCGGACCGCCGCGACGCTCTATCCTCGGGCCACCACCCAACCAGATGTAGCCGTTTTGGCTCTCAAAAATTGCCTGGATTCGTCCGTCCGTTCCGTTTTGAACCGCAATAAACCGCTGGAATTCTTTATCCCCAAAGTGTTGGAACTTCTCGCCATCGTATTTCGTCAGCCCATATTCATTCGCAATCCATAAATTGCCGTTTTTATCCATCAGCGCCGCGTCTGAAAATCCTCCCGGCAGGCCATCCCGTTCGGTTATCTGATGAAACCTTTTCCCATCGTATTGGCAGACCAGACCTCTCGCCCACGGTTCAGGGTCGCTGGTTATAAACCAGAGATACCCTCGCTTGTCTTCAAGGATTTGTTTGATGGAGGTGCCGGCTAAGCCATCCCTTTTAGTAAACGAACGAAAGTTTTCCCCGTCGAATCGGCTGACGCCTCCGGCTCGGACGCCCAACCACAGATTACTTAGCCTGTCTTGAAAGATGGTTGTCACATCAGGGCTTACCAAACCATCGGCGACGGTGTAGGTTTTCCACTGACCTTCGTCTGCTTGGGCAGTCAAAGCTAACAAGAGCACAAAGAGAAATACAAGCCAAAGTGGTTTTTCCATTCCTTCATTCCTTTTTTTGTTAATCTGTGAGCCAAAGAAAGTCAAATTCGTTGTCATAAATTTTTTACCAGACATTACTGAATCTAATCTAAAAAAGCGTCCTCAAGTTAAAATAATAACAGTTTATATGAATGAGGACGCTTATGTTTCAATGTATCATAAATGGTTTGGCGTGTCAAGAATTTTTTGTTGAAAGCGGTCTCAGTTATTGAAATGTTTCGGATTCGCCCGTTGATGGCCCTCTTATACCGACTTAGGTTTGTGATTTCCGATTTCTGATGAGGTAAGTAGCAGAAGCGTGAGTGGGTGAGTGAGCGTTGGAGCGTTGGAGCTTTTTCCCAAATGCCCCAGTGCCCCAATGCCCCATTTCTCCATTGCTCCAATGCCCAGTTACCCACCTACCCACTTACCAAAACCGGAAGCATCAAGCCTAAACCAGCATTAGAGCTCATATTAGCCCATAGATTTCGAGAAACTTTCTGACTCGTTCCGGCTCATTCAGACCTCGAATAGCAAGACACACATCATCAGGCTCATAATCTCGACATACCTTTGGCCGTCGTTCATAGATGCTACATAGGTTGTCATCTGTGAGGTATCGACATCTAACAGCAATAGGCTTATTCAAGGTTGAAATATCCGGGGCGATACAACACGTACCACACTTGACACATTCTATTTTCATGGAGTAATCCCTCACTGTTTACGGGTGAAAACAAATGCGATGTTTTTCCTTGAAATTTGGAGACTTTAATGGTACAATAAAATGGCAAGAGGGCAAGGGGGCAAAATGGCAAGGGGGCAATTTCCTCTTTGCCTAATGATTAAGCATGCACGATTTCATTAAAAAGGTAAAAAATTTCATATCCACCAATAAAATGATTCATCCTGGTGAAAAAATAGTTGTAGGAGTTTCTGGCGGTCCAGATTCCCTCTCTTTGCTCTACACGTTATTTAATCTCAAGGATGAATTGAATTTTACGCTTCATATCGCTCATCTCGACCATAAATTCCGCGGGGTTGAGTCGGCGACAGATGCCTGCTTTGTAGAGGAACATGCTCGTAAGCTGGGGCTTGCATTCACCATTGAAGCCATAGATGTTGCCAGTATAATTCGACTAAATAAACTATCCTTTGAGGACGGAGCACGGAAGGTTAGATATGAATTTTATGACCGAGTGGCTGCGGAAGTCGCTGCCGATAAGGTCGCTCTGGGACATAATGCTGATGACCAGGCCGAGACGATGCTTATGAGATTGTTCAGAGGCGCTGGCTCTCGTGGGTTAAGTGGAATGCCGAAGGTGCGCGATGGAAAATATATCCGACCTTTACTTTCAAGTTCTCGAAGTGAGATTGACAAATTTCTCTCGGACTCAGGATTGGCACCGCGCCAGGATTCGTCGAATCAAAAAGCAATCTATCTGCGTAACAAAGTTCGACTGGAACTTTTGCCTCTTTTAGAAGCTGAATATAATCCGAATGCAAAAAATGTTTTGTGCCGAACTGCAGAAATTTTACAATCGGAATCTGAATTATTGGATAAAATCGCGGGAGAAAATCTATCTACATGCGTGATAACCTGTCATCCTTCAATTATCGAAATTAATATCGCTAATTTTAACACTCGGCATCTCGCTATACAACGTCGGATTTTGCGTCATTGTATAGCAAATGTTGCGGATAGCACTTGCGATGTCTCTTTTGAGCACATCGAATCAATTTTGCATTTGAGTTCCAATAGCAAACCTAATGGTATACTTATTTTACCACATAACGTTGAAGTTATCAAAGCTTATGAGAAACTAATAATTCGTAAGGCAAAATCGGATGGTGAATGCATTGAATTTGAATATGAACTCAAGGTGCCGGGCATTACTGAATTGCCAGAATTGAATTCAATGATAGTGGCAAAACTAAATGAGAACTGTAGTAATTATGACCAAAAGAGATTCTTCGCTGGCACTCAGAATGACAAAAATCAATTTTCCGAGGTCTTTGATTTTGATAAAATTAAGCAGCATCCTCTGCACGTTCGGAATCGACGCCGTGGCGATAGATTTCAACCTCTCGGTATGCGTGGAGAGAAGAAACTAAAAGATTTTTTTATTGATGCAAAAGTGCCGAAACAATTGCGCAACCAAATTCCCATTTTAGTATCTGGCGCTGAAATCCTCTGGGTCGTTGGGTATCGAATGAGCGATAGATTTAAAGTTACCAAATCTACCCGACGAAAATTAGCTGTATCATTTATGAAACGTGATGCGTGATGCGTGTTACGTATTACGTGTTACGTGTTTCAAATAAAAATACGCAATACGCAACACGCAATACGCAATACGCAACACGATGGATGACAAGAAAGCGATAATTGAAAAAGTTGTATTTTAAAAATATGCACATGCTTATATCCGCATCTCAAATAAAACAAAGGGTAAAGGAACTTGGTGAGCAATTATCGGCGGATTACAAAGATAAAAATGTAGTTATTATATGCGTTTTGAAAGGCGCTGTGGTGTTTTTAGCAGATTTACTACGGGCATTATCAATCCCAGTAGAATTGGATTTCGTAAGGCTTTCAAGTTATGGCAAGAAAACCGAATCTTCAGGCGTCATTTCAATTATTCAAAATATTACCAGTGATATTCAACATAAAGACGTGCTTATCGTTGAAGATATTGTTGATACGGGGACGACTTTAGATTTTCTAAAAAAATATCTGCTATCTCAAAAACCATCAAGCTTGAAGATATGTACTCTTCTTGATAAACCCTCACGGCGAGGGAAATACATCAAAATTGACTATATTGGATTTGAAATTCCCAATTGTTTTGTTGTCGGATATGGGCTTGACTACAATGAAAAGTATCGTAATCTACCTTATGTTGCCGTGCCTGATTGGGAAAGTGAAACGTAAAACGTGAAACGTGATGCGTGATGAGTGAACAGTGATAAGCAATTTATTCACGTTTCACTCTTCACATTTCATGACTTGAGGAGGTTTACCATGAATAAAAATGCAAAAAGCATGTTCGTCTGGTTTATAATGGCATCTATTCTTGTAATGGCATCCTGGCAACTGCTCAGAAAATCAGATGGAACTGAAGTTTACAACCTGCCATTTAGCAAATTCAGCGAATTTATAAGCGAGAAAAGGATTAAGGAAGTCGAAATCGCCGAGGAATGGATATCGGGAAAATTTAAAGAACCGGAGCGATTTTCGATTACTATGGGAAAAAGAACAGAGTTTAAAGATTACGAAGAGTTTAAGACTCGCACCCCTGTGGACCCATACTATCAGCTTCAACAGAAACTGGAGGACAATGGAATTCCCTACGATATTAAGCCTCAATCGCGTTTTCCTCAGATGATAAGTCTGCTCGGCAGTTTTCTCATACCTATCATTCTATTCGTTGGCATCATGTATTTTATCTCCAGGCAGATGCAAGGGACGGGCAACCGCGCTCTATCTTTTGGAAAAAGTCGAGCGCGATTGCACTCCAATAACCAACCCAAGAAGACATTTGCAGACGTTGCGGGATGTGATGAAGCGAAGGAAGACTTACAAGAAGTGATAGCATTCTTGTTAGAGCCCAAAAAATTCCAACGATTGGGTGGCAGAATTCCCAAAGGCGTGCTGCTAATGGGACCTCCAGGCACAGGTAAAACCTCATTAGCCCGGGCTGTCGCTGGCGAAGCCGGTAGGCCATTCTTCAGCATTAGCGGTTCAGAATTTGTAGAGATGTTTGTTGGGGTTGGTGCATCTAGGGTGCGAGACCTTTTCGAGACGGGCAGAAAAAACGCCCCTTGCATCATTTTTATCGACGAACTGGATGCCGTGGGCCGACACCGTGGCGCTGGTATTGGCGGCGGACATGATGAACGTGAACAAACTCTCAATGAGTTACTGGCACAAATGGATGGCTTTGATACCTCTGAAGGAGTTGTCTTAATGGCCGCCACGAACCGACCTGATGTCCTTGACCCCGCTTTACTGCGGCCTGGGCGCTTTGACCGACGGATTGTTGTTGACCTCCCCGATATAAAAGGACGCGAGCAGATTTTCAGAGTATATGTGAAAAAAATCAAGGCCGGTCCGGATGTAGATGTCGAGACCTTGGCAAAGGGAACGCCATATTTCTCCGGCGCGGATATTGAGAATATGGTCAATGAAGCGGCGCTGTTAGCGGCGAAACGAGACAGGGAATTCGTAGAGATGACATGCTTTGAAGAAGCCAAAGATCGAGTTATGATGGGGCCAGAGCGCAAAAGCATGGTCATTAGCCCGCGTGAAAAACAGATTACCGCCTATCACGAATCAGGCCACGCGTTGGTGCAACATCTGCTTCCAGACAGCGACCCAAACTACAAATGCAGTATTATCCCACGCGGTACAGCTTTAGGTATGACGCAGAAAATGCCGATGGAAGAACGACATAATTACAGCAAAAATTATCTTTTAGCTGAAATTACCGTTCTTCTTGCGGGCAGAGCCGCCGAAATGTTTATTTTGGGAGAACCCACAACCGGCTCCAAAAATGATTTTGAACGAGCCACTGATATTGCGCGAAAGATGGTTTGCGAATTTGGGATGAGCGACCTTGGCCCAATAACTTACGGAAAACGGGAAGAACAGATTTTCCTCGGCAAGGAATTGGCTCAACATAAGGACTACAGTGAGCAAACCGCTCTTGAAATAGATGAAGCTATCGAAGCCATCATACAGGAATGCTATCAGAAATCGGAAAGTATTATTGGAAACAACCTTGATAAACTCAAAAGACTGACAGAGCGACTTCTGGAGAAAGAAGTTCTTGATGCAAAAGAGATAGAGGAAATCCTCGGACCAAGACCAACGAAAGTATTGAGTGGCGAGGGCGCCAAAGTTCCTGACTTAGGCGAGTCTGAGTATCAAGAAAGAGTGGAAGGGAAAGATTAACATTGTTGATTGTCGATTGTTGATTGTTGATTGTAAAAACTATCAATCAATCATCAATCATCAATCCTGTGGAGGAACATGCCAATGAGTACCGAGGCAGTCCAGCTCAAAGAGCAACTTTTTCCCATTCTGGAACGCATCGTCCGGCGGCTGGTGGAATCATATCAGCCAGACTGCATCGTGCTGTTTGGCTCGTATGCTTATGGTGAACCCCATCAGGGTAGCGATGTGGATTTGCTGATTCTCAAAGACACGCAGGTGTACGACCGGAATGCGGAGGTGCACCGCCATATCGGGGAATTGGACACCTTGCCACTTCAACTTTTCGTGTTGACACCGCAGGAACTCAGAGAACAACTGCACCGGCGCAACGTGTTTTGGGCAGATGTCTTCCACAAGGGACAGCCGCTCTACAGCCGGTGGGAGTGGGCGAACTTTTTGACGGAGGTGGAGTATCTAATGGCAACAGGAGAGTCACTGTATCCGCTGGATTGGTTGGATTGGGCTAAACAGGACCTGGCGGCTGTTCGGGCGTTGTTAGATGCAAACAACATCACCAACGCCGCCTATCACCTTCAGCAGGGAATCGAAAAAACCTTAAAAGCACTTCTGCTAAAGCAGGGCTGGGCATTGGAGCGAACGCATGACCTGGACAAGTTGCTTGACGAAGCGGTAAAGCATAAGCCGGAACTAGAATCGTTTCGCGCCCTTTGTAAACGTGCGGACGAGTTTCTCGTCGTGCGTTATCCAGTGCCAATCCCAAAACCACCGACGAAAGACGAATTGGAAGCACTGCTGCCCCAAGCCCAAACGCTTTTCCAACTGGTTGAGGTTGCTGTCCAGACGTGAACCTCGTTAGAAAATTTGGACAGGGCTTCAAACCATGTCCAGGTTTATTAGATTTCAAACCCCGCCGCAGGCGACGGGGCTTCCTTGCTAACGGGGTAAACCTGACCATCTACATTTGTCAGAAACCGGTCTTCACGGAGAAAAACGGGTTTCTTAGGTAATCAATGAAAACTAATTCGCGTATTATCATTCTTGATAATTTACAACAAGCAAAAGGCGAGTTAGCTTCGCTAACTCGCGCGAAGTCAGAGATACAGCGTCTTAATTCCACCCAACCCGACTTTCCTCCCTCTTTATTAAAGGGGGCCGGGGGGATTGATCTAATCGCCCGGCGCTCAATTCATCGGGGTCTCAAATTGGAAGGGGTCAATGATGTTGATGCCAACATTTTGCAGCATGAAATGCGCTTAATCGGCGGCGAGGCTGTGATTGGCAAAAACGTGACAGGCAATGATAGCGATTCTGACATTATTATCATGGGCACGTTAAATCAGTTTGACCTTTTGGTTGAAAAACTCAAGATTCATCCCAACCTGAGTATGCCAACATCAGAATACAGACAGCAATTTATCACATCAATCCAAACAGCGCTACATAGTTTCGATAATCCTGTCGAATGGACGCTGGAATGTCGGGGCCGCTATCTGACATTTGGCAAACGTACTCTCATTATGGGTGTCCTGAATGTAACTCCTGACTCTTTTTCGGACGGTGGACTTTATGCTGATGCGGATATTGCTGTCAAACGAGCGCAGGAAATGGTCGCTCAAGGTGCTGACATCATCGACGTCGGTGGCGAATCTTCGCGTCCTGGGTCTGACCCGGTGTCAATTGATGAGGAATTACAGCGGGTTTTGCCAGTTATCAAGCGTATTGCGCAGGAATTAGACGTGCTTATCTCAATAGATACTTATAAGTCAACCGTGGCAGCACATGCTCTAAAAGCCGGCGCGCATATCGTCAACGATATTTCGGGTTTGAATTTTGACCCAAATATGGCTAAATTAGCCGCGGATACAGGCGCGCCAGTGGTTCTCATGCACATTCAGGGAACACCCAAGAATATGCAAATCGCACCTCAATACCGCGAGCTTATCTCTGAAATTATATTGTATCTCCGAAATAGCATAGAACACGCTGAAACTGCTGGCGTATCTCCTGAAAAAATTATTATCGACCCGGGGATTGGATTTGGGAAAACAATGGAACATAATTTGGAGATTATTCGACGGTTGAAGGAATTTCGATGTCTTGGAAAACCCATCTTAATCGGCACTTCAAGGAAATCTTTTATTGGGAAAATATTAGACCTCCCCGCTGAAGAACGCATAGAAGGAACAATAGCAACAGTTGTTTCCTCTATCATAAATGGCGCGGACATTGTACGGATTCACGACGTCAAGCAGGTACAACGCGCTGTAAAGATGGTAGACGCAATTTACCGATAGATTTTTAAAGGAGTGAATAAAATGCCCAGATTAGGTGTAAATATTGACCATGTTGCAACAGTCCGACAGGCGCGCCAAACAGTCTATCCTGACCCAATTGCGGCAGCCGTGATTGTAGAGTTGGCAGGCGCGGATGGTATCGTGGTTCATCTCAGGGAAGATAGAAGGCATATTCAGGAGAGAGATTTAAGGCTGCTAAGACAGATTGTTCAAATCCCGTTGAACCTGGAGATGGCTGCCTCCGATGAAATTATTGAGATAGCCTTGGAGGTTAAGCCCGATAAAGTTACGCTCGTCCCTGAACGAAGGGAAGAAATTACCACTGAGGGCGGTTTGGACGTTGTTTCAAATGAAAAACGGATAGCAGACTGCGTCAAGCGCCTGAACGCCGGAGGCATTCCCGTCAGTATGTTCATTGAAGCTGATTCAGAACAAATCAAGTGCAGTAAATTGGTCGGCGCAGAGGCTGTCGAATTTCATACCGGCACTTATTGTGACGCGCCTACAGAAGCTTTGAGAGAAGCAGAATTTGAGCGCCTGAAAAAAGCTTCAAAAGAAACCCAGGAAATGGGGCTGATTGTCCATATGGGACACGGTTTGAATTATCATAACGCCGTGCCGATTGCGCGAATTGATGGTGTTGATGAACTCAACATTGGACATTCCATCATAGCCAGAGCTGTGTTCGTTGGCCTTGATAGAGCGGTGCGAGAAATGTTAGCGTTGATTAGGTAAAATGGTACAATCAACATAAGTGAAACGTAAAACGTGAAATGTGAAGAGGCTAAATTCATGCATCACGTTTCACATTTCACGCTTCACGGTGGAATATGATTTTAGAAATTGGTGTTGACCTTGTAGAGGTCGAACGTATCAGAGACATAAGTTTAAAATGGGGTGACAAATTTGAAAAACGTGTTTTCACCCCAAGAGAAATAGCCTACTGTAATAGCAAAAAATCACGCTATCAAAGTCTTGCAAGCAGGTTTGCAGCTAAAGAAGCAGTATTCAAAGCTTTGGGTACCGGCTGGTGTTTAGGCTTACGCTGGCAAGATGTAGAGGTCGTAAATGATTCGCTCGGAAAACCAAATATTATTTTGAGCGGAGAAGCACAACAGCGCGCTGAACTCATGGGCGCTAAAAAAGTGATGGTAAGCCTTTCTCATACGAAAAAGTATGCTGTGGCTTATGTTGTTTTAATAGGTGATGAAAATGCAAACCCCACTCAGAAAACCGCAGAAAAGTATTTACCGTAGTTCATGGAGGCGAGTTATTCTTTATGTCATTTTGCTCATCATTATCCTGGTGGCAATGTGGCTTTTGAAACAACCATCCATAGTTCGCCGTTATTTTGATATATTTAGATAGAAGACTAAAGGGCAAAGGGGCAATTGGGCAAAATGGCAAGATGGCAAGTTGGCCTTACCATTTAGCCATCTTTCCGTCTTGCCCCCTTGCCCTTGTATCCATTCACCCTAACATTTGGAGGAAAAATGCAAAAAGTACACACACATACGAAACTTTTGATAATACTTATTGGTATAGCCTTGTTGAGCGCGAATTTTTCATACGCTCAGAACAACAAACTCGTTCTCATTTCTCCCCACCAGGAGGGCATCAGAACCGAGTTTGAAAATGCTTTTATCGAATGGTACCAAGGGGAAGGCCCCGTTTTTGTCACTTCAACAGGTGATAAATATCACAAAGCGGACTGCCATTATCTTGAAAAAAGTGCGATTCGTATGACAAGGAAAGAAGCAATTGCAAAGGGATATACACCATGTAGCGTATGCCAACAAGTGAAATTAGAATGGTTGGATGTAGGCGGAGGGACATCTACCATTTTTAGACGTATTCAGTCTGATTTTCAACGTTCACCTGGAGGCATCAATATTGACCTGATTTTTGGCGGTGGCACATCTATTTTTCTGCCTCTGCTTGAAGAAGGTTTGCTTCAGCCCTATAAGTTGCCAGACGAACAGTTAGCAAAAATCCCGGAGGAATTATTGGGAAATAGATTGTATGATGCCCAATATCATTGGTACGGCACTGCTATCTCTGCATTTGGCATTATGTACAACGAGATGCTTCGCAAGCGTCTGAAACTACCCGAGGTTAGAACCTGGACAGATTTGCTCAATCCAAAACTACAAAACCGCGTCGGGGCGGCTGACCCACGCGAAAGCGGAACTGCGCACATGATGTATGATTTAATTTTACAGGGGCACGGCTGGGAAGAAGGATTTCGGATTCTCTTTGAAATGGCAGGCAATGTCAAAACGTTCCCCGCTGCTGCCAGTCAAATCCCGCAGGATGTTGCCACCGGGCGTGTGATATATGGATTTGCCATCGATTTTTACGCCTATCAGCAAATCGCTGCCGTTGGCGCCGATAAGTTAGGATATGTCCTCCCGCCAGATACGGCGGTGTTCACGCCAGATTCTATTGCGATTCTCAAAGGCGCGCCAAACTTAAAACTTGCCCAGAAATTTGTTGAATTCGTGTTATCCCAAGAGGGACAGAAACTCTGGATGCTGAAAAAAGGCGAACCCGATGGCCCAAAACAATTCAATCTCAATCGCGGTAGCGTTTTGCCCGAACTTTATGAGAAATTGGGAAAGCGAAGTTCTGTCCCGGTCAATCCATTTCAATTTAAAAGCAACTTTAAATACGACTTCCAAAAAGGCGGCGACCTCTGGACAATTCTCAATGACTTAGTTGGCGCATTGATTATCGACCCACATAAGGAACTCATAGCGGCGTGGGAAGCAATTAATGCCAGCAAAAATAGCAAAAACAAAGAAGCCGCGCTCAAAGAATTTAACAAAATTCCGCTTTCTGAGCAGGAAGCCTTGGAACTCGCAAAGGGCAAGTGGAATGAGGATACAGTGCTGAGAAATCAGAAGAAAGTGGAATGGAGTAACTTCGCCAGAGAAAAATACCGACGCGCAAAGGAATTGGCGAGGGGGCAATAATAAAGAAAGTCCCGATATTTCCCGTCTGAAACGTGAAACGTGATGCGTGATGCGTGAAACGTGATAAGTGATTAATTCTTCACTCTTCACGTTTCACGCCAGCGACTGATTGTTCTGTAGTAGCGACTTCAGTCGCTTTCGGTGGGCTTAGAAACGACTGAAGTCGTTACTACAACCTAACTAATCATAATTTATTTAACAATGTACTAATTCGGAAACACACGATACATCGGTATATCCCAAATTACGCCGATAAGACTAAAGATACACGCGCTCACATAATCTCCTAAAAGTAAGCCGATGAAAAATGGCATTGCGCTACGGTAGGCGCCAATACCGCCGTACTGGGTAATCAACTTTTTTAAGGCCCAGGAAACACACATCGGCATCCAGATGAGGTCAATGATAAAGCTGTGTCCAACGGCATACCCGAGAGGGTGCAACGGCCACCACAAGAAGCGAGTGCGGAGAAACATGAGCAGAAAAGTACCCAACATCCCGCCGGCGATAAAGGAGATGCTGGCAACATTGCTTTCGTTAGGATAGTCTAACCATGCACGTAATTGGTTATATGGTCTAAGCCCCATATTCGTCCGCCATAAATTTACATTCGGAGTGCCAGCGCCTTTGATATAATACATCCGAAGCACGTTCCAGTATGCCGCGATAATCCCAACAATCATCGCGAGTACGATCACCACAAACATCGGCCGTAAGTGAATCTTGGCGTCACGTGCAATGCGGAAACCCTCCAATTGGTGCGGCATTACGGCGCACCGGTATTCGAGATTGAACCATTGCAGGTATGCGATGACCGTTAAATTATTTGAGTGCAATGACCTCGAACCTGCGAGATTTACTAACAGGTCCGGCGCATTGATATAAGGTCCAAAATGCCAGATGACGCCACCTTCAGACCGAATGCGCGTTAACCCAATCATATACAACAGAAACAGCGCAAAAAAGCTGAACGCCACCATGACGTTCATAGAAGCAAACCAGCAAAACGCAATCATGAAGCCGAATCCACTGACCAACCCAAGCCACGCATACCTTTCATGAATCGGTTTATCTGCTTTACTCCCCTCTTGGGAGGGGTTGGGGGTGGGTTCACCTCCTCGAATTGCTCTCTTTAGGCTGCCAAAAAGATGCCTTCTTCCCATCCATAATGACAGTAGAGCAATCCCCAGCCAGGCCCCGGTGCCCTGTTCTGCTATTGCTGGATAACGCGCCGTTGCCACCCATACCGACCCGCCAGTCGTCCCAATAATCGTAGCTAATACCTGTTGACCTTTGCGAAAAAGATAGAAGAACCAACAACTGAAGGAAACTTCAAGAGGAATAAAGTAGGTGAGACCAATCACGCAGGGGTGAAAGGCGATTGGAAAGTTACCGATAGCGTTCCAAGGTTTTTCGGTAAACAGGTAGCCGATATCGAACGGTTTAACTTTGATATATGGGAGTTGAGGATAGTAAAATTGTAGGGTGTTGTTGGTCTGAATTGAAGCGGCGATTAGAAATCCAATCCAGAGGTAGCGATTCTTGAGATAATCCATGAAACGTCGCTCACGCACACTCATTTCGAGAGGTAGCGTGGTGATAGGAAATGACAGTTGTTCCTGCTCAATCCAGCGTTTCCGTAGCAACAGGTTCACGCATAACATCATCCACAGCAACACAAACGTGAAAACACTCCAGGTCAGAATCGGCGGCCCCCATGCGCGGAGGTGTTCAACGCTATGAAAAGTTGATTCACCGAGATAGAGATGCGTAATCGCTGCTTTGCTTTGCGGCGCAAACCAGCTCGGAATGTAAGGGAAAAAGTCGCTCCAACCGTTCTCAGGTGTTGCGTACCAGTAGGGATTACACAATGCTGTTACCAGAAAGCCGAACATACCAATCCCGTTGATGCTCATGCCGATGGTAATCATCACGTAAATCGTCAGCATCTCCGCGACAGTAAGTGCGTAACGGGGCATAACCTTCTCTAAAAAGACATTCACCAGGACAAGTAAAAACAAAATAAAAACAGCGCCGATAAGGAGCGATGTAGAGGTGATTTCGGTAACACCCGTCACCATCTCGGAGTTAGAAATCCAGAAGGAACTCAAAGGGATGAGTAATAAGCCGATAAATATTGCCCGCCTGGTCATTTTTTTGCGTTTCCAAAACCTTGTTCTACATTGTATTTAAAGTTTTTCCTTGAAACAGTATCAGGGACATTAGACATATTGTCGTGATGATGATAATCTAACATAATTTGCCTCTGCTGTCAATAGATTTCAGAAAAAGTCTCCAGAAGTGACAGAAATTCCTCAGTGTTTCTTATGATGGAACTTTTCTTTTTTTGCTTTTCACAATTTAATTCGGTAATCGTTATAACTTCTTGCTGATGTAATGTCGTCTCGCTTGATTTCGTTTTTTGTGTTGAGCTTGAGTGCTTGCATAAACTCAGTCAACA